>Ga0210387_10005119_pt1 | contig 10043 bp, 14 predicted proteins | sample IncBWC7OmetaG_FD_160108 | JGI IMG/M metagenome (GOLD analysis project Ga0210387, IMG submission 160108) | Forest soil microbial communities from Barre Woods Harvard Forest LTER site, Petersham, Massachusetts, United States - Inc-BW-C-7-O ...
TCGTCCGCAGCGACACTCTACCCAAGGCTGAAACGAGACACCTGCTCCGCGCGATGGGAGGGCGTCCTGAAATCTGCAATGCGGCGGTGATTGCTGTTGCGCTTGTGGACGCGACAGCTCTCCCATCCGCGTCGGCCTACCCGCCTATCCGATGTGTCCGGGCGCGATTCTCGTGCTGCCGAGCGAGAGAGTCGGTGCACTCGAACACGGCACCACGCGATCGTCGCGCTCACAACGCACTCCTGACCGCGAGACATGCGAGCGCGACCAGCACGGCCATCTCAAAACCCAACCAGTAGTCAACAAGCGTAAGCTCAGGGGCGCTAGCCGGAACCAACACAAGCCTGATCGGCAACACTGCCAAGATCACAGCAGTCACTCCGACAACGGCCTCCGCACCAAGGCCGCTGTTCGCGCTTCGTCTTAGCAGCGTATAGGCCAACAGTGCGGTGAGCAGCAACGGGATCGCCGCAATCAACGACACGTACCACAGCGTTGCTTGACTGCGGGTGAGGCGTATCGTTAGCATTTCAAAACCAGACGTGCCAGGCTCACGACTGGCGCCAACCCCAGCAACAAGCGGTGCGATGGCCGGATCTGTGTACATGTGCACATGAAACGGAATCCCATGGGCCCCCCGAACCCCAATCCTCGTTCCAGCAAAGCCGACGAAGAAAAAGCCCCTCGAGGCGTACCAGTCGAAGGGGTAACGCTGAGCGGCAGCGGCGAGCGGAACCTGGATAGTCCCGAGACTTACTTGCGGCGAAAAGGTAGGAATGAGATCGGCCGAGACCGGGTTCGGAGGACCGTTCACTAGACGGCCGAGTGTCGTCTCTACAGTGAACGGGGCGCTGTAGACCTTTGGGATGGGGATCTGGCTGAAGTAGCTGACTAGTACTTTGGTCTTAGCTTGCTTGACATAGATTCCTTCTGCTTCTTCCCTGAAGACGAGCGCCGGCTTGTCGTTGGGCAGTTCGACAAGTCTTTCGAGGAATGGTTGCGGAAGACACAGGCTTACCTGCAACGTCATCGCCAGTGCATCGACGTCGATGCCGCGAATGCTCACCGCGAGTTCAGCGACATCGCGCCCCACACGGTCCCGGTAGGTACAGCCCACCGCCGGCGCAAGTGATCTCGTGTCCCCGACAGGAAGCGGCACACCCACAGCGGGCGCGGGACCCCCCACTTCCCACTGTTCGACGACCAAGATCCCTGCGCCTACCACTAGCCCGAGCGCCACAACGGCCAGGGTCGCCCGTCCCGCGTGACGGGGGAGGTATCTGACGCTGAGCCCTTTCATCGGCTACCGGGCGCCCGCCCGCGGGCCTTTCTTGTGGCTGGAGCCTTAAGCATTCGGGAATGATTCTCAACGGCAGACCGGACGCTCGGTCCGCGCCCACATGCGGGCGCCCACGTCCAGGTTCGGCGCGTGCCCGCTACGGACGATTTCGAGCATGCCGACTGGGGATCGGCGCACGCTCGCTCGTGCGGGGCGAAGCGTAAGCACTCGCTTGGAGCATCTTGGACCTTGGTCATGCCGCAGCAGCGGTCCCGACGGCCCCGCTACGGTTCGGTGCTACGACATGTAGCGGGTCTACGCTAAATCGCTCTGTCCAAAGCCAAGAAGAGATGGCTGCCACAACTCGCCGACAGAGTGTCCGCCGGACAGCTCCCGTTGATGAGAGCTTGCGCGCACGCAGTGCCTCGCGCTGTCGCCGACGACCTAGCAGCCCGACCGTACTCTCGGGAAGGCCGAGCCAGCGGTGCGTCGCCAGGGGAGTGCCCGCACGAGCTCTCAGACCTGGGCTACGCGCTTTGGTTCGGATAGCGTGTCGGCAAAAACTCGAACCCAGCTGCTCAATCGATTCAGCCATGCGAACAGCTGTACTGGCCGTCGGGGCGAGAATCTTTATCTACGCGGAGGCCACTCTCGCTTGCCCTTCGCCGCGTTGTGATGGGTGATTCATAGTGGGAGACATTGCAGGAGAAGTTGAGGGCCCATCTGGAAGCTGGTTTCGCGTATATGACTGCGGATCGCAGGCGATGGGTGTTGCGGCTCGGCGGCGTCGTCATCGGAGGTCGCGATCGGCGTAGCGTCTAGTTATATGACTTGGCGTGCTTATGCTGCCTGTCGGCTCAAGGCACAGGTGGATGATGAAAGACCACGGTGTGCCTAGGCAGATGAAGGAGGTTGGACGTGGGATGGAAGGGTTGTGGCGGTGTGACTCTATTGGCGGCATTTGTCGCCGGTCGGGGCCTTTTGCTCGCGAGCGTGGAGGACCAGGATGCCTGGGCGAGAGCGAGCTATACGTAGGGCGCGGGCTGCTAGGCAGGCCCGGGCAGCGAGAGGGGCGCGGGCTGCTAGGCGAGCCCGTGCGGCTAGATGGGCGCAAGCGGGCTCGGCACGGGGAGCGCTTAGGCTTCGTGCCGTTGGCGCTTGTGCTGTCGTCGCGTCGATAGTAGTGCTCGCGCTGCTCGTAGTAAGCCAGCGGGGACGCGTAGCTCCGAGTGTGAACGCCGAGAGACTGCGTATACAACGACAGGCGGCGACGTTGTTTGCCGGAATACCTCAGCATGGGCTGGTCCTTGGGCAGCCGACGGCACCAGTTACGTTGCAATTGTTCGTCGATCTCGAGGATCATGGCGATGGTACTCGCTGGTTTGACGAAATGTTGCCGCCCATTCTCGAACAATTTGTTCGCCCAAACGTCGTTAGATTGGAATTTCATTCCTTTAAGAGCGATACGCTAAACCGCCGGCCGTTCTTTGTGCAACAAGTGGCGGCGCTTGCCGCCGGTGCGCAGAACTTGCTCTGGAACTACGCTGCAACATTTATGAACGAGCAGGGTAGGGAGTTCACGAACTACGTAACTGAAGAATTCCTTACCGGTATCGCGAAACAACTCCCGAGACTCAATATCGCCCAGTGGGAACGGTCGCGGACCATCGCGATGGCGAAGATAGTTGAGGCGGATATCATCAACGCACGCAGGGTAGGTTTCCACGATTCTCCGTCGTTCCGCATCGGCCTTACGGGCGGCAAGATAAAGGACTTTGTAGGACGCCACTTAGAAACTTACCCCAAATACATTGTTCGTAAGACACCTTCTGGTGAACGATATATTGCCGGTGTTAGCTCAGAATGGCAACACCCTGTCTCGCTCATCGACGCAGTCGACTTGAAGAAGGCCGTAGAAGAACTGATTTGATCTACGCACCGGAGCGAAACAGAGGACAAATTGGTGAACTATACAAATGCAGACTACAGTGAATAGTGATGGAGGTAGGACTCATGTTGGATCTAACGACTCGATTAGGCCGACAAGCCGTCGCCAGACGTCGGCTTGTCGCCGCAAACATGAGCATCATTCTCACAATGATGTTCTTGCTACCCGGGGTCGCGGCGGCGTGCGAAGGCGGCGGCGAAGAAGGAGGGGGTAGCATTACCGTCAACAAGACATCCTTCTTTATTAAATTCAAAGGGATCGAAGCGGGGGAAACGCTGCTTTACCAAAATAATACGAATGGCGTATGGAAACCGGAAACCGACAGTCTTAAAATACTCAAAGGCCCGGCCGAAACTTGGAGCGTATCGGACAAATGCAAAGGAAAATCCATAGCCGCCAAAGGCGGAACCTGTGAAGTGGAATTCAAAATGAAACCGCCGAAAGAAAACGAAAAGGACGAAGCGAAGTTTGAACTCGAAGCAGCTCCGACCGTCACCGCAGCTGTCGAAAAAATCCCGTAGTCTAACCAGCTGGCGCAGAGAGACCGTACCATCCAATCGGCAAAAGACCGTCGCAGCGGACGCGCTTACCACGAGCAAAACAGCCACACTACGATCTAAACACAAACGAGGAGCGGATAATGGCAAAGTTCGAATTCAAGATACACCGAATACTCGCACTGACTAGCTGTTTGGTTCTCATCTCGATACCATTGCTCATTAGCATCGCATCTGCAGAGGCATGCGAAGGCGGCGGAGAAGAAATAGAAGGAGAATGCTTTGGCGGGATTACGATAGAAGGTAATACAAAATTTACCGTGAAAGAAAGTCATATCATCACTATCCGCAACAAAAACTGCCTTGAAAGTGAAAAAGTCGAATCAGGTAATCTGTCCGGTGGTGAAACTGACTTCAAAGTCAAAGAAGGCGCAGGCTGCTATACCAAAAAGCTATATGCCGCCAAAGAACACTGCGGCGTGGCAATTGAATGTATCAAAACAGGGTCAGAAAAACTCGAAATTCAGCCTCAAGAAGAAGCGCTAAAGGAAATTATCTTGAAATGCTAAAAGGGATTAGCTAAAATGTGCGGTGCTCACGGAATTTTGCGGAGATTTGAGATTGACATGAATACAATACGACGTACGTGAGCCCGCACATCTTTAGTTGCTGCAATCGTCCATTTTTCTTACTAGAGGCGGCCGAACTCTTGTCGGGGGCTCCCTGCGCATTCGTAGGTCGTCATGACAACTGCTCGGCGCGAACGGCAGGCCGAGCGGATCAGCGAGCCTGCTTACATTTAAGTTGCCGAGGCGAGAGTGGGAAGCGCTGCGACCAAAGCACCGCGATATGATTGCTACTCTGGTAGTATGGGCTGACTACCGAGTAAGTGGCCACAGGGCCGAGCGCAGCAGTACGCTGGTTGCGGCAAGGCAGCGTTCTGCGAATCAATAGCCGCGCCGCGCATGTTCGCGCCAACGATGACCTCAAATAGTCGGTCTTGATGTCGTCGAACCAGGCTGCGGACGTCAGAGCCGCAGTGGCCACCATCCGTCGAAAGGACTGCGGAGTAAAAGTCGTCTGCAGGGCGGCTGCCCCGGACCGCAGAGACCCTACCACCCGCTCCGTAAGCAAAGCGGGAGCCAACGGCCGCGCTCATCTCACTAGCGCAACGGACGAGAACGGGGTCTGAGGTGTGGCAAGGTGGCGACCCCCGCTTTTGCCTGACACAAGCAGGCGTGCGCCGATTTGGCACACTGGTCCGTCATCACGGCCGTGTGGTTCTGTCATGCCAAGTACGCGCTGCTTTTGGCGAGGGCGTGACCGGATAGCGAGTGTGGATCTGTCACACCAAGCGTTGGTACGAGAACATGTCCTCGAAGGGTCGTGACCGCGAGATAGCGTTTGCGCGCGATGACGAGCAATCCAGCGCGACGAACCCGGGTGACGCTTCGCTGCTTGCGCGAGGACCTGGAGCTGGAGACCCCGCTCGTAGAGGTGGATCTCGGCACCCTCGATCACCCGCTCATGGCTGAGGCGCGGCGTCTCGCGCCAGCGGCACCACGAGGACAGAAGCGAATCCTCTCGATCAAGCATCCGCTCGTCTACCGCCTGCGCCACGGCCGCTGGCGTGGCGCGACATGGCTGGAAACCGACGCCGCCCGATTCTGGCTCTGCGCCGGCGCACACCGCAAACAGGGATCGGGCGAGGACGCTTACGAGGTTTTCGAGGAGTTGCATCGCGCCGGCCGGCTCCTGCCTGATGACGATGATCGGCTACGTGACGTGCTTGAGCGCAATGCCCGCATCATCGACGCCGCCGCCGACTCGATTCCCGTCGCTCTGGCCGAGGCTTTTGATCAGCCGGACTGCGATGTCGCTGTATCGCTCAGCGGGCTGATCGAGGCTCGCATCCACGCCACTGCGCCGGGCGAGGAGGTCTGGATCGTGATCGCGACTCAGGCGACCGACGGGCTTTTCGTCGATGAGCGCCTACGAGACGTGCTGTTCGGCTTGGCTTTGACTGCCGCAGGGGCTGTGCTGTGGGAGCCTCGCGCGGACTGGCCCTCGGGCGAACTCGCCTGGTTCGAGGTCGCGCGCCTCGGGCTGCGCGAGCCGAGCTGACCGGATGACACGCCGCCGAGACGCTGGACATCGGCCTCCTCGACCCCGAGCGAGTACGCAAGGACCGACGTCTTGCCGCCCAACAGTGCCTGCTGTGCGCGCTCCATGCGCAGCGCGAAGTGATCGCGGTGACGATCGACGTACTCGTCGACGGCACGCTCAACGAGCTCGGCCTGCTTCAGGCCCGACATCAGCGCGGCGTAGCGAACCTTCTCCTTGGTGGCCTCATGGACCTTGATCGGTGATTGCGCTCGTGACATAGGTCATCTCGGTACTTCGGTACCACAACTATATCGCACCCAGGCAGCCAACATTCCGGCCTCGGCGCCACCGTACGCGGGCGATCCCAGCTCGCGGCGGTAGGATGCGAAGCGTCAGGCCGACGTAGCTCAGTAGGTAGAGCACGTGCATGGCATCCTCGGCGCCACCCCCTACGCGCTACGCCGCGGCGGCATCTCCCTGCGCCTGCGCACCGAGGACCCGCAAATCGTCGCCAGCGAGTGCGGCACCAGCCTGAAGATGCTCAGCGACCACTACTCGTTCCCGATCGAGGACCTGCGACACCACGAGCCGCGACCCGCCGATACCGAGTGGCGCGCCGCACGTGCAGCACTCAGCGAACAGCATGCGGGGGAACACGAACGGCACCGGGGCCTCCTCCTTCGATTCAAGAGCCGCCGACGAAACCCCACAAAATAGGCGCAACGCTCAGGCAGATTGCCGAGCGTGAGCTAGTGCTATTGAGCGATCTACGTCGATCATTCGGCGAACTGCTGCAAAGCCCCAGATGTCAGGCAGTAGTCATTGTTGGCGCTTCCGATAAAGCGATCCCGTTCTAGTTCTCTCAGTGCAGTCTTGAAGTCCTTGGCGCGGAGGCGATCGAGCCCTTCCGGAAGCCCCCGCCGCTGACACTGCTGGCCATCGAGCTGGCGGTGAGCGTCAGCTTTGCCCGCGCATGTCGCAATGTCAGAGCAGGTAGGCTTGATTGCGCCCTCACGGTTATCCTCGACGTCGACGATGAGGCCATCGAGTACCACACTGCCCACAGCTTTCTTCTTCTTCTTCTTCTTCTTCTTCTTCTTCTTCTTCTTCTTGTTTCTTGGCTGCGGCTTCTTCCGCCAGCTTCTTCTTCGCAGCTTCTTCCGGCTGCCTCTTGGCGGTCAGTTCCGCTTCTGATGGCGTGACGACAAGCGTATGTACGGGCGTGGCGACGGTGGTCGGGCTTTCGCAGTCTTCGTGCGTGAACGTGAGCGATGCTGTCCAGTAGATCGTCCGGGGTCGTAGCAGCCGCCTTGGCCGACGTCCACTTGTAGAAGGCTCCTGACTGCAAACCCATCCCGCTGTCGATATCGGGGCTGGAGAGGAATGCTTGCGATGGTGTCACGCGTCGATCAGATGGTCGATGTCCTCGGTGCTCGATGAGACGTGGCGGGCTGCACGGAGCATTGCGTGGCCTCGAGTCTCAAATCAGTTCTTCTATGGCCTTCTTCAAGTCGATCGCATCAACGAGCGAGACTGGGTGTTGCAATTCTGAGCTAACGCCGGCTATATATCGTTCGCCGGAAGGCGTCTTCCGAACAATATATTTGTGGTAAACTTCTAAGTTGCGCCCCACAAAGTTTTTAACCTTACCGCCCGTAAGGCCGATGCGGAACGCGGGGGTATCATGGAAGCCCACTTTGCGTGCAGTGTCGATATTAGCCGCAACGATCTTTGCCATCGCAATGGTACGTGATTGTTCCCACTCGGCAAGGTTGAGTCCTGGGATTTGCTTCGCGATACCGGTAAGGAATTCTTCGGTGACGTAGTTCGTGAACTCTCTACCTTGCTCGTTGACAAATATCGCTGCGTAATTCCACAGCAGATTCTGCGTACCGGCGGCAAGTGCCGCCATTTGTTGCATAAAAAACGGTTGACGGTTAAGCGTATCGGTCTTAAAGGAATAAAATTCCAGCCTGACGACGTTCGTCCGGACGAATTTTTCGAGAATGGGCGGCAACATCACGTCAAACCAGCGAGTGCCATCGCCATGGTCCTCGAGATCGACGAATACCTGCAACGTTATCGGTGCGGTCGGTTGCCCAAGGACCACCCCGTGCTGAGGTATTCCGGCAAACAACGTCGACACTTGCCTCTGTATACGGAGTCTCTCAGCGCTCGCACTCGGAGCGACGCGACCCCGCTGGCTCGCGAGCAGCACGAGCACGACTATCAAGGCCACGATGGCACAAACGCTAATGGCACGAAGCCCAAGCGCGGACCGCCGCGAAGTCGCTCGTGCCCGCCTAGCGGCCCGCGCCCCTCTAGCTGCCCGAGCCCGCCTATCAGCCTGCGCCCTACGTATAGCTCGCTCTCGCCCGGGCATCCCGATCCTCCTCGCTCGTGAGCAACCGGCCCCGACCAGCTACAAACGTCGCCAATTCAATCCCACAACACCCATCCCACGTCCAAGCCCCTTCATCTGTCCAAACACACCTTGCTCTGACATCCACACATGCCCTCTGAGCCGACATGCAGCATCAGCACGGCCCAAGTCATACGACTAGACGCTACGCCGATCGCCACCTCCCGTGACGACGCCGATAAGTCGCCAACGCTCATCGCCCGCTATCCACAGCCATATACGCGAAACCAGCCTCCGGATGCGCGCTCGACTTCTTCTCCGATGTCTCCCACCCATGAGTCACCCACCACAACACGGCCAGCACGTCCGCCCGGGCGATATCCGAGGTAGATCACACCGCCACAACGCTGAGGGGCGAGCACCGCAGTGCTGTCTGTGCGACCGTAACACCAACTAATGAGTGTCAGGCCATGTTGCAGCGTCGAAACTAGGGAGGGTAGTGCCTAACACTGGTTGGGTACTACCCTCACAATTGTACACTTTCTATTCACCTTTGAGATCTACGGCAAACGGTTCATTGAAAGTAAGGTGCCGACTTTCGTCTTCGTATTCAAATTCCCAAAACTTTAGGCCAGTAACAGTAGTCGTCTTCCGCTTGATTTCGACACTACATGGCGCCGTAAATGTTTTCCCGAAGCAGCTATTAGGGTCTTTGACTTCAAAATCAGTAGCGTCGGTCGTTTTCTGTTTCAGCAGCTTGACGGCGTCACTCCCAGGGACAACTTTTATTTCGAGTTTCTTTGCGGTGGTTTCTTTACTTTTCCATTTAAGTTCTGCTGGACTAAAAGCGAAACCCACAAATCCTTTACCTTCCCCTTCGCCGGCTATGCTGGCTGACTCTGTAAAGCCTGCTTCATCTTCGACTTCAAATTTTGCAGTGGCATCAGTTTTCCCTGCATATTCGACTTTGAACGAGCAGGATTCGCTTCCACCGTATGTTTTGGAGCATCCGGTAAATTCTCCAGGAAAGGGGAGAACAAATTCAGTACCCAAGTGGGCTTCGAGCCGTTTGACTCCCTGTTCTCCTGAGGTAAGATTCTGGACTGTGACCGACGTTTTGCTTTTCGCCCCTTTCAGTTTAGATTCCAGGGCTGCTATTGAGAATCTGGGACCTCCTCCTTCTTCACCCCCGCCTTCGCAGGCCTGCGCGATGCTTGCGAAGGTGGGAGCACACAGCGTCGTGGTCAAGGCTAGGCTGACGAGCACTGCGAGCGTGCGCTTAGCGCGTCTATACATCACATCCTCCCTTTTGCGCTGATTTCTTTCCGTCTCGAGTCGACACCTGCTACGCCGAACTCTGCGTTACTGAGGTTCCGACGCTACTCTGATCTTCGCGCCGTGACTGGTCGGTTTTTGCTCGGCTCGCAGATCCACCGGATCGCTAGTGACCGCGCTGGATACGGCAGTAGGTACTCGACGCTCCGGGCACAGGAATGTCTCCGACTCAATGCCGGTGATCTCACCGGGCTCAGAGGTCCTCGATATGGTGCTTTGGCGGCGGACTCGGCGGCTTTCGCTCATAGGCGTCGGCATAGCCCACGATCAGCGCCAGGCGCCTCCGCGCGGAGCCTCGTCTCTGTGTCGTTTGTGATGAGGGTGACCCGTCCTCGGGACTAGCACTGGAGTGGGCCCGGTTTCGCGGACAGTCTGATCTGACCTGGGTTTAGTGGAGTTGTGTTTCTGGAATCCTCCGGCGTTCAGCGAGGAGGAAGTATGCCCAGCAGGTATCCAGTCGAGGTCCGCAGGCAGGTCGTGGAGCCCCCGGGCTTGTTCATGCCGGTCCCTGCGACT
>Ga0210387_10005120_pt1 | contig 10042 bp, 6 predicted proteins | sample IncBWC7OmetaG_FD_160108 | JGI IMG/M metagenome (GOLD analysis project Ga0210387, IMG submission 160108) | Forest soil microbial communities from Barre Woods Harvard Forest LTER site, Petersham, Massachusetts, United States - Inc-BW-C-7-O ...
AGGACAGATTGATTCCGCTGTAGGGCAGGCCGAGGTTATCGACCATGCTGCTGATTTGATTCGCAGGAACCACCTCGCGAATCGTGGCCTCGACCCGATCCGCAAGCGCGGCAGTCTCTTCAATGCGGGTCCCGGTTCGCGCGCGAAAATGCAGCTTGATTTGGCCGCCGTCCACCGATGGGAAAAAATCCTGCCCCAAGCCCGGCAGCGGCCCAATCGGGAAGGCCAGGATCGCGGTGGCAATCATGGCGCCCAGGAAAAAGGCGGCAAAGCGCGGGCCGCTCTTGAGCGCGGAGCCGAGCAATACGTGGTAATTCTCGCGGAAGCGTTCGAAGCCGCGCTCGAATCGCAATTGAAAGCGGCCCAGGAACCCCGGCTCCTTGCGCTTGGCACCGTGTTTCTTGAGCCAGAATTTGGCGAGCGTCGGCACCAAGGTGCGCGACAGCAGGTACGAGGCCAGCATCGCGAACACCACGGCTTCCGCCAACGGTATGAACAGAAATTTGGCGATGCCGGCCAACAAAAACATCGGCACGAACACGATGCAGATGGACAGCGTGGAAACTAGAGCCGGCAAGGCAATCTGATGGGCGCCATCGAGAATGGCCGCTTCGACTTCCTTGCCCTGCTCAAGGTGGTAGTTGATGTTCTCGATGGTCACGGTGGCATCGTCGACCAGAATACCCACCGCGAGCGCCAAGCCGCCCAGGGTCATGATGTTGATGGTCTCGCCCAACGCCGATAGGCAACAGATCGAGGCGAGAATCGACAAGGGAATCGAAATCGTAATAATCAGCGTGCTGCGCCAGCTGCCAAGAAACAGCAGGATCAACAATCCGGTCAGCGCGCCCGCAATCACGGCCTCGCGTATGACGCCGGAAATGGCGGCGCGCACGAACACCGATTGATCGCTGAGCGCCTCGATTTTCAGTTCCGGCGGCATGGTCGCGCGGATCTGCGGTAGCTTCTCGTTGATATTGTTGATGATGTCGATGGTGGAGGCCTTGCCGGTCTTCAAGACGCTCAACAGCAGCGCGCGCTTGCCGCCCAGGCGCACCATGTTGGTCTGCGGCGCGTAGCCGTCGCGCACATGGGCAACGTCCCGTACATAGGTCACCGTGCCGTTGTTCGCGCGAATCGGCAGGTTATTCAACTCATCGATCGCCAGCGGACTGGAGTTCACCTTGATGAAATATTCCAGAGCGCCGATTTTTTGCGTGCCCGCCGGCAGAATCAAATTTTGTGCGCCAATCGCCGCGACCACATCATTGCCGGACAAGCCGTGCGCGCTCAAGGCTTGCGGATCGAGATCGACTTGCACCTGGCGTTGCTTGCCGCCGTAGGGATAGGGGATCGACGCGCCCTGTACCGTTGCCAGCGCGGTACGCAAGATCGTTTGGGAAAGGTCAAAAATGCGCGCTTCGGTCAAGGTCGGACTGCTGAGCGCGAGCTGCAAAATCGGCACCGTGGAAGCGTTGTACGACAAGATGAACGGCGGGGTCGTGCCGGGCGGCGAGAAGGCAATTTGCGACTGTGAAACCGCGGTGATTTGCGCAACCGACAGGTCTTGATCGACGCCCGGCTGGAAGAAGTACTTTACGATCGAGGTGCCGACGACCGATTGCGACTCGGTATGTTCGACGTCGTTCACGACCGTCTGCGCCGTGCGTTCCGAAAACAAAACGATCCGGTTCGCGATCTCCTCCGGCAGGATGCCGTTGTAGCGCCAGATCACCGCCGCAATGGGAATCTTGATGTTGGGGAAAATATCCGTCGCGGTATTCAAGATGGAATAGCCGCCGAGCAGCACGATCAACACCGCCAGCATGATGAAGGTGTAGGGCCGCTGTAGCGCTACTCTAACGATCCACATGCTGTGCTCCGACGCAAACCGAACCAGTTAATCGCCGCACGGGTCGGCGCGGATTGGCGAAGCAAAAGAACTCAAGCGCTGAAATCCCAAGCGCGGACAAACGATGTGCTACCTATTATTGGATACGGACGCAGGCCCGTAAAGGCCGACGAATGTAAGTGATATATCTGGGCAAGTCAATTGACATTACACGCCTAAGTCAGCGCAACGGCAGGGAATTTAGTTCATGCGGCCCGCTGCAGAGCTGCGCCGGCCGTGCGCCGCTGACGATCGAGAATTTCCTGCGAAACATCCCAAAGGCGCCGCGCCAGCACGGTGTCCTGCAGTAGAGCGTTGCCTTCGGCAATCTTACAATTCGACCAGTACTCACCCGTGATGCGCGAAGCCTCCGGGCTCGCAGCCAAAAACGCTTGCGTTGCTGCGGCCTGCGCGGCGGTCTTCGCAAACAGCCTCGTGAGGAGGCCTTTGCGATTACGAGTGCGCGCGGCGCCGGGATCCGCCGAGTTGGCGGTGATGCCGCGCGCCGCCAAACGGCGCGACAGCTCCTTGGCATATAGAGCGTTCGCCAGTTTCGACTGCGCATAAAATGTCGACGGGTCGTAAAATTGTCTGCCGTCGAGATTGTCAAACATGATGCCCTCGCTCGGCGTTTGGCTGATGCTCGCATCGCTGCTGACCATCACGATGCGTGCGCTGCCATCGCGCAACAAGTCGGCGATTCCATTCACCAGCATGAAATGGCCAAGATGATTGGTCAGAAACTGTCTTTCAATGCCATAGCGGGTCTGCAAAGAGGGAAGATTCACGGCGGCGGCATTGGCGACAATGGCGTCGAGCGGAATTGAAAGGCCGCGGATGGAGTCGAGTGCAGCGGCAATCGAATCGAGATTCGACAGATCACAACCCACGGGAATGCAATTGGGACTTGCCCCTGCGCAGGCCTGCGATGCCGCTTCGAGCGTGCGCGCCAATCCAATCACCGACGCACCATTGGCGGCAAAGGCGTTCATCGTTTCAAGCCCCAGTCCTGAATTGCAGCCGGTGACCAAGATGTGTTTGCCTGTCAGGTCAATGCCGGCCAATACATGATCCGCCGTGGAGCGTCGACCAAATGGAATCGATTTTGTCATTGAGCAAACCCCTTAAGCTGGCGCTGCTGATTCGGCGGCATGCATGCCATTCGAACCGCAGCCGTCATAACCTTCACAAAGTCTTCTTGAGTCTTACAAACCTGTTTGAGGCCGCGCGCCGTCGCATGCAACGCGCGCGCAAAGTCGGCGATGTTCACACCGGCGGCCGTGCAGCGATCGGCCACGGGTGTTGCGCCGATGGCCTGCGCCAGGGCTTCCTCAAATTGCCATTCGTATTCCGCCAGCGTCGCGCCCGCCAATGAGGAACTTGCGCACATGAGATCGGCCGCATCCACGCCGAGGGAGCCCACGAACCGCCCAGACCACTCCTTGCAGGCGGCGATCAAGCGCATCTCCAAGCTAATCTCCGCGCGTGACAACTCAGTGATGGCGCAGGCGAGTTGACTGCTCAAGGAATGATCCAAGGCGCGCCGAAACAATTCTTCTTTATTCGCGAACGACAGGTAGAGCCCCTGACGGGATACCCCGGCTGCACGTGCCACATCATCCATGGAGGTTTTGCGGTAGCCGAATCGCGCGAACACCCCGATGGCCGCGTCCAATACCGCGGCCTGGCGCGATTCAGTTTCGGCAGGGCGGGGGAGGGCGGGTGATATGTTCACTCAATCATTATAGACAGATAAGGTCTATATTGTCTATATCGTCAAGCGATTTTTGTGGCGAAAATTGGGCGAAAAACTTATAACTCAATGGGATACGGCATATTACTCGAGAAAGATCTCATGTGCAATCTCGTTAAGCCTCGCGATTCGCCAACAATCGCCGGCCGCGTTGGCATAATGCGCACCGATGCCCACGGTTCCCACGCTCTCGGTCCCTACTATTGCCATCAGCGGGTCGGAACAGCGATTCCCGGTTCACCGCATTTACTGCGTCGGCCGAAATTACGCCGAACATGCCCGAGAAATGGGGCACGATCCGAAAAAAGAACTCCCATTTTTTTTCAGCAAACCGGCCGATGCGGTGGTCAGCGGCGCGCGAGCGCTGCCTTTTCCGCCGCGCACGGCTGAACTGCACCACGAAGTTGAGTTGGTGGTCGCGCTGCATCAGCGCGGCGTCAATGTCGGAGTCGCGGATGCCGCGGCGATGATTTTTGGCTATGCCGTGGGAATCGATCTCACGCGGCGCGATTTGCAGGCCGAGGCAAAGAAAAGCGGACGTCCCTGGGATATGGCCAAAGGCTTCGATCATTCAGCGCCCATCGGGCCCTTGGCACTGGGAGTCCCTCCGGCGTCGGGCGCGATTTCATTGAGCATCGACGGGCAGGTGCGCCAGAGCGGCGATCTGAAGGACATGATCTGGAGCGTCGCGGAAATTATCGCGGCGCTCTCGACCTACGTGGAAGTCGCGCCCGGCGATTTGATATTTACCGGCACCCCCGCAGGTGTCGGCCAGATCCAGCGCGGTCAATCGGTGCGCGCAGAGATTGCGGGAATCGAGCCCCTTGAAATAACTTTTGAAAAGTGAACATCCATGCCCATGCTTCGCATTCTTTGTCTGCTGCTTTGCCTGCCCCTCACTACATGGGCCGCTGAGGATTATCAACATCGCATCGAGCAGGTGTTGGTGCAAACGCCGCTCATAGACGGGCACAACGATTTGCCTTGGGAAATCAGGGAGCGTTTCAAGAGCGATGTTGCCGCTGTAAATCTCATGGCAGACACCAGCCACCTGCCGGTGGAGGCGGGGCAGGCGGCCCTCATGACGGACATTCCACGTTTGCGCGCGGGGCATGTCGGCGCTCAGTTCTGGTCGGTGTGGATACCGGTGAGCACCCAGGGCTTTGAAGCCGTGCAAATGACCTTGGAGCAGATCGATCTGGTCAAACGCATGTCGGCGCAATATCCCTCGGACTTCGCGATGGCCTACACCGCCGCCGACATTCGACGCATCCACAAAAGCCGCAAGATCGCCTCTTTGATCGGCATTGAGGGCGGCCACCAGATCAACAATTCCCTGGCGGTATTGCGCCAGATGTACGACGCCGGTGCGCGCTACATGACGCTCACCCACACGACCAACACCGCGTGGGCCGATTCGGCGACCGATACGCCCGCGCACCATGGTCTTACGACGTTTGGCGTCGAGGTCGTGAAGGAAATGAACCGATTGGGAATGCTGGTGGACTTGAGCCACGTATCGCCGGATACGATGCGCGCGGCGCTGGCCGCGAGCCAAGCGCCCATCATTTTTTCCCACTCCTCGGCGCGGGCGCTGGACGATCATCCGCGCAACGTTCCCGACGATGTGCTGCGCGCGGTGGCCGCGAATGGTGGAGTTGTGATGGTCAATTTCGCTCCGCCCTACGTCTCGGCAGCCCGCAATCACTGGGAGGCTGATCACGCCGCGGAGCGAACCCGCTTCAACAGTCCTCCTTATGCAGGCCTTTATATCGGCCAGCCGGAGCGGGCCAAGGTCGCGCTTGCGGAATGGGAGGCGCAGCATCCGATGCCTGTCACGACGCTCGCTCAAGTCGCGGATCACGTCGAACACATTCGTCAGGTGGCCGGCGTCGAACACGTCGGCATAGGATCTGACTTCGATGGCATTCCTGACGCTCCGGTGGGGCTCGAGGGTGTGGATCGCTACCCGGCGCTGCTTGCGGAATTGATGCGCCGGGGTTGGAGCGATGCGGATATCTCCAAACTGGCAGGGGAAAATCTCTTGCGCGCGCTGACGACGGCGGAGCAGGTGAGTCTTCGACTGCAAGGCGCCTCGAAGCCGCACTGATTGCGCGTAAGCGCCGCAAAACTCCCTGCGCAGTGACGCTCAACGCGCAGCGAACGCGTGATATATCAATGGGCGCCATGCATGACCGGTAATCCGCGCATCGGACGAAGGTGATCCGCGCATCCGTCAAGCGGTGATCCACGCGTGCGAATTCGCGCAGCGATGCGATGCCGAGGTTCCCTCTTGCACTACCAAGCTGCGATATGGAAAACGCGTCGCTCCATCCGCGTGGTATTTACACGACGCATCGAAAGCATTTGTTCGCGCGCTATTGACATTACGATATCAACTAGTCGAATAATGCGTGCGGCGATGCGACTTCGAAAATACTTAGCGCACCGAAATGTGGCGGGGACTAGCATCTGAAAAGGCTATAGCGATGGGGTTGCGCGCTTAGGCTGCGTGAACGGTGGGAACGCCGGAATCACGAACGGATGGGGTGGTTTCTAATGGACAAACGGTCTACTAACCGTTTCAGGGGGATCGAAAAATGACGACAAGAACAGTGGCACTGTTGCTTTCAAGCGCAGTGTCCGTGGCATGCTCATACGCAGCTTTCGCGGAACCCGCTCCTGCTCCGGCGCCTGCCGCCGCGACCGCGGCATCGCCGAGCGAGGACAACGGGATTGCCGAAATCGTCGTTACGGCGCAAAAGCGCAACGAAAGCTTGGAGACGGTTCCGGTCGCCATTTCAGCCTACACCGCTAAAACGCGCGACCTCATCGGTATCGAAACGATACAGGACATGACGAATTTCACGCCCGGCCTGGCCTACTCGACATCGCTCGACCGAGCCTTCATCCGCGGCATCGGTCGAGAAACCAACAATCTGTCCACGAACCCCGGCGTCGCCACTTATTCCGACGGCGTCTATAACTCCAGCGTCGTGGCGGCGTCGGGCGATGCGATGTTCGAGGATCGAATCGAGGTTCTGCGCGGGCCGCAGGGCACCTTGTATGGCCGCAACGCCATCGCCGGCACGATCAATTCAATTTCAAAGCGTCCGACGCAAGATTGGACCGCCGAGGTGCGCGTGAAGCTGGGCAACTACGGTACCCATGATTTCGAAGGAATGGTGGCCGGCCCGATCAGTGACACCATGCGAATCAAGTTTGGCGGCTATCGCAACACCCAAACAGACGGTTACTACCGCAACCTGTTCAACGGCAAAACGGAAGGCTTTAACCTCAGCAACGGAAATTCCTTTTATTGGGAAGGGCAATTGGAATGGGATATCACGCCCGACGTTCAATTTTGGATGAGATTCGACCAATTGGGGTACAACAACTCCTATCGCCTCTCGAACAACACTGGCTCGTACGACTACGCGGCCTACCCGGCCTCGTCCCTTTCGCCGGGAGCCGCATTCGGTGCCGCAGGGGCCGTGGGACTTCTGCCCTCGGCCACGATGCCGATTTTGCCCACCGGTTTCTTGCCGAACGCTCCTCAGTGCGTGACCAATCCAGCCAACAACAATGTCAATAACTTCTGTGCGGACAATGGCAACACGGCACAACTGAGCAGAACCTATCAGGTCACTCCGCAACTGACCTGGCATACGCCCTGGGCCGCTGACTTGAAGTACCTGGGCGCTTACACGACCTACTACTACAACTTGTCCAACGAAAATGACGGTACAGCGTTCGAGTCTTACACCTTCCCGGTGATTCCGGGCACGGGCGGCTGCGCGGTGCCGGGCGTCGGGGTATTCGATTGCCCGCCGCTCAAGGTGTTTCCGCAGTCCTATTCGAATTATTTCGAGACCAAGAAATACTTCAGCAACGAAATCGATATCACCTCGCATAGTGATTCGCCGCTACAGTGGATTTTCGGTCTGTTCCAGTACAACGAACGCAACGCTCAGAGTCCCGGCAACGGATACTTGCCCGATCAACCGCAATTTGCGACGCCGGTGGTCTTCAACGCTGCTGGTGTGGCATCTCCGGCCGCCCCGAATCCGACTCAAACATATTTTTTCCGCGAAGCGGAAATGCACGACAATTCCTATGCGGCATTCGCCCAGACAGACTGGACCTTCGCGCCGACCTGGAAGCTGACCACCGGCGTGCGCTACACCTACGATATCCTGAAGGGCGGCGAACAATTCCGCGAACTTTGCATGGGTTTGCCCGCCTGTCTCGGCAATCTTTTTGGCGCGCTTCCGCCCGCATACATATTGGGCGCATTTACACCGGTGAATGACATCACCGCCGCAAACGACCCCGCCATCTTCAATTGTTTCAATGGTGTTGGCTGCAAGTATCCCGGCGTCAGAGGCACGCCGTATCTTGAGCCGAACGGCAACTGGGCCCGAGACCTGGGCGCCAGCTGGCACTCACCCACCGGGACTGTCGGACTGGAATGGACGCCGGATCCCAATACTCTGGCCTACTTGAAGTACAGCCGCGGCTATAAGTCGGGCGGCTTCAATGCCAGCGAGATCACCGTCAATCCGGAATCGCTGCCCGAGCATCTCGATGCCATCGAATTCGGCGGCAAGGAAGTGTTCAATCGCACGCTGCAAGTCAACGGCGCCTTGTTCTACTACAACTACAAGGATAAGCAGATTCCGTTGACGGTGGAGGGTTTCGGCGGCGGCCCGAACATCAGCTCCATCGTCAACATCCCGAAGGTGCATTCTTACGGTGCCGAATTCGAGACGATCTGGCAGCCGTGGACAGACATGCAGTTCCTGTTTGACTATTCGTACCTGAGCGCGGTGATCAAGGGGCAAGCCGGATCCTGCGCGCCACCGACGCCGGCCGCGTCGTGCTATCAAAACGTAGTCAGCGGCGCATTCGAGAATACCAACGGCAATACCGTGCCGGAGTCGCCGCGCAGCAAGATCGCGGCCAACGCCAACTACACCTGGCACTTCACGCCGGGTTCGTTGAACTATTCGGTCAGCTATATCTGGAAGGACAAGACGCACGACAGCATCTTCGCCGAGGACTACTACGTTGCGCCCTCTTATTCGCAGGTGGACATGCGCTTATCGTGGAACGATTCGGCCGATCGCTTTACGATTTTCGCCTACCTTAAGAATCTGCAAAATAAGCTGGGTTACGACGGCGTCGACGCCAATGCAGTGATCACGCCGGCGCCGGGCACCCAAGCCTGCGGCTTCAATGGCATACAGCCATACTATTGCCAGCGTCTACTTGGGCTGACCCCGCCGCGCACCTACGGCGTGGAAGTGCAGTACCGCTTGAAGTAAACCGTATCTAAGGGGTCGTAAGAATCCCGGATTGTCGATGTTGTAAAGGCCCTCCTAAAAAGAGGGCCTTTTTTGTTAGTACCCCGGCACTAGGTCCTAAACGAGGGATCGATCCGATCCAGGCGGCGCAACAGCCCCGGCCATACCAACATGTGCGGACCGAGATTGTTCGACACCACGCGCGCTTGTTCCATTGCTGTATCGATAATGCCTTGCTGAATCGGAATGAGCTCGCCGCCGCCGGCCTGCGCCCGCACCTGGATGGCGCAGGTGGCCTCGAAGGTGTACATCAGCTGGAAGGCCTCAGCGACGCTTCTGCCCACGGTCAGCAGCCCATGATTGCGCAGCATCAGGAAGTTCTTCTTTCCCATGTCCGCCACCAACCGGGGCTTTTCGTCATCGCGCAACGCGACGCCCTCATAGTCGTGGTAAGCCAAGCTCTGCAGAACGAAAATGGACTGCTGCGAGAGGGGCAGAACACCGTGTTTCTGCGCCGATACGGCGACCCCGTTCAAGGTATGGGTATGCAGCACGCACTCGATATCGTGGCGCGCGCCGTGGATGGCGCTGTGAATCGTAAAGCCCGCCGGATTGACCGGCCAGGGACTCTCTCCCACCTTATTACCCTGCATGTCGATCTTGACCAGGCTGGAAGCGGTGATCTCGTCGAACATCATGCCGTAAGGGTTGATCAGGAAATGATGCTCGGGGCCCGGCACCCGGGCGGTAATGTGTGTGAACACCAGGTCATCCCAATGGAAGTGCGCAACGAGCCGATAGGCTGCCGCCAAGTCGATGCGAATTGCCCACTCTTCCGGCGAATAACGTGACGCGGCGTCGCTGCCGGCAGGAACGGATTTCAGCATGGCGTTCTCCGATGAGGAGTCCTGATTCTACCGGAGCCGGGTGTAGCTGGCATAATGTTCGGAGCACCATCGGCGCTGGAGAAACCCGTTTGAGCTTTGCAGAGACCCGAGCGCCCGTCGCCGACGACTGGGTGCAGCGAATGATCGACACACCCGGGCGCTCCGGTCACTTAAGAAGCGGCGACCATGTGACGCATTACTTGGA
>Ga0210387_10005123_pt1 | contig 10041 bp, 10 predicted proteins | sample IncBWC7OmetaG_FD_160108 | JGI IMG/M metagenome (GOLD analysis project Ga0210387, IMG submission 160108) | Forest soil microbial communities from Barre Woods Harvard Forest LTER site, Petersham, Massachusetts, United States - Inc-BW-C-7-O ...
AGGGATTTGTGCGTCTGGAAGTTTGTTAGCGTTTATGAAGTTCCAAGTGGCCCCTGGACGCTGTATGGCGACAACAATACTGTGGCCAATTTGAGGCGGCAAACTGGAAGCGCAATCGCTAGAAAATAGCGAGGCGGCGCCGCATTGCGGTGCGCCAAGACAGGAGTCGAGCGCTGCAGAAAAGAGGTTGGTGGTTCTTAGATAACGCCCCGAAAAGGTTCCATCCAGGATTAAGCTGCCAGTGTTGAATCGCTTTCGATCTGGACGTCGGGTAACTGCCGTACGATTTCTTCCAGATCGACAGGCGCCGGTTGCTGGCGGAACTCATCGAGAGCGGGAGTTTACTTTTCAGCTTCAGAAGAAGAGAAGCCTTCGGCTAAGACGCAAGACAAGGAATTGGGATCATTTTGTTCCATTTTGTCGAATGTCGGCGGAAGAAAGGGGTTTTGGCCGGTTTTTGAGCCTAAGATTTGCAACATGCGAAACCCTTTTTGAGCCTTCGTGTGATCAGTCAAAACTTACCCTTTGTGCAACACGGGGCTGTAGCAAAAGGAACCTTGTCTGGTTATAAGCGATCCCCGAGAAGCTCCTCCACGTCGCGGCGGCCATGTAGAATGGCGACAACCTGCAAGGGGCTCGTCTCAGGTCGGTAAACGATCAGATAGGAGTAGATCGGAAAAAATTTCACCGGCTCATCCGTCAAATCCTTGCGCCAATGGCCCCCGCCTGGTCTTCCCGCAAGATAAACGTCTTATCGCGGATGACGGATTCAACCCGGTCGGCCATCTCAAGACCGGTTTTCTTCTTGATGTAGCGCCAAATTTGAACTAGGTCGAGGGCGGCCTCCGGCGCAAGAACGTAGCGCCTGCTCATTCAGGCTGGGCTTTTAGGCGCGGGCCAATTGCAGGTGGCCCAAGCCAGCTTCGCGGTGAGCCTGATCTTGATGATCGTTTCTCTTCTGCTGTCGCTGTGGGAAATCTGGATTTCGGTGGACGCTCTCAACGTGCACCTCTGGGGTATTCAGGAGGGTCAGGAGCTCTCGCCCGTCAGCCTGCCCTGAACCTCTCGAGCATCTCTGTGGAAGCGCAATGCCTTCCTAGAAATGCTTTGATCTTTGCCGCATCGCGGCGGTTAGGTGAGGCGAAATTCGCCGTCTGGACAAGGAGGGTGCCTGATGGGAATATCCTGTTCAAAAGAGCTAAGAGCCGAGTAATTAAGCCGATTGTTTAGACAAATGTGTACCGAGGCCTTAGCTTGGCGGCACAATGACGGCGCACACCGCAGATACTTTGTTTTCCACTTGGAAGCTTGATCGGTCCAATGGGGTGTTGTTGCACGTCCAAATTGAGCGGTTGCTTCGCGATCTGATTAGTCGTCCGCCCTATTCCAGTGGGGCATTATTACCGGACGAACTGACTATGGCGAGCCAGCTCGGGGTCGCCCGCGGCACTGTTCGAGAAAGCATTCTTAATCTGGTGCACCAAGGGTTCCTGGAACGTAGGAAGGGTGTGGGAACCAGGGCGGTTCAAACCGGTTTGATCGACTGGGCGAGTCTGACAGGGGAGATGCGGAAAAAGGGAATCGAAGTGGAGTCGTTTCTGTTGGAGGTCTCGGAAAAAGCCGCCAAAGGTAAGATTGCCGATGCCCTCCAGGTACCGGTGGGAACGCTGGTCAAATTCTTAGACCAGGTCCGCGGCTGGGATGGCCGGCCTGTCTTGCAATCGAGGTCGTGGTTTCATCCCAGGCTCAAACTTTCCGGCAAAGAAGACTTTCGGCGCCCACTTTATAAACTTCTCAAAGAGGAGACGGGCGTCGTGGCCGACCATGCCCGGGAGGAATTTTTGGCGGCGACGGCTGACGGGCCAATCGCGCGCCGACTTAAGATCAAAAAGGGAACGCCCGTACTGCTCCGGCGCCGGACCTCGTTCGACTCTCAAGGTCGTCCCATTGAATATGCCGAAATTCATTACGACACCGGAGATGTTTCATTGACGTTAACCTCCCGATGGAACCCGATTGATTAGATCCCGATTCGTAGCTTGTAATCAATTCCGCTTAAAGATTATTAGGGAGGTAACCTATCATGCCTTAAGCATATGATCCCGAGCTGGTTATGCCCAGTTCGGCCCGCCGTGCTTTACGCTCTGTCGCAACGCGCGCTTCGTATCCGCTTTGCCGAAATGCGCCCAAAGGATCTAGCGGCAAGTTATGTTGTTTCCGCCATTCGACAATAGTCGGGCGGACGTCGGCGAAAAATGCCTGTTTGAGGCATTCCTCGGCGTCGACTTGCTGGTTACGTTGCTGGTGAAGCGCCAACTTTTCGTGATCCACCGCGGCCGCTTTCACGTACAATTCCTGCGCGGTGACCGCTGTTTGAATCATCGCCTCAATCTTTGGTTTATCGATGTGGGATTGGTCGATCATGTACGGGATTTGTGGCATCTGACCGGTCTCCCATCCGAAAAAGTGAATTTCGTGAAATATCCTGAATGCCTGATAAGGATCGATCGAACCGAAGGTCAGATCGTCGTCCGCATAGCGCCGGTCGTTAAAGTGAAACCCGCCCAACATGTCGGTGTCCAACAGCCAAGCGACGATTTGTTCAATATTTTGTGAGAGGTAGTGGTGGCCAGTGTCGACTAATACTCTAGTCTTGGGACCGACTTCTTTGGCGATGACGTAGGACATACCCCAATCCGCCAGGTCCGTATGATAGAATGCCGGCTCAAAGGGTTTGTACTCCAACAAGATTTGCTGGTCAGCAGTTAATGCCTCATGCAGCGGGCGCAATGTTTCAACCAGGGCGCGTTTGCGCCACCGGATGTTCGCCTGGCCCGGGTAATTTGAACCGTCGGCCAGCCAAATGGGGACGAGTTGACTACCTGTTTGTTTCGCCAGTTCGGCGCTTTCGAGCAAATGCTTCACCGCAACGGCGCGTATCTCGTCGCTGCGGTTGCAGAGCGAACCGTATTTATAGATCTGGTCTTGGAAGAGATTTGGGTTAATCGCCCCGATGTGGACCCCGTATTTCTTAGCAAGTTGCACGATCTTGGACGGTGATCGGTCGGCGCCAAAATCCCAGAGGACATGAACAGCGACAGAAGGACAAAATCCTGTAAAGGCGTGGACTTGTCCCGCGTCGGCCAGTTTGTCGTTGATGTCGATAGCTGCTGCATCCTGGAGGAACTTACCGAAGCGGGTGCCGGTGTCGGCAAAGCCCCAACTCGGCGTCTCGATCCCGAATTGATCGAGCGCGTTTTGAATTCTCTGATTCTGGGGTTCGTTCATAAGTGGGGGAGTGGTAATTTTTTTGACGACTAAGACCGTCGCAATGGAACTTAATTATGTCTACACATTATTTTTAGATTTTTGTCTAGACATGGAGAACCTCTGGAGGCATGATTCCAATCAGCAGCGTTGATTTTCAAAAATCAATAACAAGTTCCCTTCCCATAAACCGCGCGGAAAATGTCAGGATCCATTTGCGATGTTTGGCAGGATAACGATGTTATGCTGAGATTCATCCCTGCTTCGCGAGCGACGATTTTGCCATACTCAAAAGCTAGGATAACTATTCGAAAAAGGTATTGGAGACGCACACATTCTAGAGAAATAAATACTTAACAGATAGCCCCCAAACGACGGTGATTCGTAGATCACTTTTCGAAGTTTATCCCGTTTCTGCGTCATTTGCCTTCCTTGTTTGTCCCGTCTTGATTGATCATGAACGCGCCTACCATTGAGCTAGTTGACATCTACAAATCGTTTGGAAGCACTCGAGTGCTGGAGGGAGTCAGTCTTTCGCTTTTTCCAGGGGAAGTGCATTCACTGATGGGCGAGAACGGCGCGGGCAAAAGCACCCTGGTCAAAATCGTTGCTGGGCTACATCTCTCCGATAAAGGCGCAGTCCGTATGAGCGGGCAGGAAGTATTTTTTCGCTCGCCCTCCGAAGCGCAGCACGCTGGGGTTTCGGTGATTTACCAGGAGCCGACACTCTTCCGCGATCTCTCCATTGCTGAGAATGTCTTTATGCATCGGCAACCGAAGACGTCCTATGGTTGGATCGATTACGCCGAGATGAACCGCGCCGTTTCACAGCACCTAAAGCAGCTGGGTGTTTCGATGCGGCCCGACGATCCGGTATTGGGACTAAGCATTGCCGACCAACAGATCGTGGAAATCATCAAGGCGCTGACTTTCGAGGCCAAGGTGTTAATCATGGACGAACCGACCGCCGCGCTTTCGCTCGAAGAAGTTAAGCGTTTGTTCCAGGTCGTTGAACGCCTTCGGAGCAAGGGGGTGGCGCTGATGTTTGTCTCGCACCGGTTGGAAGAAGTTTTCTCGATTTCCCAACGCATCACGGTGATGCGCGACGGGCGGGTGGTCGGGTCTGGACCCATCGGAGAGTGGACCACAGAGGAAGTGATCCGCAAGATGGTCGGACGATCCTTGGATGCTCTCTACCCAAAAGAAAATGTGGAACCCGGTGAGGTGGTTCTACGGACTCGCGATCTGCGACGGGCCGGAGTGTTTAAGGACATCAGCTTTGAGGTGAGGAAAGGGGAGATTGTCGGATTGGCCGGCCTAGTAGGCGCGGGGCGCAGCGAGGTCGCGCGCGCGATTTTTGGGATTGATCCCCTGGATAGCGGAGAAGTGTTAATCGGAGACAGGGCGCTGTCTGGTCACACGCCGCAAACGGCGATGGCCGCCGGGATCGGCTTCGTGCCTGAAGATCGGCAACAGCAGGGATTGGTGATGGAAATGACGGTCATGCGCAACGCTACGTTGACTGTTCTGCGCGAGGTTCAACGGTTCGGGCTGGTTTCACAAGAGAAAGAAAAGGAAATCGCGGCACGATGGACGCGGCGCATGCTGCTCAAAGGCCACATAGAAGAGCCGGTGAACATCTTGTCGGGCGGTAATCAGCAAAAGGTTGTACTGGCTAAATGGTTGGCCACCAAGCCAAAGCTCTTGATTGTCGACGAACCCACTCGTGGCGTCGACGTAGGCGCCAAGTCCGAAGTGCACCGAACATTAAGTCAGTTAGCAAAGGAGGGGATGGCGATCATTATGATTTCCAGCGATTTGCCGGAAGTGATTGGGATGGCCGACCGCGTTTTGGTAATGCACGAAGGAAAGCTCACCGCTGAGCTAACTCGTTCTGAAGCCACCGAAGAGGCAATCATGTTTGCCGCAACCGGCCAAACGGGGCGGATCCGCGATAAGAAAGCAAAAGTTGCTCCCAACGGACAATCATGACCACAGAATTGAAAAGTAGCGGCGGTGGGCAAGGCTGGCTAAACGTGTTGATGCGCAGTCGTGAGGGCAGTCTGGTCCTCCTAATCGCGGTGCTGACCGTGCTGACCACTGCGCTCAATCCGCGTTTCATTAGCCCGCAGAGCCTGAAAGACCTGATGTTAAACGTCTCGATTATCGCTCTGCTGGTGCTGGGTCAGACGGTTATCATCCTGATGCGCCAGATTGATCTGTCGATCAGTTCAATTGTCGGAATCACCGCCTTTCTCTCAGGCACGCTCTTCATCAATTATCCGGGGATTCCCAGCGTCGTAGTGGTGTTGCTATCCGTACTGGCTGGTCTTCTTCTCGGAGCGGTGAACGCAGCATTAATCGCCTGGGGAAAGATTCCAGCGTTGATCACTACCCTGGGCACGCTTTACATCTTTCGGGGCGCCAATTACGCATGGGTTCACGGCCGGCAGGTGAATGCGGTGAACGTTCCCGGTTCCTTCCTGGCCATCGGTACTTCGACGTTCGCAGGTATTCCGATCCTGACCTGGATTGTCCTCGTCCTGTTAGTCGTTTTCGCGATTGGTTTACGGCAGTACCGCGTGGGGCGGGAATTCTATGCGATAGGCAGTAACCCGAACGCAGCCGTTCTTGCCGGCATCAATGTCAGTCGTCGGATCGCCACCGGGTTCGTCATTTCCGGCGCGATCGCAGGGTTGGCGGGTGCGCTCTGGCTGGCACGTTTTGGGACCGTAGACGCGACGGCAGCCGAGGGGATTGAACTGTCGGTGATAACGTCAACTGTCGTCGGAGGCGTTGCGATTACGGGCGGGGTCGGCACGGTCGTCGGCGCTGTCTTGGGAGCGCTCTTGTTGAGCGTGTTTAGCAGCACCCTGGTTTTTTTGCGGGTGCCTTCCTTCTGGCAGCAATCTTTCCAGGGCGCAATGCTTCTCTTGGCGATCGCGGCGGACGCCTACCTCGCGTACCGACACGCCTTGCGCTTGCGAGTTAAATGGAGTCACGTATGAGCCAAAGCCAACCTAGCACACGACGTCTTGCCCGGCGGGTCTCCTGGGAAACCATCCTAGCTCTCCTTCTGTTGATCGCTGTCGTTGGCGGGGCGATTCTCAACAAGGATTTCCTGACCGTTGAGAACTGGTCCAACCTACTGGCTAACTTTGTCGAGATTGCCCTGATGGCACTCCCGTTAAGCCTGATCGTGATCACCAACGAAATCGACCTCTCGGTGGCCTCTATGCTGGGCCTTTCGAGCTCCCTGCTTGGATTACTTTGGGAGTACAAACTCGCGATGACGCTGGCGATCGTGATTTGCCTGGTAGTGGGCGCTCTGTGCGGAGCGCTGAACGGCTTCCTAATCGTCCGGTTCCGTCTCCCTTCCCTGGCGGTCACCATCGGGACGCTTGCGCTCTTCCGAGGTTTTGCCTACATCGTCCTGGGAGATAAAGCCGTGGCCGACTTTCCGCCCGAGTATGCCGAGTTTGGAATTGGGACTATTCCCTACACATTTATTCCGTCGCCATTCGTGCTGTTTATCGTTTTGGCCCTTATTTTTTGGGTGCTGCTTCATCATACGACTATTGGCCGGAGCCTATACGCGATCGGGGGCAACCAAACGGCGGCACGTTTCTCTGGGGTGAACATCAACCGGATGAAGATGCTGCTCTTTGTGTCTTCAGGTGTGATCAGTGCACTGGCAGGAATCGTTTTCACCTTTCGGTTTTCCAGCGCGAGAGCGGATAACGGGACGGGGTTCGAGTTGAGCGCCATCGCGGCTGTATTTTTAGGCGGCGTGACGGTTCAAGGAGGAAAGGGTACGGTGACTGGGGTGGTGCTCTCCCTGCTGTTGATTGGGATCATCAACAATGTTTTAACCCTGGCCGACGTGGCGAGCGAAGTCTTGAGAATCGTGACCGGCTCGCTGTTGATCATCAGCATCCTTCTGCCCAACCTGATCGCCTCCACGCATGAAAGGTGGCGATTGATGCAGCGCCAAAGGGAGATCACCAGACTTGGCGCCGCATCAGCGGCCAAATGAATTTCCCCCATATATCTAAAGCACCCACAAACATCCCTATGACCAAAACCTCCCTGATTAGAATCCTCGCCCTAGTTTGTTCCATAACGTCTCTTGGAATAGTTGGAAAAAGCCAGGACAAGCCGATTAAGAAAGACCTGAAAATCACCTCCATTCCCAAGAATATTAATAACCCATACATGGTGATTCAAAGCGGGGGCGCAATGGATGCCATCAAGGAGATGGGTAGCGTAGGCAAGGTGGTTGGCCCTTCGGAAGCCGGTGCCTCGGCTCAAGTTTCCTACATCAACACGGCCATCACCCAGCGCCAGAACGCGATCCTCATTGCCGCCAATGATCCGAACGCGCTGGTGCCGTACCTCAAAAAAGCGATGAGCCAAAAGATCACGGTGGTGACGTTGGACTCCGACACGGCCCCGGAAGGTCGCAATGTTTTCATTAACCAAGCCTCGGCCGAAGGCATCGGTCAAAGTCTAGTGCAAACGTTAGCCAAGCAGATGGGGAACAGCGGCGACTTTGCTATTCTGTCTGCCACGCCTAATGCCACGAACCAGAATACGTGGATCAAGTACATGCAAGAGGAGCTAAAAAAGCCCGAGTACAAGGACATGAAACTGGTCAAGGTCGCCTACGGAAATGACGATGACCAAAAGTCCTTCACGGAGACTCAAGGTTTGCTCCAGGCCTATCCAAACCTCAAAGGCATTATCAGCCCGACGAGCGTGGGGATTGCGGCGGCTGCGCGCTACATCTCTACCAGCCCTGAGAAAGGAAAGATTGCTCTAACCGGCTTAGGAACACCGAACCAACTACGCCAATTTGTTAAAGATGGAACGATCAAGGAGTTTGAATTGTGGAATCCCGCCGATGTCGGTTACCTGGCGGCGTATGCTGCTGCGCAGATTGCTTCGGGCAACATCCAGGGCAAGGAGGGTGAGACATTCGCGGCCGGCAAACTCGGGACTCGGACAGTGGGCAAAGATGGAGTGGTGCTGTTGGGGCCACCCACGGTGTTCAACGTGGATAACATCGACAAGTTCAACTTTTAGAAATGATCCACGACCGATGCCGCCTGGTGCTGCCGCGGCGTCGATCCACCGTGAATCAGAAGTTCATGATCCGGAAATGTTTTGTCATGCAGTTGAAGCACGGCGCCGAAAAAGAATATCGGCAGCGGCATAGTCCGATCTGGAAGGACCTGGAGGATGTGCTTCGTACCCAGGGCGTACACAACTACTCGATCGCTCTCCACTTGGAAACAGGGCAGCTGTTTGCCTACGCTGAAATCGAGGATGAAGTGCGCTGGAAGGCGATTGCGCAGACGTCAACCTGTCGCCGTTGGTGGGACTACATGGCGGACCTCATGGAAGTGAACGCGGACCGTTCCCCTCGCGCGGTCGAACTCCAAGAGATGTTCCACCTGGACTAAAGCAAAGATTCTAGTTAGCCCTATGAAGTCCTTCTCCCTTCTTCACCCGCGCGATCAGATCGTCTCGATCATGGAGCGCATCTACGGTCATGAGATGACTACGACTTCGGGTGGAAACATTTCTGTTCGGGACGAAAACGGTGACGTGTGGATCACGCCGGCGAGGGTGGACAAGGGGAGTTTGCGCCGCCAAGACATCGTGCGGATCCGTCCAAATGGGGAGAAGGAAGGCGCGTATCCGCCTTCGTCGGAAAGCCCCTTTCACCTGAGCGTTTACGAGGTAAGGCCGGACCTTCACGCCGTTATCCATGCACATCCTGGGGCCCTGGTGAGCTTCAGTATTTGCGGGCAGGTGCCGGACACCCGTCTTTTTCCAGAAGCCTGGCATGTTTGCGGGCCGGTGGCCTTTGCGCCGTACGCCCTCCCGGGGAGCCTCAAACTCGGAGCACGCATAGCCGAGCAATGTGGTTCAAAAGGGCGACCAAATTGTGTCGTACTGGAGAACCACGGCGTGGTGGTTGGCGGCCACACTCTGGCGCAGGCGTTTGAGCGCTTCGAAACACTCGAGTTCACTGCCCAAATTATCCTCAACGCACGACTGCTAGGGCAGGTGAATTACCTCAGCGAGGCGCAGATTGAGCTATCAAAAAAGCCTCGCATTCTTTCGCGGGAGGGGTCGCCTCAAACGCCCTCGAGCCGCGAAAAGGAGCTGCGCAAAGAAATCTGCGACTTTATTCATCGTGCCTACGAGCATCGGCTGATGACCAGCACTTGGGGCAGTTTTTCGGCGCGGGTAAATGAAGATATTTTTGTCGTCACCCCTTCACACGTGGATCGCTGCGAAATGGGGTTAGAAGATTTGGTACTCATCCGCGACGGTAGGCACACGCCGAACCAAATACCTAGCCGGGCAGCCGGGCTACACCGGGCGATTTACCGAGCACATCCCGAAATCCAGGCCATCGTCAACGCATTGCCTCTAAACGGTACCGCGTTCTGCGCCAGCGACTTTCCCCTGGATACTCGCACCATTCCGGAAAGCTATCTGTTTTTAAAAGATGTGGGAAAGATCCCTTTCGAACATCAGTTCGGCGACGGCAAAGAAGTGGCGGCGGCCGTGGGGCCGAGAAATCCAGTAGCGCTTCTTGAAAATAACGGCGTGATGGTGGCCGGCCGAACCGTATTGGACGCCTTCGACCGTTTGGAAGTACTTGAGGCCACGGCCGCCGCAATCATTCGCAGCCGGGCGTTGGGACCGATCAGCGCCATGGGTCCGGAGGTCATTCAGGAACTCTTAGGAGCGTTTCCC
>Ga0210387_10005124_pt1 | contig 10041 bp, 9 predicted proteins | sample IncBWC7OmetaG_FD_160108 | JGI IMG/M metagenome (GOLD analysis project Ga0210387, IMG submission 160108) | Forest soil microbial communities from Barre Woods Harvard Forest LTER site, Petersham, Massachusetts, United States - Inc-BW-C-7-O ...
AAGCCGGTCGTCAATGTCAACCAGCGTCCGGCGAGCGCGTGTCCGTAGATGCCGACGATCCCGCCGACCGCGCACCCGACTCCCACCGTGATCGCGCTCTCCAGCAGCAGGGCTCGCCACAGCTGGCTGGAGTCATACCCCTGGATCTTCAGCGATGCAAGCCGCGCTCGCCGTTGCCAGACGGCCGCGCTCAACGCCGAGGCGACCGCCAACCCCGCGGCGATCAGTAGCAGCGTCGAGATCTCGGCGAGTGTCTCCAGTCCCTGCCGCGCGCTGGCCTCCGATTGCCGTTCGCGTTCGCCGCTCGTCCGCACCGACAACCCTGGGCGATAACCGAGCGCGGCTGTGACCGCGCGCCTGCCCGCGGCGGCGCTGACGCCCGGCAGCAGGCTCACCTCCAACGCCGACGGATCGAGGGTCTGCCAGTCGCGGCTGTAGTCGTGGCTGTTGATCGTGATCGTCCCGGGCGGCCAGCCGGAGTTCGTCATGATCGCGGCCGTCCTGAATCTCGCGGTGCCCGACGGTGTCGGCAGCGAGAACGTGTCGCCGAAGTGCAGGTGGTGTTCGGCGGCGAACGCGCTCGAGATCGCCGCCCACCCGCTCTGGCGCAGCAGTTGGGTGGTTCGCGCGAGATCGCCGTGAAGCAGCTGACTGGCTTCCACCATCTCGGGGTCCTGCGGGGGTCTGGCGCGTATCCACAGTCGGCGTTTGCCCACGTCCAGCAGCCCGCCCTGATAGGAGCGCACGGACGCCACGCCGGGTGCGTGCGCGATTGCGGCCACGGCGCGCTTTGACTCGAATCGATTCACGTTGAAGATGTCTCCGCCGGTGCCCACCCAGATGTCGGCGGTGCCGAAGTACTGGGCGGTGGCGCGATCGATGCCGCGTATGAGATCGCCGCGGGCGCCTCCGATGGCGATGCTCCCGTAGACGGCGAGCCCGACGATGCCGGCCAGCGCGACCGCGCGCATGCTCGTGGCGCGGAGCTCGGAGACGGCGACGATCAGCGCGCTGCTGCGGATGTGGTCGCCCATCCAGGGCAGCGCGCGGGCGATGCCGGCGAACATCGCGGGGATCAGCAACAGCGTGGTCAGCGCCAGTGCGACCCCACCGACGATCGTCAGGCCGGGCACGACCAGCACGAGCGCCGTGACCACCGCGATCGAGGCGATCCCCGTGATCCCGAGCATCCTGGTCGCGTGCGCGCTGATGGTCTCGCCCCTGCCCCCGGACTCCCGGAACACGGCGTCCACCGCCCTGCCCTCGCGCAGATCCATCGTGGGCGTGAGCGATGCGAGCACGGTCGCGACCACGCCACACGCGAACGCGGCCAGCACCGTCCTCGGGTGCACGATCTGCTTGGCGCCGATGGGGAAGGCGGCGGCCAGATAGGTGGGCACGCGGTGAAAGAACTCGCTGGAGAGCGCGTCGCCGAGCGCCACGCCGACAAGTGAGGCCACGGTTCCCAGAGCGAGCGCCTGGAAGGAGAGCAACAGCAGCACCTGCCGGCGGTCATAGCCCTGCATGCGCAGGTCGGCGACGAAGCAGCGACGCTCGGGCATCGTCAGCAGCATCGCGTTCAGTGCCAGCAGAAAGCCGACCATCACGCTGATCGCGGAAAACAGCTCCGTCGACTGGCTGTTCGGTTCGATGGCCTGGCCGAGCAGGTGCAGCTCGTTGTCTGCCGGCGTCACATCCAAGCGCCCGCCCGCGATCCTTCTGAGCTCACCCGTGATGAGTCGATCCGCCCCCGAGCGCGGTCGCACGAGCACCTGCGTCACGCGCCCGGGCAGATCCACGAGACGCTGTGCGACTCCCAGCAGCGCGATCGCCACGGAGCTCGATGTCAGCGCTCCGAACACCGATCCGCTGAGGACTGCCCCGACTCTCACGCGGCGGGCCCGCCCGGCTGCCAGCACCGTCACCCGGCTGCCCGGTTCCACGCCGATCGCGTTCGCCACCATCGCCGGGAGGATCAGGCCTTCCGAGAAGCGAAAGCCGCCCGTGCCGAAGTTCTTGGTGTCGAGGCTGCCGAGGTTGACGATTCCCGCCGTCACGCCGAGCATCTGAATCGCCTGCACGCCCCGCGGACCCGCGACCGACACGTTCTCACGCAGGACGGCTGCCGAGGAACGTACGCCCGGGAGATGTTTCACGGTGCTCGCCAGGCGCTGTTCGAATCCCGCCTCCGAGCGCGCCGTCAGTTGCACGTGCGCCGATCCGACCACCTGTTGAATCAAAGCTCCCGCGGAGCTGGTGAGGCTCGTGTTGGCGACCAGCACGCCGAACACGAGGGCGACCGCGACTGCGATGCCGCTGCCCGCGAGCAGCTCTTGCGCGAGGTGTGAGCGCAGCCGTTGTCGGTAGAGGTGGAACAGCATGCTCGTGCGCACCCCGCATATCCGGGGATTGAGCGGATTTCTCATGAGACGGTGGCGGCCGGCTCGGCGTTGTCCACGCTGTGGGCGAGGTGTCCGTCGCAGAGCGTGTACGCACGATCCATCAGCTCTCTGGCGTCGGGATCGTGCGTGACGAGCAGGCCGGGTATGTCGCGTTCGTGGCAGATGTCGCGGAGCAGCTCGAGCGTTTCGCGGCCGCGTCTGGAGTCGAGGTTGCCGGTCGGCTCATCCGCGAGCAGCAGTCGCGGCTCGTTCACGAGCGCGCGCGCGATGGCGACTCGCTGGCGCTCGCCCATCGACAGGCGCTCGGGAGTGTGTTCGCTGCGTTTGCCCAGACCGAGCCGCTCGAGCCACGGCCGCGCCCGTCGCCGCGCCTCGCTCAGCTTCAGGCCTTCGGCGGTGAGCTTGATCGTCGCGTTGTCTAGCGCCGAGGTGTTGGGCATCAGGTGAAACGATTGGAACACGAACCCGACGTCCCGCAGGCGATAGCGTGCGCCCTCGCGCTCGGACAGCGCGCTGACATCTCGGCCGTCGAACAGCACGCGCCCCGCTTCGGGAGCGATCAGCGCTGCCGCGAGCAGCAGCAGCGTCGTCTTGCCGGAGCCGCTCGGCCCGTACATCGCCACGAATTCACCCGGTGAGACCGTCAACGAGAGGCCGTCTACCGCCCGCACGATCTCCCCGCCGCCGCTGGGATAGTGCTTGACGACCTCGCGCAGCTCGAGCGCAGCGTCAGGCGTGCTCAACGCCCGGACCGCTCCGCACCGCCGGCGCTGCGTCTGGGCAGCGGCACGACGGTCCCCCGCTCTTCGGTCGTGCACACCTCCCCGTGGGAGATCGACATCATCACTCCCGCGCCCTGCAGCGCGCCCATTTCCTCCGATACCACCAGCAGCGCCATGTTGCGCTCGCCGACCAGCTCGCGCAGCAGCATGTAGAAGCGGTCGCGGTCGCCGAGGCTCGGCATCACCGCGGGCTCGTCCACGAGCAGCACCCGCGGATCGTGCACGATCGCGCGGGCCAGCATCACGAGCGTTCGTTCGGCCAGTGACAGCGACCCCGCCGGTCCGTCGCCGCAGGTCGCGGTCACGCCCACCCGCTCGAGCGCACCGAGGGCTCGTCTGCGCGCGTCGCGGACGGTCAACCCCTCGCTGCCGAGCGACATCGCGACGTGGTCCACGACGCTCTCGCCGGGATTGGGTCGCCAATCGCCGGATACCATGAACGCGAGCTCCCGGCGCAGCAGGCGACCCCGTTCTGAGCCGGTCATCTCGCACAGCGCGCGACCGTCAAAGCGCACCACCCCCGTATCGGGCCGTTCGATGCCGGCGGCCAGTCGCAGCAGCGTCGACTTGCCGGAGCGACGCGAGCCATACAGGCCGACGAACACCCCGGCTTCCACCTCGAACGATACCCCGTCCAGAACGGTTATCTCGCGGCCGCCGTCGGGAAAGCGCTTGCCGACGTTCGCGAATGAGAGCAGCGGCGTCATGGCGCCTGTGACGCTACCGCTCCCGCGCCCTCACGCGCTCGTTGATGCGCTGTCGCGTTTGCGCGGCCCAGTCGACGTCGGCCTGCAGTTGCCGCCAGACCGCGTCTCGCGTGCAGTCCATCACCAGCGCGGTCCAGGAGCGCATTGCACCGGCTGTGGGCGCCACCAGCTGGGCCAGACGCAGGCACTCGCGCTCGTATTCGCGCAATGCCGCCACCAACCTGGCGGCGTCCTCGTCACGCGCGACCGCGAGCTTTGCGTGCAGCCCCAGTCTCACCGGCTCGCGGGGGAGCAACGTCTCCATCCATGCCGTCAGCGCGTTCTCGGTCAGCTCGGTCGGGCGATACACCACGCGGGTGCGCCGCGCGTTGTCGCGGCGGGGCTCCTCGTGAGCGGCGACGAGGCCATCGGCGACGAGCTGGTCCAGCAGGCGATATACGTCGTTGGTGTCAATCCGCCACGTTTCGCCAAGCCTTGCCACCAGGCGACTCGCGAGGTCGCCGCCGTGTCCGGGACGCTCGAGCACGATGCCGAGCAAAGCTCCGCGCAGCGGCGCCGAGGCGCCGCGCATCCATCCCCGGGTGTTCGTTGTCGCTTCGGCCATCTCGGTTTCCCAGCCGCACGAACAATACCGTAAGTCGCTCACCATGCGTAGAATAATTCCAAAAGTTGCCACTAAGCAGACGGTGTGCGTCGCACAAATCAAGTCTGTTTCGCGCGCCGTCTGGAGTCACAACTCGCCCGGGCGTACTCAGCGAAGTTGACAGTACTTCCACCGCAGGCAGTAAGTCTTTGTTTCTGACTCGGGTGAACAGTGCACCCGTCAGGGCACGATCACGGCCGCGCCCGTAAACCGGCCGGCGCGCAGATCCTCGAGCGCCCGTCCGGCCGCTTCCAGCGGGTATGAGCTCACATGCGTGCGGACCGGGACGGTCGGCGCGAGCGCGAGAAACTCCTGCGCGTCGCGCCTGGTTAGGTTGGCGACCGAACGTACCGTGCGCTCCTCCCACAAGGTGTCATATGGAAAGCCCGGGATGTCACTCATGTGGATACCGCCGCATACGACTGTTCCTCCCGGCGCCACCGCCTCGAGCGCCCGTACGACCAGCGAGCCGTCGGGCGCGAACACGATCGCCGCATCGAGTGCCCGCGGCGGTGTCTGTCCGGAGTGTCCCGTCCACACGGCGCCGAGCTCGCGCGCGAATGCTTGGGCGGCGGCGTCACCCTCACGGGTGAATGCGTACACCTCGCGACCCTGACCGTGAGCGACCTGCGCGATGATGTGAGCGGCCGCGCCGAACCCGTACAGCCCCAGCCGCTAGGCCGACCCGCACATGCCTAGCGCGCGGTAGCCGATCAGCCCGGCGCACAGCAGCGGCGCCGCCTGCAGGTCGGGGTACTCGTCGGGGATCGCGAAGCAGTAGCGCGCGTCCGCGACCGTGTACTGCGCCATCCCTCCATCGATATCCCGCCCGGTGAACCGCGCTCGCCGGCACAGGTTCTCCCGCCCCGACCTGCAGTACTCGCATTCGCCACACGTCCACCCCAACCACGGCACCCCAACCCGACGGCCCGCTTGTGAGGGAAGAGCGGAGCGCACGATCCCCACGATCTGATGCCCGAGGATGCGTGGCGGACGCTCGATCGAGACCTCGCCGTCGAGCAGGTGCAGGTCGGTGCGGCACACGCCGCACGCTCTGACCTCCAGGAGCAGCTCTCCCGGACCCGCCCGCGGCACGGGCCGCTCCAGCGCTCGCAGGGGTTGGCCGACGCCCTCGAACACCATCGCCCGCATCAGCTCCGGTAGATCCTCACCCAAAGAACAGCTCCGCCGTCTCATACAGCTTCGGGTCGAGCAGCTTGGGCTCGCGCAGCGCATCCTCCAGCGCGACCTCGACGATATCGCTGCCGCGCAGGCCCACCATGGTCCCGAACCGCCCGGCGGCGACCGCCTCCATCGCGGCGGCGCCGAACCGTGTCGCGAGCACGCGATCGAATGCGACCGGCGTGCCTCCGCGCTGAACGTGCCCGAGGATCGTCACCCGCGTCTCATAGCCGGTCCGTCGCTCGATCTCGCCCTCCAGCGTCACGCCGATGCCGCCGAGCCGGGCGTGCCCGAAAGCGTCGGTGGGGGCGCCGTCCTGGGTGCGTGCCGGCAACGTCCCCGCGCGCGGCACCGCGCCCTCGGAGACGACCACGATCGAGAAGCTGCGTCCGCGCTCGTGGCGGCGGCGCAGGCGCATGCACACCTCCTCGACGTCGAACGGGCGCTCCGGCACGAGGATCGCGTCGGCGCCTCCGGCGATCCCGGCGTGCGTGGCGATCCAACCAGCATGGCGGCCCATCACCTCGACGACCATCACCCGATTGTGCGACTCGGCGGTCGTGTGCAGGCGGTCGATCGCTTCGGTCACGATCTGCACCGCCGTCTGAAATCCGAACGTCACATCGGTGCCGCCGAGATCGTTGTCGATCGTCTTCGGCACCCCCACCACGGGGACGCCCGCGCGATGCAGCCGCAAGGCCACGCCGAGGGTGTCCTCGCCGCCGATCGGGATGAGCGCGTCGAGCGCCCGCGTGGCGATCGTCCGGGTGATCCTCCGCAAGCCGCGATCTTCCTCGCCTGCGGCGAAGGGGTTGGTGCGCGACGTGCCGAGGATCGTGCCGCCGCGCGGGAGGATACCCGCGGTGCTCTGCAACGTCAGCTCGACCGCGTCGTCGCTCAATACCCCCGCCCAACCGTGACGAAAGCCGAGCACGCTGTGCTCGTCGTCCACGAGTCCCCTGCGCACGACCGCGCGGATGACGGCGTTCAGCCCCGGACAGTCGCCGCCGCCGGTGAGCAGCCCTACCCGTGCCATCGCGCCGCCCTGTCCACGATCTGACTGGCTGCCGGGCCTCGCGCCAAAGGTCGGACCTCAGGCGTTGACCAGCCCCCGCCGCAGCGCGTAGCCGACGAGCTCCGCGCGCGAGGAGAGGCTGAGCTTCTGCTGGATGTGCGCGCGGTGGGTCTCGACCGTGCGCACCGACAGGTACAGTCGCTCGGCGATCTCGGCGTTGGTGTGACCGAGCGCGATCAGCCGCAGGACTTCCAGCTCGCGCTCGGACAGGTCGTCGGGCGGTCCGGGCGGGGGCTCGGAGGCCATGCGCGCCCCCAGCCTCGGGTTCAAGTAGCTTTCGCCGCCGGCCGCGCGCCGCACGGCCTCCACGAGCTCGTCGTCGGCTGCCTCCTTGAGCACGTATCCGATCGCGCCGGCGCCGAGGGCGTGGCGCGCGAACGCCGGCTCCTGTTGCATCGTCAGTACCACGATCTGCGTGCCCGGCGACTCCGCGCGGATATCGGGAATCGCCTCGAGGCTCGAGCCGCCCGGCATGTTCAGGTCGAGCACCAGTACGTCCGGTCGATGGCCGTGCACGTATCGTCGCGCGCTCTCGAGGTCTCCGGCCTCGGCCACGACCGCGAATCCGGCTTCGCCGTCGAGCAGCAAGCGCAGACCGCTGCGTACGACCGCATGGTCGTCGGCGAGCACGATCCTGATCGCCTCCGGGTCGGGCTCTGCGTCAGGGGTGAGCGCACCGTCGGCATGCGCCGGGCGTGTGTCTTGGTCTGCCATCAGCGATGACTGAACGTACCGCGTGGAGCGCCCGCGTGCCTACGGGAAAAGTACGGTGATTCGCGCGGTTCGGTACGGATATCAAGCATGCCATCCCGAGGGTTTCGCCTTGTCGAGAGGTTGGATCGATGTGGAGGCGGGACGGGCCCTGGCGGGACGGGCCCTGAGCGGAACGGAGCCCTGGTTTTGGGGACTAGATTCCCTGACCCGGTAGGAACTCGTTCGTGAACGGCGGCAGCCCGCCGCCCGGATCGTGCCGGATCAGTCCATGCGCGAGCATCCACGCGCCGAAGCTCGCCCACGCCGATGGTTCCTGCCAGCCGTAGGGGTCGCTCTGGTTGGTGGGCGCCGCCGCGGGCAGCGTCTGGCGAATCGATTCCAGCTGCAGCTTGGGTTCCAGCGAGGGGTTCGCCTTGACCACCAGCGCGGCGGCCGCCTGGGGGTTGGCGCGGACCGCGCGCTCGCCGCGAGTCAGCGCCTGCATGAACGCGCGCAGGTCCTGTCCGCGCTCGCGCGCCTCGTCCTGGCGTACGACCAGCACCAGCTCGTTGTATGCCGGCACACCCGCCTGATCGACCGGAATCACGATCGGGTGGCGGTGCAGCAGGCGCAGCTGGATCGCCTCGTAGTTCCAGAACCCGCCCAGCGTCGCCGCCACCTTGCCGGAGAGCATCGCCGGGACGAGGTTGAACCCGACGTTCACTTCCCGCACCGTGCTCGGGCTGACTCCGGCGGCCTGCAGCGCGGTGTGCAGCTCGGCCGCCTGGTAGGGGATGCCGGCGGTGCCCACGCGCTTGCCCGCAAGGTCCGCGACCGTGCGCACGTGCTGGCCTGGCAGCGCGATGATCGAGGTCAAAGGGCGTTGCACGAGCGCACCGATCGAGACCAGCTTCAGCCCCTGATCGCGCGCCAGCAGCAGCTCGGGCTCATAGGAGATTGCCATGTCCACCTTGCCGGCGGCGAGCAGCTTCAGCGGATCGGCCGGTTCGGCGGGAATCTGTGGACGCACATCCAGCCCGGCGGCCCTGAAGTCTCCGCCGGCGATCGCCGCGTACAGCGCCGCGTGGTCGGCGTTGGGAAAGAAGTCGAGCATCACCGTGAACGGCTTGACTCCAGGCGCCGAGGTCACATCCTGCTCAGATCCGCACGCGGACACGGTCAGGACGCAGGCGATCGCGAGCGCGAGCGCGGAGAGTCGGATGAGTCTCAACGTATGTCTCCTCTGGGTCGGTACGCCCACGGCGCCAGGCGACGCTCGGCGAGGGCGAGGGTATAGAAGCAGGCGATCGCGAACACAAACAGCACGGCCGCGGCGGCGTATGCGCGCGAGGTCTGCAGCGCCGTCAGGTCGGCGTCGATCTCGTGTCCGAGGCCGGCGTAGGCCCCGGTGGTCGCCGTCTGGGACTCGGCGATGTAGGCGCCGATCACGGCGACCGTGAGCGCGATCCGCGCGCCGCTGATCGCCGCGGGCAGCGCCGCCGGCAGCTCGGCGAAGCGGAGCGCCTGCCAGCGCGAGGCGTCGAGCGTGCGCAGCAGCTTCAGCTGCTCGGGATCGACGCTCGCGAGCCCGTCCACGGTCGTGACGAGCACGGGAAAGAAGCAGATCAGGGTGATCACCGCGAGCTTGGGCAGGATGCCGAAGCCCCACCAGAAGATCAGCAGCACCGCGATCACCGCGATCGGGATCGCCTGCGAGCCGACGGCTAGCGGGTACACCGCGCGGCGCAGCACGGGGGAGAGGTGGATCGCGACCGCCAGTGCGAACCCGCTGACCAGCGCCAGCAGAATGCCGAGCACCACCTCCTCGGCCGTCGGTTTCAGGTTCGAGGCGAGGAACCCGGCGTTCTCCCACAACGCCTGGCCCACTTCGTGGGGCGCCGGCAGCACCAGCCGGTCCACGCTCCCGAGATCCACGTACAGCTCCCACACGCCGAGCAGCGCCGCGACGAGCGCGATGGCCGGCAGTGCGTGCAGGACACGGGGCTTCATAGCGTCGTGCTCCCGGCGCCCAGGGCGATCAGTGCCCGCTCGCGCAGCGCCACGACGTCGCGATCGGTGCGCGAGCGGGGGCGCTCCAGCCCGACCCCCAGCTCCTCGACGACCCGGCCGGGGCGCGCGGAGAGCACCGCGACGCGGTCGGCCAGCACGATCGCCTCCTCGACGTCGTGCGTCACCAGCAGGACCGTACGTGGCTCACGCCACAGCGCGTCCGTGAGCCACGCGTGCATCTCCGCGCGGGTGATCGCGTCCAGCGCGCCGAACGGCTCGTCCAGGCACAGCAGCTGCTTGCCCGAGAGCAGCGTGCGCACGAACGCGACCCGCTGGCGCATCCCGCCCGAGAGCTCGGAAGGGCGGGCCCGCTCGAACCCGGCGAGACCCAGCTCGGCGAACAACTCGCCGGCGCGGGTCCGCGCCTCGGCGCGCCCCACGCGGGCGATGCGCAGCGCGAGCGCGGCGTTGTCCAGCGCGCTGAGCCACGGCAGCAGCAGGTCGCGCTGGGGCATCAGCGCCGCCGGGGCGCACTCGATCGAGCCCG
>Ga0210387_10005125_pt1 | contig 10041 bp, 7 predicted proteins | sample IncBWC7OmetaG_FD_160108 | JGI IMG/M metagenome (GOLD analysis project Ga0210387, IMG submission 160108) | Forest soil microbial communities from Barre Woods Harvard Forest LTER site, Petersham, Massachusetts, United States - Inc-BW-C-7-O ...
CCCGGTGCAGCAGGCCACGCCGATTGCCGCGACAAATCAATTTCGTCTGCTAGACACATATCTCGCGGCCAAACTTGGGGATTGGAATTTCGCGTTCGGCAAACAAAGTCTGTGGTGGGGGCCGGGCGAGGGCAGCGTTCTAATTTTCAGCGACAACGCGGAGCCTATTTATATGTTTCGGGCGACCCGGATCAAGCCCTTCGTACTTCCCTGGATTTTTCGCTGGCTGGGGCCGATAAAAACAGATTTCTTTGTGGGCAAGCTTTCGGGAAACGAATTTCCACCGCGTCCGATGGTCCACGGCGAGGTTATCACGCTGAAACCGACACCAAATTTGGAGCTGGGATTTTCGAGGACCGCTGAATTCGGTGGAGTCGGACGTGCGATCACTCCTTCGGCTGTATTTAACAGCTACTTCGATTATTTTAAATCGTCGGTGCTGTACGGGCCGAACGACAATCCCGGAAAACGTTACGGCGGGTTTTATTTTAATTACCGGCTTCCGTTCGTGCGCGATTGGCTGTCGATTTATTCCGATTCGCTTTCGGATGACGACCCTTCGCCGCTCGCGGCTCCGCGCCGCGCTGGGATTGATACTGGTATCTATCTCACGCATTTCCCGAAGATATCGAAGCTGGACCTAAGGGTGGAGAGCACGAACACGAATTCCGTGTCCTCGGCCCGCAACGGACAGTACATCTACTACGACGGTTTCTACGGCGAGATGTACACCAACAAAGGCAACATCCTCGGCAGCTGGATCGGCAGAGAGGGAACCGGCATACAGGCGTGGAGCAACTACTGGTTTACCCCGAAGAGCTCGCTGCAATTCGGTTACCGGCACGCGACGGTCGCTCCAGACTTCATTCCGCACGGCGAGAGCGTCAACGACGAGTGGGTAAAAGCAAACGTGTGGATTCGGGGAGTCCTAAACGTGCAGGCATCGGTGCAACACGAGACGTGGCTGGCGCCAGTGCTGGCATCTACACGGCAGACGAATTGGACGTCGTCGGTAGGGATCAGCTATCAGCCGCGGAATTTGGAGTGGCCGCCGCATTCGAAGCGGCAGGCGAGCGATAACGATCAGGTAAATGGGGTCCCGGCTCAATAAACGCAACTGAAGCCAGGAGAGCGTGGAACTGATGCAGACATCGCCCAAGTCAAACGCGGTAATGGAGGAAACGCCGGACGCTCAGGCGACGTTCGCTCCGGAGTGGGACGAGAGCTCGACCCGCGAGCGAGTTTTACCACGAATGCGATTATTGTGGGGCATGCGCCGGTTTCTCGGGCGTTGCGCACTGGTTGGGCTTTTCGTCACGACGCTTATCGCGTTTCTTATACCCAGCGAATACGAATCCACCGCACGCCTGATGCCTCCCGATTCGCAGCAAAGCGGCGGATTGGCGCTCATGGCGATGCTCGGCGGCAGCCAGGGTGGAGGCTCTGGTGGTGGGCTGACCTCGCTCGCAACGGATCTTCTGGGAGCGAAGACGACGGGAGCGATGTTCATCGCCGTAATGCACAGCCGCACGGAGGAAGATAGCATCATCCAACGATTCGATCTGAAGAAAGTGTATTGGGCGCGCCTGGAGAAAACAGCGCGAAAGAAGCTGGAAAGCAACACCGAAATAACCGAAGAACGCAAGAGTGGAGTCATCACAGTGGTTGTGACCGATCACGATCCAAAACGCGCGGCGGCGATCACCGGCGCGTATATCGAGGAACTCGATACGCTTATTGCGCAGCTGAACACATCGGCCGCGCATCGCGAGCGTGTATTCCTGGAAGATCGACTCGATAAAATCAAGGTCGAACTGGAATCGGCGGAAAAAGATTTCAGCCGGTTTGCGAGCAAGAACGCTACGTTTGACATCTCTGCGCAGGGCAAGGCGATGTTGGAAGGTGCCGCATCATTGCAAGGCCAGCTGATTGGCGCGGAATCACAACTCGAAGGGCTAAGGCAGATCTATTCCGACAACAACATTCGGGTGCGCTCGACGCAAGCTCGCATTGCCGAGCTGCGCAATCAACTGCAGAAGATGGGAGGCACGTCCGGCGGAACTGTTCCTGCCAATGATCAAAGCACTACCGACAACGCGTATCCGACCTTGCGTCAATTGCCAATCTTGGGAGTCCCGTACGCAGATAAATTCCGCCAGCTGAAGGTGGACGAAGCTGTTTACGAGACGCTTACGAAGCAATTTGAATTGGCAAAAGTGCAAGAGGCGAAGGAAATTCCGTCTGTGAAGGTGTTGGATCAACCCGACGTGCCGGAACGCAAGTCCTTTCCGCCGCGCACGCTGATCATAATAGCGGGAACGGTCTGCTCCGTGCTGTTGGGAGCGGCTTGGCTATTTGGGACCGCGCGCTGGCGCCAGATTGATCCGCACGATCCCGGAATGAGATTCGCGCAGGAAGTTTTTGGAACGGTGAGAGCAGGGATGCCGTGGGTGAGCGCGAACGGTTCGAGTGGCAATGCGGCCGCGAATGGACATTCAGGCAAGAATGGCAATCAGCCTGAGGAACGAAGCAAGACAGCGTCCGCGTAACGGCGAGAGCTTGTCTAAGCTCCAGATGATATTAGGGTTAGGTCACATTTTCCCTGTAAGTGACAGGGCGAAGCTGTCTACATGGATCCTCACCAGAATATGTTGAAAGATACACAAGCTCGGTCGTTTCAGGCTGGATTTGCCGCGCCTCTCGATAGCGGACTGCTTGACGTGGACGCCACGCCGCAGTGGTACGCCGTGTGCACCCGCTCGAACCACGAAAGACGCGTTGCTGTGCAATTCGCGGAGCGCGGCGTGGAAAACTTCCTGCCGCAATACGAATCTGTGCGCAGGTGGAAGGACCGCAAGGTGCATCTGAAGATGCCGCTATTTCCTGGATATATTTTTGTGCACCTGGCGCTGCAAAATCGCCTGAGCGTGCTGCAAGTTCCTGGGGTGGCGCGTCTCGTGGGTTTTGCCGGGAGGCCATCGCCGGTGCCAGAAGAGCAGTTCGCGAAGATTCGGGGATTCCTGAACCAGGGATTGTGTGCCGAGCCTTATCCATACTTGAAGGCGGGGCGGCGTGTTCGGGTGCGGAGCGGTCCTCTGGAAGGGATGGAGGGAATTGTTTTGCGGTGGAAGAATGGCTGCCGCTTGGTCATCTCGCTAGAGCTGATCCAGCGGGCGATGGCCGTGGATGTTAACGCGACGGATGTGGAGGCGGTGTGAAAGAAGTGGCCCTCCGGCTTCGCCCGGGAAATGGGAGAGAAAAGCAGATCGGACGGGAAGAATCGAGGGCAGTTTCGCGCAATCGCAAATGGCTGAGACCTCTACAAACGGGAATCTGCACCTGACCAGCGGGCGCCTGTTGGCGCGCAATACGGTCTGGAACCTGATCGGCAACGGCGGAGTGCATGCAGGTTAAGCGAAGCCTAAAACAAGCCGTTTTCGAGAACGCATCAGCCAATTTGCTGCGTTTGGCTGCCTCAGGGATCGTAGCGCTCCTGCTGCCTTCCTTTCTGGTACGAAGGCTCACAATTGAAGCGTACAGTACTTGGGTGCTGGTGCTGCAAATGACTCTCTATGTGGGGTTTCTGGATTTCGGCATTCAAACCGCGGTAGCTCGGTTCGTAGCGCATGCCGAGGAACTGAATTTGACTGAAGAACGGAACGGAATCGCAAGTACCGCGTTTCTGCTCTTGGCGATGGCCTCGGCACTAGGGCTAATAGTGATTGTCGTCCTTGCGTGGCAATTGCCGCATGTGTTTACTGGCATGCCGGTTTCTCTGCACAGAGATGCTCGGATCGCTTTGCTAGTTATGGGAGGGTCATTCGCTCTGGGGCTTCCCGTCTCCGTTATCCATGCGACATTTGTGGGGCAGCAGCGAAACAGAATCCCGGTAGCCATTGCAGTTCTCAACAAATCCACGATGGCCGTGTTGGTAGTTATTGTGGTGCTTAAGCATTGGGGAATGAGTGGAATGGGAGTCGCAGTTGCGTCCGCGAATATCCTCTCGTACGGCGCATCGTATATTGCCCGGCGGGCCTGGGCCCCTAATCTAAGGATTCGCATCGCCTTGGCTTCGAGATCTTGTGCGAAACAGATTGTCAACTACTCTGCTGCGTTGGGCGTTTGGTACGTCGGAATGCTCATGGTAAGCGGTCTAGATTTGAGCATAGTTGGAGTGTTCGACTACTCAGCCTCCGCTTATTATGCGGTCGCTGTCACGCTCACTAGCTTTGTGGTACTAACGCAAAATGCCATCTTTGCAGCTGTACTGCCTGCGTCTGCAATTCTGAACGCGAGAGGCGATTCTCAGAGACTCGGAGCCCTGCTGCTTTCTTCCACAAGGTATGGAATGCTGATCCTCTTAGGCATGGCATTGCCGCTCATGCTGGCGGGCAGAGTCATCCTTAACATCTGGGTTGGCAAAGACTATGCTCTGCACAGCATCCTGACTATGCAGATCCTCGTCGTGGCCAATGTAGTGCGGCTCTCGTTCTTGCCTTATGCAACCTTGCTGTTAGGCATGGGCGAGCAGCGCAAGGTCATTCTTTCGCCGTTGGCCGAGGGTCTAACTAACTTACTCGCCAGCCTGATTGGAGCTTTTTTGTGGGGAGCCATCGGCGTAGCGATCGGCACCCTTGTTGGTTCCTTCGTAGGCGTCGTGGTCCATCTGCTGTATAGCATGCCAAGAACCCCTGAGATTGGAGTAGATCGATCTCTGTTGGTAAAAGAAGGGCTGGTTCGCCCTTTGATTTGCGGAGTGCCTTTTAGCCTATTGTTTATCTCTCTGATTCTAACCCCGCAGATGCAGGCTCCAGCGAGATCGCTGTTAGTGGCCGCGGCATTCATTGCAACGGGATACCTGTTGTGGAGATATGGGCTGATCGGTTCCGAGCGGCGAAGGCTAACGGTGTTTTTAGCGCACGAGTCGAACTAATGAGAAATGAGCAAAATCACAGCCAGCAGCGATATCACAGCTTCAATCAGAAAGGTGGAACAGAGATAGGGATGGCGAGTTCTTCGCCAATGACAAAGGCAATTGCGTTTTATCTTCCTCAGTTCTATCCGATACCAGAGAACGACGAGTGGTGGGGTAAAGGATTTACAGAATGGACGAACGTGACGAAGGCTAGGCCCCGCTTTCGGGGACATTATCAGCCTCATTTGCCGGCCGACCTCGGGTTTTATGATTTGCGGTTGCCTGAAGCACGAGAAGCTCAAACGGACCTCGCGAAGCAATACGGTCTATACGGATTCTGCTATTACCACTACTGGTTCAACGGCAGGAGGCTCCTTGAGAGACCCTTCAACGAGGTGCTTTCCTCGGGGAGACCGGACTTTCCATTTTGCTTGTGCTGGGCGAATCAAAACTGGACGAGAGGATGGGACGGCGCAGAGCAGAAGATTCTTGTTCCACAAACTTATTCACACCAAGACGATCTAAATCACATTCGTTGGTTGCTTCGGGCGTTCGAGGATCCCCGATATATTAGGGTTGAGGATAAGCCACTCTTCCTTGTGTACCGCGCTGGGGACCTGCCATGTGCATCAGATACGTCGGAAACATGGAGGGCTGAGGCTAAAAAAGCTGGAATCGGTGATATCTATCTTTGTGCCGTAGAGAGTAACCACCATCGCTCGCGAGTAGATCCCACTCAAATCGCGTTTGACGCCACCGTTGAATTCCAGCCGTCACTGTTTCGGCGCCGTAGCTTCCTCAGGAAGGTGAGGGACAGGCTGCTGCGCGGGATTAGCAACGACCTGATATTGGATTATTCTGAGATAGTGGAGCGTTCCTTGCAAGCTTCAACCCCTCCCCACACGTGGTTTCGATGCGTGACTCCTGCCTGGGACAACACCTCCCGCAGAAGGACCGACGCTCTAATTCTAGAGGGAGCTAGTCCCAAGAAATATGAGGACTGGTTGAAATCTATTGTTCAGCGTTCTCGGAAGCTGGCAAACGGGGACAAACTGGTATTTCTAAACGCTTGGAACGAGTGGGCAGAGGGAAACCATCTGGAACCATGTCAGCGATGGGGACGCGGGTATCTTGAAGCTACGCGGGCAGCCCTCGGTGAACATTCGCAATATCTCGAGACGGGTACTTGCATTTCGACCTCGGCCTTATAGCGCCTCTTTAGAGTCGCTATTATCTGGGGTATACCAAATTGATAATTGCTTTCCGCTTTAGAGCCGCGATGAACCCAAACCAGCCAAACACAAACAATGCGCTAATCCGCAGAATGTCGAAGGCAGTAACCTTTTTCCCCTTAATTGGCTGGTTGCGGCTAACCAAGAAGTTGGACCAAACGAAAGCTGCCGTTAACTTTGTTCTCCATCACAAAACGATCTCGGCGTTACAAGTTCCCGCGGAGCTACTGGAGCTAGCTAATCTCATTACAACGAGAAAACCAAAGACGGTTCTCGAAATTGGAACGGCTTTGGGGGGGACACTGCTTCTCATGTGCCGACTTTCCGACCCAAATGCGACAATCATCAGTCTCGATCTTGCCGATCGGGATTTGCGATATCGCGGGTATCGAGAGCCAATATTCCGGTCGTTCCCCAGGAAGAGACAGAAACTGCATCTGGTTCTAGCTGACTCTCACAGGGAGGAAACCAAACACCGCATCGCGAATCTCCTTGAAGATAAGAGGCTTGATATTCTTTTCATCGACGGAGACCACTCTTATGGTGGTGTGCGATCGGACTTTGAGATGTACTCTCCATTTGTGCGTCAGGGCGGAATAGTGATTTTTCACGATATCGTTGAACATTCGCCTGAAAAATGTTGTGACGTAAATCGTTTCTGGATGGAACTAAAGCAGCAGTATCGGTACCACGAAATTATTGAAAACCCGAATCAGGGCTGGGCTGGGATAGGGATTATTTATCTGTAGCATCAGTCTCCAAACTCTCTCAGCAATCGTTCCGCTGATTGGCATCGTATGATCGCTCACATGGCATTCACGACCGTTGTACTTGGGTTGACTTTGCTGAACTACTACGTCGGCCGGAAAAATGTTCTGTATCCGGCGTTTCTTTTTTCCTTAATTTGGCTTGTCGTATTCTGTCTCTACACGTTGCCAATGATCGAAGTCGACGAGCTCGGAATCGACACCTTGGCTGTCGTCGTCTCGGGTGTGGCTGCATTCAGCGTGGGGGGAGCTGTTGTAGGACGATCCAGGAATGCACGTTCGGTGGCGGTCTCTAGGCCAACCAATCCGATGGCCAAGAGGGTTCTTTTCTTTTGCTGCCTAACGGTCCTGCCGATTTTCTTCTTGGAGATACGAAGATTGGGGGCAGTTGGTGGCCTGGACAGTCTAATGATCAGTGCGCGAGCGGCAATTATCGAGGCTGTCTCAAATGGGGAAAAGGCTTATAGCAGCCCTTTCTATACTGCCGCCCCAATGTTGGCCATCTTCACTGCTTTTGTCTTCTTGATTGAGGCGGGTGACTCGCGCAAGGAACGCGCGTGGGTATGGCTTTCGGTTCTCATTGCGTTAGCCATGTCTGTCCTAACGACAGGCCGCACGTTTGTTCTGCAACTCGCTGTGGGTTTGGTGGGTATTCGCCTCTTAAGGAGTCGTAGGGCTTCCGTGGGGCAAGCCTGGAAGTATGTTCGCTATCCGCTGATAGGTTTCCTCGCACTCATCTCAATCTTGGTTCCGCTTGATAAAGATCTCTCCAATTTCAGCGGTGGCGTAACGGATGTGTTGATGAATTTCGTTGTCGAGTACACCGTTGAGCCCTTAGCTGGGTTTAATTATGTGATTCACCATCCATCTGAGTACGAGTACGATCCGAACCAGACATTTAGGGAGGTTATGCCGGCGCTCGCGCGTATTTCGGGATCCGCGCAGATGCCCTCTGCGATGCCCGATGACTTCGTTTTGGTCCCCTTGCCAACCAATGTATTTACGGTGTTTAAGTCTTACTACGTCGATTTCGGCTTTGTTGGAATGTTAGTGGCGATGTTCCTCCTCGGCGCCGGCCAGACTTGGTTGTTTCGGAAGGCGCTAGCCGGAGTAGATTTTTATATCTTTGTGTTTGCAATTTCGCTTTATCCTTTGATGATGGCTGCGTTCGATAATCAATACTCCCTAATAAGTTATTACACGGTTGCGTTGATTTTCGGAGCGTTATATTTCTTCGTGCTCAGGGGAACATCTCAGGGAGCAAGAGTTAACCCTTCGATTCCATCTGAGCGGTAGTTTTTGTCACGGGGAGTGTTCGTGATCGTTGCTACCATCGTTCTTTATCATCCGGACTTTACACTTCTCGAGCGTTTATTAGTGAATCTAAGTGGCCAGATTGATAGAGCCGTCGCCGTTGACAACACGCCTGGCTCCCTCGCGGCGCTTTCGACATTCTTTGAACGGTTTCCATATCCCATTTCGTATATTCCACTCGGAGAGAACAAAGGCATTGCGGAAGCTCAGAACCTCGGTATTCGGGAGAGCCTCAAGGGTGGATGTTCCCATGTTCTTCTGCTGGATCAGGACAGCGCGCTGCCGCCCGGTGTCGTGAGGAAGCTTTTAGACGCTGAAGGTGAGCTCCTGAGGGCGGGAGACAAGGTAGCCGCTGTCGGTCCTCGCTACATGGATGAGAAGACGGATATCCCGTCGTTCGCCGTCCGGTATGGCGATCTTACAGTCCGCAAAATCAGACTTGATCCTAATTCAAAAGTGCCAGTCGAGACAGACGTCCTAATAGCTTCGGGGTCGATCATCCGGACCGCCGCGCTGGAGACTGTCGGGATGATGAGAGGCGATCTGTTCATAGATTTTGTTGATACGGAATGGTCGCTACGCGCTCGAAGTAAGGGTTTCAAGAGCTACTACGTCCCGGACGCAATCATGAGGCATAGCGTCGGCGACGCTGCTATCAAGGTATTCGGCAAAAGCGTTTATCTTCATAGCGATCTGAGAAAATACTACCGGCTGCGGAATGCTATGTACCTCTCTCGGTTACCGAGCATGGGGCGGCAATGGAGAAGCTATATCTTTCGTTGGATTCCATATTATTTTCTGCTGAACCTGTGGATCTCAAAAAATAAACTACGAAACGCACGTTTGCTACTAAGAGCGCTTTGGGACGGGTTGCTGGGGAGGCTCGGGCCGGCCCCGCAACACCGAGAAGCTCCAGCGTTGAGCAGCGACGAGGGTAGTTTGTCATTTGGGGAAGGACGATGAGGCTGGCAATCCTGGGCGCGAGAGGGATTCCCGCACACTATGGCGGGTTCGAAACGTTTGCGGAGCAGCTAGCGGTGCGGCTGGTTGAGCGGGGGCACGAAGTGACTGTATTTTGTGAAGCCGCCGTGGGAGGGAATGATGAGTACAAGGGCGTAAAGCTTCGGCACGTGCCAACTCGTGATCTCGGTCCACTGGTAACAGTGATGTACGACGCGGCATGTTTATGGGATGCGCGATCAAGCTTCGACGTGATCTACATGCTTGGTTACGGTTCCTCGGCGCTTTGCTGGCTGCCGCGAATCTGGGGAACGAAAGTATGGATCAACATGGATGGACTGGAGTGGGCGCGCGGGAAGTGGGGCCGGATTGCGCGATGGTACCTGCGGTTGTCTGAGGCGATGGCTATGTGGACGCCGGACCGGATTATCGCCGACGCAGCCGCCATTAAGGAGAACTTGCAATCGCGTTATCGCAAACTGCCTCCATGCGATGTAATTCCCTACGGATGCGAAATTGTCAGTGAGGCTCGTCCTGAGGATTTGAAGCATTTCGGGTTGGAGCCGGGATCCTACTATCTAGTGGTCTGCCGGTTTGAACCGGAGAACCTCATCCGGGAAATAGTGGAAGGCTTCTTGGGGTCCAATACGCAAGCACGGCTTGTGCTTGTGGGCGACCACACGCGCAAGAGCGTGTACGTGCAGTCGCTGGGCAAATACAGGAGTGATCGGCTTGTCTTTACTGGCCCGATCTACGACGTAACAAGACTTCAAGCCCTTCGCTACTTCTGCCGCGGTTACCTTCATGGACACAGCGTAGGGGGCACAAATCCATCGCTGCTGGAAGCGATGGG
>Ga0210387_10005127_pt1 | contig 10039 bp, 11 predicted proteins | sample IncBWC7OmetaG_FD_160108 | JGI IMG/M metagenome (GOLD analysis project Ga0210387, IMG submission 160108) | Forest soil microbial communities from Barre Woods Harvard Forest LTER site, Petersham, Massachusetts, United States - Inc-BW-C-7-O ...
CATGTACCGGTGACATTTGACAGAAATGAACGACGAAACCGTGAGCGAAGCTGATGGGATTGATTGTGTTAAGGAAATTTACACACCGATTGTAACTGATATAAAACCGAATGCTATAGTACTTCCATTATTTCTCGAATCGAGTCCTGCAACGCTCTCTGCGTTGCAGAAGAGAGACTTGCTCTTGCGACCGTGTTGACCCTTGGTTGACCCGATCTGTTCTAAGGGCCTACGCAACGGGATGTAATGGATCGTATAAGCGTATTCTTCTTCAACTCGAACTCCTTTTTCACAGTCTGTTGTTTACAATACCAGCAGATGAGTTCATTTATGACGAACATATGTGTATGATCGTTATAGGAAGTAATTCCTTGTTTGTGAGTCCTCTATAACTTTGAGGCTAGTCATTTACGGCAGAATGGGAAAACAAATGTAGTGGAAATTCGGGTTTACTTAAGGCTACGTACGCGATCACCTTGTGTCATTTGCTGATATCTACAGACCATAATAAAATAATAGGTCTGATTTCATTACCCTTGACTTTCTTCGCTTCCGTACGCGTTGCTTTTGTGTTTTGGAGTAAATGTGAAGGATTCTGGAGCGCGTCCCAAGAACATTTCAGAAATCCGAACCCAGTCTCTGCTATCACCACTGGCGAGCAATGTTTCTACAGCCCGCAAGATCAGCAACGTTTCAAACCTTCAAGGATTGTCTTTACCAAGTTCATCCCGACCTCTAAAAGCTGGAGCACGGTCATTGATACGACCGGGAAGCTGCTCGAGCAGGCCGATCGGCACGTAGCGATATTGGAATGATAGAGCCTCACACAGGTAACGACGCGTCGTATTCAAGCCCGTTGTGTCTGAGCCGAAGTGGCTAGAAAGAAAAACTGTAAACGCGAGATCATGTCGACGAGGAGATGGCATACTTGATCCCGTATTCGGCGTACTGTGGAAAAGTTCCATTATGTGTCAAAATTTAAAAAATGCAATAAGCTTGCCTTCCTAATCAATTCAAGTCGTTCTCGACCACTTATGTCCCACTCTCTTCGCTCCTTGATCTCGGTGAAGATCCAAGGCTTGATCAAGGCACCACGACCTACCATGACTCCATCGACGCCGCTGTATTCGACTGCAGACCAATAGTCTTGTGAAGAAAAACAATCTCCTCCACCGAATATAGGTACTGGTGGTACTGCTCAAGTGTAAACATATCATTGTCAAGTTGGAGGTGCGACAAACTCACAGTCTTCGTCTGCTTCACGGGAACGAACGGCTTCAACACACTGCTTGATGTAGTCCCAGTCAGCTAGTTTAGTGTATCGTTGCTGTCGGGTGCGGCCATGTAGCTAACTCAATGTGAGGACGAACCGAACACGTTAATTATTGAATCTTACGGAAATGCATCCAGCATTCCATTCAGTGCTCAGGCGGGGCATCAGCTTATGGGCTGTATTTCGACCATCTTTGACTCCAGTTCGAAGTTTCACCGTAACAGGAATCTCGCCCAGAGCCTTGTTCATGCCTATCAAGATTTTACCCAACTTTCCGGGCGTATCAAGCACTAAGGAGTACATGAGTATGCAGAAGGAGATACTATCATATGACGCACATGCAGAACCACTGCCAGTTCGGAAAACAAGGTCAATTGGACAACCGCAGTTAATGTCGACAAAGTCAATGTTCCCTGCGCACTCCTTAGCAATGATTTCTGCGGTTGGAACGAGAGTGGAAGGTTTGTTTCCTGCGACCTGGACGCCAAATATCGACTCGGAAGGATGCCGCCTGACCAAGGACCATTCCTCCTTTGATCCACCAAGGAATGAGGTGGCCAGTCCCACTACAATATCCTTTAAAGTAGTGTTTTGCAGCTAAGATGATAATCCTTACTTTCGCCGCAGCTGATATCAGCCCCATACGATACACAGAGTCGACGGAACGGCTGCGGATTTTTTAATTGCAAGAGTAAGCTCGCGTAAGTCTTCTCTGTTTTGGACGTACAAGGTTTCCGACCGTTGTAAGGGGAGCAAGGTCTTCAGAATAAAGTATGAGTAAATGCTACACAACAAGAACCCTAACCTACATGTTTTTCCGGCCCAGTGCAACCTCTTCTTTTCACTAAATCGCACAGGAACGTCAGGCGAGTCAACTTGGGATGCCACGTCGCCAGTCCGCTGAGCAATTTTTGGAACAACGGGTTCTGCCATCAATTCAAGCTCGGGATCTATATCTTGTTCTGGTTCTGCGACGACAACGGAGTTGGCTTGAGGGACAGGTCTCGCTCCCCCCTCGACCTCTTCCATTTCTTGGAGCTCCCGTAAATATGCAGTGGCGATGGGATATTTGTACTGGAACGTATGGTAAGCCCGAACTTAAAAAGATTTGTATACAAGAAATTTTACCTTTTTCGAACGCAACAGCTTTTGGGTATCAGAACCGACAAAATTGACTTCTAAAGCAGTGAGGGCGGCATGTGCTTTCTTTTCCTCATCATCAATCAATGTAAGCGCGCCATGTTCGTCTTTGCGGATGTGACCACCGAGGAATCGGCATTTGAAGCCATACCTGAAAGCAGGCAGTCGATATTCAATACCAGATATGGGTATATGGCTCCGAGTCCCATACCTGCATTCACCAGTTTCCGAGAAAAGAGGACAAGTTGTGCTCAGGTCGATGGATGGGTACTCTGAATCAGTCACGCCTTCTGTTACTCTTGAAAAGAATGGAGGTGAAATTGAGATATCTGAGACCTGAGGGATCTGAATATCTCGAGGTTTCGCAGCGAGGTAGTTGAGAATATCATGAGTGAAGCGACAGCTGAGGAATTGTGAATTTTCATACTATGTCACTCAGCACTCAGCAACTCACTCTGAACCAAATTCACAAGTCTGGCCGTTTGCAATCTTCCAGCACAGTTCCAGATCATCTCGAACCTTACCAAATTTTCTGCCTTTGTTTGCTCCTCTTTGAGCTTTCTTTTGCTCCTTCGACAATTTTTTCCGAAACGGTCCACTTGATCTCGAATCACCAGGCTGGTCTAGTTCAGACCGTACATGTCCATGTCCATGAATCGTTGTACCTTCAGCTGCATCATCATCAGGAAAAGACGGGGGATTAATTGAGAGGAGGTATCTGTGCAAAAAGTATGAGAATTATGGTTCAGTTGACCAGATTCTTGGAACTTACTCGGATTTAACAGGCGCTGTTCCGGCAGGATACATGGCGGCAAAGAAACAAACGGCAACACCAGTTGCAGGTGCAATTCAGGTGCAAAAAGAAAGGGCTGCGTTGACGGCCAGATATCGGCGGCGATATATTATCTCAGGCAATGCCCTCAGGTTTATCGGTTACCTAAACCGATCATGATGTACATCATGATCTCGTGACGTTAACTGTGGCGCCCTTTGAGTCTTACATGCAGTAAACATGCAAAGCGCTAAGCTCAAATAACCAAAGGGCGTGTACTTCTAGTTCTACGGTAAGGCCTAGCTCTGAGGCACACTACCTGATTCAGACGACACGTTGCATCGCAGATCCCTGGGCAGGGCTTACTGATACGTTTCAAAGGTTGGTCTCTTGGATATTTTCCGCCAGATCCATCAGCAAGGGTATGTCCTACCCCCTGCGGCTGAGATATGTGATTGGGACCGCCCGGCCACACTCAAAATAGACTTGGACGAAGACCTAAAATGTCGATCAGCTTGTTAGAACGTACCGATATATCAAAGCTTGCACGTACTTAGGATCCCCAGGCCAACCAGACTCCAATCACTTGACTCTGATCGAAATTAATGGAGCTGGGGTATCGTATCCCTTCTAGCTCAGGGAGTGCAGGATGAAATAGTTGGTGAGTCACCATAAGCTCTGCTCCATAGGCCCCCTGACTGCCTTGAAACTTATCAATGGGAACGATCACCTGAGTTGTTGCGACAGACACGCGATCCAGTACTACTTGAATCCAACGGGCAGAGAATCGAGTACAAGTCGTGAATGGATTGAGTTGGAGAGGTGTTGAATATCGAAATACGGCGAATACTTTTTACACGATTTGTGGATGAAAAGAAGCTAAGAAGACTTATGACTAAAAGACAACAGGGACATACCGTCAGACAGCCGGAGCGTTGAATACCTGGGCAGTGCAAATAATATCTTCTGTCAAGTAGCGTTCCGACCAGCGTCATGGGGGAGAGTAGCTAACCTGATCAAATCCCATTAAGAGGCATAAGTTCTTGTAAAGCTGCAGTACTGACTGCATCGTGGATAGAATAGCCGAAAAGGGATCAAGGATGTCACTAATTTGGTCGACCCTTGCGATAATAATCAGTGGAGATGTTGAGGGCTTGAAATGTTGAACAGCAGTCCTTCTTGAGTACCGATTTTCGAGGGAACAAGCCTCCGCGTGGCGCTACACGTTTAACGGAAAAATCCTTTCGTTGATCTAGATGGAGATATCTGAGATTAGCGCTTCAGCAGGATTAAGTTGAAGATTCGATAAGGTGAGTTCAATGGAACGAGCCATCAAAGAAGAACCCACTCCGCTGGGTGGGTGGGGTGAAAATCATTTCTAAACGTGAAAACAAGGGTTGCCATACCGAGGTGTCAACTAGGATGTCTACAGTTTCGAACTACATTTAGGAACAGGAGCAAAGGAGAAAATGTTGAAAGAAGGGTTTCTTCACATTACCAATGACCGTTTATTGCGGAGAGTATCCTGATGCGTTTCCGTCCAGTGTCGTATTTGGTCGTCCCCAAAATAATCGCGGAGTGGGAAATATTCGAAGACTGGCGCCGAGCAAATCGACCTCCATGTCATGAGGAAAGTCCCACGCATTCTTATGGATGGCCCACGTTTTCGAGCCTTTCGCCGCGTGCCTCGGGACTCCCAAAAAAAAATTGAACAACGATAAGCATAAATTTACACATATTAACTTCTACTCTTACAATCGCAGTCTTCCAAATAAATTCATTTTTAATCATCAAGAGACGGAAGCGGAAGACGTGATCCATGAGGCTCCTATGATTGTTTCCCTGGATATTGGTCCGAGGGTCGGCGAGTCGCGCGTCCTCGCTTGTCGCGATAGAACAAAATGTCACCTGAATCGCAAAATATTAGTGACAAAAGATCAAGAAAACAGCTCGGATGGGCTTTACCTTCATCCTCCACAAACTGACAATTGTTGTAATTGTCCCAAAGAGACTTGAACACAGGTTTATCCGAATATGCATAATGATCGCCAATAAATGCCTTCAGATGTTTAGTAGCCTCGGATCCGTGGTCTTAGCTATTGTTAATTGGGTTATAATATGGTCAAGTAAGAAAAACGTACAGAATGGCATCTTCGGGAAGAACTAGACGGATGAGTTCTGTCATAACAAGGATCGAGCGCGTTATTATCGTGGAAACTTACGTGATGGATGACATGGAAATGAGCAACATCGTGGAGAAAGAAGCGTCCTTGCCAGCCTAAGAAATTTCTATCGACTGTAGCAGCAGCACCCCGTTGAAAATTCCACGCCTTGCCACGATAGTGAGGGAGATCAGGGTCTGTGTGATGTAAGTAGGTAATCATAATGACTATACGCAGGAAGGTAAGTATTGCAGTGCCAAAAAGATTGTCAGAATAACGAACACCAATGGGTGACCGCAAACCAAGGAATACCGTAAATTTTGATCACTTCAGCGACACCGTAGACGGAGCTGGCTAGGCTGACACCCCAAAGCATAACGGCGATACCAATGTTAGACATGACGACAGCATTACGCTGCTCTTTGGTAAAGAGGATAGAGTTGGCTGGTGTCAAGTTAGTTGGGAGTTACATTTGCTTAAGAGATTACTGACGATCAAAGTGATTGGTCCATTTTGGGTAATTTTTTTGGCCCGACACATTGAGGACTGAGGTAGGCTCTATCAACTAGGTGCAAAATGCAGACATGATACTCACGCAGATAAGCAGGGAATGCAAAAATTTGTTGACGGATCAACAAATACATAGTGTAGATGGGTGTATCGCCGAAAATTTCGTCGTAATCAATTGTACGGGTGCCTTCTTGAGGAATTCCGAGATCAGTCCTCGTCTTTGGAACGTAAACTTCATCTCGTTCCATAGATGCATGGTTGCTGTGATGGCGATGGTGGGAAATCTTCCAGCTGAAATACGGAGTCCAAAGCAATGTATGTGTAATCTTCCGCGAAAGATCAGAGAAAGAGCTGTGAGACAGATTATCATGTAGTCGACTCACAAATCCAATGACGTCGTTGACGATTTTGTGGTCGGAAAATGCTCCATGACCGCACTGGATTTCTTACAGATGTTGAAAAGAACGATAACCTGAAAATCCTCACCTCGTGACCAATAACCCAGATACCGGTGAAGATGAGTCCTTGGAACCACCAGCTATGTATGAGGATGAGCAAAAACGTCGAAAGTTGCTAAAACATCATACTCACTAGGCGCTCCATACAAACCATCGGAAAAGCTCTGCACCTGCGGGGGTAAGCAGTTCCCGGATGGCAACCCGTTGAAAGTACGTATCGAATAACGAGACAAGCGACCAGATGGCCACTGCCATGAAGACATCGCGCGCCAAGTAGAATAGTCCTCTCGACGTGTCCCGAATGAATAAATGAGGTGGTATGGCAGCGCGGATCTCTCTCAAGGTCCTACATAAATTATAAATGACGGTGAAATGGCTTGTAGTGTCAAACATTACCAAGGAATCGGTGTATAAGCGGGAAGCTCATCCTCAGAATAGTTCTGGGAGATGCAGGGCGGTGGAGCCTGTACAGCGGTACTAGTAGAAGCCAGGGTGTAAAATGAACTCAAAACAGCGAAGAGATGGAGAAAGGAAGAAACGAAATGAGAACCCGATATTTATGCGGTGTGATTCGTGGGTTCATCTGTTCGGGCCGACATGCACCTAATCTGCAACGGAGGTCATCGAAAGCACAAGACTGAGTTGCGTTTCATGGAGAGAAATTTTCACCACTCCGAACAATATTATTAATAGGCTACGTGAGAAGGAAATCGATTTTCAGGCTCGAAACGAGAAAGGGTTTGCGAGATCGATCTTCGATGGGTCGATTTGGTGAGGTAGGATTGGCGATTGGAGAAGTGTTCCCGAGGTTAGTTCGAGTTGAGCCTTGGTACCAAGGACCTCCGCCACCCATCTCCACGTGTTGTGACAATGTGTGACGGTGGACACTCCGCAAACGCACACGATTACGGAGCAGCATCAACTCTACGAAACACATGGCCAGATATTTGCAACTTATTTCAAGGCTACGTGTCACTTGACCGCCAGGGCCACATTTCGTTCAATAACGCACGGAAGGTAAACTACAGCGTCCAGCCCAGCGGACAATCAGTAGATGTCATTCTTCACCCATTAAATTCATTTCTAGATTTGCTACCAATTCTCGCTATGTACACTTCGAATCCATCTTCAACCAGTCGCAAACCGACTGGCGAACCACTTCTTGGCAGTCATCTGGCCCTCAGTTGCATCGCTTTGCCGTTCAAATCGGTTCGATCACACCAAGCAGGATTGGGGTCGCACTTGACAAATAGTAGATGCACCCATAGTACCTTATCACCACTGCGAAGCGAGAAGGGTCTAGATAAGGCCGAGGTTATACCACATTCCTCTATTCAATTTAACGGTATTCTGCAAAATTTCTGTTTACCTTATGGTCACTGACGGTGGTATGTAGCTCCGGACAGGCCCGTGGCACCACTTTTTTGGTTAATCCGTATACCAGGAGGTTGTGGAGTGGTAGGCAAACGCTATTACATACCAGCATATAGCGTCCGGTTATCGCCAGTAATGCCTCAACATCCTCTGGAGTGTCCCCCGTACGTTCGAAAGCAAGCGCTCAAAGCGTTACAGCTCGCGGACCTCTAAATCTTGCATCCTGGTTTCGGGGTCATCTCCGTGAGTACGTCACTCTCAGCCTATTACGGTATTTGGATTCCCCAAAAGGAAGGGTAGAAGTATCTAGATCTATTGATATTCAGGCAAACTGTGCTATGTTTCTACACGTGGGCCCGGCCAAAGTTGAGGGGTAAATACGCCCTCTGGCTGGATAACTTCTTCCCCCTCAACCTCCAATTTCCAGTGCAAGGATATTCCCAAGATGTGGTCATTCTTTCGAGATAGTCCAGAGTACGAGCGACGAAAAAAGACTCCATTTACGCCCACCAAGGTTTGCTGCAACGTCGATCTCCAAATTTCTATGCTGATACTGCGTCATTAGGTGACATTGTCCGACATCCATGCATCGATCCCAAAACGTTTACACGAAAAGTCTACGTTGAAGGCACTATTCTATGTTGCACGCGACATATTTTTTGCCGCCCTTGTTTTTAAGCTGGGGACCATGATAGATCCATTCTCTCGTTCTTTGGTCGAAAATCGTGGTTTCCATTTAATTACAGCGCGCCTGGTCAAATGGTCCCTGTGGGTCATGTATTGGCACTGGCAAGGGGTCATTTTGGCAGGCTGGTGGTGTCTCGGTTTGTCATTTCTCAATTTTATAGGATGTTGGCTCTCATGTGATGAAACCATCAGGTCACGAAGCGGGCCACGGAACAATGTCCCATTTTAATTGGGTCAACCACATTGTCGGATATATTCTTCACACTGTGAGACATGCTTCTTCTGCCTCACCAATGACCACTGACTCTTGCTCTGTAAACGCCCAGTTTCTTCTAGTCCCGTATTACTCGTGGAGATCCACTCATCATGCGCATCATGTATCATCCCTTTCTTTCCCCAATTTTTCTGCGCTGAGCAACGGATGTTCCAGAAAGCAACTATGTCTATTGAACGGGACGAGAATTATGTTCCTCGGACGCGTACGGATTATATGCTTCCACCGGCCTCCGAGGCTCATATTACAGATTATCACGATATTTTTGAGGAAACTCCCATATATACACTTTTTCGGATGCTCGCCATGCAAGCTCTCGGATGGCAATTTTATCTATTGACTAACGCTATGGGATCTCCCACGTATCCTGCTGGAACCAATGTGTGTTTCCTTCTCAAATGTCTTATGGGATTTGCGACCTACTTGAGACATGATTTTTGGGAATAGCATTTTACCCCTTCTTCTCCGCTTTTCAAACCAAATGAGCGTAAAGGAATTATTGCATCAAACGTCGGGCTATTGGTCATGTCGTGCCTTCTCTTCGTTTATGCGAAGAACGTCGGCCTGACCAATTTCGTCAAATTTTATGGCATCCCGTACATTGTACGTTCTCTTTCACTTTACATGGGTTTTTTGATTCTTACTATGAAATTTTATGCAGCTCGCAAATCACTGTGCGCTTCCCCTCATGATCATTTGAAATTTCTAATTCTTGATAAATACAGGGATAGTCATGCTTACCTTCCTTCATCATTCGGACCCTACCATCCCTCATTATCGAAACAAGCAATGGTCATTTCTCCGCGGCGCCATTTCTACCGTGGACCGGCCTCTCCTCGGCTGGGCTGGACGCTTCTTCCTTCATAACGTCAGCCACGACCACATATCTCATCATCTCTTCTCATCCATTCCATTCTGTACGTTCACCCTTGTTCGCCATTTCGTCTGCCCATTTATTAATGGAGTAAAACCAGACAACCAGCCACAGGTCACTGAGCATATCAAATCCGTCTTGAAAGACGACTATAATTACGATTCAACTGTACATTTTAATCCCGACCTTTGGTCCCTTGTCACTGACTTTCCTATCCAGAATACTTTCCGCGCTTTGTACCGCACCTTTACGGAGTGCTGCTTCATTGAGGACGACGGTGACATTGTATTTTACAAAAATAAGGACGGGAAGGCCGCTCGTGTCACACAGGAGTCCGTTTTGGATCTTGATACGACATCAAAGAGGGTCGGGAGCCACTGATATGAAATGGCAGTTGATTTATAGGTGTAGTGTACCTGAGACCTATCTGAGTTTCAACTCACCTATATACGAACAAACAAAAAGTAACTCGACCAAACATTCAAATAATTAATTCGAAGTTATGCATTCCGACT
>Ga0210387_10005129_pt1 | contig 10038 bp, 5 predicted proteins | sample IncBWC7OmetaG_FD_160108 | JGI IMG/M metagenome (GOLD analysis project Ga0210387, IMG submission 160108) | Forest soil microbial communities from Barre Woods Harvard Forest LTER site, Petersham, Massachusetts, United States - Inc-BW-C-7-O ...
TTGGTCTTCGGTCGTTTGCCATTCAGTTGACTCCTGGGGCGGCGGTTGCCAGCGGCAGGTGCGGTTTGGTCAGGTCGATCACGAAGCGACCTGCGCGCAGGGAATCGTTGTCCTCGCCGTCGGGGTCGGCGGCGTTCCAGACTGCGCCGATTTCGACCTTGGCTTTGTTTTGCGCCATCTTGCTGGGCATGCGCCGCTGCTTCTCGACATAGGCCTTGATCACCTGGGCCGCGGTGCGGGCGGCGAGGTATCCGTGCTCTCCTTCTTCTAACAAGGTGCAGACTACGATTTCGGGATTGCGGCGGGGTTCGACGCCCACGAACCAGCCGTTGTCTTTGAAGTTGGCCTTGCCGGCCGCGCCGAGCTTGGCTTTCAGGGTGTTGCTGATGGTTTGGGCGCTGCCGGTTTTGCCGGCGAAGTCGATGCCTTGCAGGTGCGAGAGACCTGCCGTGCCTCCGGGGTTTACTACCGCCGCCATGGCGTCGGTGATGATTTGCCAGTTTTGTGGATCGAGTGGGATCTTTACTTCGCCGGGTGCGGTGGCGGCGGGGATCACGCCAGGGGGAAGATCTTGCGGGTTGGTGACGTGCGGGTGCACTAAAAGGCCGCCGCTGGCGATGGCGCCAATGGCGCGTGCCATCTGGATCGGCGTGGCGGTGACTGCGCCCTGGCCGATGCCTACGGAAATGGTTTCACCGGCGTACCACTTCTGTTTGTAGTTGCGAATCTTCCATTCTTCGGAGGGCATTATGCCGCTGACTTCCTGGGGCAGGTCGATGCCGGTGCGCTGGCCTAGGCCGAACATGGTTGCGTATTTCGCGATGCGGCCGATGCCCAGCTTTTCGGCGAGCGTATAGAAGAAGACGTCGCAGGATTGGAAGATGGCCTTGTCGATGCCGACTACTCCGTGGGTGCGGTGCTCGGCTACGACCCAACACTTGAAATAACGCCCGTAGAAAGTCGCGCCACCGTTGCAGGTGACGTGCATGTCTTGCGCGATGTTTTCCTGGAGACCGGCGGTGGCCATGATGATTTTGAAAGTTGAACCGGGAGCGAGCTGGGCCTGGATGGCTTTGTCGAGCAGGGGATGGTCGTCGTCGTTGATGAGTTTCGACCATTGATCGCGCGAGACCCGGACGGCGAAATCGTTGGGATTGAAGGTTGGGCGGCTTACCAGGGCCAGAATTTCTCCGTTGCGGGGATCCATGGCGATGATGGCGCCGTTGCGCCCGTCGAGCGCCTGTTCGGCGGCGATCTGGAGATCGAGATCGACGGTGAGTTTGAGGGGATGGCCGGGCTGCGCGGGAGTGTCGTCGAGGGTCTGCATTTCCTTGCCGTGACTGTTGACTACGGCGCGGCGCGATCCGTTCTTGCCCATCAAGATGGTGTTGTATTGGAGCTCGACGCCGGATTTGCCTACGACGTCGCCGGGATTGTAAAGCTCGAATTGGGGCTGGTTCAGCATCTCTTCGCTGACCTCGCCGACGTAGCCGATGAGGTGCGCCATGAATCCGTTGCGGGGATAAAGGCGGCGGTGGGCCATGATGGTGTCGAGTTCCGGCAGTTCGTTGCGGTGAGATTCGATGAAGGCGAGTTCGTCGGGCGTGATGTCGTCTTTTAAATAGATGGGTTGATATTGCGGCGATCCGGCGAAATGGCGGATGCGGTCTTTGACTTCTTTGGGATCGAGATGCAGGCCTTGGGCGATTAGATCAGCGTCGGTGGTGAGGTCGCGGGAAGAATCGCGCAGCAGCAGTGCGGTGAAGGATGGATAGTTGTCGACGATCGTGCGGCCTTCGCGATCGAGAATGCGGCCGCGGGGCGCGAGGATGGGCACGTTGCGAATGCGGTTCTTCTCGGCGAGCGAGGCATAGAAGTCGCTCTGCACTACCTGCAGGCGCCAGAGGCCATAGGCGAGGATCAAGAAAATGCCCAGCACGATGTACTGCACCGCGGTCAAGCGCATGGGCGAAACTTTTTCGTCGCGGCCGAACATCTAAGTGTCGAGCTTCAAGCGGAAGGAGTTGGGGGCCGCAGGCTGGCCTCGATTCCCACTGCCGGAAAGCTGTCCTTTCGGGAAGTTGTCTTTATTGTAACGCCTGGTTTGGGAGCGGGGGTTGCAAAGAGAGGTGACGGAAGGGCATAGAACCTTGCGGGGCGGGATTTGACCGCTTCATGCAGAAAAAGCGATAACCACAGAGGGCACCCTTCGGCTTCGCTCAGGGCAGGCTCCGGTACACAGAGGAAGGATTTGGCTTTCGGGGCGGTAAAGGGTGAAAGGATCCCCTTGCCGGGAAGATGGCAGGATGCCGAGGAATCGACCTGCGGCATCCTGCGCAGCCGTAACCGACACGGATCGGTTACATCCCTAGGAAAAATCGATGGCTGTGGACCGGCTTGCGCGTGGTTCGGAGGTTTCGTCATCCGGCAGCCGGGAGGCTCCGGCTACGACGTGAAACCAGCGAAAGATCATAACCAGGAGCAAAACCCACCACAGGGGCCAAGTGCTTGCGATGAATTGGGACATATACGGGTTTCTCGCGCCCTCACTGTATAAAGTATACTATAATGATAGACATACTTGCAAGCGATATTTTTCGACTGAAGGGCGGTCGGGAGAGACAGCGAGGGCGGGACGCCATCGCAGCAGGCGGAGCCGACCCTACGATTTCGCTCTGGGCAGCCTGCGCTACTGGGCGCGGTGTTGGTTGACCCTCAGACTGTCCGAGAGGATAATGGCTAGCATCTCGGCGGGCCGCAGTTCTCTCCTCTTACGGCTTCCTGAGATGAGCCCCGTTTCTCTCGCGTGAGTTGGGCCGCGACTCGCGAAGTTTGCAGCATGGAGGTTTCCGATGACAAGACTAGGCGCGTGGAAAAAGTCCAGCGCCGTGTTCTTGCTCTGCGCCGCGACCGCGATAGCTGCGCCTGTGCAGGTCTTCACCAATCTGGCGACGTTTCATTACACCCAGGGCGATCAGCCCTTGGCCCCTCTCATCCAGGGCGCCGACGGCAATTTGTATGGCACGACGTACCAGGGCGGGGATGGAGGATGTGAGATACGAGATGGATGCGGCACACTGTTTAGAATCACTCCACCGGGGGTTTTGAAGGCCTCGCCGTTCCTCAGCGCCGCCAACCCCACTACCGGGCTGGCTTTGGCGACCGACGGAAACTTTTACGGGACGACAAGCGATGCCGGCGAGAACTTTGGCGGCTCGGTCCTCAAGGTCACGCCGGGAGGCGGGCTGACGACACTTTACACCTTCTGCGGCCAGCTCCCCTGCGCCGACGGCGAATTCCCCAGTACCCTCATTCAAGCCGTGGACGGGAACTTCTACGGGACGACAGGCGGTGGCGGGGCTGGTCAAGCTGGCACCGTCTTCAAGCTCACCCCGGAGGGGGTTCTTACTACGCTGTACAGCTTTTGTGCCCAACCAAACTGCATTGATGGCGTGGGCCCAGCTGCCGCTCGGCTGCAAGCGGCGGATGGCGATTTCTATGGGACAACTGAATATGGGGGCAGGGGAACGGGAGGCAGAAACCCGGGCTATGGCACGGTGTTCAGAATCACTCCGGCAGGCACGCTGACGACTCTGGTTGCCTTCGACGGCATGAACGGCGCACAGCCCACTGGAAGCTTAATCGAAGGAAGCGATGGAAGCCTCTACGGAACTACGCACATTGGCGGGAATACGTGCGATCCGTACATTAGCGGCGCGGGAACTGTGTTTAAGCTCAGTTCCGACGCGAAACTGAAGACCCTTCACAGCTTCGATTGTAGCGACGGTGCGGGTCCCGCAGCCGGGCTGATCCAGGCAACCGATGGGAATTTCTATGGGACGACAGAGGCCGGCGGCCAGAGCAAGAATGCGCCCTTCGGAGGTGGAACGGTCTTCAAGATCACAGCGGATGGAGTTCTGACAGTGCTCCACACCTTCTGCACGGAACCAAACTGCACCGACGGCGTTGACCCTGTCGCGGGGCTGGTTCAGGGTACCGATGGGATTTTCTATGGGAGCAGCCAGGGTGGTGATATTACGTGTGATCCGTACAGGTTGGCCGGCTGGTGCGGCACTATCTTCAGCCTCGACGTTGGCCTCGGCCCCTTCGTGACCTACGTCCACGCAGCAGGCGAAGTCGGTCAGACTGGCGGTATTCTCGGGCAGGGATTCACGGGAACTACTAGCGTTTTGCTCAATAGGAATTGCGGCGAGCTTTACGGTTGTTTCCGACACGTTCATACGCGCCACGGTTCCGGCGGGGGCGACGACTGGGTATGTCACGGTTGCTACTCCTAGCGGTACGCTTACTAGCAATGTGCCGTTCCGGGTGATCCCGTAACTATGAGACTCAACGGAGATTTCCAGATGACAAGAGTTGGTGCATGGCAAATGGCCGGGGCTGTTCTTCTACTCTGCGCCGGAGCAGAGAGTGCCTCGCCAGCACAGACATTCAAGACATTCGTGGAATTCGACGGCACTAACGGAGCGCTCCCTTTTTCCGTCTCTCTCGTTCAAGGCATCGATGGAAATTTTTACGGCACTACGAGTGGTGGCGGAGCGAATTTTCCTGGGGCAAACACAGCGGGCGTCGTCTTTCGGATTGCTCCGAGCGGAAGCCTTACCACTCTTTATAGTTTCTGCGCAAAAAGCGAGTGCACGGACGGAGCCAACCCTTATGCAGGACTGGTGCTATCCAGCAACGGAAACTTCTACGGGACGACTGACGGCGGCGGGACTTCCGGTCAGGGCACGGTTTTCGAGGTTAATGAAACCGGCGGCTTGAGCCCGCTGTACAGCTTTGATAATACCGGAGACGGCATCGGACCTTTTGCACCGCTGATCCAGGGCATCAACGGGAACCTCTACGGCACTACATCAGGGGGCAACATTGCCAGCGGGACCGTATTCGAGATTTCTGCAGAGGGCGCGCTTACGACCATCTATAACTTCTGTTCGCAGCCCGGCTGCACGGATGGCGGTAATCCCAACGCCGGACTGATTCAAGGCAGTGACGGAGAATTCTATGGGAGTACGCCCTTCGGCGGTAGTGATCGCTGCCGGGTGGTCGGCTGCGGAACACTGTTCAGGATCACTTCGGAAGGCAAGCTGACAACATTGCATCGTTTCGACAAGGCAGATGGCAACGAACCACGAGGAGACTTGCTTCAAGGCTTCGACGGTACTCTTTATGGAGAGACTATTAGCGGTGGCGCTTACAATCACGGCACGATTTTCAGCCTCAGCCCGCAAGGCTTATTTATGACACTCTATGATTTCTGCGCTCAATCCCACTGTACTGATGGCGCTAGTCCGAATGGGGGGTTAGTTCAAGGAACGGACGGAAATTTCTACGGAACTACCCAGGCGGGCGGGGCGAGGAACCTGGGCACGATTTTCGAGATAACCTCCGAAGGCACCCTCACGACGCTGCATAGCTTCGATAAAGCCGACGGCGCTGGCCCTGTCGGCGGGCTGCTTCAAGCCACCAATGGGATTTTCTACGGGACAACCGAGTTGGGGGGGAATGCTGTCTGTCCTGAAGGCTGCGGCACGATCTTTAGCCTCGACACGGGCCTTGGTCCGTTCGTTGCGTTCGTGCGAAATCCAGCGAAAACCGGACAGGTTTTCGGCATCCTTGGACAGGGATTCACTGAAACCATCAGCGTCTCGCTCAACGGAATTCCGGCGAGCTTTACGGTTGTTTCGGACACATTCATAAGAGCCACGGTTCCGGTTGGCGCGACTACGGGTTTTGTCACGGTTGTCACGCCCAGTGGAACATTGACGAGCAATGTGCCGTTTCACGTGATCCCGTAGAGTGACAGCTACGCCAAAGCGCGCGGTTCGGATTGTTAAGCACATTGGAGCGGTGCCTTGCGTGGCGGCTTGCACTGCTTGCGGTCAGGAGTTCAAGACTCCCATGCCTGCGCTGCGCAGCGTCAGAGATGCCACGGAGAATCTTCAGAAGCAGTTTGACGCGCATAGGTGCGAGGGAGAAAGTCGTTAGCCAGCGGGACTGGGCCCTCGTTGGGCGTTTTGCGCAGGACCCTACATCCGTAACTCATCACCACAGAGGGCACAGGGGATCACAGAGGGGCCTACAGCAATGGGGCACCTGCCACGGGCTATAATGGCGCGACACCGATGGCCCTCACGTCTGGCACAAAACTCGGACCGTATGAAATTCAGTCTCCGCTCGGAGCGGGCGGCATGGGCGAAGTTTACCGTGCCCGCGATACGCGTTTGGACCGCATCGTTGCGATCAAGGTACTGGCTTCCCATCTTTCTTCTTCACCAGAACTAAAACAGCGCATGGAGCGGGAAGCCCGCGCGATTTCTTCGCTGAACCATCCCCACATCTGCCATCTCTACGACATCGGTTCGCAGGATGGAACCGATTATCTGGTGATGGAGTTTCTGGAAGGAGAGACTCTGGCCGACCGGCTGCGCAAGGGCGCGATGCCGCTGAACGAAGTTTACAAGATCGGGATTGCCATCGCGGAGGCGCTGGCGGTCGCGCACCGGCAGGGCATTGTGCATCGCGATCTGAAGCCGGGAAACATCATGCTGACGCAGGGCGGTGCTAAGCTGATGGATTTTGGGTTGGCCAAACCGCTGGGTGTGCAAACTGTGGCCTCGGGGACGGTGCCTTCGTTTACGGCTTTGCCGACGATGAGCGGACCGAGTCCGATGACTCCGTTGACCACAGCGGGCAGCATTGTGGGAACGATTCAGTACATGTCGCCGGAGCAGATCGAGGGAAAAGAGGCGGACGCGCGGTCGGATATTTTTGCGTTTGGCGCGGTGCTTTATGAGATGGCGGCGGGAAAGCGGCCGTTTGAGGGCAAAAGTCAGATCTCGCTGGCGTCGGCCATTTTAGAAAAGGAGCCGGAGTCGATCAGCGCGCTCAAGCCGCAAGTTCCAATTGCTCTTGAACATGTGGTGACGACGTGTTTGCAGAAGAATCCGGAGGAGCGTTATCAGACTGCGCATGACATCAAACTGGAGCTGCAATGGATTGCGCGGGAACGGCCGGTACCTGCGACGACTGCTGTGGCACCCGCACCTGCACCTAGCCCACTGGGCTGGGTGGCGGCGGTGGTGGTGGCGTTGTTGCTGGGATCTGTGGCTGGATTTCTGTTGCACCGGCCAAGTTCGCCCGCGGTAAGTATGCGCACGGTCATTGATCCTCCGCCGGGCGCCGCGTTCCGGCTGACGGACGACGCCGGAGGGCCACCGGTGATCTCACCCGACGGCAGCACTCTGGCGTTCACCGCCACCGACCAACAGGGGAAAAACGGGCTGTGGGTGCGGCCCATGAATTCGGTGGAAGCGCGCGCGCTGGCTGGCACGGACGACGCGATATTTCCTTTCTGGTCGCCAGACAGCCGTTCCCTGGGTTTCTTCGTGAACGGAAAGTTGAAGACCATTGATGTGAATGGCGGGTCTGGAGTTGTGGTTTGCGACGCGCTGCTGGGGCGCGGAGGCGCATGGGCTGCGAGTGGAGTGATTGTCTTTTCTCCGGGGCCGATAGGGCCACTGGTGCGGGTCAATGCCAACGGAGGCAACCCGGTAGAGGTCACCAAAATTGATACGCATCAACATTCATCGCATCGCTGGCCGTTCTTTTTGCCTGACGGGAAGCATTTTCTGTATTTGGCGCTCAATCATGATCGCGCGCAAAGCGGCAATGACGCGATTTACTACGCATCGCTGGATGGGCGGGAAAACAGGCTGTTGTTGCGCACACAATCGAGCGCGGTTTACGCGAGGGGATTTCTTTTTTTTGTCCGCGGCGATCAACTGATGGCGCAGGCCTTCGATCCGGCGAATGGGACGTTGAGCGGCGATCCGCAGGGCGTGGCGAAAGGAGTGATCAGCGACGCGACCACCTGGCACACTGACGCTTCGGCCGCGGACAATGGCCTACTGGTTTTCGGCAGCGGAGGGAGCGGGGATGTCCAGTTGGTGTGGCTTGACCGCAAGGGGAACCAGATTGGGGTGGCAGCGGACAAGTTCACGAGTTTGCGATATGCGCAGATATCGCCACAAGGCGACCGCGTCGCGCTTCAGATCGATACCGGAACAAATGATATCTGGGTACTGGATCCGGCGCGTGGGGTGCGCACCCGACTGACCTTCGGGCCGGTGTCGAACAATGTTCCAGTCTGGTCGGCGGATGGCAAGTGGATCGCCTATTTTTCGCTGCGCGATGGAAAATCGACGATTTATCGCAAGGCCAGCGATGGCAGCGGCGCGGAAGAGCTACTGGTGACGGATGAGCGTGGTGTGGTTCCCACCGACTGGTCGCGGGACGGGAAGACGCTGCTCTATCAGCGTGGTCCGCTGGGCGGGCCTTTCGATATGTGGCTGTTGCCGCTGGAGGGAGAGCGCAAGCCACGGATGCTGCTGGCGCACGCCGGGGACGGGCTGCTTTCGCCCGACGGCCATTGGCTGGCCTACGATTCCATTGAATCGGGATCGCCTGAAGTTTATGTGGTGCCGTTTGGCGGGGGAGCGGGCAAGTGGCAGGTTTCGCCGAGCGGAGGAGGCATCCCGCAGTGGAGCGGCGACGGCAAAGAGCTTTACTACCTTGACGCGACCTCTTCGATTCAGGCAGTGACGGTAAAACAGGCGGGAGGGGCATTGCAGTTCAGCGCTCCGCAAACTCTGGTCAGCCGATTGACGATTCTGAGCATCCCGTTTTTTAGTGTTACTCCCGACGGCAAGAAAATTTTGGTGTCGCGCGTGGCGCAGCAGGTCAGCCCGTCGGTCACAGTGGTGACCAATTTCACCGAAGGATTGAAGAAATAGAGCTTAGCGGTGAGTGCTGCAATGGCAGATGAACTCGAGTGAGTGGCCAAACCATTTCGCACTATCGCATTGTCGAGAAACTCGGCGGATATCCTCCAGCACTGGCTGTTACTGACACCCCGGCAGCAAGTCAACGCACACACGAGATGCAGGCGCGGGCGTCCTTTCTTTTAATTGCTTGATCGCTTCGCATTTAACGCCGGGGAGCAGACTTCTTTTTCTTCTTCTTTGTATTCTTTTCTACTCTGAGCTTCCATGCGGTGCGGAGAGCACCGGCCAGGACGTCTTCGGTGGCTTTCGCCAGGCGAATGTGGGTCATACCCATTCTTCCCCATCCGCCATGAATAGGAAGAAAAACATCTGGCAGTTCGCGCACGAAGTCCGCTTGCTGCTCCGGTGTGAGCTTCAAGTTACCGTAGCCTTCGTCTTGCGAGGCAAGGGTGGCGAAGATCTTGCCTTGCACGCGAAAGTCGGCGGCTCCCATGTGCGAGCCTTCTTCTGCGCCTTCGAGGCTCAGAGCAATCCGGCGGAAATCGGTGACGTTCATCGCGAATGACTCAGCCGACTCTTGCACGGGCGAGGACGCCCGCGCCTACATGATCAATTCTCTAGGGGCACTGCACCATCTTTTGCTGGGCGCAGCCTGCCGGGTTGGTGAGCAGCAAAGTATTCGCGCCTTGTCCGGGAGTCGAAAACGTTGCATGCTTCCTCTGAATGGGCAGAGTGTGATCGATTGAATTGACTTGCAGGGTGAGTGAATTGCCGTCGTTGCTCAGGTCTTTGAGCGTGATTTCTACATTCAGATTGCCGTTCACGCATTGGGCCGAGGCACTGTGCAACTCGGAGCACTGAATCGGCAAATAGCCGAGTGAGCAGTCGGTGTTTACATTCTGTAAGTAGATATTGTTGTTACTGGTACGATCGTCCTCGAATACGACCGCGGACAGGCCCGAGGGAGCAATGGCCGCCGCCAGGCGCGACTTGCCCGAGACTACGGTCGAGATCGGCGTGATGGGGCAGGTGAGATTTCCGGAACCATCGAGACGCGCCGCGTTCATGGTATCGGAATCGAAACTCGGCTCATCGACCCAGAAAATCTGCGCGCCGGTGCCGGTTTGAACTGTCTGCACGAACAATTGCTGATCGTTGCCCAAGGGAACGATGGTCAAGCCATCCGAACCCCACTGTTGCGCGCCGGTGCTGTTGAATTTCTGTCCGCACA
>Ga0210387_10005130_pt1 | contig 10035 bp, 13 predicted proteins | sample IncBWC7OmetaG_FD_160108 | JGI IMG/M metagenome (GOLD analysis project Ga0210387, IMG submission 160108) | Forest soil microbial communities from Barre Woods Harvard Forest LTER site, Petersham, Massachusetts, United States - Inc-BW-C-7-O ...
TTGGACACAAGAGATGGGGAGATGGGGGGAGGTGAATATGAATTATTGAGTGGGAAGGGATAGGGGAACTCCAGCATAGGAAATGCAAAAGCGAACCGCTAATCCGTACATCCACACGTCATAAAATCCGCACAAAAAATGCAGCGAGTGTAATACAACCACTCTTCCTAGCAGAAAATAACATAAAATAAAAACTGGATACTAACATTTATCACACTCATGACCTGCAGGGTACACCAACAGCTTCCCATCTTTCAGGAGCGGATGCCCCGGGACAGGCGTCGTCGTCGGTCGGCCATCATCCGGTACGCCCGGGGATGGGGAGCGCAGCTCCGTCGTAGGAGGGGGACCTGGGGGCGGTGCGAAGCCTGATCCTGATCTCGGTCCTGATGGTGGGGGACCCGGGGGTGGTGCGTACGTAGACGGTGATTGGCCTGTGGGCGGGTTGTCTACGCCAGGCCCTGCGGCGTAGAAGTCTAGAGCGAACTCGGAGACGTTCCTGCTCGCGGGCGCGGAGGATGATTGGGTGCGCGGTGGGAGTAGTGGTGGTGGTTGTGCCGGTTGGGGCGTGCGTGGGGGACGTGTTATAGAATGTTGTGGGGAGAGCTGATGTGGGGAAGGAGCTTGTTGGCCGGGGTACGACGACCATCCTGGCTGAGGATTCGAACTTGGAGCGTTGTTACTAGTGGGGTTAAAACGTTGTTGAGCAATCGGGCCGAACAGTTCTGCCGTTAGGCGTCCCGCGAGTTGCTGGAATACTGATTGCGGTTGGGATCTTGGTTGGAACCGCGCTTGGACGTTGGACCAGCCTGTGGGTTGGGGAGAGAGAGATTGTTGTTGGGGTGGACGTGTGGGTGCTGGTTGGAAGGGCCTGGAAGGCCCGTATGCGACTGTGGTTTCGCCCTGGTAGACGTCGGGCCCGGGAGTGTAAGCTGGCGGCATTTCATCGGTCAGACCGATTGGGTCGCTCCTAGTATCTGTGGATATGCGTGTGTTCGAGGCTGGGGACGAGATTGTATTCGAATTTGTACTGGACGGTGGGTTGGAGGAAGGGCTAATGCTAGTACTGTTGGCATTGAGGTTTGCGGAGCTGGCACTGGGACTGCTGGTGAAAGATGGCGGGTTGGAAGAGGAAGAAGTGCGAGTCGACGAAGTGTTTCCAGCTGTGTTTGGGGTCGTATTTTGCGAGCGGAACGGGTTGTTTGGTGAATGGACTGCTGCGGCCATGGCTGAAAGTTAGCAAGAATTAGCTGGACAAATTCAAGTTGATAGCAATTTTGTTACGACTGCGGCTTGGCTTGAAATCACCGAGATCACGTGTCGGGTAATGGCTCCTTTCGCAATATATTATTATTATATATTCAAAACTATCTAGTACGTGCTGGGGTTCGTCAGGATATGACCTATCAACTCACTCCGAATTTTAACATATATGTATCTCAGCATTCAACACGGGTGGCCACTTCGGTACCCAACATTTTCACGTGTCTTGCTCAAGTCTTGCTTTGTAAGTAGATCCCGAAACACTCGGAAGGTGCGATAGAAGATCGTGGGATATCGGAGAACAAGGAGACCCCAGCGGCTAAGTGGTTAGGTCACGATATTTTTGTGACGGCCGCATTCGTCACCTTGAGCCTCGTACAAGGTATCAAGAAAGAACATGTTTTGTTCATTGCCCGAAAATCGAAACTGTGGAAGATATGATATAGAAAGGTCGGGTGACCAATAGGGCGGAACAAATTGTCTGCGGGACAATGCTGGAACTCGACGGACCATGACCAGATGGGAGTGTTGTGTTGGGAGGAAATAGTGGGACAGAATATCCTCCACTAACGGACAGGTAATAACCTGAGTTATGCATAAACAGTGAGGTCCTTCATAAGAGTATGAAAAGAACGGAATGGAGTGGATGGTTTTGACTATGCTGAAGTTTTGCTATAAAGGTACGGGTCGTAGAGGGAGATTGTGCCTGGTGTTTAGACAGTCGTGGAACCGCCATCTCGCAGTGAATACGCGCCAATATCCCGAATGTCACTTGTCCTCGTAGGCCTCCACAAACAAGGTGCCCTGTTTGCTCCACGTATGCAGAATGGCCGTTCGATATAGTAACCATAAGCGAGATCTCCTCCAAACAGTTGGGCGATCGGACCGTGGACAAGAGGGCAGGTAACCAAGGAGGTGGACCACGAAGACACACCGTAACCCTGAACCTCAAGTTAAGAGAGCGTAAGAGTGGATTACGGCTGATGTCTGGTGGGTCAGTAAGTCGGGACTCATCCAGAGGAAAGGAATATCTGAAGGACCATTAGCTTATGTCACATGGGATAGACAGAGAAAAGGCTTGCCATATTCAAATTCGATCCCAAGATGTTCCAAACGGGGGGTTAAACACAATAACTTGACCACTAGATCGACAGTACTCCGAAATGCCACCTGGCAAAGGCTCGAAAGATCAATATGTGATTGAGAATGGAGTAGGAGTTCAATGAAGGAGGATGAGTATAGGGTGAGACTCAGGAAATCCAGGCAAATGCGATGAGTAGTAACCAAGTCATTACCGCCATCCTCTTCGACACGCCGGTAAACAGCGTCAACAGTCTCGGTCATCCCAAGCATCAATGTGCAACCGGCTGCAAATATCAGTTGTTTCAATGCCGGGAAGATGCAAATTATCCGTAGGAATTGCGGCAAACAGATCGCCAAGCACGAGCTCTGTGATGGAAGGCAAGTAACGTGCCATGCATATGGTACTAATGAGAAACACGGGCCACTGCGACGTAATAAGGCCGTGCGGGGGTGAAGGCTCGAATTCGAGCGTACGCAGGTTGGGGAGCCCACGGAGAAGAGGAAGGGAGCGCACATAACTTTCGATATTGTAGCTCCATTGCAGATCGCCAATTCGCGAATGTACAGAACGGTTTCCGGAGTTGATACCACGATTTGGTATAAACTGATACTGTTCGGCGAGTTGTGGTAGAAGTGGGTCAGACCCGGTCAGTCGATTAGGGACAGTAGAAAGAATGTGTTTTGTTCAGCTACTGTTTGCCAAAGTCGATACCGTGGAAGAGATGTTATGGGAAGATTGGGTGACCAATAAGGCGAACGAAGTGTCTGTGGGACAATACTGGAACTCCACAGGTCATGGCCAGGACGGGAGTGTTGTGTTGGGAAATCGTGGGACAGAATATCAAGGAGAGGTTCAAATAATAACACGAATTATGCAGAAATAGTGAAGTCATTCTTAAGAGTAAGGGAAGAAGAACAGAATGGAGTGGATGATAAAGGCATGGGTTGTAAATGGGAGATTGTGGGGATTCAGGCAGTTGTGGAACTGCTGTCTCGCAATGACTACTTACGTGCCAATGTCATATGCAATCTTCATCCGTCCAAACATGTACTACAATGTCTGTTGACGAAACATTGTCCATTGCCTCCAGTGAATCATCTACAAACAAGATACCTCGATTGTCCAAGTTGGGTAATCGCGCCAAAATATCATGCACTATTAGAGGCATAACACGATCGTCGGCGCCTGGAGACGGAGCAAAACCGAGGCGAACTCTGCGTAGACGTGAGAACTGAGGTCGAGTAAGCAAAGAATCAATATCCCTCCACCAGCTTGGCGGCTCCACATATTCAGACTGGTACGTGGATACAGTAACCATCAGCGAGATCTCCTCCAAACAGTTGGGCGATCGGACGTTCAAGAGCGCAGGTAACCAAGAAGGCAAACGAAAAGTATCCACCATTATTCCGAACCTCAGATCAAGAGAACGCAAGAAGGGATGATGGCCGATGTCTGGGAATTTAGATGCCACGAAACGAGGATAGAGAACAACAGCTTGATGGATCGTTAGAATATGTCACATGGGAGACGGAGAAAAGACTCACCATAACCAAAATCGAACCGAAGATGTTCCAAATAGGGAGTTGAGCGCAATAGGTTTGGCAGCCAAGCAGGCCGAACCGCCAGATTCAATTGGCAAATATGCGTAACATCAATAAACGATCGGGGATGGAGTAGGATTTTAATGATGGCAGGGGAATGTGAGGAGGCGATACTCAGAACATCAAGACGAACGCGTTGGGTGGTAACCAAGTCACTGCCACCCTCCGCTTCGTCATACCTGTAAGTGAAGTAATCTACCTCGCCCGCCTCCTCCTCGACGAGCAGGATTTTTTCCAGGTGAAGCACTTTCAATGCTGGGAATAAACGAAACACCCGTAGGAGCTGTTCCCGATTTTCGAAACATAGACCGAAGAGCCTAAGCTCTACGATGGAAGGCAAGCAAGATGCCGTGAAGATGGAATCAATAAGACGTGGGACCAACTCGAGCTCCTCAAGGCGTCTATCGTAATTTTTGAATTCGAGCCTCCGCAGGTTGGTGAGCAAGCGAAGAAGAGGAAGGGACTCTTTTTGGGTCATCCGATTTAGATATGGATCTGGACTTTCAACTCCTTTGTAGATGAGCAGATCGCAAATGTACGGAACGATTTCCGGAGATGATACCACGATTTGGTATAATCTGCTGGCCTCGCCGCCACATGGGGTGTTTTCAAGATAGGCACCTTGGCCAAGTCTAATGGAAACGTGGTGGAAAATGTGGTAGCGGCTGGCTGGCAGCCATGCAGAGCTGACGAGGGCGCAAGACCGGAGAGTCGCTGGATCGTCGTGGAGGTGGTCGATTATATTTTCAACGAGTTCTTGTGGAAGAATAGGAGATGACATAGCGAGAGAAACTGGTCGAAGTCACGGTCATTAACTTGAACTTGAACCCTGAGGCCTCCGAAAATATGCTGAGATGGGAAAAAGTTACATAATCTATACAGTTCCTTTGTAAGCATAACTATTGGCTACCATTGGCTCCGAGTCGCTGCATGCAAGCTTTGCACGCGTCGATCATGTCGAGTTGGCAGAATCGATTTCAAAATCCCACCACTCTGCCTAGATCTCCTGCCGCTGCTAGCTGCCATCGTCCACCTCCACCTTCGCTACTAGTACTAATATTGGAGATCCACCTAGAGGTCCCACTACCTTCCGCTACCCGAATGCTCCACCCAGTAATCGCCTACATATCCAATTGATTGTTCCAATAGGTTCCAATACTGCCTTCATATTTTCCCTCCTAAATCAAATTTAATCAATCGCCAGCATATCCAATAGACTTCCTGCGATGCGGCTCTTGCGACAAAACAAGGGAAAAAGGTAAACGACTACTCAGCGATGAAGATTTCGGCGAAGAGCCTCCGCCCGACAACAAAACTGTCGATGCCAAAGAGAGAAGGGCCAGCGGAGCGAAAGACAAGATCTCGTAGTCCAAAAAGCAAAATGGCAACTGGCACTATCCCCAACCCACGATATGATCACTGCTATCATCATATATCTATGCAATTCTCTGTATACCACTATGCCTTCTCGCCCTTTCTCGTTTATACTGCCATCACTTCTCTTACCATAACTTATCACATTCATGCAACACTTATTCTTCAACAGTCAAATTAATCAATTGCGAAAAAGTACTGGCCTGAATGGCGAGAACCTTGTTTCTCATCCACCTCGTTTCATCGACCTCAAATTCCTATGTAGAAGGTGTTCAAACGGCCGTTATGTATCTTCCTCATTCACATCATGATGGCACACATGTTACTACACGACAATGGAATCGGACGACTTTTTATAGGGACAAACAATTGTTTCTGCCGAATTCCCGCAAATGGACAGTCCTGATCAGCCACTTATGACTGCGGTTGATGACCAACAGTGATCCGGACTCAACAACCCAGACATCGCTGCATCTTAGTAGCAGGATCGGGAAGCCCACTTTGCTCTTCGTCACCCTTCTCTTCGTCGCGGATTCCGGTGTCACCGAGCTTGAGAACCGTCAAAGCTGGGAAAGCTCTATAAAAATCTGTACGATGAGATTGGGGATCGGTGAGAGAAGCCTTCCCGCTGAACGATCTGCTCGCGTGGTATGGACTCGCGAGATGAATCTTGGAAAACATCCCAAGCCATTGCCGAAGTGAACCAGTCCGTTAAGGATGAGTAGACAGTGTGTTTCGTTCAGTTATTGGTCCTCGTAATCCACACTGCAGCAGATATGATGTGAACCACAAATGATTGAGTGACCAACAAGCGAAGACAAGATGTCTGCGAGACATACTGAAACCACGTGGAGAGATTTACAAACGTAGGCGATGTTAGGAATGTTGCGTGAGGAAGAAATCGGAGGTCGAGGAAGGACAAAATATGTCGCACCAACCGAGGAATCCAAACAAAAACACGCAGTATGCAGGCCGGCGGTGCGGCACTGTGTAAGACTGGCCATGGACAGGAAGGGGTAGAATGATGGGGTAGATTGTCATAATGTTGCTGTAGTTTGGCTATCAAAATGCGGGTCATAGGTGGTGTGATTAAACCTGGGTTTTATGCAGCCGTGGAATAGGCATCTCGCAACGAATGCGTGCCAATGTCCTGCACGTCATCTGCCCTCATAACTATGTACAAACAAGATACCTTGACTGTCCAAGTTGGGGAACTGCCCCAAGGTATCATACAATGTTCGGGGGCCAACACGATCGTAGTCGATGGGACGATCTGGATCCGGAGCAAAACTGAGGCGAACTCTGCGTAGACGTGAGAACTGAGGTCGAGTAAGCAAAGAATCAATATCCCTCCACCGGCTTGGCGGTTCCACATATTCAGAAATGTATGTGGTTGTAGTAATCATCAGTGAGATCTCCTCCAAATAGTTGGGCGATCGGATGGTCAAGAAGAGCGCATGTAACCAAGAAGGCACATCAACAGGATCCACCAGCACTCCGAACCTCAAATCAAGAGAACGCAAGAGTGGATGATAGCTGATGTCTGGTAAGTCAGATGCCACGAAATGAGAAGTGAAACCTTGATGGATCGTTAGAATATGTCACAAGGGAGACAGATAAAAGACTCGCAATGATAAAAATTGATCCCAAGATGTTCCAAATGGGGGGTCGAGCGCAATAGCTTTGCCCAGAGAGGAGAATGAACCACCAGATTCAATCGGCAAATACTCGTAACATCAATAAATGATTGGGGATGGAATAGGACTTCAGTGATGGTATGTGAGTTTGAGAGACTCAGGATCAGGACATCAAGACGAGTGCGCTGAGCGGTAATCAAGGCATTGCCACCTTCCTCTTCCTCATACCGGTAATCGATGTAAGGATCCTGGACCTTCTCCGTATCGACGAGGCGGACGTTTTTCAGCTGAAGCACTTTTAATGCTGGAAATAAACGAAACATCCGTAGGAGTTGTGCCGAACTATCGAAACACATACCGCAGAGCCTGAGCTCTACGACGGAAGGCAAGCAAGATGCCGTGCAGATGGAATCAATGACACCCTTACCCCATGGGAACAACGGCCTCCTGCCCCCACCGGAAGGTTCGAATTCGAGCCTTCTCAAGTTGGCGAGCAAACGGAGGAGGAGAGGAAGGGACTTTTCTTCAAGTTGGGTCATCTGATTTCGAGCTAGTACAGTCTGATCTCCCATGTAGACGAACAGATCACGAATGTACGGAGCGATATCCGGGGATGATACCGCGATTCGGTATAAGCTGTTGGCCTTTCCGCCATGCGAGGTGTCGTGAGGAACAAGTCGAATGGAGACGCGGCGGAAAATGTGATAGCGGCTAGCTGGCAGCCATGCAGAGCTGACGAGGGCACAAGAATGGAGAGTCGCTGGATCGTCGTGGAGGTGGTCGATTATACTGTCGACGAGTTCTTGTGGGAGAATGCGAGAGGACATGGCAAGAAATGGAATCGAGAAGCTACTTACTCAGGTTATTGTCACCGTTAGTCGGAGTTTGCCACTTATGTTTGGCAAGACTTGCGCGCGCGGTCCAAATCAAGTCCAAATAGCAAACATTTCATTACACGATTTGATGTGAGTACTGAACATCAAATAAGTACCAGAAGGCTAAAAGCCTGAGAAACTGGAAATGCTTAGCCAACGCATTTCTTGGCTCAAGTTGCTCATGTACCTTGATGGCTCGAATAACAAGAACCTCGTTTCCCATTGAAAAATCGTGGTCTAATAGCTATAGTGTAGTCGAATCCAGAGTTTCTGGATGTATACATTACTGACGTATCAGTTCCATCCGATTCAAACGTTGCATTCGTACATCTCCCCAACATCAACTGACTGAGAGAAACATAGTCCGCATAGGTTTATACCATTCGGCAAGTTGTGGTAGAAGTGAATCAGTTGATTCGGGACAGTAGAAAGAACGCGTTTTGTTCAGCTACTGTTTGCCAAATTCGAAACTGTGGGAAATATGTTATGGAAATGTGGGGTGACCAATAAGGCCGAACAAAGTGTCTGCGGAACAATACTAGAATTCCACGGGCCACGGCCAGGACGGGAGCGTTATGTTGGGAGGAAATCGTGGGACAGAATATCATCCACTAAAGGAGAGGTTCAAATAATAACACGAATTATGCGAAACAATGAAGTCATTCTTAAGAGTATGAGAAGAAGAACGGAATGGAATGGATGATCATGATTTGGTTAAAGTTCCGCTATAAAGGCACGGGTCGTAGGTGGAGATTGCGGATATTTAAGCAGTCGTGGAACCGCCGTCTCGCAACGAATACGCGCCAATGTCCTGGACGTCATCTGCCGTCGTAATCATCCACAAACAAGATACCTCGATTGTCCAAGTTGGGGAATTGCGCCAAAATATCATGCAATATTAGAGGCAGAACACGATCACGATCGTCGATGGGGATATCTGGAACCGGAGCAAAACCAAGGCGAACTCTGCGTAGACGTGAGAACTGAGGTTGAGTAAGCAAAGAATCAATATCCCTCCACCAGTTTGGCGGTTCCACATATTTAGACTCCACCGTGGATATAACAACCATCAGCGAGATCTCCTCCAAACAGTTGGGTGATCGCACGGTCGAGAAGAGCGTAGTTAACCAAGAAGTAGAAACACGATCCACCAGTACTCCGAACCTCAGTTCAAGAGAACGCAAGAGGGGATGATGACTGATGTCTGGTAACAGTGGTACGTCAAATGCCACGAAACGAGAAGTGGCACCTTGATGGATCGTTAGAATATGTCATATGGGATACGGAGAAAAAACTCACCATAAACAAAATCGTACCGAAGATATTCCACATAGGGAGTTGAGCGCAATAGATTTGCCTGAAAAGCAGGCCGAACCGCCAGATTCAATTGGCGAATACGCGTAACATCAATAAACAATTGGGGATGGAGTAGGGTTTCAGTGATGCCAGGGTAATGTAAAAAGGAGAGACTCAGGACATCAAGACGAGTGCGCTGGGTGGTAACCAAGTCACTGCCACCCTCCGCTTCGTCATACTGGTAATGTCCCTCGCCATCCTTGATGACTCGGAGCACGATGTTTTTCAGGTGAAGCACTTTCAATGCTGGGAATAAACGAAACATCCGTAGGAGGTGTTCCCGATTGTCGAAACATAGACCGCAGAGCCTAAGCTCTGCGACGGAAGGCAAGCAAGATGCCATGCAGATGGAATCAATAAGACGCGAATGCCATCGGACCAACTCGAGCCCCACCATGCGTCTATGGGCAATTTTGAATTCGAGCCTCCGCAGGTTGGTGAGTAAGCGGAGGAGAAGAGGAAGGGACTCTTCTTGGGTCATCTGATTTAGATCTGGATCTAGACTCTTAGTTCCTTTGTAGATGAGCAGATCGCAAATGTACGGAACGATTTTCGGAGATGATGCCAGGATTTGGTATAATCTGCTGGCCTCGCCGCCACATGAGGTGTTGTAAGGATAGGGACCTTCGTTAAATCGAATGGACACGCGGTGGAAAATGTGGTAGCGGCTGGCTGGCAGCCATGCGGAGTTGACGAGGGCGCAAGAATGGAGAGTCGCCGGATCGTCATGAAAGTGGTCGATTATATTGTCGATGAGTTCTGGCGGGAGAATGCGAGAGGACATGGCAAGAGATGGAATCCAGAGCAACTGCCGCGCGGTGATTGGTTACTGCTGGCACTTTTGT
>Ga0210387_10005131_pt1 | contig 10035 bp, 10 predicted proteins | sample IncBWC7OmetaG_FD_160108 | JGI IMG/M metagenome (GOLD analysis project Ga0210387, IMG submission 160108) | Forest soil microbial communities from Barre Woods Harvard Forest LTER site, Petersham, Massachusetts, United States - Inc-BW-C-7-O ...
GAATTTCGGGGTCGATGGGCAGCAGGTGCGGGTCTGGGTGACGCTCACGCAACCGAAGACGGTGCCAAGCGATGTATGCTCGCGAGCGGAGGATACGCGGCCGACCACGACGTTTAACGCGCAGGACTATTTCCTTGCGGACTTCTACAACGGGCGCTCTCCTTGCCTAGACCTACCGGCCTGGGCGCGGGTGATGGGACGATTGGCGCAAGACTTCCCGCAACTCGTCGGTGTTGGAATCGATGACTTCGCTTTCGATCTCGCTATCGACAAGGGCTCTGACTTCACGCCCGACCTCATTGCGCAAGTGCAGGCGAACTTACGTTCTCAGGCGCCATGGATGAGCTTTATTCCGACCATGTACCACACCATTGTGGGCGACGGCTGGAACGATCTCGGGCTGACGATGGACACGATGTTGTATTACTTCAGAAACGACAAGCAAGGGTTGGGGCCTTGCGCCGCGAGTACCTGCACTTTGCAGAATGGGAATCCCATTTCACACAGCGGACACGGGGCGTGTCTTGCGGGGATTGGACCTAATGGCAACGAGCCAGGCTGCGCAATGTTGACGCTACCGAATGCCTCGGGCGAATTTGCGGATGTGTTTGCGTTGTTGCCGGCCGGGCGGAAGCTCCTGGGCGGGGTTTATTACACGGGTCATAGCGAGTGGGGCACACCGACGTCCCAGTACGATTACGATCTGACCAAGCAGATTCTCTTCGATCCGCGCTTTTTTGGGGCCTTGGTGTACACGCTGCAATTTCCGCCTACTGTAAATACGTGTTCGGTGAGCCCTTTCATCGACAAGTACTGCACGATTCAGAAGGTGTTCAGCAGCGATCCGTAAGAGGCGGAGGGCCTGCATTTACATTCAGATCCCGGTGATCCGCGGTCTCAGAATTCGGCACTAGTCTGAAGGAGGTTTCATCATGAAGATAGGACGCGGTTTCCTCGCGCTCCTCGCGTGCTTGGCGGCAACGACGATAGTCTTAACCGTGACGCCGCTGCGGGCGAGAGCCGATCCTCCGTTGGATGATCACCAGCCTTTGCCGCTGATCAATATGGGAAGTGGCATGTGTTTCGAGCCCACTGCACAGGGCGTACCCAGCAATTCGAATGGGCTGCTGATCCAACAGCGCACTTGCAGCCCTGGTGTGCTTCAACCCGCAGGAACCCTGGATCGCCCAATCCAGTGGTACCAGTTTCAGTCGCAGGGCTATGTGGCCTTCAACGACCAGGGGTGGTTTCCCTGTTGGGGCTGCATCCCCAAAGGGACCACGGGCTACTTGATCAGGAACCTGGACACCAACCTGTGCCTGGATGCTCGGGATGGTGCGAAGACTGACACGTCGGTTGTCCAGCAATGGGAATGCCGCGACCGGAACGGCCGCAGCATGATGTGGTACGTCCAGCCTGGCGATTTTCCCGGCATGTTCACGGTACGAAACTTCAACAGCGATCTTTGTCTCGATGTTCGGGCGAGCTCCTGGGACGAATTCGCCCAGCTGCAGCAGTACCACTGCACGTCGAACAACGTGGCGCAGAATTTCACCCAAAAGTTCCCGGCGCCTTTGCCCGTGATACCTCTAATCGGCAACTGGACGGATGGCAGTAACCGGAACGCAGTCATTTCCGTACAATTCACAGCAATCGCCATTGACATGTCCGCTTTCAATCGTCCTGCTGCGCGCGGGTGGTTCACTGACGCTTTGACCATTGTCGTCAACTTCCCCGACCAATCGACCGTCACGGGCAACATAACCTCACAAAATAGGATTACTTGGTCTAATGGGTCGGCTTGGACGAGATAGTCAGAACGGTAGTTAGAGACGGCGAGGGTGTGGAGCGTGTGGATTGGGGAATTAGATCAGGTGCTTTTGCAGTTCGGCGAGTTCCACAGTATTGGGAAAAGTATTCTTCGTCGGCCGCGCCATTCATACATCCCTGTATTCGCGCGGCGACGGCGAGTCAGGCGCGCGGGCCCGACTCGCCTTCCGGACTCCGTCCGTTTCCACATCCTGTGGAAAGCTTTGCATGATTCGCATGTCAGGCGCGCCGCCGGTGTGCTCTGATCTAGGCTAGACATTGCATTCTTTTCCTAAGACTTGCTGGGTGTCTATGATTCGTCGTAATTTGTGATCAACAGGCACCTTGCTACAGGATGTAGCAACGGACGGAGTCCGAAAGCCGACTCAAAGTCACGCCTTTGAGTCGGCGATGCCGGGCGAGCGCAGCGTGAGCCGCATGCGGCGAACGCCAATGCATGGAAGTATTGGCAGTCCACAGCGAAGCAGGAGCGGAGCGTCGTGGAACCGAACGGCCCGGCCAACGGAGAATAGCGGCGCCGCGGCGTATTCCAAATGGATGTTGGCAAGATTGATGACGTGGTCGCCGTTGCGGATGGCGTCGTTCGCCGAGTCGTGCTGCCAGCCATATAGGCCATGGCGTTCGGCGGCCTTGATGAGATCAAGTGCCAGATCTGTTGGCGTTGGTTTTAGGCCGATGGCGGTGCGCCATGTCATAAGTCACCGATACAGCTTTCCGTTTTGCTACAGGATGTAGCAACGGACGACAGTCCGGAAGCAGACTCAAAGTCACGCCTTTGAGTCGGCGATGCCGGGCGAGGGCAGGGAGCCCGAACGGCCCGGCCGACGGAGAAGCGCCGCAAGCCGATCGCCGTACGCCAGGTCATGGGTATCCGTACCTTGAGTTCTTATTTCCGGGTTGGGGGCCAGTTACCTGGCGGGGAGGGGATCAGGCCAATTTACAGCTTGAAATGGAGAGTCGCGTCACCGAAGACTGGCTTTATTGGTGGCAAATTGGGATATCTGAAAGCCTCGGAGACAAGGAATGTCCGGTCAATCACCCCTCAAGATCAAACCTCTTCGGCTTCCAGGCGAATCCGTGGACGATGAAATCGTTCACTTGCGCGAAAACGCGTTGATGGATCATCTCTTTGCTGCGGGGTGTGTAATTTTCCTCGCGTCGATGGAATGGTTCGGGTATCTGATGCACACCGGGCGTCATCCCTGGGCCTTCACGGTTCTCGCCGTTGCTACGATCGGCTACGTTGCGCCACGAATATTGAACCTGAAGAAAAAGCTCAAAGAATTGAAGCTGGGTCGCGACGGAGAGAAGATCGTCGGGGAACAACTGGAATGCATGCGTGAGCAGGGCGCCCAGGTATTTCACGATGTACCGGGGGAGGGGTTCAATCTGGACCATGTGGTGATATGCACGCATGGGATTTACGCCATCGAGACGAAGACCCGAACCAAGCCTTCATCCAGGGCACGAGTAATTGTCGATGGCGACACGCTCACCGTTGCAGGTCACGTGCCTGACCGCAATCCGATTGAACAAGTCACCGCCGCGGCTCGTTGGCTGGAAAAGCGCTTGCAGGAGTCCACGGGCAAGCGTTATTTCGTGCGCGGTGTCGTGGTTTTCCCAGGATGGTATGTCGAGCAAAAAGGGCCGAGACGCGATGTCTGGGTGTTGGAGCCGAAGATGCTGCCAGGTTTTATCGGAAACGCGCCGGCGATGATCGCGCCCTCAGATGTGACGCTCGCAGCGGATCATTTGTCGCGGTATGTGAGGAGCGTAGCGGAGAAGGCAGCGTAACAATCGGGTGCATTGCAAGCGACGCTATTTGAAACCTAGCTCGTCAATCGCCTCGAGAAGGGCCCGAGCGTCTCTGTATACTCGCATTGCACCGGCATTGTAGAGTTCTTGTTCTCCAAAACCGCCGCTCAATAATCCTGCCGACATAATTCCGGAGCGACGCGCGGCATGTATGTCCCACACCGCGTCCCCAACAACCAAGCAGTCGGCCGGCTTTACATTCAGCGTCTGCTGACACAGTAAAAACAAGTCTGGTTCAGGTTTAACTTCGCGCACCATGTCACCGTTTATCACGACCGTATCGGACTTAAGCGCCAAGAGTTTGAGTGAGTTCTTGATATCGGCTTGTTTTCCTGAGGTGGCGATTCCGTATGGGATCTTGTTTTTGCGCAAATGGCGCAATAGCTCTGGAACGCCGGGCAGCGGTGTGCTTTTCGGCGAGATCTGTTGAAAGAGGCGCGCGTGGCGCTTGTCCAACTTTTCGATGTCTGTGTCGCTAACGCGGCGATGTTGCTCAGCCGCGATGGCTCTGACGAGCAGTTCGCCGCTCATGCCGATACGGCGGTGAATGGCCCACGCCGCACACGTGATCCCGTACTCCGCCAGGGCTTGTTGCCACGCCAGAGTATGGGGGTAGACGGAGTCTACGAGCGTGCCATCGAGGTCAAAGATGAAGGCTTTCATTGTCGAGTGGGCGCCTTTTGCGAGGCTCAGATGAATGATCAGTAGATAGCACTTAGCCTGCGGTTTGAAGGGCGCGCTGGTGCTACGCGCTGCCATCTTTTGCTGACACGGAGCCATGGGCGGGCGTGAGACACACGGTGGCCTTATAGAACATGGCGTGAACGGGACGAAGAAAAAAGCAAGGAGTCAGATACACCGGTCTAACGACTACAGCACGAGAATCGGCGGTGTCCGCTTGCCAGCACGGACACCGTCGAGAGCCTCTAGCAGCCAATTTAGCCAAGTTGCGCGACCCAAAGATAACCCTTTATCTGTTCGATCTCGCTTCCCGTGGCCGGCCATTGAATCTTGTGGCAAGCGCTTCGCAGCAGTAGCGGTTCTCCCGTCAGTACGGTGCGCTCGATGGTGGCCGCTGGCAGGCTGCTCAGTGATTCTTCTTTACACGTAGGACACGTGACTGGGAACACGACGTCCGGCATGTTTCTGACCTCCCGTGAGAAAGTTGCAGAGTCGGGAGCGCGGCGGCCACGCCCCCGCGTGCGGAGCTGCATCAGGCGCCGATTTGTATGCGCCTTGGCATGGCTTTCGCTTGCTTTGGAATCGTGACGGTTAGCACACCGTTCTTTCCCGTCGCGTTTACCTTCTCGCCGTCAACCGTATCCGGTAATACAAAGCGCCGATGGAAATGTCCGTAGCCTCGCTCGGTGCGGCGGCCGTGTAAGTCTTCGCCGCTCTTAAAGGCTTGCTCGCGTCGATCGCCAGACAAGGTGAGCACTCCGCCATCGAGCGTCAACTCGACGTCGGCCGGATCGATGCCTGGGAGGTCAACATACAGTTCAAAGCGATTCGCGTATTCATGGATGTCGACCGGAGGAACCCAGTTCGCGGTCGCTGAGCTGCTGTCGTTCTCGCGGGTATTTCCGAACAAACGATTGATTTCCTCCTGCAGGCGCGGCATCACGCCCCAGGGATCTTGTCGCATTACAGAACTCATGGCACCACTCCTCTTAGGTATAACGTTTGTTGAAGCCGTTTTGGATGCTGGCATTCGCGTCCGTGGCAGAAACTAGGGACGGCCTCAAAAAATTCAAGGGCGGAAGTGAAGGGGCGATGAGACCGCACTGGAGTCGCAACGCCGATGCGCGAAAAGGCGAATTACGGGCTAAAAAACTGGATTAAGCCGCGATTTAACATAATTACTATTATGCGAAGTAAGTCTGTGATAGCTAAATAGAAATGTCCTCTTTCTGCCAGATAGAAATGTCCCCTTTGGTGTTCGTCCGGTCCAGTCTTTTGGCTCTCCAAAAGGACTGGGAGGCCGGCGATGTTTCTGATACCAAGGGTAAGCATTTCTATGCGAGAGCTGGATCGGCTTAAGTGCATTCAGGGATTGATCGACAAGCAACTCAAACAGAAAGCCGTCGCCGAGCGACTGGGGCTGACGGTTCGCCAGGTTCGGCGGCTGGTTGAGCGCTACGAACTGGAGGGTCCGCGGGGTCTTATCTCCAAGCTTCGAGACCGACCTGGCAATCGACGCCTAAAGCCAGAGAGTGCCGAAGAAGCCTTTGCCATCATCCGTGCCCAGTACGCCGATTTCGGACCAACGCTGGCGGCTGAGAAGCTTAGAGAACGCCACGGCATTGATTTGGCGGTCGAGACTGTCAGATCCTTGATGACTGCCGGCGGTCTGTGGTTGCCAAGGCGGCTGAGGCCTCCAAAAGTCCAGCAGCCGCGAGCTCGCCGAGCCTGCATCGGCGAGCTGGTCCAGATCGACGGCTGCGAGCACGCATGGTTCGAGGATCGGGCGCCTCAGTGCACGACCCTGGTCTACGTCGACGACGCCACCAGTCGACTAATGGTCGTGCTCTTCTGTGGTTCCGAGTCCACGTTCGGGTACTTCGAGGCCACGCGTCAGTACATTCATCGATTCGGCAAGCCGTTGGCGTTCTACAGCGACAAGGCCAGCATCTTCCGGATCAACCATAAAACGGCGACCAACGGCAAAGGCCATACGCAGTTCGCTCGCGCACTGTTTGAGCTGAACATCGAAGGACTCTGTGCGAACACACCAGGTGCAAAAGGCCGGGTCGAACGAGCTCACCTGACCCTTCAAGACCGGCTTGTTAAGGAACTCAGGCTCCAGGGCATCTCTACGGTCGACGCCGCCAACGAGTTCATGCCGAGCTTTATCGAGGACTACAACCGTCGATTTGGAAAGTTACCTCGAGATCGTCACGATGCGCATAGGCCAGTGAGGGAAGACGAAGATCTGGATCTGACTTTTTCGTGGCACGAAGCGCGTAAGGTCACATCAAATCTGACGCTGCAATATGAGCGCAAAATCTACATGCTGGCGGATAACTCGGAGAACCGGAGGCTCATCGGCAAGTACATCGACGTGCTTCAGTTCCCAGATGGTCGCGTTGAGATCAGGGCAGGTGCCCAATCACTCCCCTACTCCACCTACGACCGAATTGGCGTGATTGATCAGGGAGCTGTGGTAAATCACAAGCGCTTGAGCCACGCACTGCAGGCCGCTCAGCTCCTTCAAGCGCAGCGAGACGATCGCGTGGTCAATAAACCCTCAACTGCTCACAGAGCGGATGGATCTAAGGTCCCGAGAAAGAAGGTTCATGGCACCCGTTCTCAGCGAGAGCTCGGTTACGATGAGCTCCATGCCGCGATTCACCAAGTCAATTCTGGCAAGATATCGATCGACGAAGTCGCTTGATTAGATGGCATGCCGCTCCTGGAGTCACACTTATGAAAATCAAAATGTCCGCCGGGATACGCGCCCATCGAATACTCGACCGAATGAGTCGCTACAGAAGCGCAGACAGCTCAGAAGTCCCCGATTTCGATGCTCTACGGATGGGCGACATCATAGGCGTCTACGTCAATGAGCCTCCATGCTTCACTCGGAAGATTGTAATCACAGAGAACGGACTACTGGCACTGCGCGAAACAGAGGGCTCGAGCTGGATAGCCTTTGAAGACATCATTGACGCAACTACAGAGCCAGACGAAAAGACGGATCACTCACCCAACATCTACCTGACTCTTAGATCTGGCGAAAAGGCGATCATTCCCATAGCCGGCAGGCAAGGGAATCTTCAAGACAAGTACGAATTTCTCCGCTTTCTTATGCGAGTTGAAGATGATTCGAACCCCGATCTCAAGCCGGAACTGGATAAATCTTCGGCGGCGAAGTAACGTATCAAAGGGTCCGAAGAGGACATTTCTAAATAGAGGAAAAGAGGACATTCTGATTTAGCAGGAACAAAGTCATTGATTATCCTATATATTTTTCGCATATTTTAACCCAGAAGCGCTTTCGCCGCAACGTAAACAAGCGGCACCGTCGTTACGACGAATAGGACGATCAATAAATGGACGACTACGATTGTGCCGGCGAGCATGCGGCTTCAGTGTCCAGTAATCTTTGCTAGCAGACGCTTGACGGTGCTCTCTTTGATATAAAACGGTTTCTTATCGGCGAAGTACTGAGTTGGACCTGACTCTTTATAGTGTGTGAAGTCGACATACTTAGGCTTGTGCACGTAGCTTTTGACTAGCATGGTGCCTTCGCCGGCCAGGGTTTCCAGTGCGCCAACATCTTTTAGGTCAAGCGCGACGATTAGGCTCCCCTGGCCTTCCGTGTTTTCGGCGTTTTGATAGTGGGCTATCCAGGCGCGCTGCACTTGGGGTTTGGTTGCATAGAAGCGGCACAGTGCGGCGACGAGCTCGATTGGATAGTCGCTGGGCTCGGCGATAAGCCATTGTGTTGCGTTTGAAATTGTAATTTTTTGTTCTGGCAGAAACGCCGTTCCGTCTAACATTTGCGCAATATCATTGGCGAAGAACTCCTTGCCGAACGCCGCGCCGGGGTTCATCACGAAGTTTTGACCTTTCATCATTTGAAAGAGTTCTTTGCAGCCCAGCAGCAGGTAGGGGGTGCCCGCCGGCAGGCGTGCGTCGGAGGTGAAGAAGGGGATGCAGGGGCGACCGTTGAAGTGGATGCCCTTGACTTGGATCTGCGCCGCCTCCGTTGTCATTCCGTTCGCTGTTTTGGGTCTGGGGCCAACAGCTTCGATGAGCACTTTCGACTCTAACAGCAGCCGCAGAAATTGTGGCCGCACGGCGGGATCGTCCGCGGCTTTCTTGAGCGCGGATTCGAGTGGATTCTTGGGTTCGAATGAAGTCATTTGGAATCGACTTTAGTTGTATAGCTTCAGCACGCTGAGTATCGCTCATTGCGCGGTTGCGCATCCCAGCTTTGTCGCGAGTGCTTTCACTTCGATCTGGCTCATCTTGGCTATAGAGCCTTTGTCGATGAAGTTTTCTTGCTCTCGAATCACCCGGAATTTCCCGTCGGCGCCGCGGTGCCAAGCAACGTAGCCACAGTAGATGGGGTCGCTTTCAAACTGGCCGGAGAAATCGGCGGCTGCATAAATGCCGGGCTCTGGAGCGGACGGTGGATCCTTGTACCACGTGATCTTTAGTACGAGTCGGTTGAGGACGTGTCCGGCCTTGGCGTACTGTGATCGCGCGTTGGCGGACCACGTGTCAAAGTGCGTTGCTTGTTTCATGCCATTGTCAAACATGGCATAGGCTGCCGCGTAATCGCCTGCGTCCTTGGCACTGTAGTATCCATAGGTCTGGCTTTCGATTTGGGACTGGTCAAGGGCCGTTGGTTTCCAACCGTCCGGCGCGCTGCTGCTTTGGGGAATGGGCGAAGGAGTCTCCGATCCGCAGCGTATCGTTTGGGTAAGAGTCAGATTCGTTGTTTTGCCTGAGTGACCAGGCGATGGCTCGTCGATTGCAAACGCGTAGTGGCCGAAGTGGGCTTCTTTGTCGGCGCAAGTCCTCTTGGCGGTTGGGGCTAGTTCGCGTTGCGCTTCAAAGACGTTGATGGTCGTCGTCGTGTGGAGGGTGAGTTCGTACTGGTTGTGGCCGATATCTTTGATGGCGATGTCGGAGTCCAAGCTCGCATACCCGACACCCGTGCCGGACAACACGACCGTGAGGCAAAGCGAAGTCCTAATGATTGGCATTGCATTTCTCTTTCCGTTGAGCTTCGGCACGTTTGATGTTGGCGGCGATTTTATTCTTCGGGGTATGGAGGCGGCGACTGCTCGCAGGCGGCGAGCAGGACAATCAAGGCTGATATGAGTTGGAGGCGTGTCATTTCGGGTAACTAGCGCGTCGCAGTAAGTCAACGGCCGCGCCTTGGCCAGCGCCTTTGCAAACGCCTTCATTCGCCTTGGGGCAAGGGGTCGGCAAGCTGGGCTCTGGTAACCAAAGCCTTAATTTCCGCATTGGCATGAATGGCGTGAAGTTTCATCGTCGGATGACTGTTGCGGAACACGCGAAAGATCTCATCGGCAAACGCCTGGCCTACGGTGTCGACCTCAGAGAAGTCGAACAGCACGGTCTTGAAGCGATCGACTCTGTCTAGCAAACGCTTGGCCTGGGATCGCGACATCAACTTGTCATTGCCGTATTGAGCCAGGCGCACGGGAATCACCGTTTTGGTGAAACCAATATCATCGCCGGATGAGAATTCGGCAAACACTTTTTTGGCGCTGCGAGCGGTGTGGTTGTTGAGGTTCATCAAAACGGCCGTACCGCGATCGGCATCCGCACTTTCAAATACCCAATTGTCTTCATCGCCGAATTGATGCGAAAAATGCGTGCCGGTCGACAGGATGCGGAACTGATCGAACA
>Ga0210387_10005132_pt1 | contig 10033 bp, 7 predicted proteins | sample IncBWC7OmetaG_FD_160108 | JGI IMG/M metagenome (GOLD analysis project Ga0210387, IMG submission 160108) | Forest soil microbial communities from Barre Woods Harvard Forest LTER site, Petersham, Massachusetts, United States - Inc-BW-C-7-O ...
TGAGTCCGCCCACTTCGTCGCGGGGGGTGCGCGTCCCAGCGTGGTCCCATGGTCCGATGATCAGATAGTGATCAGCCGTGGCCCCGGCGGATTGCAGGTGGCGGCGATAGTACTCGAGCGCCCCACGCTGATCGCCATCGTAGTGCCCGGTGATCGTCAGCACGGGCATGCGAATGGCGGCGTATTGGTCTGGTGTCGGCACCAGCGAGTCCCAATGCGCATCGGGAATGGGATGCGCGAGCCACTCGTGGAACGCCGTCTCGTGATTCCCGACGACGCTATCGAGCGATGCGAACGGCAGGTGGCGCGCGTAGAGCGCTTGGAACCGGTCGATCCAGTAGCTGCTCTCGCCGAACAGATGATCCTGCGGCGTGACGCCGCTCACGAGGGTGAGCCACTGGGTATCGTACGAACCGAACACGTTCGCGTAGAACGGGAAATCGACACTGGGGTACGCCGCTGCCGCGGGCACGATGGTGGCGAGGTGCGGCGGGTGCTCCTTCGCGGTGGCCCACTGGTCCTCGCCCGCGTACGAGCCGCCCCACATGGCGACCTTGCCGTTGCACCAGGGTTGGCGCGCGAGCCATTCGACGATGTCGTAGCCATCTTTGGCATCGGCCATCAGGTGCGCCGTGCCCGCGGAGTTCCCGCGGCCGCGCACGTCGACGATGGCGAACCGGTAGCCGTGGCGGGCGAAGTACATCCCGCGATCGTGGTACGTGTCGGAGATGTACGGCGTGAGCTCGAAGACCACGGGGAGCGGAGCGGTCGCCGCGGCGGGACCGTAGACGGTCGCGTTCAGCACGATGCCGTCCCGCATGGGGATCCGTACGCCCCACGTGACTTGGACGCTCGAATCGGCGGCTGGGACGCCGTGCGCTAGCGCCAGAAGTATACAGAGTGTATACATAAGTCCTCTACTATAACACCACCCGAGACTATGCGCTTCGCTTTCGTCGTGCTGCTCGCCGCGCCTCTGGCTGCCCAAGCTCCCGCGTTTACGATCGAGCAGGCCCTCGGCGCGCCCTTCCCCACGGAGCTGACGGCTGCCCCGGCGAAAGGACGGATCGCATGGGTGTGCAACGCCAGGGGCAGCCGCAATGTATGGGTGGCCGAGCCCGGCGCCGATGGGGGATATGCGGCCCGGGCGGTTACGTCATACACGGGAGACGACGGCCAGGAGCGTGGCGAGTTGGCCTGGAGCCCGGACGGCGAGACCATCGTCTTCGCCCGCGGGAGCCTCGGTCCTGGTTCGCGAACGAATCCGCTCAGTCTGCCGTCGGGCGATCTCGGGCAAGAAATATTCGCCATCAGTGTCCATGGAGGAGCGCCCAAGAAGCTCGGCGACGGGCACGGGGCGGCGGTCTCGCCAAAGGGCGATATCGTGGCGTACGAGTCGGGCGGTCACATCTGGGCCGCGCATCTCGATGGCAGCGGCAAGACCGAAACGCTGATCAGCGAGAAGGGTCGCAGTGGCTCGCTCCGTTGGTCACCTGAGGGATCCAAGCTGGCGTTCGTGAGCGCTCGCGGTGACCACGACTTCGTGGGCGTCTATGATGTCGCCGCGAAATCGGTCGTGTGGCTCGCGCCGAGCGTGGACCGCGATGGAGACCCCGAGTGGTCGCCCGATGGAACGGACCTCGCGTTTGTGCGCGTGCCCACCGGAGGGCCCGGGTTCTTTCTCGAGGGGCGCACCGGGCGTCCGTGGTCGATCTGGATCGCCGACGCGGCGACCGGCGTCGGGCATCAGGTTTGGACAGCCGACCAAGGTTCCGGAAGCCTCTATCAGCAGCTCGTGGCCGACCATCAGCTGTTCTGGAGCGCGGGCGACCGGATTGTCTTTCCGTGGGAGAAGTCGGGCTGGCTCCACCTCTATAGTATTGCCGCGCGGGGTGGCGCCGCGACCGAGTTGACGCCAGGCGACTTCGAGATTTTCACGGCGTCGATGAACCCAAACCGGCAAGACATCGTCTACGCCGGAAACGAAAGCGACATCGATCGCCAGCACGTATGGCGCGTCGCGGTAAGCGGCGGCCGGCCGGTCGAGCTTACGCCGGGGACCGGGATCGAGAGCTATCCAGTCGTGGCGAGCGATGGGAAAACCGTTGCGGTGTTGCGTTCGGACGCGCGGCGTCCGATGCATCCCGCCATCGTCACGAGCTCCGTGCGCGATCTGGCAACCGAGGCGATCCCGGCCGATTTCCCGGCGGCGAAGCTCGTCGTCCCCGAGCAAGTCGTCTTCTCATCGGGCGACGGCATGGCGATTCACGGACAGCTCTTCGTGCCAGCGGGCGGCGGCCGTCATCCGGCGGTCGTGTTCTTTCATGGCGGGCCGATTCGCCAGATGCTGCTCGGATGGCACATGATGGATGCGTATAGCTACATGTACGCGATGAACCAATATCTCGCGAGCCGGGGCTTTGTCGTGCTGTCGGTGAACTATCGTGGCGGCATTGGCTACGGGCTCAATTTCCGCAAGCCGGCGAATTTCGGCGCGAACGGCGCGAGCGAGAATCAGGATATCCAAGGCGCCGGGCTGTATCTGCGGAACCGGGCTGACGTGGATGCCGCGCACATTGGCGTTTGGGGCGGCAGCTACGGAGGGCTCATGACCGCACAGGCGCTCTCGCGCTACTCCGACCTGTTCGCCGCCGGCGTCGATTACGCTGGTGTCCATGACTGGCGCGCGTTCCTCTTCGCGCCGCCCTTCGACACCACGCGCGACGAGGCTCGGACGGCGTATCAGTCGTCACCGATGGCGGCCGTTCGCGGCTGGCGCTCTCCCGTGCTGATCGTCCAGGCCGACGATGATCGCAACGTGCCCTACGCGCAGGCGCCAGAGTTGATCACCGCGCTCCGCGCGCAGAACGTCGATTTCGAGCAGATGATCATCCCCGACGAGACACACGACCTGCTGCTCTATCGCAGCTGGATCCGGTTCTTCGAGGCGGCGGCCGACTACCTCAGCCGCCACCTGCAGAGCCCGGGCCACGTATAACGCGGCCCGGCTTCGCGCCGGTGTGCTTTTCATCGTGAACGACCTCGACGCCGTTCACGAATACTTCGCGAATCCCCGACGAGATCTGACTCGGCTTGTCGTACGTCGCGTTGTCGATGACCGTGTTCGGGTCGAAGACGACCACGTCGGCGTAGTATTGCTCCCGCAACAGCCCGCGATCCGGGATCGAGAGGCGCTCGGCGCCCGCTGACGTCATCTTGCGGATCGCATCCTCGAGCGTGAGGACGTGCTTCTCGCGCACGTAGCGTCCAAGAATCCGCGGATAGTTTCCGTACGCGCGCGGGTGCGTCAGCCCCTTGAGCGAATCCGGGTCCGAGCCATCGGCATCCGTGCCGAACTTGATCCACGGCTGGCTCATCTGGAGCTCGAGGTTCTTCTCGCTCGCAATGAAGAACATGGCGGCGGCCTGCGCCTTTTCACGCGTCACGACATCCATGAGCGCGTCAGGCCACTCCTTGTGCTCGCGGGTGGCTATCTCGTCGAGGCGCAGACCCTCATACGCTTTGTCCGCGGGATCCTTGAGACCCACGACCATGACACCGTGCGGCGTCGCGAGTTGGCAGAGGCTCTCCCAGGGGGTGTTCGTGCGGAGCAGATCGGCGCGGATGCGAGCGCGACTGGCGGGCGCGGCGACGCGCTGCAGCAGGCTGTCGCCGGCGGCGCTCCACGGCGGGAGACAGGCCGCGAGTGCGGTCCCGCCGGCTTCCCATGGGTACATATCGGCCCCGACATCCTGTCCCGCGGTGCGGGCCGAATCGATCATCCCGATCACCTTTGCCATGGTGGGCCAGTTTCTTACGCCCGCGGCCTTCAAATGGTAGATCTCGACCGGCACGCCACCCTCGCGACCAATCCGCATGGCTTCGGTGACGCCATCAACCAGATGGTCGCCCTCGGAGCGCATGTGGGTGATGTAGATGCCGTGATACGGCGCCATCTCTTTGGCTTCGGCGATCAGCTCGTCGGTGCCGGCATACCCGCCCGGCGGGTAGATGAGCGCACTCGCCATGCCGAAGGCGCCGTCGACCATCGCGCGGTGCACCGCGGCGCGCATGGTGTCGAGCTGCGCGGAGCTCGGCGCGCCGGTGTCTGCCCCCTTGCCATACATGCGGATCGTGGCCGCGCCGACGAACGAGCCGACGTTCTCGGAGATGCCATGCTGCCCCATCGCGGTCAGCCACTTGCCGAATCCATGCTCCCCGCGCCAGGTGGTGTCGACGCGGGCCGAGGTGGTGTCGCTCGTCGAGTCCAGCGCCAGCGTCCGGGCGTTGCTCGGCGCAGGCGTCGAGCCTTCGCCGAGGATCTCGGTCGTAATCCCTTGCGTGACTTTGCTGACATTTCTCCCATCGCCGAGGAGAAAGGCCGAATCCGATTGGCCCTGGATGTCGATAAATCCTGGCGCGACAACGAGTCCGGTGGCATCGATGCGGCGCTTCGCGCTCGCATTGGCGAGGGCGCCTGACGGCGCCACTCGGACGATACGGTCGCCTTGGATCGCGACATCGCCCGCGAACCACGGGTTTCCCGTCCCGTCTACGACGTGGCCGCCTGATATAATGAGATCGTAACCCGACGGAGCGGGTGCGGCGCAGGCGGTCACGAAACTCACCGCTAGCAGAAGCCGTATACAAGTTGTATACATGATGCCACATATTGCCCCATGCGCCTGAGGGGCGCAACCCCCTCCCGAGAGGACGGTTCCGATGGCTCTCCGCTGGTGCGTTCTTGGCTTGGGCGTGGCTGGGACTCTGCTCGCGCAGGCTCCCGCGCCGAAAGCTCCCGTCCCGCTGACCGCGGCGGACCTCGAGTCCTTCCTCGATGGCTTCATGCCCTTGCAAGTCGACCACGGCGACATCGGCGGCGCCGTCATCGCGGTGGTCAAAGATGGCAAGGTGTTGTTCGCCAAAGGGTACGGCTACTCGGACGTCGCCCACAAGCGGCCGATCGTCCCCGAGAGTACGCTGTTCCGACCGGGTTCGATCTCGAAGCTCTTCACCTGGACGGCCGTGATGCAGCAGGTCGAGCAGGGCAAGCTCGATCTCGATAAGGACATCAACTCATACCTCGACTTTCCGGTGCCGCCGGCATTCGGGAAGCCGATCACCCTGCGCGACATCATGACGCATCGCGCGGGGTTCGAGGAGACGATCAAGCAGCTGTTCGTCAAGACGGCGCCGGAGCTGATGCCGCGCCGCACGTATCTGATCGAGCATATGCCGAAACGGATCTATCCGCCCGGCAAGGTCCCCGCGTACTCGAACTACGCGACGACCTTGGCCGCGTACATCGTCGAGCGGGTCTCCGGTCAGACGTTCGAGGACTATGTCGAGCAGCATATTTTCCAGCCGCTCGACATGCATCACGCAACGTTTCGACAACCCCTTCCCCCTGCGCTGCAGAGTCAGATGTCCGATGGCTACAAGCTGGGGTCCGACAGCGCGAAGGGCTTCGAGTTCGTCGAGGTCGCGCCGGCCGGAGCGCTCTCGGCGGCCGCCGTGGACATGTGCCACTTCATGATCGCGCATCTGCAGGATGGCAAGTACGGCACCCTGCAGATCCTGCAACCGGCGACCGCGCAGATGATGCACAGCCCACAGACGGGCTGGCCCGAGGGCATGCACGCGATGGATCTCGGGTTCTACGAGGAGTCGCGCTACGGCCATCACATCATCGGCCACGGCGGCGACACGCAGTGGTTCCACTCGGACCTGCACCTCATCCTCGATCAGAACGTCGGGTTCTTCGTGTCGTACAACAGCGCCGGGCGCCCCGAAGATGGCGGCGCGCGCACGTTCCTGTTCAATGCGTTCATGGATCGGTACTTCCCGGAGACGACGCCACAGCCACCCACGCTCGCGACATCGGGCGCCGATGCGCGCACCGTGTCCGGCCTCTACTCGAGCAGCCGGCGCTTCGAGACGAACATCTTCTCGCCCTTGAGTCTTCTCGGCGAGATGGCGGTCCAGCGCGATGCGAAAGACTCGAACCTCCTCACGATCCCCGACGCGAAGCAGCTCAACGGACAACCGGTTCGCTTTCGCGAGATCGCGCCCATGCGCTTCCGTGACGTGGACGGACACGAGCAGGTCGCGTTCGCGACCGATTCGACCGGGCGGCGCATCGTGTACCTGGACTTCCCCTTCGAGCTCGCCCAGCGGGTCGATCACGCGCTCGACAAGAAGACCACCAACGTCCAACTGCTGGTCGTGAGCCTCATCGTGATGGCGCTCTCCCTCCTCGGCTGGCCCGTCGGCGCCATGATCCGAAAGCACTATGGCCAGGCACTCGCACTCGACGGCGACGCGCGACGCCTTCGCCTGCTCGTGCACGTCACGTGCATCGTCGCCTTCGGTATCGTCGCGATGCTCACGTCGTTCTTGAACAAGTTCACGAACGACTTCGGCCTCGGAAAGAACGGCGACTTCGAGATCCACTGCATGCAGTTCCTGGGACTGCTCGTGGGCCTCGGCTCACTGGTCGCGATCTACCAGAGCATCGGCGCCTGGCGCGACGGCGGGCGCTGGATCTGGGCGAAGATTTGGAACACGCTGCTCGCCCTCGCCTGCGTCTTCTTCTTCTGGTTCCTGTTCCACTGGCACCTGCTCAACCCGAACCTGAACTATTGAGTCGCTCGAGCGTCGCAGCCCGAGTCAACCACGCTCCGGGCTGCGGCGAGCGGTAAAACATTCGCCGGACCTTCTCGATTGCCTTCGGCGCGCCGGCAAACGCTTCGGAGAACAGCCCGCGGAGTTTGGTGGCCCGGCGCCCCGAGAATGGCGCGCGGTCGAGCCACGTCCTCGCCGACGCCGCATCACGCCGCCACACCGCCTCGAAGAAGGCGGCTTCGACCCCAATTTCCATGGAGATCGTCCCCCGTGGCCAGCGCGCGGTACCGCAGGTATAGTCGATCGCCCGCTGCAACAATGCCTGGGCCGCGGCGGTGTCGCCCGAGTCGAGCGCGTGAAAATAGAGGAGGATCGTCGCATCTATGGCGTCCGGCCCTTGATGCTCCGATTCGGGGCGTAGGGCCGCGAGAAGCACCGGATCCCAGTCACGCGGCCGCTCGGTGTGGAGCATCAGCCGGAGCGCGAGCATTGGCGCGTAGGTCGGGTCGGATTGTCGCAGGTCGAACAGCTTCTGGCCATCCGAGGTCCGGCCCGACGCGCGCCGAGTCGGCACCAACGTGAGGATGCCGATCGTGAGCGAGATTGCCGAGAAGACGAGGAGCAAAAGCTCGCCCCAGAACTGCGGGCGCCACAGCGCGACCGCCAGCGCGATCGACCCGGTGAGAAGACTGGCTGCCGGTCCCGCCGCCACGAACCAGCCGTAGTCGCGGCGCAATCGCTGGTCGCCATCCCATCGCCGGGGTACCGCGAGCACCGCACCGCCAAACAGGGCGCGGCGTACACCGAGCCGGACGCCTCCGCGCTCCGTGTGGGACACGAATAGCGGTCCGGCGTACATCGTGATCACGCGGAATCCCCGGAGCGCTGCCCCGACGGCGTGTCCGAGCTCGTGGACGACGATCGCCACAAACCACAGGCCGACGATGCCGAGCTCCAGACGCCAGAGCGATCCCGTGATGAAGTACTCGGTCGGTGTGGCCGTGAGCACAAGGAACGTGACCGCGCAGCTGACGATGGCGCCGACCAGGACCGACAGGACGTTCCGGCCGCGATCGGTCCCGAGTGGAGGGAGGCCGTCCGCGGGACAGACGAGTGGTGGGACGTCAGTGACGCTTGCGATACGCTAAAATAGCCATCCCCGTCACGAGGAGGAATGCCGGCGCGGCCAGCACCAGCATGGCCCACAGCATCGAGTGTGTCACGGGAAGTGGAGCGACACCAGTCGCCGCGCGTCGGGCCACACCTGGTTCATCATGAGCAGCGCGAACACGATGGCCGGGATCAGCGTCCAGAAGAGCGCTGGCGGCTCGTATTTGAGGTGCATGAAATAGCGAAGCGCCACGCCCGCCTCGACGATCGCCAGCAGCAAGAGCGAGGCGATGAGCGCACTCGTCGACAGGTGCGAGAAGGCCAGCACAGTCTCGATCGCCACGATGGCGATGAGGCCGAGCCAGATGCCGACATAGAGTTTAAGCGTGGGCATTGAGCAGATAGACGAGAGGGAAGACGAACATCCAGACGAGATCCACGAAGTGCCAGTAGAGACCGGTCGTCTCGACGTAGCTCGCGTCCCAGCGTCCGCGATTGAACCCAATCGTAATGACGCCGATCGCGATCACGCCCGACACGACGTGCAGGAGATGCAGACCCGTAATGCCGAAGAACGTCGCGCCGACGAGCGTCGATCCACCCATGGGGTTGGCGCTCAGGCTCCAGCCCTCGCCGATGAGCGACGCCCACTCGCGGAGATGGAGCACGGCGAAGACGACGCCGAGGAGTATCGTCGCGCCCAGCCACCGGACCGCATCGCTTTTCCGCCCGTCGCGCGCGGCGCTGACCGCGATGAGCATGGTCAGGCTGCTCGTGAGGAGCACGACGGTCATCACGAGCGCGTTGATGATCGACGGCGAGAACGCGAACGGCCGGGTCCAGTTCAGACTGCCGACGCGCAGGTAGCCGTACCCGAACAGAATGGCGCCGAACGTCGCGGCGTCCGCGATGATGAACAACCACATCACGAACTTCTTGGTCGGGACCGCGCCGATGGGAGACGGCTCGAGCATCATAGCCATATCGTGAGCACCACCAGGAGATAGAGCCACAGGATGTCCATGAAGTGCCAATAGAGCGCGACCGCACCGACCGCCCCTGCCGACACCGGCCCCGGCGATGGGAAGGCCGCGAGTCTCGCCCGGTGTACGACATACCCGATCGCCGCGAGGCCTCCCAGGAGATGGAGCGCGTGAACGGCGGTCAGGACGTAGAAGAACGAGCTATTGGGGTTCGTTGCGAGGAACAAACCCTGCGCGGCTAACATACGCCAGGCGAGAACTTGTCCGAACAAAAATACGAGTCCCAGGGCGAGTGTCAGGTTGAGATACGCAACGCCCCGCGCGCGCGATTCGTACGGCCCAGCGATGCGACGCCGCCCGATCTCGAACGTGATGCTCGACGCCACGAGCGTGAGCGTGTTCGCGTAGACGATCCACGGCAACTGCACATGCGTCCAATCCGGCGAATCACCAGCCCGCACCACCAGCGCGCTGGTGTAGGCCGCAAACGACATCGAGATCGCACCGATCCCAACCCATACGCCGGTGCGTGCCGGCGTGGCGGACACGCTGCTCATTCGGCTTGCATGATGTAGTCCTTGCCATCTGGTCCAGCGACGCCGATCTCATTTGGCCCGTGGGCGACGACGAGGTGGTGTCCGCCGAAATTATCGAACGGCGGCGGCGAGGTCGTCGACCACTCCAGGCTCGTCGCCTCCCACGGGTTGGCGGGAGCCGGTTCCCCGGCGAACCGGCTCCGGATGAGATTGAACAGGAAGATCAGCTGCACGGCCCCCGTGAACAGCGCCGCGATCGTAATCCAGCGATGCACCGGGAGATCGCCGCTCATATAGTCGGCGGGAAACGACGAGTACCGCCTGATATTGCCGGCGAGGCCGAGGTAGTGCATCGGCATGAACGTCGCGTAGACGCCGATGAGCGTCAGGATGAAATGCACTTTCCCGAGGCGCTCATCCATCATCCGGCCGAACATCTTCGGGAACCAATAGTACGTGCCGGCGAAAATGCCGAACATGGCGGCCACGCCCATGACAAAATGAAAGTGGCCGACGACGAAGTACGTCGCGTGCAGATAGGTGTCGATCGACGGTTGGGCCAGGAAGAATCCGCTCAGTCCGCCCGTGACGAATACCGAGATGAATCCGAGGCAGAAGAGACACGCCGTCGTAAAGCGCAGACGAGCGCCGTACACCGTGCCGATCCAGAGCAGCGTGATGATCGCCGCGGGAATCGTGATGATCAGCGTCGGCACCGAGAACAGCGTCGCCGACGTGGGGCTCATCCCACTCAAGAACATGTGATGGCCCCAGACGGTG
>Ga0210387_10005133_pt1 | contig 10030 bp, 9 predicted proteins | sample IncBWC7OmetaG_FD_160108 | JGI IMG/M metagenome (GOLD analysis project Ga0210387, IMG submission 160108) | Forest soil microbial communities from Barre Woods Harvard Forest LTER site, Petersham, Massachusetts, United States - Inc-BW-C-7-O ...
ACGCCGGTAAATAGCATCGACCGAGCGGCCGCACAATATTTTGCCGATCACGCCGAAGCAAATGATGGTGAGGCCGAGCGTGAGTCCGATGCGGCCGGTGCTCATATGAAAGGTTCGCGCCATGTGCGCCGGATACCAGCCGACGCATCCGACCACTACAGCCGAAGCGAAGGTGAAGCCCATGTAGTGCCAGAAGAAAAATCGACGCCGCGCACCCATGAACTTGAGCAGCGCGCTATAGGTGGCGCGCCATGACAGGCCCGCGGGCAAGAGATTGGTTCTGCCGCGCCGCACGGGCTCGGAGATCGTAAAGATCAAGAGCGACAGCACGAATCCCGGAATGCCGATGATGATGAATACCGCCTGCCATGAGCGGACATCGCCGATTAGCGGAATGGCGAAAAACTCGTGCTGCGTCACCAAGGCGATGATGGCGCCGCCGACCAGAAAAGCCATGCCGGCGCCGGCGGTGCCGCCGATCGCATACATGGCGGTCGCGAGGGTGAGGCGCTCGCGTGGGAAGAAATCCGCAATCATGGAGGTGGCACAGGGATTGAGGCATGCCTCGCCGGCGCCGACGCCAATGCGAGCCAAGAATAATTGACCGAAGTTCTGCGTCACGCCGCAGGCGGCGGTGGCCAGCGACCAGACGGCAACGCCCACGAATATGATCGAGCGACGGCTGTAACGGTCAGCCAGTGCACCCGCGACCAGTCCCAGCAGCGCAAACGTCACGATAAAGGCGGTGCCGTTCAGCAACGCGAACTGCGTGTCCGTGATGCCCATGTCGCGCCGTAAAGGGGCGACTAGTAGCGAGATGATGAAGCGATCCAGCACCGACATCCAAAACATGAAGGCCAGTATTGCGGTGGCATACCACGCACGCGCCGCGGGAGGATAGGGCGCATCCGTGAGCGCAATTTCCAGGGTCGGATTAGTAGCCTGGTTCACCGCACGGCCGCCGTCGGTGCAATCCAAATCTCGCGGACGTTGACATTGGGCGGCTGTTTCAAGGCGTACACGATGGCGCCGCCCACATCCTCCGCCCGCATGCTGCCTTCCTTGCTGACGTGCAGCTGCATTTTTGCGCGAGTCTCGGCATCCGGAATGCTGAGCGCCACCTCCGTGGTGGTTGCCCCGGGCTCGACGATGGTGACGCGAATGCCGAGTGCTGCGACTTCCTGCCGCATGGCATCGGCGAAGGCATTGACCGCATGCTTGCTGGCCGTGTAGCCGACGTTGCCGCCGCCGAGGATCCGACCGGCGGTCGAGGAGACGATGATGATGTGGCCGTCGCGGCGTTCTCGCATCCCTGGCAGCACGGCGCGCGACAGATACATGGCGGAAAGCACGTTGATGTCGAACATCTCGCGCCAGTGCGCCGGATCGGAGGACTCCGTATCACCGGGACGAATGATGCCGGCGCTGTTCACCAAAATATCGATGCGGCCATAGCGCGCGAGCACCTGCTGCGCGACCGCCTCGGCGCCGGTCTGATCGCCGACGTCGGCGGTGAATGCAGCAGCGCGCCCGCCGGCCGCCTCGATCCCCTGTACGAGGGCCGCCAGGCGATCAGAGCGCCGCGCCACGGCGGCGACCACCACGCCCTCGCGCGCGAGCAGTTCGGCCGTGGCCGCGCCGATGCCCGATGAGGCACCGGTGAGCAGTGCAATCTTGTCCTTCACAGGCCCCCAAAGCGCGTTGCATCGATCGACAGGGTGAACAACGCTGTTGATTCTATAATCGATAGTACACAAGCCGCGCGCGAGCGGCTATGGTCACATACTGGCGAACGAGTTCGGGGGGAGTCGTGCAAAAGCGTCAATTGGGTGGATCCGGGCTTGAAATCGCACCGTTGGTGTTCGGCGGCAATGTATTCGGCTGGACGGTCGATGAGAGCACCTCGTTTTCGTTGCTCGATGCCTTCGTGGCGGGCGGCTTCAATTGCATCGACACGGCCGATGTTTACTCGAACTTTGTGCCCGGCAACAAGGGAGGGGAATCGGAATCCACCATCGGGCGTTGGCTGCGAGCACGCGGCAAACGCGACGACGTGGTGCTGGCAACCAAAGTGGGAAATCCCATGGGCGGGGACCGCAAAGGACTATCGAGGCGCTACATCACGCAAGCCGTGGAGGACTCATTGTCGCGGCTGCAAACCGATTACATCGACTTGTACCAGGCGCATCGGGACGATCCGAGCACGCCGCTCGAGGAGACGCTCGCGACGTTCGACGCGCTCATCAGGGCGGGCAAGGTTCGCGCCATCGGCGCCTCAAACTATTCGGGCGCGCGTCTCGCCGAGGCGCTGCGTGTCAGCAGCCACGCAGGCCTGCCGCGGTTTGAAACGTTGCAGCCCCTGTACAATTTGTACGATCGCGCCAACTACGAAACCGATCTCGAGCCGATATGCATCAGCGCCGGCTTGGGCGCGATACCGTATTTTTCTCTGGCCAGCGGTTTTCTCACCGGGAAATACCGATCCAAGGATGATCTTAAGAAAAGCAAGCGCGGCGCCTTCATCGAAAGCAAGCTTGACCCACGAGGTATGAAGATACTCGCGGCACTCGATGAAGTCTGCGCCGAAACGCAATCGACGCCGACACGCGTAGCGTTGGCCTGGCTACTCGCGCGACCCAGCATCACGGCGCCGATCGCCAGCGCCACGTCGTTAAGTCAACTTGAAGAGTTATTGGCCTCGACGCGCCTCAAACTCAGCGCCGCCGCGATCGAGCGGCTGAACAGCGCCAGCGGCTGACAATTAATAAACATCGGCGTTGACCAATGGCCACGCGGCAGGTTAGCGTTGAACGCGGCAACCGGGGCCGGTCAGTCAGCAATTGGAACGATAACAATGTCGCTAAAGGTTGGCATCATCAGTGCGAACTGGGGCGCTTTTGCGCACCTGCCCGCATGGCGCGCCATCCCGGGCGTCGAGGTCGTCGGGATTTGCACCTCGCGCCGCGAGACGGCAGAGGCGGCTGCAGCCCGTTGTGCTATCGGCCGTCCATTCTGGAACGCGCTCGAGATGGCCGCCGATCCGAACATCGATATTGTCGATTGCGGCACCAGGCCCAGCATCCGCGAGGCGATGGTGTTGGCCTGTCTGCAAAACGGCAAGCACGTTTACAACGCCATTCCCTTTGCCGCAACACTCGAAGGTGCCCGGGCCCTGCGCGATGCCTGGCGTGCGAGCGGCGCAGTCGCGGTAGTCGACGCCTACTCCGAGTGGTTGCCCGCACATCGTCTTGCCAAAGAGATGTTGGACGAAGGTTTTCTGGGACGGCCGTTCGGCGGCACCTGCGTGTTCAACATGTCCCTGTTCAACACGCTCAATCCGCGTTTCCCCTACAATTGGTTCGCGCAATCCGGGCTCGGCGTATCCGCGGTACGCAATCTCGGCAGCCATGCATTGCACATGCTCACCCATTTATTCGGCGAGGTGCGGGAGCTCGTTGCCCACGACGGCCGGCTGCTCGACGAATGGCGTTCGCCGGATGGTCAGACCATCGAGGCGCAGACCAACGACTTTGCCAACATGCTGCTGCGCTTTACCAGCGGTTTGGTGATTCAATTTCAAGTGTCGTGGAATGCACCGCTCGGCCGCGGCTGGTACCTCGACATGTTCGGTTCCAACGGCCGCATCGTGCTCGAGGCACCTTCCTTTCCCACCAGCCGCGACACGACTCTGCACGCCGGAAAACTCGGCGCCGCGAGCTTGCAGCGCATTGTGATTCCGCAGCGCCTGTTGCAATCATCCGCGGTGGGAATCGATGCCGATTGTTCCATTCCCCCTGCATATCCCATGGCCTTATCGATGCACGCGATGGTACAAGCGATCCGTGGCGAGGGGGTGGCGCGCCCTGACTTCAACCAAGGGTGGCAGGTCGAGAGATTGCAGGAGGCGGTGCGCCGATCAGCCGCGGAGCGCCGCTGGGTCAGGCTCGACGAGATCATTTGATGCTGACCGTGCATCATCTTGGCTCTTCTCAGTCCGAGAGGATTGTGTGGCTCTGCGAAGAACTCGAATTGCCCTACCAACTGGTGAGGTATGAGCGCGACCCGGTGACGCACGCAGCGCCGCCGGAGTACAAGGCGCTGCATGCCTTCGGCACGGCGCCGGTTATCACGGACGGCGATCTTGTCCTGGCCGAATCGGGCGCCATCGTCGAATACCTATGCCGACGCTACGCGGGCGATCGATTCATTCTGGGCCGCGATCATCCGGATTTCGTCAATTATCTATACTGGTTCCATTTCGCCAACGGTTCGATGATACCGAGCTTCATGGTGGACGCGGTGGCCCGCAAGCCCGCGCCGTCCCCGAGCCGCAGCGAACGTGCGTTGCAAATGATCGAGGATCGCTTGGGTCGCGCGAGCTTCTTCGCGGGCGAGGAATTCACGGCCGCGGACATCATGATGTGTCTGCTGCGCTTCTTTGCGAGACGCGAGATTGCCACCTACCCCCACGTCGAAGCCTATCTGAAACGTCTCGCGCAGCGCCCCGGCTGCCGGCGGGCAATGGCAAAAGCGGAGCCGGATCTTCCGGCTCTATCTTGAGAGATCGGAGTCGCGCATGGCAACAAATAATCGTCAGGTCGCGGTGATCACCGGCGCCAGCTCAGGTATAGGCAAGGAGACTGCGAAGGCGTTGGCTGCGCAAGGCTGGCGCGTGATTGCCATCGGCCGCAATCCGAGCCGCTGCGCCGCCGCGGCGGAGGAGATACGCGCGGTCTCGGATGACGGACAGGTGGACATGATTCAAGCCGATCTCGCGCTCCTGTCGGACGCTGCCCGGGCGGCACGCGATATCGCGGCTCGTACCGATCGCATCGACGTGCTCGTCAACAACGCGGGCGGCATGGCCAAAGGCAAGGTGATGACCAGCGAGGGGTATGAACAGAATTTTGCTGGAAACCATCTCGGTCCGTTTCTCTTGACCACTCGGTTGTTGCCGTTGCTGCGCCGTGCCGCGGCCGACGCGCCGCGCGGCACGGTACGCATCATCAACACTTCCTCCGATGCCAGTGAGATGATCAAAGGAATTCCTTGGGATGCTCTGCAGTCGGGCGAGAATTACAGTGCCGGTGCTGCGTATTGCTACGGCAAGTTGGCCAATGTGCTGTTTGCGCGCGGCCTGGCGCAGCGCCTCGCGGGGGACGGCATTGTTGCGCACGCCATGCACCCTGGCGTGGTCGATTCCAACTTCATCACGCACGCCGATGAGCGCACGCAGGCCCATATCCGCACCTTCAAGGCCCACACGCCCATGGAAGGGGCCGATACCATAGTCTGGCTTGCCACCGCGGAAGAACCGGGCAAAAGCAGCGGCGGTTATTTTTATCAGCGTAAGCCCAGAGTGCCCAATCCCGTGGTTGACGATGGGGCCAGCGTGGATCGTCTATGGGCGGAGAGCGAAAAACTCACTGCCGGAGTCAGTGCATGAGGCATGTGTATTTTCGCAGAATGTTGATGGCTGTCGCATGTGCCCTGGCCTGTTGCCAAGCAAGCCTCGGCGCCGAGGCGCAGCCGGCGCCTCCCGCCGCCGCGCCGAAAATCGCGGGCTGGGACGAATTCATCGCAGGCTTGCGTGACTTGCCGGCATCCATGCTGGCGAAGCTACCGGAATCGCAACGCAATGATCCGCAGGTGCAACAGGAGGTCGGGCGGTTGATGCTCGAGGCGCTCACCGTGTCCAGTCTGGATGCGCTCGGTAGCGATGGTGATCATCCGGTATTCGTCGCACAGCTTGGGCAAACGCTCAACGTGGGTCAACCGAACGCCGATACCATCTATCGCGTTGCCCGAATAACGCCGGGCGGAACCTATCGGCTGCGAGGCCGCCGCGGGACGCTACGCATGTTCAAGATCAGCCAAGGCGGTCCGAACTTGGGCGAGGGCGGCACCAACTCCAAACATGTGGGAGCGGCCGCCAGCGACGGCGACGCCAACGCCCTGGCCGTCGATCAGGCGGGACGTTTCGATGTGCTGCTCAGTCCCACCCGGCCCACGGGTTACAGCGGGGACTGGTGGCAGCTGGAGCCATCCGCCAATCGTCTGCTGCTCCGCATGGTGAGTTCGGATTGGCAGAAGGAGCTTGATCCGACGATCTCGATCGAGCGTATCGATGTTCCGGTAAACCGGCCCCGGCCGACCGCCGCCGATCTAGAGCAACGCCTGCGTCGGCTTCCCGCGGCAACCAGCGCCATCGCCTCGCTGTTCGTCGAGCACGTGGAGGGCCTGCGTCGCCAGGGTTATATCAACACGTTGAAGATTTTTGATACCACGCAGTTGGGAGGGTTGAGCGGTCAGTTCTACTACGAGGGGGCTTATGAGTTGCGCGATGGCGAGGCGTTGATCGTGGAAGCCAAGGCACCCGCGAATTGCCTGTATAGGTCGATGATTCTGACCAACGAGCTGTATGAGACCACTGATTGGTACAACAACCAGAGCAGTTTGAACGACTCCCAAGCGCAAGCAGACGCGGACGGAGTGCTGCGCATCGTGGTCTCCGCGCGCGATCCCGGCGTGCCTAATTGGCTCGATACGGCCGGCTATGGTCAAGGTCTGATCCAGGGCCGGTGGACGGGTTGCGATTCGCAACCCATTCCGAGCATTCGCAAGGTTTCCTTGTCCGACGTTCGCAAGCTCCTGCCGCCGCATACACCGACCATCACTCCCGACGAACGGCAGCGATTAATCCGTGAGCGACGCACAGAACTTCAACAGAGGCCGCTATGGTGACGGAACGCCCAATGAATTCATTTGATCTGAGCGGCCGCGTGGCGATCGTCACCGGCGCGGCCAGCGGTATCGGCGTCGGCATCGCCGCTGTGTTGGCCGAGGCCGGCGCCACCGTGGTGATTGCCGACCGCGATGCAGCCGGTGCAGAACGGGAAGCTGCAAAGCTGATCGCGGCGGGCTACAAGGCCGGATCGGTGGGCATCGATCTTGCCGATGAGGCCTCGATAGTGAGCGGTAGCGCCAAGATCGTTGCGACCTACGGCGTGCCATGGGTGCTGGTCAACAACGCGGGTCTGCAGGATCGCGAGCTGCTGCTTGAAGGAACCGCGGCGCACTGGGACCGCATGAACGCGGTGAATGGACGTGGTCCGTTTCTGATGACACGCGAGATCGCGCGGGCAATGGTGGCGAATGCGCAAGGGGGGCGGATCGTCAACATCGCCTCGACATCCTTGGTGGGATCCGTCGTCAAGGGATTGGCCGCGTACGTGGGATCCAAGGGGGCATTGCTGGCACTGAGTCGCGCGAGCGCCTTCGAACTGGTCGAATATGCGATCACGGTCAACACTATTTTACCCGGAGGGGTTGCCACCCCCGGCGCCATCGGCGCCAAGGGACCGCCTCCGGAAGGCCCTGCAAGGCGGCGGCCGCCGCTCGGGTTGTGCGAACCACAGGACATGGGCGCCGCAGTGCTGTTCTTCGCGTCCCCGGCGGCTCGTGCTGTCACCAATCAAGTGCTGTCGGTCGACGGTGGTTGGTCTCTGACATGAAACCCACCGATATACTCCTCACCGACCAAGTCGCGATCATTACAGGCGGCGGCGCCGGCATAGGCCGGGCAATCGCACTTGCCTATGCGGCGGTGGGTGCGGACATCGTGATAGGCGACATCATTGCCGAGCGTTGCGAGGAAACCGCGGCGCGTGTACGCGAACTAGGACGGCGCGCGCTCGCCGTTCCCACGGATGTCACCGATACGAGTCAGATACGCGCATTGGTCGACAGCGCGGTCCGGGAATTCGGGCGCATCGACATTCTCGTGAACAACGCCGGCGGTGTCAGCGGCCGGCCGTTTCTCGAACAGTCCGAGCGCTCTTGGCGCCGCCACATCGATCTGAATTTGGTCAGCATGTTCGCGGCCACCTCAGCGGCCGTTCCCGTGATGATTCGCGGCGGCCGCGGCGGCTCCATCGTCAATGTCAGCAGCATCGAAGCCTCGCGCGCGGCGCCGAACTTCGCCGTTTACGCCGCGTGCAAGGCCGGCATGTTGAATTTTACTCGCAGCATGGCCTTGGAACTCGCGGATCATGCCATTCGCGTCAATGCCATCGCGCCTGACTACACGGTCACGCCCGGCACGCGTGGTAATCACACGGGAGCGGTGGACCCTGCCGTCTGGGTCGAGCCGACGGCGCAACAGGCGGATGCCACCGCGCGGCGTATTCCGGCAGGCCGCCCGGGCGTGGACGCGGAATGCGGCAGCGTCGCGGTATTCCTTTCCTGCGGTATGAGCAGCTACGTCAATGGCACGGTCATCCCGGTTGACGGCGGTTCTTGGGCCTCGAGCGGATGGCTGCGTAACAAGGGCGGCAAATGGACGCTGGTGGGCGAGGTCGATTCATGAAAGTAAACGTCACACTACCCTTTGACAACATCGAGAACCCACAGGAATTTCTATTGCCTGAAGCGGTGGCTGAAGTGGCCGCTGTCGCGGAACGGGTTGGGTTCGCCGGCGGCAACGTGACCGATCATCCGTGCCCATCGGCCCGCTGGCTCGATTCCGGCGGTCACTACGCGCAAGACCCATTCGTCATGTTGTCATTCGTCGCGGCGGCTACTCGCAAACTGCGGCTGCAGACGGGCATCTTGGTGCTGCCTTATCGCAACCCGTTCATCACGGCTCGCGCCGTCGCAACCCTGGATGTGTTCTCGGGCGGCCGCGTCACGTTGGGCGTGGGGGCGGGATATCTCAAAGGCGAATACTTCGCACTCGGCGCTGACTTCGAGCACCGCAACGACATCATGGACGAATATATCCGCGCCATGAAGTCCGCTTGGGAGGGCGTCGAGTTTTCCTTCAAAGGCACGGGCTACGAGGCGCGCGGCGCTCGCATACTCCCCGCGCCGCTGCAACGGCCGCATCCGCCGCTGTTGATCGGCGGTAATTCGCACCGTGCCATTCGCCGCGCGGTCGAGCTGGGCGATGCATGGTGTCCGTTTTTCACATCAGGTCCCGTGTCGGCCACGTCGCGCACGTCGCCCATGGCCAACGAGAGTGATCTCGCCGATGGCATTGGTTATTTGCGCGAATATTGCGAGAAATTCGCTCGCAAAATTCCACCCAAGATTGTGGTGAGCAGCATCACCTCGAGCGGCGAGAAGTTGAGCAGCGCGGCATTGATCGACAAGATCGGCCGCTTGCACGCCCTGGGCGTGAGCGGTGTGGCAGTGCATATCGAAGGCAAGACGCGCGCTGAGTGGTGCGACCAAGCCGAGCGTTTTGGCACGGACATACTCGCGAAGCTTCCAAAGGATGAGTGCGCCGCGGGTCCATCGTAGAGTTAACATGCTATATTCCCCAAAACTTGGTCGCATTGGCATTTGGTCGATGGAACTGCGCTTTGGCGCTGTCGCAGAATCACTCGCCGCAGCCTCCGAACTTGAAGATCTCGGCTACGGCAGTCTCTGGATTCCCGGCGGTCTCGGCGGCGATATCACGGGAGACCTTGACCGGTTGCTCAATGCGACACGCCGCATTGTCATCGCCGCGGGTATCGTCAACGTCTGGAAGCATGAGCCCGAGGACTTGGCCAAATGGTTCGCGCGCCTAGCGGGCACACAGCAGTCGCGGATGATGCTCGGATTGGGGGTCAGTCACGGTCCCCTGATCGGCGAAGCGTGGCAGAAACCGCTCGCGGTTATGCGCAGTTGGATTGGCCGCGCAATCGCTGCGGGCTTGCCTGCAGAAAATCTTTGCGTCGCGGCGTTGCGTCCCGGCATGCTCAAACTTAGCGGTGAACTCACCGCGGGGGCGCATCCTTATCTCGTCACGCCTGGTCATAGCGCCGAGGCACGCAAAATCCTGGGAGCCGGCAAGCTGCTCGCGCCCGAGCAGGGCGTCATCCTCGAAACCGATCCTGCCAAGGCGCGGACGCTCGCGTTGAAGGCTCTTACCCATTACCGCCGTTTGCCCAATTACCGGAATAGCTGGCTTCATTTGGGCTTTACCGAAGAAGAAATCGAAAATGCCGAAGAACGGCTGATAGACGGCCTCTTCGCCATCGGC
>Ga0210387_10005137_pt1 | contig 10028 bp, 11 predicted proteins | sample IncBWC7OmetaG_FD_160108 | JGI IMG/M metagenome (GOLD analysis project Ga0210387, IMG submission 160108) | Forest soil microbial communities from Barre Woods Harvard Forest LTER site, Petersham, Massachusetts, United States - Inc-BW-C-7-O ...
GTGGCAAGCAGCCCCGCATCTCCACGACTTATCGACCAAAGAAGCGAAAGTGTTGCGATGACCAAACTATAGAGCTGCACGTCCATGGCATCGAGGGCCCAACCTGCGAAACAGGCCCAAAATGTTCGTCGCTCCTTGGCAGAGAGCTCCTGGTACCATCCCAGAACAGCGCCACCCGGCTCGGCGGTATCGCCGGCTACTTGGTCAGCCATCGGATCCCTCCCCTGAAATTTATGTCGAGCGAACGTAACCACGTTGGCGCATGCCGACGAGATCCGACGCTTCTGTTGTTATCTACATAAAAAATGACGCATGGCGTGCCGAGGCACGCGAAGCGTAGTCGCTAAGCCTGCTCGAGCGCTTTGCCCCATTTCAGACCCCAGTCGTCTCCGACCAGATCGACGACTTTACCGTCTTTCTCGTAGAACTTGTTGGGGATCTGGAAGATGGCAATCATTAGACCGCCTTCCGGGGTCCAAGCCGAATGACGGCTGCCCGCCGGTCGCCAGACAAACTCGCCGGGACCGCAGGAGAGGCCCTTTTCTGGTCCATCCTTGTCGACCAGTCGACCTTCGATCATGAAGGTCTGCTCTAGCATCACGTGCTCATGGTCTGGCAGTTCGGCGCCTGGATCCATCTTCAACAGCACGGTGAGCAAGCCGGACTTTTTGTCGACCATCAGCGTCTTTACGTGGCAGCCTGGATAGCGGATAGGCTCCCAAGGCATATCGTTGGCGTGCACGAGGCGTGACGCGAGCGGTCCTAGACCTTCGTGATTCTTAGCGTTGGGGGTGAATGCTGAGACCATGTTTCCTCCCTCGCAGATGCATTGGCCTTGATCATCTATGCGTGAAACAATTGAGCCAATATCTACAAATAAATGCTGGCATGCACATGGGGCATCGTCAAGTTGTCGCCTCCTCCGAGGTTGGAGACTTTCACGCCGATTTCTCCCGCAACGGGAGTATGGGAGACCCAATAAGCGCCCGGTTCGACGCGAGGAGCCTACGATCCTGTGGCTACGAAGAGCGCGACGTGCCAACAGCAGGGTCACGCAGCGCGGATCGAACTCAGCTCAACTGCTGGCGGAGACCATCAGCCATTTCGGATCAGAAGCGGCCAAATTTGGAGTCCAGAGACCGGCTGCCCATCGCGTCTGACCATCACAACGAGCTGACTTAAGTGAGCAAGCCCGTCCGCTCCCAACGCCGGCTCACACGCGCAATCAGGCTTCTGCTCGCAGCTTTCCCGGACCGCAGTCTTGCCTAAAGCTTGATGTCAGCCTGGACCAACACGCGGTGTTTCGAGCCGAAATGCTCCTGCAGCGCTTTGAGCGCTGCAACACCGCACGCGGTATCCTGCTCGCCATTGCCGCCACTCAAGCCGACACCGCCGAACACCTCGCCGTCGACAACGATCGGAAAGCCGCCCACGAAGACCGCAAAGCGGCCCTCGAAGCTCCACTGGATCCCGAACGCCTCGTTGCCGGGCAGCGCCGGACCGTTCGGCGTCTGATTGAACAGGTGGGTCGAGCGTCTGTGGCCGGCAGCGGTAAAGGCCTTGTTCCAGGCAATCTGCGGACCGGTAATGCGCGCACCATCCATGCGCTCGATCAGTAGCGGATGGCCACCGTCATCGGCGATGCAGACCGTCTCGAAGACTTTCATCTCCTCGGCCTTCGCAATTGCCGCCGCCGTCATCAGCCTCGCCTCGGCGAGCTCAAGCTTGAATGTCTGTCGCATGTCGTCGTCTGTCCTGAAGTTAGATACCGCGATAGATGGTTTTGATCTGGGTGTAAAACTCAAGTCCCGTCCGTCCCGACTCGCGGAACGTTGAGGTCGAGGAGCGCTTGACGCCTCCGAAGGGGGCGTTGATCAGATTGCCGGTCGTCGTCCGGTTGATCTTGACCGTGCCTGCTTCGATATCGCGGGCAAAGGCGTGCATCAGCGCCGAATTGCGGGTCGCGATCGCAGCGGACAGGCCATATTCACTGTCATTGGCCTTGGCAACCGCATCCTCGTAACTTTCGACCTCGATCAGGGCGAGGACCGGCCCGAAGATCTCCTCGCGCGCAATCCGCATGGTTTGGGTGACGTCGGTGAACACCGCCGGAGAAACGTAATACCCGCGATCGTGGCTCGGACCAGTCAGGCGATCGCCGCCATAGAGCCATTTGGCCTCGCCCTTCCCTATTTCGATATAGCGCAGCACCGTCTCAAGCTGTTTGGCGGTGGCGAGCGGACCGATGTCGTTGCCCGCGGTCATGCCGTTGCCGATCTTCAGTGTCTTGATCCTGGCAAGCAGCTTTTCGGTGAACGCAGTCTTGACCGCGCGCATCACCAGCACCCGACTGGTGCCGGTGCAGGCCTGCCCGGTCAATGAAAGGCCGCCTTTGACGGCCAGGTCCACCGCCTTGTCGAGATCGGCATCGTCCATCACGATCAGCGGGTTCTTGCCGCCGAGCTCCATCTGTGTGCGCGTGGTGATGCCGACCGAACGATGGATCTGTTCGCCCGCGGCCGTCGAGCCGGTGAACGAGATCGCGCGCACAATTGCAGGCGTGGTGATCGCGGCGCCGACATCGCCTGCGCGGCCGTTGATGAGGTTGAGAACGCCCTTGGGCAGGCCCGCGGCCACCAGCGCCTCGGTCAGGCGGTAGCCCGACAGCGGCGCATCGGAGGATGGCTTGAACACCACCGTGTTGCCGGTAATCAGGGCCGGCGCGATCTTGCGCGCCGGGATCGACACCGGAAAATTCCAGGGCGTGATGACCGTTACCACGCCCAGCGGTTCGCGCTCAGTATAGACCGTCATGCCGGCATCGTCCTGCGGAAACACTTCGCCGGCAAAGGACTGTCCTTCCACGGCATAAAAACGCAGCGTCTGCGCCGAGCGCAGGATTTCGTCCTTGGCAAGATTGAGTGGCTTGCCTTGTTCCCGCGTCATTTCCACGCCGAAGTTCTCGGCGTTCGCTTCCAGATGGTCAGCCGCGTTGTTCAGGATTTTGGCGCGAGCGGAGATGGGAGTTTTTCGCCAGGCCGCGAAGGCGGCTGCGGCGGCGCGCACCGCGGCTTCGGCGTCCTTTGACGTCGACGCCGGAAATCTGCCGACGATGTCGTTCGTATCAGCGGGATTGACGTTATCGAGCCATTCGCCGTTCGAGGCGGTCGTCCACTCGCCGCCGATATGGTTCTTGAAGGACTCGATGTCGGGCCGGCGCAGCGGCGTTTCGGCAAGCAGGCTCATGGGTTCAGCTCCAGAACAGGACAGCACAGACGGTTGCAACAAACAGACCAGCGAGGACGGGCAACAGCAGCATACGCACCGTCTCAAGCACGGAGACGCGAGCAAAACCGGCGACGGCAATCAGTGACGACCAGGCGATCAGGGTCCCGCCGCCGGTCCAGACCGCGCCCATCTGGCCGACCGCGCAGAGCGTGGCGACATCGAGGCCGACAGCAGGCCCGAGCGCACCCGCGAGCGAGCCTGTTAACGGCAGGCCGGCGAAGCCCGAGCCGTCAATGCCGGTGATCATACCGACCAGGAGCACACCGAAAGCGACCAGATAATGGTTGTGCGGGATGAACGCTTGTGCGGTCTGGACCAGATCGAATAGCAGCGGAGGCGCCTGTGCGGCCGGCACGTTCAGGATACCAGCGGCAAGGTCGCCACCCGCACCCAGGAAGAAGAAGCCGGCGATCGGCAGCACCGATCCCATGGCTTTAAAGGCGAAGACGAACCCGTCGGTGATATGATCGGCGCAGACGTCAAGGCTCTTGCGGGCGCCTTCCGCTGCGATCGTGGCCAGGATCATCAACACCGTGCCCATGCCGCCGACGAGTGCGGCAGCATCGCCTCCCTTCAGTTCGGTGAAAATGCCGTGAAAGCCGAGCTTCGGTGCCACCATCACCGCGATCACGGCGGCAAAGCCAAGCGGGGTAAGGATCGCAAACAGCTTCGACCAGCCGGCGCGACGCTTGTCGATCAGCGGCAAATGGTGGCGCAGCTTTTCATCGATCGCGAGCGGCTCTTCGTAGCTCGTGCCGCGTGCGATTTCGGCCTTGTCGAAAGTGCCCTGGTCCTCCAGCCGCTTGGCGTCGCCATTGCCCGACTGCCGCTGCCATTGCTCAAGCAGTGCTTCACTTCCGGGCTGAATCAACTTGCTTTTGCGGATCGACATATAGGCGAGCAGCAGCGCCACTGCGCCTGCGATCAGCGAGAGCCCAAGGGCACGATCGGCGACGGCCGCAGCAGTCACGGCCGCTCCCGCGGCCTTGGCGCTGATGGCAGGTGCGACGCCGATCACATAATCGGAGGAAAGCGCCATGCCCTGTCCAGCGATCGCAATCGCCATCGCGCCTGCCAGCGGCGACAGTCCGACTGCGATCGCAGCCGGCAACAGAACGGCCGAGACCAGCGGCACAGCCGGCGTCGGCCAGAAGAACAGCGAGATCACGTAGGTAACCGCGGCAAGGATGAAGAAGGCTTGATGGCCGTTACCCATGATCGCGCGGAACGGCTGCACCATCAGCACGTCGGAGCGCAGCGTCTTCAGCGCGTTCAGCAGCGCCGTGATCAGGGCGATCACCAGGAAGATATTGAAAAGCTCCTTGGCGGCGACGAAGCTCGCGTTGAAGATGCTCGCAACCGCGCCGACCGGGCTTGCCGTCCAGGCCAGTGCCACCACGAAGGTCGCGACGATCGAAGGCAGCACGACGTTGGCGCGCAGCACCATGGTCAGAACAACGGCAACAATGCCGGCCACATAGGCCCAATGAGCAGCCGTTATCACGATAGGATGGGTCATTCCGCGCAGCTCGCTTAATTGTATACAAAATTCCGTTTATAGCTGACCTTCGATAAGCGGATTGCTCCCCTGACCGGCCAATGGCAGCATTATAGGCAGATTTAACGCCTGCATTGACACAGACTAAAATTGTATACTATATACAAAATGAAACGCAACTAGCTCATGACAAGAGGGAGCGCCGACGATGCCCGACCTGATGAACCACGTGGACTTCCGCAGCGCGCTCGAGAACGCCATCAAGGGCAAGAGCGCGAACAAGGCACCGTTCAGCATCGCCTGGGCAAGCGGCAAGCTAAACCGCGAGCATCTTGCGCGCTGGGCGGAGAACCATTTTCACTATGTGGGTCCCTTCGCGGACTATCTCGCTTATGTCTATGCCCGCATGCCGGACCGCTACACGGACGCAAAGGACTTCCTGCTGGCCAACATGTATGAGGAGGAGATCGGCGGCGATCGCCATACCGACCTGTTGATTCGATTTGCCGAGGCCTGCGGCACCACCCGCGAGCGCGTCATTGATCCGGACAACATGTCAGCCACGACCCGTGGCTTGCAGAGCTGGTGTTACGCGGTCGCGATGCGCGAGGATCCGATCGTCGCTGTTGCCGGTCTCGTCGTCGGTCTGGAATCGCAGGTGCCCTCGATCTATCGCCGTCAAACGCCGACGCTCCGCGATAAGTACAAGTTCTCGGACGAGGAAGTGGAGTTCTTCGACCTCCATATCGTCTCGGACGAAATTCATGGCGAGCGCGGTTATCAGATCGTGCTTGAACATGCCAATACGGTCGAGTTGCAGCAGCGTTGCCTGAAGATCTGCGAGATTGGCGCGCAAATGCGGCTGCTCTACACCACGGCGCTATATTGGGACTACGTCGCCAAGGACCTTCCGATCGAGCAACTCGAAATGGCCGACCGCAAGGTAGCGTGACGCGGTGCCGATCGTCGTCCTGCATTGCGAGGGCCAGACCTACGAGGGCGAGGTTGCCGGAAACAGCAATCTCGTCGTCAAGGCGGGCATCAGGCAGTTTCCCTACCCGCACCTGCGCTACGGCTGCGGCATGGGAAAATGCGCCAAGTGCGCATGCCGCGTGTTGAAGGGCGCCGAGCACCTGCCCGAGCCCAACTGGAAGGAAAAGCAAACGTTGGGCCCGCATCTTGAAGAGGGCTATCGCCTGATCTGCCAGCTCTGGCTCAACCACGACATCGAACTCGAGCAGGACAAGGAGCCGCTCCAGCCACTCAGGGCCGAAGCGTCGACAAGCGAGCGGCCGTAGCGGCCGCATTATGAAGGCGATAAGGGAGGCTGCCATGTATGTGATCCTAACCAGCAAGCCTGGCCAGTTCAGGACCGAGATCACCGAAGGTTTGAAGCCGCTCGATGCCTACGATTATCTGTTCTACGGCCAGAAGAAGGCGCATTTCGTCATCGCCGAACTCGTCAAGGACGATACCCGTATCCGCGTGGTCGAGGAGATCAGCGAGATCGTCAACAACGTGCCGTGCAAATTCCTGGAGAAGTTCGAGTCGCGTGAGCGCGCCTTCCGGGAGCTCGAGCACCTGACGACCTTTGGCCACATGGACACGAGCTTGCGCAAGACGACTACCGCCGCAGCTGCGTGATGCTTCGTCCGAGCCCGCAATGATCAAGGTCACCTTCATTACGAATAGCGGCAAGACGGTTGAAGCACCGGAAAACAGCAATCTGCTGCGCATATCGTTGCGCGAACAGGGCGGCATTCCGTTCAAATGCGGCGGCGGTTTGTGTGGCACCTGTCGCTGCAGGATCGAAAGCGGGCTGGAGAACACCGATGCGGTCAAGCCGAAAGAACGCAAGCACCTGAGCGAAGAGGATTTTCGTCAGGGCTATCGGATGGCGTGTCAGACCTTTTTGAACGGCGATGTTGGAGTATCCTGGATACCCTTGTCGGAGCGTGGCACCAATTCGGCGCGGAGCACCGAAGAGGCCGCAACGGCGGCGCGTCCGGCGGTCGATGGCCCGACCGGTTCGTAAACTCTGGCCGGACGCCTCGAATTACAGTGGTTTAGTAAAGCTTGTAATATAAATGCTGATCGCTACTTCTGATTCGTTGCGCCCGATAGATTCAAGACGTTTTCACCGCGCACTTACCTAAGGCAGGCGGCAATTGATGGCTGTTGGTTCGAGATCGTCTAAGCGCCGCCTTGGCGAGGAACATGCTTCGTTGCACGGGCAGGTTATTGCCGAATTGCGCCAAGCGATCCTAACCGGCCGTCTTAAGGGTGGCGAGCGCCTTGTGGAGGGAAAGCTTGCCGACGAGCTTGGCGTTTCACGAAATCCCGTGCGTGAAGCCATCCGTGCGTTGGCTTCCGAAGGGTTGGTCGATGTTGCCGCGCGCCGCGGCGCGTCGGTTGCGGTGATGTCCGATCAGGAGGCGAGAGAAACTATCGAGGTGCGGGCGCTCCTCGAAGGACAAAATGCGCGGCTTGCCGCGCGGCGGCACGACAAGGAATTGATCAAGCGCATCGAAGCCGTGTTGAAAAAGGGAACGGCGGCTGTCGCGTCCCGCCACTTTGATCAATTATTTCAGCTAAACCAGCAATTCCACGAAGCGCTAGCCGCCGCCGGCCAGAACAGGGTGCTTGGCGAATTGCTGCAGAAGCTCCGCGACCGCACAGCCACGCTGTTTGCGCCGATGTCACCGTCTCGGCAATCGAGATCCTGGAATGAGCATGCGGAAATCTTGCGCGCTATCATTGCCGGCGACGAACGGTCGGCTGCGGCGCTGGCCGCCGAGCATGTGATGCGTGCGGGCTCGGATTTTTTGGCCGGGCTGGACGCAGTAGGCGAGCTATCGCAACCCCCTTCCCGCCGCGCGACCCGTCTCAAGAAGGGTGTCGCGGCGGGTAAATCCAGCGTGGGTTCTCGTGTAGCGCCGCTTGCGTTCCGTGACTGAGTCTGATCGGCGGTTTGGTTTGGGCATGTGTAACCATCTTGCTCGAACCGAAGACGTTCAGTCCTAGCGTCGGGCGATAACCGCCCGCAATCGTGTCATGTCACTTTGATGTCTTGCGCTTTATGCTGTTGGTGACGTGGGCGAATACGAGCCCGGCAATGAATTTCAAAAATGGAAGCTGAAAGATGCCGTTGTGCCCGTTGATAACGGCTGGCGCTGCGCCCACCACCCAAAATGGTGCCTGAAAGCCAGCCTTTCGAGGCGTCAATTCATATCCAGATGCGTTGCTGGTCGCTTTCAGATCGTGGCTCCTAAGCCAATCTAAGTGGCCGACCGTGTTGATCATCGCCTGCCTTTCCTGGACACCAAGCCAGCTTTCCGTGAGAAGGCAATAAAGGTTGCCGATCGGAAACGCCAAACCGGTCGCCCAGTCGTTGAAGGCCGTTGCGCAAACGAAGACAGGCGGTTGATCAACATCGGAAGGAGGACGCTCGTTGAGAAGATCCCAAATGGGCAGATAACGTTCCGCCTCAAAAGCCGGATTTACCAGGAGGACCAAGTCGGCGAATCTCGTTGAGACATGGGCCTTGGTCGAACTCGCCGCCTCGATCAATGATTGAGCGAGAGCCGAATAGACAATCATGCCCCCAAAACTGTGCCCGACGATCACGAGAAGGGGCGCACCTCCCGCGTCGAGCCGGCGATTTCGGTAGTGGCGGAGACGTCCAAAGAGTTCTCTGACCGAGCCGACTGCGACCCTGCGCCCGGCATCCTGTCGATCCCAAAAGCTTAGATTATCCAGAATGCCGAAGCGGTCATATAGGGATAGACCGCGCCACCCAACAAACACGCCCAAAATCGGGCGCGCCGAATTACTGTGCTTGTCTTGTTCCGATTTTTCCTGCTCGACAGTCTCTTTCAGGACCCGACGAAAGTTCGCAAGGTTATTGTCGTCACTCCTCGCATTATGTTTCCAACCATGCGTGAACACGACGATGATCGCGTCGGTGTTGGCATGGTCCGACAACCACGCGACAACTTCCTTCATTTGGTAGCGCGAATAGCAGCGGCCCTGGTCGTCAAATTCGACGATCGCGAGTTGATACTCCCCGAAGTCAAATAGGCCGCTCGACTGATGGGGCTTGTTGCCCATCACGCCGATAAACCCGTATGGCGTCGGATCAGTGAGACGACTGTCCGGGGCTATACCCGGTCGCGGGTCGGATTCCGACATGCAAGCCCCCCCTGTGCACGAGAAGCTTATCAAAAGCTGTGGTGCAATCTAGGGGTGCAAGGCCGTGGGTGGCAATTTTTTTGACTCGAAGCCGCCAGGCTCGCGTCCGCGCGAAATATGGTTGGGACGGGAGGGATCGAACCTCCGAGTGACGGAATCAAAATCCACCAATGCGGTGTGCCGGGACTGCCCGTTTGCAAAATGAAAAATCATCACGACCGATAAGCTTTCTGCCGAAACCCTGTTAGTCTTAGCCGTTTTCGTTTTCGATCATTTCCTTATCAGTAGGCGAGCTGCTAGCCTGAGGTAGCCAATACCCCCTCCACTTCCGTAGGACCATGGCACTGATGGATGGACAGCCGAAAGAGCCAAACCATTCGCCGACGATGTCGCGGCGCGACGCGCTGGTTGCCGGCATCATCGTGTTCGCCGACGGAATGATTGCGTCGGTCCCTAAGAGCGCACTGGCAGCGATCGAACCGAGCACGCACAGCCGTTTCATGCGCCTGTCCACGTTGTTGATCAATCATCAATTGCGCCCAGAGATCGGTGCCCGCGTCGCCGAGACGGCTGCCGGCCAATACAAGGATTTGCCGGGCATGCTCGATGCGATCATCGCCATCGCCGAGCGCAAGCACGCAGCGGTCGTCGAGGATTTCTTTGCCGACATTCCCGACGGCGAGTTGAAGGACTTTGCCCACTGGGTCATTTTAGCCTGGTACAGCGGCTGCTCGTCTGAAAAAGCCGATGCCACGGTCTTCGCCTACGAGGAAGCGCTGACCTTCAAGACGACTGGCGATGTCGTAGCTATCCCTTCCTACTGTTTTTCCGGCCCCAATCGCTGGAGTCAGACAACAGCCCCACTGGCGAATATGCCGAAATTCTGACCTGCCGATCCGAGGAAGATCAATTTCGATGGCTGGCAAGACCAGTGCTGAGGTCGTCATTGTGGGAACGGGCGTGGTCGGCGCGGTGATTGCAGAGCAATTGCTAGATGCTGGCCGCTCGGTTCTGATGATCGAAGCCGGTCCGCGCGTCTCAAGGGGCGCGA
>Ga0210387_10005138_pt1 | contig 10026 bp, 6 predicted proteins | sample IncBWC7OmetaG_FD_160108 | JGI IMG/M metagenome (GOLD analysis project Ga0210387, IMG submission 160108) | Forest soil microbial communities from Barre Woods Harvard Forest LTER site, Petersham, Massachusetts, United States - Inc-BW-C-7-O ...
TGGATGATGCCCAGGGGCGGAACTCGTGCGAAACCATGGAGACGAAATTGCTTCGCAACCGGCCCAATTCTTGCTCTCGAGCCACCGTCCGGTGCAACTCGGCTTCGGCTTGCTTGCGCTGCGTGATGTCGAGCCCAATGACGAGCATATGCGGTTCTCGGTTGATTTCGACGATGTCGGCCGATTGGACGATCGTGTGGACGGTGCCCCGCGCGCTTTGAAGCCGACACTCGACTTCGCGGAGCGAACCATGGCGCTCAAGATCTGTAAGAAACTTCGCACGGTCGTCGAGATTCTCCCAGATGCTCAGTTCCTCGGAGTCATGCCCAAGAATTCTCTCTCGGCTCAACCCAAACCACCGGACAAAGGCGTCGTTCGCCTCAATGAACTTTTTATCGCTCGATCGCAATATTGTGATGTTCACCGGGCTGGCGCGAAAGGCCTTACTGAAGCGTTCCTCACTCTCCCGCAGTAGCTGCTCGGAGTGCGTGCGACTTGATTCTTCCAGCGCGAGGGAGACCATCGAAGCGAGCGCTGAAACAAAGTCAATTTCTTCGGCCGACCAGGTGCGAGACGGGCCGGCATGCTCGTGACAAAGAACGCCGACGACTTCGCCGCGCACCCAAACGGGCGCATCGAGCATTGATGAAATGCCATGTGGCTTGAGGTAACTTTCCGCCGGGCCGGTCATGGGAGGGCGCTTCAATTCCTGGTCAACAACAATGGGCCGTCTGCTGGCTAACGCCGCAAAATAGGCAGGGCAATCAGACAAACCCAGCCGGGTGCCTTTGACCTGCCGATCAAAGTTTTCCACATCGCGCAGATAGAGGGCCTCACAAGAAATGGCAGAGTTGTTATCCTGCAGCGACCAGTAACTGACACGCGCCACCTCAAGTGTTGCGGCAGAGACCGAACAGATGTACTGCAACGCATTTTCGAGGTCCGCTTTGTTGGAGTGCGCCAGTTCAAGCAACACGTCTCGGTGTTTCTGCACTTGCTCGCCGTGTTTGCGCAACCTTTCTTCAGCGCGCCTCAGCTGGTCGTTCGACCGCACCAGTTCGAGCGTGCGCGCGGCCACTCGCCTCTCAAGCGACGCGTTGAGCTGACGAATTTCGGTCTCTGCCCGCTTGCGCTCTTCAAGATTGCGGAGCGCCACCACCCCATACGCGAGATTGTTCGCCAAATCCGTATATTGCTCGATCGTGCCCTGGGTGAAAGCGTCGGGCTCTTTGGCATAGAGAGCGAGCGCGCCGAATGCTTCGCCGTAACCCATCAGGGGAAGGGCCATAGATGACGCGTAGCCTCGCTTGAGCGCCTCGGCCCGCCACGGCGCCATATATGGATCGGTCAGTATGTCGCTGTTCCAAGACGTGGTACCCGTCCGGATCGCTCTGCCTGTGGGGCCGCGCCCCCTCTCAGTGTCCGCCCAGGTAATTTTGACTCCTTCCAGATATCCGTCCTCGTATCCGGCCTGGGCAACTGGCCGCACCGTTTTCTCTTGATTGAATTCGCGATAGCCCACCCATGCCATCCGAAGGCCGCCGACCTCGACGAGGATTCGACAGACGGACCGCAATAGTTCGTACTCCTCGGTCGCGCGAACGAGCGCCTGGTCGCACTCGTAGAGAGTCCGCAGCGTGCTGTTCAGTCGGGCCAGTTTCTCCTCTGCCCGCTTCCGCTCGATGCATTGCGCGATACGGTCAGCCACCGCCTCGAGAGCCTCGAGAGTGTCCTGACCCAGAGATTTGCGCGCGAACATGGCCAAGACACCGACCAGGCGCGTTTCGGCCAAGAGAGGGTAGCCGACAAAGGATACCATTCGCTCTTGTTGCGCCCAATCGGGATGGCTTATACGACTGTCGTTTAGGACATCGTTCGTCAGGTGCGGCTTGCGCTCCTGTGCGATGAGGCCAATCTTATACATCCCAACCGGCACGCGGGCATGTTCGCCGTCCAAACGAGTGTAAAGACCTGCGCTGGCCTGCAATTCAAGCACGTTCTGTCGGTCGTTGAGCGTCCAAATGCGTGTAAAAGCCCCGTCAAGGTGGCGTACTACGGCTTCCGCGCTGCGTTGCAGCATTGTTGGCAACGTGTTTTCGATTCCGGCGGAAAATGCTGCATCAATATCTGTTTGCAGCGCCGCTTGACGCACCCGTCCTGCCTGTAATTTTTCCGCCCGTTTTAATTCCGTGATGTCCGTTGCAATGCCACAAACCGCGTACGGCTTCGCGGTGCGATCCCGCAGCAGAAACTTAACGACGACGTACTGTCGCTCGCCCTCAGCCATCGGTACGGCTTCCTCAAATTGGACAGGCGTGGAGGCCTCAATCACCTGCCGATCGTTTGCCCGCAGCCTCTCAGCGACGTCATGAGGATGAAGATCAAAGTCGGTTTTTCCCCGGATATGGTCACGCTGCGCCTGATAGCGGCGTTCAAATTCCCGGTTTACTAATATGTAACGAAGTTCGAGATCCTTAACGAATACGACGGCCGTAGTGTTATCCAAAATATCCTGCAACCGTTGTTCGCTCTGCTTAAGCGCGTCTTCCGCCCGCTTGCGCTCTGTCACGTCGCGCACAAAACCGCTAAAGTAACGCCGGCCCTGAATCGTGTGCTCGGTAAAAGACAACTCTATTGGGAACTCTCGACCACTCTTGGATAGGCCTGTTAGCTCCAGACTCCGCCAAGAGACGCGTTTGTGGCCAGTGGCGATGTATCTCTCGAGAGAAGTCAAGTGCCTCTGGCGATGGCACTCAGGCATCAGAGAGGTAAGGTTGGTCCCCACCATCTCCGTCGGTTCATAACCAAATAGTCGCCCCGCCGCAGGATTTGCGAAGAGAATCGTGCTCTGGTCGTCGATTAAAATGACGCCGTCAGTTGCCGCCTCGGCCAAAACATTGAGGGGAATTTCACTCGCATTCACGTTAGATTCGGCCCGCTTTTGGTCGTAGAAGTCACCTCCTGTTAATCCAGAACATCGGAGGCACGACAAACGGATCAACTACCTTTCGGCTACTCTGCCTAGATTCACGGTCTAACTGCATCGGATCCGCATTCCTCCGCATGGCATAGCCAAAGAATGCTTTTAACCGATGATTTTATCAATGCGAAACAAGAGGGTCTTTATTTACGTTACAATGATATAGCCGAGATCATGAGTGTTATGTAATGGATAACACGATGGACTCCACTTGATGGCGCTGGGCTATGCTTTTTGGACCTTTGGGCCTGGCCCTTCAGGGGATAAAACATCCCAAACTAGCCTTAGCTTAGCGCCGCGGGCCTGGCGTGAGTCAAACATTTCGGGAAAAGCATCTGCGAGCGAAGTGTAAATTGATACCAGATCCGGGATCTGGCTTAATACTCCGATGGAGAAGGAGAGCGACTACTTCCGAGTAATCATCAGTGAGAACAAAGATTTTGATGCGTCCAAAGGCAGTATCCTGGAGATCATTATCGAAGTCCCTCAAAAGCCGAGGCCCAGGCGTCGGAGCGAGGTCCAAATCCCCCTGATTCGACTCGCTACCAGGTTGATGCTGGAACGCGGTTTAGGCACCAGCAGTTGGAGCGAGAAACATCTGGACGTGCGCCCCGTCAAACCCAGCGAATTGCCGGTGCGCGGCGAACCGGCGGCCAGGGATGGCAATTTGACGGCATGGATCGTGCGGGCCGGGAACTGACTGGAATTTCCTTGGACGGGCCTCAGCATTTCTTGCTTCACGGCGGTAGCCACTTCAGGATAAAGAAAAATTCAGCCTGCCCCGTGGCAGCCGGCTTTTGAACGGAGACAGGGCGTCTGATTAAGGAAAAATTCAATTCTGACAGGAAACCACAGTGATGCACCGGCTTGGTTAAAAGGCTGCGCTTCCACACATGAATTCGTTTCACCTGAACAAACCGCGCTTCCGAAGACTTCCGGGATGGGTGGCCATTGCCACTGCTTTGTTGCTCGGATTTGCAAGGATCGAAACCGCCGCGCCGGCATCGAATCGAGAACAAGTGGCTCCCGGTCCAGACAGACCTTGGGACCCACCCAACCTGCCCGCGTATGAAAATGCATTGCGGAAAAGCTCTACGGACGCATTGGGGAAAGGTAAAGAGTTAGTCGACGCCCGAAAGGAATACACGCTGGCCGATCTCATTGACCTGGCCGAACAATTGAATCCGGCGACGCGTACGGCCTGGCAGAACGCGAGGCAGGCGCTCGCGCTGGTGGGCATCAGTAAATCCGCCTACTACCCTTTTCTCTCGCTGGCGGCAGCCGCCGGCTACGAAAGATTCTTCGTTCCGTTCCCCAAGATTGAGGTTAGCCAAGCCGCGATTAAAAAAGCCCTGACTTCCGGAGGATCGCTGCAAACCGCAGTGACGTTGACCGAGGGCGACCCCCTTCATTTCGATGTTCTTTATACATCGGAGTTGACGATGAAATGGCTCCTGTTCGACTTCGGACAGCGCGATGCGACCGTGAATGCAGCGAGGGAAGGTCTTCTGATCGCGAACGTCGCCTTCAATGCCACGCATCAACGTGTGGTGTCGGAGGTCAGTCAGAGCTTTTACGCCTACAACCTGGCAAGAGAAGCAGTGAAGGTCGCCAACTCCGCATCTGAGACAGCCCAGGCGGTTCATTCCGCGGTGCAAGCTCGCGTGGAAAACGGCCTTGCCACCCAGCCGGAATTGCTTCAGGCAAACCAGCAACTCGCAGAGGCCCAGTTTAATTTCGAAAGGGCGCGCGGCGCGGAGCGAGATGCCTTGGTCGATCTGATGAACTCTATTGGATTGTACCCTTCGGTTCCAATCCGGATCGCCGAAACCTTCGCCGGTTCAGTGGGGCTTGACCTCGAAACACCGCTGGTCTCGCTCGTGATGCGTGCTCTATCTCGGCGCCCTGATCTAGTCGTTTCGTTGGCAAAGGTCAGAGCGGCCGAAGACAAGATCAAGGCCATCAAGGCATCTTATTTCCCCAAGATAAACGCGCTCGCGAACGTGGGCTATGGAATGGAAAGAACGAGTCTCGGCACCAACTCCATTGACACCAGCGCCCCAACCTTTGGAGCGGTTCTGGCCTTGGAATGGCCCGTTTTCGACGGATTCCTGAGAGATCGATCTTTGCAAGCCGCCCGCGCGGAACTGGAAGCCGCCTCGGCGCAGCTCGAAGAAACCCGTGACACGGCCATCCGGCAAGTCTGGAAGAGCTATATTGATCTGCGCACCGCGATCCGCAGTGGAACGGCGGCGGCCGCTTTGCTGAAGTCGTCCCAAAGCGCTTACGATGCCGTCCTGGCGTCCTTCAAGCTAGGTCTATCGACTTATACTGATGTAGTGACCAACGAAACGAAATTGACCGCCGCACGAAATTCGGTCTTTGAAACCCAATCGGCAGTCCACCAAGCCGCTACTCGCCTCGCCTACGCGATGGGAGAACTAGGGAACACGTCAAAAACCACCAATCCTCCTCTCAAAAAATAACTACGCTTGATGCCGCGCGCCAATCCTCCCATCCCAAAATCTTTTTCGGCTCTCATCCGAAAGCCACTGCTCTTGCTTGCGGTGCTCTTTTTCGAGAGCTGTGGCTCTCCCCAAAAACAGGTACCGTCGATCGATGTTTTTGGATCGTACTTTCCCGCGTGGTTGATCTCCCTGGCCGCCGGAATTGTCCTCACCGTGATCGCCGGCGGCTTGGGACGCCTCATTGATATTAGACCGTCCGGCTTTCTGAGTTTTCTCGTAAACGTCGGCCTTATATTGATTTTCAGCATCTCCGTATGGTTCTGGTTCTTCACGAGCTAAATGTATGAATCAAAGTTCGACAGCTAAACCTGACCCGTCCACGGCCTCGGGTCGAAGCCCGGGTCCAGGGAAATTCAAGCGCTTCTTCGTGCTAATCTTGAGCTTGGCGGTACTAGGTCTGACGGTGGTATTAAGTCTTTGGGCGTGGGAGTTCAATGAGCGACATCCCCGGACGGACGATGCCGTATCGAGGGCCAACATCATCGGGATCGCGCCTCGCGTCTCCGGTCCAATCATCAAAATCAATGTCACTGACAATCAGTTCGTCAAGGGCGGCGATCTTTTATTCGAGATTGATCCGGCAGATTTTCAACTGAGCGTTGACCGGGCGAAATCAGCTCTGGATGCGTTAGATCAGCAGATAGAAGTCGCCAAAGCGCAGGATGCGCAAATAAAATTTCAGGTCAAAGCTGCGGAAGCGGCCGTCCGCCAGGCCCTGGCGGAGCGAGATCAAGCTGCCGATAGTCTGCGTCGTCTCGAACCTCTGTTACCAAAAGGCTACGCCACCACGGAACAAGTTGACGAGGCGCGCACCAAAGTCGCCTCCCTTGACGCCACGGTGGCCCAAGCCAACGAGAAACTTAACCAGGCCAATGTCGCCGTCAGCTCCCTGGCCACGCTGCAAGCCCAACGCCCCGGGGCGTTGGCCAACTTGGGCACAGCGCAGTTGGAGCTATCTTATACCCGGATGTATGCCCCGTTCGATGGACAAGTCGTAGGGCTAAACATCTCCGAAGGGGCTTATGCGCACGCCGGCGTGGAAGTCTTTGCCTTCCTCGATTCTCGAAAGTGGTATGTCCTGGCAAACTTTCGCGAGCGGGAATTACAAAACATAAGTCCCGGCATGAGAGCCGAGATTTATCTCCTGTCGAATCCCGACCGACGTTTTCAGGGAACCGTCCAGGGGATTTCGCCGGCCGTACAATCCCAGGATAATAGTGTCGAGGTCAAGGGTCTGCCATTTGTCAAACGAGACCTTAACTGGGTCCGGATTGCTCAACGATTTCCTGTCCGGATCGAGATCGAGAATCCCGACCCCAAAATTTTTCGGATGGGCACTACGGCAGTGACGACGATTGTGGGTTTCACGCCATCTCAAGGCGGAAAATAACCAACGATGTCCGAGCGAACCGAGAACTATGTCGGAGGCGCTCAGCGCGGCGGAAATCTATTCCTGGAGGCATTTTGGGACAGTCTCAAACCGTTCCCGGGACGCGGCCGGATAGCGCTCCGGCTGGCTGTCGCCTGCACTTTTGTCGTATTGGTAGCCTATACGTTCAGGATGCCGTTCCAGGACCTGACGCCCTTTTTTGTGCTGTTTATCACGAAGGAGGAAAAGGTGACGACAGTGGTGACGGCGTTGTTAGTTCTGTTCGCTATCACCCTGGCTGTTGCGGTTGCTATCTTAATCTATAAATGGACCGGTAACCGCGCAGAGTTTCGAATTCCCGGCATCGCCTTGGAGATCTTTATTGGGATGTTCCTCTTCCGGGTGCTCTCAATCGGAGCCGTCGGATGGATCCTGGGCTTTATTTGCGCCGCGACGCAAAGTCTGGTTTACCTTTTTCCCAGCCCGGAGGAAACGGTTCACCAGTTTCTCTGGCTCTGGGTTGCCGTCTCGTTCTCGGTTGCTGTCGCCTGGCTGGCCAATTTTCTACTATTTCCCGTCTCGCCCTTCCTCTTGCTTCGACGGGAATTTGCGGCCGGATGGCAGGCTGTTTCCGCCGCCACGGAACAACTGGCCACCGGTCAACCTTCGGGGGTCGCGCAATTGCTTCGCCCGCTGGTCAAGGCCGGTCCGATCCGTTTGCTCAAACTTTTAAAACTATCGCTGATCGAGTCCCATGATTTACGCAGACAAGGGGTTGAACTGAGGCGGATGATTTTAAGCCTGGACAAGATAGCAAGATTGATCTTCTCCTATGCCAAGGTTCAGCCGCAATCGTGGGCCTCTCTCGCGATTGCTTCCAGGGAGACAGTCGTTCCAGGCAGGCTCAAACAGGAACCACAACGCTTCCAGCTGCAATTCGAGGCCGGCGTCATTCCGTCGCTGACCGCGACACGACCCACGTTGGAAGGGGCCGGAGATATTGCGCCGCGGCTCCAGGAAGCCGAAGACACGCTGAAAGATCTTGCTGCTGTCGAAGGCGCTGAGCCTGAGAATCACCCTCAGAAAACAGGCGCCGCCCGGCCTAAGCCCTCCCTTTTCGTCGCGGACGCCTTTAGCAATCCGAGACACGTGCAATTCGCGATAAAGGTCACCTTGGCAGGAATGCTCGGTTACCTGTTCTACACAGCGAGCGATTACTACGGGATTCACACGGTGTTTTACACGCCGTTGATCATCGCTTTGGCCAGTACCGGAGCGACTATTAACAAGGGATTCCTTCGGATCGTCGGCTGCGTTATCGGAGGCGCTTTAGGTCTAATCTGCTCAATCTGGGTGATCCCGAGATTCGAGACTCTCGGAACATTTCTCTTGATCGTATTTTGCGTGCATGGCTTGGCGGGGTGGATCGCAGCCGGCAGCGACCGGGTCTCCTACGTGGGTCTTCAGATAGCGCTGGCCTTTGATCTCGGTTTCCTGCAAGGATACGGGCCGCCTGAAAACATCGACCCTCTTCGGGATCGTTTCATCGGCATTGTCCTTGGCATCTGCATCGTCACCATTGTTTTTGGCCTGATCTGGCCGGAAAGCGCCGACTCGAGCGCCCGCAATCGACTGGCGGCTTGCCTGCGAACGATCGCCCGTTTGCTGCGCCTGGGGCGGGCAAACAATGATAGTCACAATTGGAGCTCGCAACGGGAGCAACTCGAGCTGGAAATAGCTTCCCGCCTTTCTGAGGCCAATTCCTACGAGGAGCAATCGGCCTTCGAAGAGTTGATACACGGATCGATAGCGGCCGAAGGACCGAAGCTGGAGGACGCCATAGCCGCCACAGAGGAAATTTATGTTTGTAGTCTCCCCTGGGTAAGAGAACAAAGATCAGGCCAGATAAATCAGGAGGGTGGAGAACCGAAGTCTGCGCCAGAATTTGACGAACGATTGCCAGGTGCGCTGGAAGCGTGTGCAGACCGGATCGGCCAGCCTCAACCGCCAATCGCTGATCAAGACCAAAGGCCGATTGAACGTCTCATTTCGAAAACGGACTTGGGCAGCGGCCAAAGCACAGATAATCTTGAAGAACTTCTTCGAGCCATAAGAGAACTGCAGGTCCTGGTTTCCGCACGAGAACGCTCACTCCCGGCCATCAAGTGAAAGCAAGGACTAACCCAATAATTATCCGAATCGCCCTGAGACATAGTCTTCCGTCATTTTTTCGCCCGGATTGCTAAATATTTTTTCGGTTCGATTAAATTCGATCAATTTTCCAAGATAAAAGAAAGCCGTCATGTCTGAGCAACGTGTCGCCTGCTGCATGTTGTGCGTCACGATGATGATCGTAAACTGGTCCTTGAGCGAATCAATGAGCTCTTCGACTTTCGCCGTGGCGATTGGGTCCAGCGCAGAGCAAGGTTCATCCATCAGGACAATTTCTGGTTGGACGGCGATGGCACGAGCAATACAGAGGCGTTGCTGCTGGCCGCCGGAGAGACCAAGGGCGCTCTCGTGCAATCTGTTCTTAACTTCGTCCCATAAAGCTGCCCCTTGCAGGCTGGATTCGACCCTGCCGTCAATGGTGCCCTTATCGCGAACACCGCCTATCCGCAAGCCGTAGGCAATATTCTCGTAAATCGATTTTGGAAACGGATTGGACTTCTGGAAAACCATCCCCACTCGCTTCCGCAACTCGGTCACATCCACGTCGGACGAGTTGACATCCACCCCATCGATCCGAATCTCACCTGCCGTCACTCTGGCGTGATCGATCAGGTCGTTCATCCGGTTAAAGCAACGCAGCAAGGTCGACTTTCCGCAGCCGGAAGGTCCGATGAACGCCGTGACCTTTTTTTCCGGGATCTTGAGATTAATACCGTGCAATGCCTTGGAGGTGCGATAGTAGAAATCAACCCGATCGACATCGACAATCGTCCGTGCAGTGCCGACCGACGATTCCGCGGATTCAGCAACGCGGGTGGTCGCGGAACTGGGAGTTTTGGTTGTGATGTTTGTGGCAATTTTGGCTTCTTCCATAGAACCAACCTGGTTGCGCCTCTGGTGGTCAATTTTGAGGCCATTGTTTCAAGGTCAACAACAAAACACCTGAGCACGAGGATCGCCAACACGCAAATGTGACG
>Ga0210387_10005141_pt1 | contig 10026 bp, 5 predicted proteins | sample IncBWC7OmetaG_FD_160108 | JGI IMG/M metagenome (GOLD analysis project Ga0210387, IMG submission 160108) | Forest soil microbial communities from Barre Woods Harvard Forest LTER site, Petersham, Massachusetts, United States - Inc-BW-C-7-O ...
ACGGTACCACGGACTCGTGCGGGCGCGCGAGGCGCTCGCGAGCTCGTACAACGTGCCCGCCGTTGGGCTCGCCGACACACTCGGCGTCGATCGGTTCTTGCGCACGCTGCATCTCGCCGGCTTTGCCTCGCTCGAACACAGCAGCGAGTACTACGGACTTGGGTTAGCGCTCGGCGATGGTGACGTGTCGCTGCTGGAGCTTGCGAATGCCTATCGCTCCCTCGCCAACGGCGGCCTCTGGCGGCCCGCGCGCTGGGACATGGAGGCCGGCACCGCTCGCACGGACTCTCGCCGCGTGCTCTCGGCCCGATCAGCGGCCCTCGTGCTGGACATTCTCGCGGATCCCGACGCGCGGACGCCGGCGTTCGGGACGATCACGCCGTTCGACTTTCCGTTCCCTGTCGCCGTGAAGACCGGGACCAGCCGACACTTTACAGACAACTGGGCCGTCGGGACGACCGGCGAGTTCACCGTCGCGGTCTGGGCCGGGAATTTCACCGGGCAGCCTATGGCTGGAGTGAGTGGCGTCACGGGTGCAGGCCCGCTCCTGCATCGCTCGGTCATGCTCACCGCGCGACGATATCAGCCCGGACTGTTGGCCACTCCCGCATCGCTCGGCGCCGAACCCGTGCGCATCTGTCGGCTGTCGGGCATGCGTGCGGGGCCGCAATGTCCGTACGTCACCGAGTGGTTCGCACCAGGTACTGCGCCCACCAAACTCTGCGACTGGCACGTCGGCGATACGCACCTCGCTGGTCCGTCGACTGCACCGTCAGTCCGCGCCGCGTTGCGTCTCGTCTCGCCGCACGATGGTGATGCGTACGCGATTCCGCCCGGTGTCGACGCGCGGTACGCGACATTAGCGCTACGCGCCGAAGGCGCGGCGCGAATGTCATGGACGATCGACGGACAGCCGGTGGTCTCGCCGCGATGGCCACTCGTGCCTGGTTCGCACACGGTGACGGTCACGAGTAACACGGGCGAGATTGTTACCGCTCACATCGAGGTGCAGTGACATATTGGCGCCCATGACAATACGAAAGAAAAAGGCGTCAGCAAAGAAGGCGCCGGCGAAGAAGGCGTCAGCGAAGAAGACGACGAAGCGCGCCAAGCGGGCCGCCCCAACTACGGCTCCCGCGAAGGGCAATACGCAACCGCTTCCCACAAACGGCCCGCAATTCGCGCAGCCAATCGTGACACCGGACCCCACGGCATTCACGGTGCAACACGGATCCGACACGGCCGCCTACAAGATCCTCGACAGCCAAAAGGGCAAGCTCCTACCTCGACCATTCCCGGTCGCAAAAGAGGCAGAGCCCACGGTGACACTCGCCGATGCCATCGGTACGCAAGGCGCATCGGTCACCGCCGCGATTCAGCGCGCGGGCCAGATCGTGTTCCACGTCGTCGGCGACACAGGCAACACGAAGGGCCCGAAAGACATGGTGCTGGTCGCCGACAAGATGGTCAGCGATTACACGGATATCGACCCCAAGTCGGTACCCTCGTTCTGTTATCACGTCGGCGATGTGGTCTACAGCTTCGGCGAAGGCCAGTACTACTATGATCAGTTCTACGATCCATTTCGGGATTACCCTGCGCCGATTTTCGCCATTCCCGGCAACCACGACGGGATGGTGGCACCGAACACGGAGTCGGTGACGCTCGACGCATTTCTCGAGAACTTCTGCGGAGCCGGCGAAGCGCCACATCGCACGCCGGAAGCCGGCGAGCTCGTGCGCACGGCGCAGGTGCAGCCCGCCGTGTACTTCACGCTCGAAGCGCCGTTCGTCCGAATCCTGGGCGTGTACAGCAACTGCCTCGAAGACCCTGGCATCATTTCGACGCAGAACGGCACATATCCCGGTCTCACCGACGTCCAGCTCACGTTCCTCGCGACGGGCCTCAAGCGCGTCGTCGACGAGGGCTTCGAGGGCGCGGTACTGATCGCCGTGCACCATCCTCCGTACGTTGCCGCGCTGACCGGTCGACGGCATGGCGGCAGCCCGGCAATGCTGAAAGAGATCGATGCCGTGTGTCAGTCGACCGGCTTCTGGCCGCACGCGGTGCTCTCGGGTCACGCGCACAACTACCAGCGCTTCACACGCGCGAAGGATGGGAGAGAGACGCCATATCTCGTCGCCGGCAACGGTGGCCACGCCGTCTCGCGCCTGACGCACAAGGGCAGTCCGACGCTCAGAACACCGCTCGCTCAGCCCGCGCTCTCTGATGGCGATGACACGATCACGTTCGAGAACTACGACGATCAGGATTTCGGCTATCTGCGCGTGATTGTCGACCCGACGCAGCTCAGGATCGAGTACCACCCGCAGTCTGACGGGGAAACGTCAAAAACCCCGGACGACTTCGTGACGGTGGAGCTCGCCACGCGCAAAATCGTGCACTACACGGCGGTTTCGTGACACTCGTGACAAACAGCCCCACACTTTGTAATGTGGCTGTAAGGTAGCGTTAGTCATTGAAGTGAAACGACTCACGTGCTCCGGCACCCCGACACCCGAGCCCATCGCTGTGACAGTTCTGTAGCCCGCCGGTGACGATCGCTCAGACCTGAGAGGACTAGGCTGACGGCGTTCTAGAGCAGCCATCGTTTCCCCTCCAGTCAGGTCGGGTATGAGACTATCGTTTGTCCGAGGCAGCATCGCGCTGGCCGCGATGCTCGCCGCGTCGCGCGTGAGCGCGCAGACTGGTGGTTCAGGCGCGATAGCCGGCGTCATCAACGACGCGAACCACCATCCTCTCTCCGGGGCCATCGTCCAAGTTCTTCCGTCGCGCCTGAGCGCGTACGCGAACGAGGATGGGGTATATCGCGTCGCGAACGTCCCCGCTGGCGCCGTTCGCGTCATCGCGCGGATCCCCGGCTTCATTGTCGATACCGTGTCCGTAACGATTGTCGCGAACCAAACGCTGACGCAGAATTTCGCGCTCCGGCCAACGAGCGTGGTGCTGCAGCGGGTGAACATCAGTTCGCCCCGGATGAACGAGACGAAGCAGGCCGCGCTGCAGGAGCAGAAAAACTCCGAGCAGATCGTGAGCGTGCTGTCGGGCGACGAGATCCGCTCGCTCCCGAACGCGAACGCGGCCGAAGCCGCGGCACGTATGCCCGGCGTCACCGCTGAGCGCGACGAGGGTGAAGGCAAGTTCGTCGAGGTCCGCGGTACGCCGCCCACGTTCACGAATGTCGAGATCGACGGTGTGCACATTCCGGGTACGCTGAGCGGCGACCGGTCGGTCAAGCTCGACGACGTGCCGTCGGACCTCCTCGGCGCGATCGAAGTCAGCAAGACGCTGACGGCCGACATGGACGCGAACGCGATCGGCGGGACGGTCAATCTCGTCAGCAAGATCCCCGAGGGTGCCCCGCGCGGATACATCTCGGGTCAGTACGGCTATCAGACGCTCGAGAATAACTCGAACGGTCAGGGCAACGCCACCTATGGCGGCCGCCTCGGCGATCACCAGCAGTTTGGATTCTTGCTCGGCGGCTCGTACGATCGGACGAACCGCGTGCTCGAGGATGTCGAGCCGTCGTATACGGCCGACAATGTGGTGGGCAACACTATCTCGGCGCCGGTGACCAACGGTGGGGGATTCAACCACTACTACCCCAGCGGTTGGAGCGAGCGCGAGTACGACTATTATCGCACGCGGTACGGGCTCGACGGGGACGTCGACTATCGGTTCTCGCCGACAACGTCGGTGTACCTGCGCGGGCTGTGGAGCGCGTTTTTCGACCAGGCCAATGTCTGGCACACCGAAGTGAACGGCGGCACCGATATGATGGTGAACGGCGTGCCGACGGTCACCGGCTCGAACATCACACCAAATTCGTCGAACCGGGGACCGATCGAGCACACTTGGGGCGGCGTTGCCGGCGGCAAGACGGTGCTCGGTCCCGTGCATCTCGATTACAACGCCACCTACTCCGGTTCGTCGGCGACCTATCATGAGCAATACAGCGACTCGTACGGCGCCGACTCGCTCAGCTCCGTGTCGAACTTCGGCTACACGTATGGCGCCAACAGCCGGCTCGTGCCGCGCTGGATGCCGACTGACCCGACGGTACTTTCAGCTATACATAACGGCGCCAACTTCCCGCTCACGTCTGTTAACCAGGGGAATGAAGGGGTCGACGGGCAGAATGTGGGTGGCAGCTTCAACGCCTTGATTCCGTATTCCCTCGGGACCTTGCCCGCGAGCTTCAAGTTCGGCGTGAAGTACTACAACGAGCACAAGAGCGACAATCCGAACTATTTCGGTTACGACAATAGTACCTACAACTTGGGGAATTTGGGGCAATACGAGAGCAACTACACCGTCAACGGGTACTACGATCATATCTGCGGCGGATGTTATCCGCTCGCGCCATTCGGAAGCATCCCGGCGGTCCAGAATGCCCTGAACAGCAACTCCGCCTTCACGTCGCAGCAGGTGCATGCCCAGCAGTTATTCAACAACCTGAGCGGTACGTGGTCCGGCACGGAGCAAATATCGGCGATCTACGCGATGCAGACGCTGGACGTCGACCTGCTGCACATCAACATCGGAGTCCGCGCCGAGCAGACCCACCTCGGGTACGAGGCGTTCAGTCAGGACTCCGTGGGCGACCAGACGGCCGCTTCGCTGATCCATGTGCACAAGCAGCATACATACAACGATCTCTTCCCGAGCGCGCTGCTTCGCTTCGCCCTCGATGAGAATACGAACGTCCGTGCCTCGATCGATTTCGCGATCGCCCGACCGGATTACGGGGCCCTGATTCCGAACTTCTCGTTCCCGCTCAACGCCATCCCGAACACGGTCTCGTCAGGGATCAACGCCAATAACCCGTTGCTCAAGCCCGAGCGCTCGGTCAACTATGATCTGCTCGCCGAGCACTACTTCCCGCAAGTTGGTGTGCTGTCGGGTGGTCTCTTCTACAAGCAGATCTCGGATTTCATTTTCAATCGCGTCGAGCCATACAACGGGCAATTCATTTACGAGCCGCGGTACCTGCCGACGCCCGGCAACGTGTTCTACATCACGCAGCCGCAGAACGGGCCGTCAGCGTGGGAGTACGGATTCGAGGTGGACTACACCCAGCACCTGACGTTCTTGCCGGGCGCCTTCCGCGGCGTTGGATTCGACGTGAACTGGACGTGGGTCGAGTCGCGGGCCGCAGTGCCGCAGGATACCACCGTCTATCACGGCGATCCGTTCCGGCACGCAATGATTCCTCGCCAATTCCCGAACCTGTTCAACACCTCGCTGCTGTACGACTACGGGCCGGTCTCAGCGCGCCTGAGCGGACAGTACACCGCCGCGAGCATCTATCAGTACGGCCAGGACGGAAGCAGCAATCCTCAGTCCGGCGACAACTGGAACTACCCGCACTGGCAGATCGACGGCTCGGTCATCTGGTCGTTCTATAGATCGACGGCCTTCCAGTTCCAGGTGCTCAATCTGAACAACGAGACGTTCGGCTTCTTCAACGGCAACGGTCTGCCGGGGAGTGGCCACGGATACAATACCCAGCGCGAGTACTACGGCCGGACGTTCTGGTTCGGCCTCCGTCAGGGACTCTGACCGAGGTGATCCCAGTTCGCCATCGCATTCAACACGATGGCGAACGTGCCCTGGGATTCCCACCGCCATAGCGGTCGGATCCCGAAGAGAACCAGGTGGCCCTTGCCGACCGGCGCGTCGACAAGGGCCGCTTTGCCGATGAGCTCCGGCCCGCCCGCCATGAGACCCGACAGCAGGAGCGAGTCCGGCTTCGGGTAATAGCGCAGAATCACCTTCGCCCGCTGCGCCTCGGCCTGCTTCAGCACCGCGGAATCGACATCGGCCGTCACATCGAGCGTGTCCCGCGGCACGACAGTCAGCACCGGATCCCCGCCGAAGTACGCCGGGAACGCCGAGACATCGTCGTACCCATAGAGGAGGGGGCTCAGTTTCGCGACTTCCTGCACCCGCACAATCGAGCCCTGCGCCCGGAGCTGGCGGCGCTCGACGACTTGCACCGTTCGCGAGAACCCGAGTGAGCTGACGAGCGCACTGGTCGAACCCTCGGTGATCAGCAATCCACCCCGCTCAACGAATTGCTCCAGAGCCGCCGCTCCGACTAACCCCATGCCCGGCCGCACATCATCCGTGGCATCCCACACGCCGAGATCAGGCGTCGCCGGCGTCTTTTTCCATGGCACCGGCGGTCCGACCATCGGCCGGCCGTTCAGGATCGCCGTGAGCGGGCCACCGACGTGCGGGAACACGACGACGTCGAACTGTCCAGCGCGCCGGGCTTTCGCAGGCTTTGATCGCTAATTGAGGTATACGGGATGCCCATCTGTTCGAACGCAAATCGCACCCAACCCTCGTTCTGCGTCTCGATCCACGTGTGCATCAAGGCGATGCGAGGCACACTGATCGCGTGGCGTTTCACGGATGTACTGGCCGCTATCGCATTCAACCCGAGGGCGGCGACTGATTTCGATGTGGCGCCTTCGACGATAAACGTGCCAGCGGGGAATTGCTGGTCGCCGATGGTGAACGTCGTGTCAGCTACCGCTACGCGCGCACCCGGGACTTTCCACGGCAACGCCGCAGCGCGCCAATCACCCGTATTTTTCAGAATCAGTGTGGCACCATCACCGGACGTAGAGCCCAATGCGACGGCGTCCGCGTCGAGCGGCGTCATTGCCTGGCTCAAGACCGAAGAGTCGGCGACCGGTCGCACGATCACATGGCGGAGCAGGTCGAGCGTCCACCCGGTATCGTCATACGGCGGCGGCTCGTTCGACCCGAACTTTTGTGTCGCAAGGAGCGTCCGCACGGTCCCGGTGTACGGCTGATCCATGCGCACGATCCAGTCGCCTTTGTGCACCTGGATGACAGGCCGCGCCGGCGGAGTCGGCGCGGTGTCACCCGGCAACCGCGCGATGCCGCCGGAGTCGCGCGGCGCGAGGCTCGACCCGAGGTCGACCGGTCGCGGCGCTTCTTTGACCGAGAAGTCGCTCGACGCGATCTGGATCTCCGTGCCCTGCAGCCGGAACAGATTGACCAGCGCCGCGGCCTCACCGACGTGCCGCTGATCGTGCGGGATCACGAACGCATAGGGCGCCGTCGTCTGACCTCGCCGGATGCTGCGATCGACTTTCGCGACGTAATTCTCGAGGAACGTGTCTTTATGATCCGCCACGTAGCGGAGCGCAATCAAGACTCCGGATTCTTGATAGTTGATATTCGTGCGAATGCACCACTTGATGCCGTTCACCGGCGGATTCGAGCGGTCCCACCGCCGGTCGATCGCGTCGCTGCCGAGGTGCACCGGATGGCAGTCCGCGCCGCGGGACGTGTACGTCTCGTAGAAGCGCCCGATCGAGTTGTGGAGACTCGCGATGGAAAGGATCGTATAGTTCGGCGCCCAGCCATCGTAGAACCCATGCGTCCAAACGCCGGGCAGCCCGCGCCGCGTCAGCTCGGTGATCTCCTGATAAGCGAGCGTATGGAGCTCGTCGACCAGGATCGGGTCGAACTCGTCGTTGTACGGTCCCGTGCCCGTCGACGTGTAGAGAAACGGCACGGACTCGTGCAGATCGTGCGCGATCGTCGGGTGCCACGCCAGAAAGGTCTTGACGACCGCCTGCGTCAATTTCTGCGACACCACCATCGCATCGCGATTGTTGTCGTGCGCCGTGTACTTGCCCCAGTAGATGAGCGGCACACCGTACGCACCGATCTTGAGCGCCCGCGCCTCGGTGAAGGCATCGACCATCCGGTCTCTCCCATCTGTCTCCAGAATGGGCGTAATCAACGTGATGACCCCACGCCGAATGGCCTGCACGTGCGGCGACTCGTCGACGGCCAGCCGGTACGCCAGCTCCATGAGCATCTCGGGACTGCCAGTTTCGGGCGAGTGAATCGATCCCGTCAGCCAGTAGATCGGCTTCGCCTCATGGATCAGCCGCGCTTTTTCTTCGGCGCCGAGCCCGCGCGTGTCGGACAACCGCGCGAGCTTGGCGCGATAGTCATCGAGGGATGCGATAGTCTGTTCGTCGCCGATCGCGACCGCCAGCATCTCCCGGCCTTCGTCACTCATGCCAGCCGTAAACACTTTCACTCTGGGCGAGGCCGCGGCCAACGCTCGAAAGTACTTGTTGACGTCAGCGGTCTTCGACAGCCGCCCGATCGTTCCGGGGACGTAGCCGAGCACCTTGAGTGGCGTGGGCACCGTCGACGAGGCAGGCATGTAGTCGACGAGCTCCGTCGAGAACTTCCACTTGCTGTCCGTCGGCGTCAGGGCGATGATCGCCTTCGTGTACGTGGAATCGATGGGTTGTTGCGCGCACAGCATGTGGGCGGTCAAGGCCAGCCCGGAAACGAATAGGCGACGATGCATACCCGACTATACGCCTTACTAGTCGTGTTCGCTATCGGAGGCTGCGACAGCTCCACGACGCGCACGATACGGGTGTTCGAGAACCGCACTCAGAACACGGGTCGTCGGATCGACGTGCACGTCGTCGTGCTACACGCGCTCGAACGCCCTGTCGCACCGGATCCTATCGTCGTGTTTACCGGAGGACCAGGTCTCGCCGCGGCCCAAGATGCGCGCTATTGGGCCCGAGTGACAGCGCGTCTGCGCCCGCACCACGACGTGATCCTGGTCGACCAACGCGGAACGGGCGGCTCGGCTCCCCTCCCGTGCAACCTCTTCGAAACCGGCCGGCTGCAGCCGTACTTCGATCCGGTATACCCGGTTGACCGCGTACGCGATTGTCGCCGGATGTTAGAGCGTCGGGCCGACCTGACCCGGTACGCGACGGACGATGGCGTCGACGACATAGCCCAAGTGCTCGATTCGCTCGGGGTACAGCGCGCCGATCTCTTCGGCATCTCCTACGGCAGTCACGCGGCGCTCACCTTCTTACGGCGCCATCCGGACCGCGTGCGCACGCTCGTGATCTCGGCCATCTGGCCACCGGAACGCACGCCATTCACCTCGCCAGAGATCATCGCGCGGGCGCTCGCCGCATCGGATACCGGACACGTGGTCGATAGCGCGATGGCCCGATTGAGGCACGCGCCCGTAACGGTGAGTCTCTGGAACTGGCCGCACCTCCGGCGCGAGTCGGTGACGATCACCGCGCCCGGGTTCGCGGAGCGAATCTTTACCATCCTCTATACGCCGAGCCGGATACGACGCGTGATCCCGCTCGTGCGGCAGGGCCTCGCGGGCGACTGGACACCGTTCGCGAAGGCCGCGCTCTTGGACAGCAGGTCACGGAGAGCAGGGCGCTACTGGGGCATGACCTTCTCTGTCATGTGTACCGAGTCGGCTCCACGCCTCGCGCGCCTCGATACCGCCCGCCTGGCCGCCGCGAGCCCGATTGGCCTGCCTATCACCGGCGGCCTCATCGCCGCGTGCGCCGAGTGGCCACACGGAGTGCTCGCGCCAGAAGACACGATGGCAGTGACCTCGGCAGCGCCAGTGTTGCTGCTGGAAGACGGCCTCGATCCAGCGACTCCCCCGGAGTGGGCGGACTCGGCGGCCGCTCGCTTGCCGAACAGCAAACGCGATTTCAACCCGACCGGCGGGCACGCTTTTATGACGGATGAGCGTATGGCCCGTGTCGCGTCTTTTATCGACTCTCAATAGTTTGTATCATGCCCTTGCCCAGCCACATGCTGGAGTCGATGGCAGACCGGCGCAGGGAAGAGGCAGTCCAGGCCAATCGCGACAAGCTGCGGGATTATGTCGTAACGGCCTTGGCGTGCTTCGCATGGTGCGCGGTCGGAACGTTCCTGATCGCGTGGTCCGCGCACACGACCGACGAAGCGCTTGGACGTATGGCGTTCTGGGGTGGGCTCGGGGTCGGGAATACAGGCATTATCTACACTCTCCTCGCCGCCTATCGGCGCGGCGAGAAGCGCGGAGACTGGTGAGGGCTAAACGGTCAGGACCGCTTTGCCGTCGATCTTGCCGGCCTTGCTCTCCTCGAGCACATGCTCAGCCTGCGTAAACGA
>Ga0210387_10005143_pt1 | contig 10025 bp, 7 predicted proteins | sample IncBWC7OmetaG_FD_160108 | JGI IMG/M metagenome (GOLD analysis project Ga0210387, IMG submission 160108) | Forest soil microbial communities from Barre Woods Harvard Forest LTER site, Petersham, Massachusetts, United States - Inc-BW-C-7-O ...
GGACCAGGCTCATCACCTCCCGCTTGTTGCTCTTCACGATGCGGTTTCCCAAGGAGCTCGGTACGGACATCTGGATCGACAACCTGGCCTTTTACCGCCACAAGGGGTGGAGGCCGGCCGGAGGCGATGGGGGAGCCGATGCACCTTAGAGGCGGGAGGTCGAAGCAAAGGCGTTCGCTTGGCAACGAGCTTGTACGGCCCCTCGAGGGCGTTGAGGGCAATTGTTTGGGCCGAATCGAAAGAAAGGGAGCGATCTTCATGAATACGAATCTACGAACTGGAATGTTGTCATTGGCGGTTCTGCTTGTCGGCGGCGGGCTCGTCGCCTGCACCAGCCAGGCGGTCAGCACAGGGACCGGCGGCTCCGTCGGCAGCACGGGGACCGGCGGATCGACGAGCTCCGGCGGCAGCACGGGCTCGGGCGGCACCGCCGGCGGGTACGCAACGAACAGTGGCGTTCTGTGTCCCACGCCGGCGCAGGCTCTCATCACGAGCTTCACGTACTCGCCTGGTGAGGCCGGCACGAACCCGACGGACTCCGTGCACTTCGGCGATGATTCCACGACGTTCTCGGGAAGCGAGTACGTGTACCCCACCTCGGGAGACTGGGTGATCACCTCGGATGTGACCAACAGCAGCTGGCACATCACAGGAACGGTCGGCACCTACTCGGGCTTCGGTCTCTCCTTCGACAGCTGCAGCAGGCTCGATGCGTCGGCTTACAGCGGGATCTCGTTCACCCTCGGCGGAACGGTGGGCGCGGCCGGGACGGCGGCCAACACCATCACGATGGGCATCGGGACCTTGCCGGACACGATCGCGGCTTCCTGGCTCGATACCCACGGAGTCGATGGCGGCACGGGAACAGTTCCGCCCGGCGCTTGCGTCCCCACCTCGGGCACCAACCAGTACAGCCAGACGACCTGCGCGGATCCCACCGAGGTCATTGCCGTTCCGGCGACCCCGGCCCTGCAGAGCCTGACCTGGGCGAGCTTCACCGGGGGCAAGCCCATGCCGGTCGTCCCGAGCGACATCCTCACCGTCTATTGGTTCTTCCCGCCTCCCGCAGGTGCCGGAACCGCGACCCCGACGACCTATGCCGTCGACATCACGATCGACAACCTCGCGTTCACGCCTTGAGCCGAGCTCCGTCCGGCTCCTTGGGGCAGAGACCTGACTCCATGACGCCACCTTCGTCGACGCTGTTCGCATGCGCCTGGCTCGCCACCCTCGCGTCGGGGACGGCGGGCTGTCTCTGCCCGCCTTGCCCGACGGCGGGCGGAGGTGCACCGGCCACCGCCGCGACCGTGGGCAAGGGCCCGGCAGCGCCGGCCGCCTCCGGCAGCCGTCAGGTGGTCTGGGACGGAGAGGGCGCCGGCGCGGGCGCGCAGGGGTGGGACTCCTGCGCCGACCCCAAGGTCGGCTGCAGCAAGGTGGCGACGGCGCCCGGCGTCGGCGTCAACGGAACCACGGCCATCAAGCTGCACGGCGACGGGACGGGGTTCCTGGGCATGGGGTGGAACCTGTTCGGCTGGTACCCGGAGAACGCCGGGATCGACATGACCCCCTACAGCCACCTGACGTTCCAGATCCGCGTCGACGCCAAGTCGCCGGAGGTCGCGGTCGATCCCGCCTCCGTCGGCGTGCTGCTCGGGTGCAGCGGGAACAAGAACGACAGCGCCACTGTGCCGGTCGACCGTTACGCCAAGGGCTTCGCCGACGGCAAGTGGCACAAGGTGGAGATCCCCATCTCCGCTTTTACAAAAGGCCCGGGCGCCAAATTCGACCCGCAGTCGTTCTGGGAGTTTCGGATCGCCACCTGGAGCGCGGCGCCGCGGCACTTCGACATCTTCATCGACGACATCGCGCTCGAGAAGCAGTAGGCGATCGTGGATCGGGGGGGCAAGGCGCTCGTCGTGGCGAGCGTGGGAGTGTGGTTGGGGGGCGCCCTGGCGTGCGTCGACACGGGACCGCGCGCCCAGGCGGACGGATCCGCCGTCGGGCCGGGTGCCGTACAGCCGGCCACCTGTCCGGGGACGCCGCCCGTCGCCGATTCGGGCGACGCGGGAATCCCGTCCGCGGATCCGGCGCCGGCCGGTCCGTATACGTGGAAGAACGTGGTCATCAAGGGGGGCGGCTTCGTCAGCGGCATCATCATGAGCCAGGCGCTGCCGGGTCTCGCCTTCGCGCGGACCGACGTGGGGGGCGCCTACCGCTTCGATCCGGTCAACCAGCGTTGGATGCCGCTGACCGATTGGGTCGGGCACAGCAACTCGAACCTGATCGGGATCGAGAGCATCGCCACCGACCCGACCGATCCCCACAAGGTTTACCTGGCCGCCGGGGAGTACCTCACGGCCGGCAACGGCGCGATTCTCAGCTCGACGGACATGGGTCAGACCTGGACGACGAACGCCATCGCCGCGCCGATGGGCGGAAACGTCGACGGCCGCTCGATGGGCGAGCGGCTGGCCGTCGATCCCAACCTCCCGAGCACCTTGTACTTCGGCTCGCGCAACGCCGGCTTGTGGAAGAGCACGGACTCCGCGCAGAGCTGGACACAAGTCGCGGGGTTGGTCGATCCCGCGACGGGCATGATCCTTGGCGCCGGTGCCGGGAACAGCGCGGGAACCGGCTACGGGTTGACGTTCGTGGCGTTCGATCCGAGCAGCGGCGAACCGGGGAACGCGACGCCAGCGGTCTACGTTGGCGTCGGCGCGACCAGCGGGAATACGCTCTATCGGTCGACCGATGCCGGGATCACCTGGAGCGCGGTCACCGGCGCGCCCACCGGAATGATGCCGCATCACGCGGTGCGGGACGGCTGCGGCAACCTCTACCTGGCCTACAACAACGGCTCCGGCCCGAACGGGGTCACCGCCGGCGCCATCTGGCGCTACGGCACGGCGAGCGGCGCCTGGACCGACGTGAGCCCCGCAGGCGCCGGTGTCGGCTTCGGCTTCGGCGGAATCTCAGCCGACGCTGCCCATCCGGGAACGCTCGTCGTCACCACCATCGACGACTGGGGGGACGCCGAGGCCAAGATCTATCGAACCACGGACGGGGGCGCGAGCTGGGCGTCTCTCGCCAGCGGGGCCGTCTGGGACGTGGCGGGCGCCGAGTGGCTGTATTGGCACAGCGGCAACCTGCCGTCGAGGGGCTGGATGGGCAACGTGCAGATCGATCCCTTCGATTCGTCGCACGCGCTCTTCATCACCGGGCAGGGTCTGTGGTCGAGCGACGACGTGACCGCCGCCGACAGTGGCGCGGCGACGCACTGGTCGTTCGCGGACGATGGTCTGGAAGAGACCGTGGCGCTCGATCTGGCCAGCCCTCCAGCCGCCGTCCCACCATCGCCCCCGACGGCGCCACTGCTGACAGGGGTCGGAGACATCGGCGGGTTCCGGCACGACGATCTCGGTGTCTCACCGCCGACCGGGATGTTCGACAACCCCATCTTCGGCAACACCAACAGCATCGACTTCGCCGAGAGCGCGCCCCACATCGTCGCGCGGGTGGGGACCAACTCGTCGTCGGGCAGCTCGAACGGCGCCACCTCGATGGACGGCGGCACGACCTGGACGCCGTTCCCCTTGGCCAATGTGCCGCAGGTGTCCAACTCCTCCGCGACGGTCTACGCCTCGGCGGGATCGATCGCTGTTTCCGCCGACGGCGCGACGTTCGTCTGGGTTCCCGCGATCGCCAAGAAGGGCTCGCCCCAGCCGCCGCCCTCCCACTCGTCCGACCACGGCACGACCTGGACCGCCAGCGCGGGGCTCAGCGCCGGCCTGCTGGTGGCCGCCGATCGGGTCGAGGCCTCCACGTTCTACGCGGGCGGCCAGGGCAAGACGATGTACGTGAGCACCGACGGTGGCGAGACGTTCACCGCGGTCATGACCGCCTCGTCCGGCCGGCCGCGCCCGCTGTTCGGCGTGGCCGGCGACGTCTGGGTTCCGACCGGCACCGGCCTGCTGCACTCGCAGGACGCGGGCGCGACGTTCCCGGCGGTGGCGGGCGTCAACGGGGCGACCGCGGTCGGCTTCGGCGCGCCGGTCCTGCCGAACCAAACCTATCCCTCCGTCTACCTGGCCGGCTCGGTGCTGGTCTCCGGCACGGCCAGCTACGCCTGGGGGATCTACCGCTCCGACGACGCCGGCATGAGTTGGCAGCACCTCGACGACGCGCAACACCAGTTTGGCTACATCAACTGCCTGGCCGGCGATCGCCGCCAGGCCGGCCGTCTCTATATCGGCACCTCCGGGAGGGGAATCGTTTATGGCGACCCGCAATGAAGACACAGCATCAGACGGCAGAGCAAAGGAACCGACGACAATGACGAGACGAATTTCCTGGGCGATGTCATTGGCGGGGATCGTGGCGACGTTGCTCCAGCCCGCCTGTACGGTCTGCACCTGCCGGGTGCCGCCGCAGTCGCCGGGCGCGACCGCGGCGGCGGCGCCGACCGCTGCCCAGGCTGTGCAGGGCGGCGGCCTGAAAGGCAGCGCGGCCTACAGCTGGAAGAACGTGGTCGTCCTCGGCGGCGGCTTCGTCAGCGGCATCGTCTTCAGCTCCGTCGAAAAGGGGCTCGTCTACGCCCGCACCGACGTCGGCGGCGCCTACCGCTGGGACGCGGCCGGCAAGGCCTGGGTCCCCCTCACCGATCAGCTGGGGCGCGACTCGAACTTCTTCGGGATCGAGAGCCTGGCCGCCGATCCGGTCGACGCCAACAAGGTCTACCTGGCGGCGGGGACGTACACCGGCTCGTGGGTCGGCAACGGCGCCATCCTCCGTTCGAACGATCGGGGCAACAGCTGGCAGACGATCGATATGCCGGTGAAGATGGGCGGCAACGAGAACGGCCGCTCGATGGGCGAGCGGCTGGCCATCGACCCCCATCAGCCCGGCATCCTCTACTTCGGGTCGCGCAAGGCGGGGCTGTGGAAGAGCACGGACGCTGCGTCGACCTGGGAGAAGGTCAACAGCTTCACCGCCTCGGACAACGACAAGGGGATCGGGATCCCGATCATCCTGTTCGACAAAGCGAGCGGCACCAAGGGCAAGCCGACGCCGGTCATCTACGCGGCGGTCGCCAACAACGACGGCAGCCTCTACCGCAGCAGCGACGCCGGCGCCACCTGGAAGCTGGTCCCCAAGCAGCCGACGGGCGTGATGGCCAGCCACGCGGCGTTCGATTCCACCGGCGCGCTGTACCTCAGCTACACCAACGGCCCGGGCCCCAACGACATCAGCGACGGGGCGGTCTGGAAGTACGATCCCAAGGCGGAGAAGTTCACCGACATCACGCCGGCGGCGCCGAAGGGGGACGACAAGTTCGGTTACGGCGGGCTGGCGCTCGACGCCGCGCACCCGGGCACGCTCATGGTCAGCACGATCGACCGCTGGACCAAGGGGGACGAGATCTACCGGACGACCGACGGCGGCAGGAAGTGGAAAGCCCTCTTGCCCAAGGTGGTCCGCGATGACGCGGGCGCGAAGTATCTCTACTGGCACAAGTCCGAGCCGATCGGGCGGGGGTGGATGGGCGACATCGAGATCGATCCTTTCAACAACGGCCGTGCGATGTATGTGACCGGCGCCGGGCTCTGGGCCACCGACGACGCGAACGCCGCCGATTCGGACAAGCCGACGCACTGGACCTTCCTCGACCGCGGGTTGGAGGAGACCGTCATCAAAGGCCTCGTCAGCCCCCCGGCGGGACCGCCGCTCTTGAGCGCGATGGGCGATCTCTGCGGCTTCCGCCACGACGATCTCGGCGAGCCCTCGAAGGACGGGATGTTCGACAATCCGCTCTGCGGGTCGGCCAGCGGGATCGACGTCGCCTGGACCAAGCCGGAGATCGTCGCCCGCGTCGGCTGGGACAACAACCAGAAGTGGGGCGCCTATTCGCTCGACGGCGGCAGGACCTGGATGCCGTTCAAGAGCATGCCCAAAAAGGCCAAAGGCGCCGGCTCGATCGCGGTGTCGGCCGACGGCACGGCCTTCGTCTGGGCGCCCCTCGAGGGGCCGGTCGTCTTCTCCCAGGACAAGGGCGCCACCTGGGCGCGCGCCGAGGGGCTCCCCGACGCGGAGGTCTCTCCGGATTGGGCGCCGGTGCCGTTTCGTCCGGCCGCCGATCGCGTGAACCCCAAGAAGTTCTACGTGCTCGACGCCAAGGGCGGGCAGGCCTTCACCAGCGTCGACGGCGGCGCCCACTTCACGGCGTCGTCGACGGGTCTGCCGAACCTCGCCGACTACCAGTTCGGCTCCGCTTCGGCGGCGGCCACGCCCGGGATCGAGGGCGACGTCTGGCTGACGAACTTCAAGGAGCTCAATCACTCCACCGATTCGGGCAAGACCTACGAGTCGATCCCCAGCGTGAGCGAGGCCTACGCCCTCGGCTTCGGCAAGCCGGCCGACGGCAAGAAGTACCCGGCGCTCTATCTCATCGGCAAGATCGACAACGTGGTCGGCTTCTTCCGCTCCGACGACGCGGGCGCCACCTGGCTGCGGGTCAACGACGACCAACACCAGTACGGCTTCTGCAGCGTCATCACCGGCGACCCCCGCGTCTACGGCCGCGTCTACGTGGGAACCGGCGGCCGCGGGATCGTCTACGGCGATCCGAGGTAGCCGGAGCTCTCGCCGGCGAATCTCCGCTGGTTTCGGGTTGGGGATGGGCGAGGGCCGCTTCTCGTCAGGGGATGAGCACGACACGCTGTCCAGACGGCACCGGTGCGGTCCAGGCCCTCTCGACGTCGGCCAGCGGCATGCGCAGCGCGTTCACTGTGATCTTGCCGGCGGCGATCGCGTCGGCGATGCGGGGGAGCTCGGCGACGATCTGCGCCACCGGGACCGACCCCTGACCGCTGCCGAGAACGCGGAGATTCGTCGAGCGCAGCGCGGCCGAGGAGAGGTTCATCGTCGGCCCAGCCACCGAGCCGATCTGGACCCAGTCGATGGGCCTCGAACGGTCACCTCTTTCAGTGAGGATGGCCATCATCGCCTGGGCGGCAGGCTCGCCCCAGAGATAGTCGAGGACGATGTCGCACTCAGAGGCCGCTTTCCCCAGACGAGCGCTGACCGATGCCGGGTCGCCCACCAGGGAGATCGCCTCGTCAGCCCCCGAGGAGGCCAGGCGGCCGGGCTCGCGCCCCGCGCCCACCACACGCCCGGCCCCCAGGAGCTTGGCGACCTCGACCGCCATCTGGCCGGCATTCCCCGTCACCCCCAGCACGAAGACGCTCTGGCCCGGCTGAATCGGCGCCCGAAGCCGAAGCGCCATCCACGAGGACATCGCCGGGTTCATCGCGGCGGCGATCGCCGCCGGGTCTACCCCCTCGGAAAGCGGCGCGCAGCGCCGGCGGTCGACGACGACCCTTTCGGCCATCGTGCCGAAGGGGGTGTCGTGCACGACGCAGTAGACGAGCCTGCCGTCGGGCAGCCGGCCCACGGCGTCGATGCCGGGAATCATGGGCAGCGTCCGCGCGTCGGCGTAGTGCTTTCCGGCGGCGCCCGATCGCACGCGCGGGTGAAGTCCCGCCGCGAGCACCTCCACCCAAGCTTCGTTCTGGCCCGTTGGTGGCGGGACCTCGAGCTCCTCGCAGCGAGGCGAGGCCTCGAAATCACGAACGACGGCTGCCAGCATGGTTGTCCTCTCTTCGCGCCTGGTAGTTTGTGTCACCAACAAACTAGTTTGTGCCACAAACAAAGTCAAATCGCCTCGCTCACCACCGCCGCTCTGGTTGTTGGTGACGCGTACTGTTGGTGCTACAAACATGGAGGTGGCCATCCGCCAGCCGAAGTTGACCCTCCCGGACGGTCTCGCTCAGCTCTCCTTTGCCGTCCAGAGCGCCATCGGGCGCGTCGCCGATCCCCACGACCTCTCCCTGGTCCAGATCCGACTGCTCGGGATCCTGCGCGATCGCGAACCCGGCATGTTTGCCCTGGCGACCTTCCTGAACATCGACAAGTCGAGCGTCACCGGGCTCGTCGATCGGGCTGAGCGCCGTGGCCTGGTCCGACGGAAGACGACCTCCCAGGACCGCCGCACCATTCGGGTCGCCCTCACGGAGGAGGGGAGACAGCTGACCCAAAAGCTCGCCAAGCAGGTCGAGCGCGAGCTTGCGCTGCTCGTCGAGGGGCTGTCGGCGGCGGACCGCCGGCACCTTCTGGCGATCGCCGGTAAGGTCGTCACCGCCGACGTCCAGCGCCGCCTCGTCCCGGCCCCCTCTCCGACGGACGGGGGGCCCGACCGCCGACGATCAGGATCGCGGAGGCGCTGAGGAATCCTGCCCGTTACAAGATCCGGGCGCCGCCGCTGGGCTCGAAGACGTAGATCTCCGCCGAACGCCCGGTGCGGTTTCGGTAGCCCGAGGCGACGGCCTCCGAAAAGGAATCGACGGCGGCGGTCTCAACCAAGTTGACAGTGCTTCCGCCGAAGCCGGCGCCGGTGAGGCGGGCGCCGTGGCAGGCGGGGAGGGCCAGGGCGAGCTCCACCAGGATGTCGAGCTCGGGGCAGCTCACTTCGTAGTCGTCGCGCAGGCTGGCGTGGGAGGCCGCCATCAGGATCTTGAGCCGGTCGGTGTCGTTCGAACGCAGGTCGGTCACAGCCTCGAGCACCCGCGCGTTCTCGGAGACGACGTGGCGGCATCGTTTGCGAACCACGGGCGGGAGCGCCGCGAAGAACCGCGCCTCGTCGTCGGGGCCGACGTCGCGCAGTGCGCGGACGCCCGGGCGGAGCCCAGCCAGGATCCGCACGCCCTCCTCGCACTCCGCGCGGCGCTTGTTGTATTCCGACGAGGCGAGGGAGTGTCGGACGCCGCTGTTGACCACGACGATCGTGAGCCCCGAGGGGATCTCCACCGTTTCGTGCGCCAGCGAGCGGCAGTCGAGCAGCAGCGCCTTTCCCTGCTTGCCGAAGGTCGAGGCCATCTGGTCCATGATTCCGCACGCCACGCCGGCGAACCCGTTCTCGGCCTCGCGGGCCAGCTTGGCGATCTCCAGCGACGGCAGCCGGAAGCCGCCCAGCGCCGACGACAGAAGGGCGGTCGCGACCTCGTAGGCCGCCGAGGAGCTCAATCCCGCCCCCTGGGGAATGTCGCCGGTGATGGCGGCCTCGCAGGCTGGGACCTCGATCCCTCGGTTCGAGAGCGCCCAGACGACGCCCTTGAAGTAATCGGCCCACCTCTGTTTTGGGTCCCGTTCCAGCGCGCCGCGGGAGAATGTGCAACGTTCGCCCAGATCGACGGCGTGCAGGGTGAAAGCCTCACCGGGAAGCCGGCGGGCGGCGACGGCCACGCCCCGGTCGACGGCGGCGGGGAGCACGAAGCCCTCGTTGTAGTCGGTGTGCTCGCCGATCAGGTTCACCCGTCCGGGCGCGAAGGCCACCACCTCGGGGTCGTGGCCGGCGACCTTGCGGAAGGCGGCGACGACAGCTTCGCGTTTCATCGAGACCCGACGCTGCTCAAACGTCGTCCCAGATGGGCGACGGGTATTCCCCTCGGGCGACCATCTCGTGGATCGTCTTCGTCACTGTCGGCTTGTCCTCTGGATGCGTCACGCCGAACCAGGCATCGGAGGTCGGCAAGACGCGCACCGTCGCCACCTTCTCCTCGAGGAGCTCGTCGACGACGACGGGGATCAAGCACTCGGAAGTTCCCGGCGCTCCCGCTTGAAGCTCGAGAAACCGCGTGAGGTGGCGCTCGAGGTGGTCGAACACCGAGGGGGTGAAGCCCCAGAGGTTCATCGAGACGACCTCGTTCCCGCCGAGCAGGTGCGTGTTCCCCGCCGCGTCCAGGTACCGGGCGCGGTCTCCCGCGCGCTCCACCTTCGCGCATTCGACCAAGGTCTCGAGGAAGCCGCCCCCGTCGACCTTACAGATCGCCCGCGTCACCGCTGCATGGTCGGAGAGCGTCTGCAGGATCGGGTAGCCCACCATGCAGTAGTTCGCCGCGTGTCGGGAGGAGGGTCCCCCCATCAGCTGCTCGGCCACCGCCTGGAACGACTTCTTGCCGTAGTGGTCGTCG
>Ga0210387_10005144_pt1 | contig 10025 bp, 9 predicted proteins | sample IncBWC7OmetaG_FD_160108 | JGI IMG/M metagenome (GOLD analysis project Ga0210387, IMG submission 160108) | Forest soil microbial communities from Barre Woods Harvard Forest LTER site, Petersham, Massachusetts, United States - Inc-BW-C-7-O ...
AGGCGCAGGCGCTCAGCCACACCTACCCAGACTGTCGCTATTCGGTGCTCGGGCCGTATGGCTGGACGACGTACGTCAGCGCGCCGAAGTCAGCCGGCATGTACGCGGACCCCGGACTGGATGGAGTTCGCGAGCAGCGGGGGCCGGCGCGAGATCCAGCAACGGGCCGGCTTCTGACGCCGAGGGAGCGACGGGCGTCACAGCAAGGCCCGCCGGAAAGGTGTGTGACGGCGACGGGACCCGTGAGGACAACATGCGTCCGACCCGGCACAGCGTAGAGACCACTCCGGCGTCTCATTGACCCGCCTCGCGTTCCTTGGCTCGTTCCTTCTCATAGTCGAGCAATGCGAGTGCTGCAGTGGCACGCTGACCCACGGTCAGGTTCCGGCGGCGCAGGTTCATCGAGATCACAAACCCAGCAGTCGGAATGTGTTCGCGGTTAGTATGCGCCGGAATGGCCCGCTCCAAAGCAAACGGTCTGCGCACGATCGTGTACGTGGACGGGTTCAATCTCTACTACGGCTGCCTGAAGGACACCCCCGAGCGGTGGCTCGATGTCGGAGCGCTCTGCAAACGCATGCTCAGCGCCGACGCCGAGATCGTCGGCATCAAGTACTTCACGGCACGCGTGAAGGTCAGGCCCGGCAACCCGCACGCCGGCCAGCGCCAGCAAACCTACTTCCGAGCATTGGCGACGGTTCCCAACCTCACGATCCATTACGGGCACTTCATCACCAGGACAGCGACGCGGCGGTGCGTGAGCGATGATCGCAAAGGACGACCGCGCTTCGTCGACGTCTGGGTGACGGAGGAGAAGGGATCGGACGTCAACCTAGCTAGCCATCTACTGATCGACGGGTTCCGGGCCCGGTACGACCTCGCCGTCGTGATCTCCAACGATGGGGACCTGAAGGAACCTGTGCATTTCGTTCGCCACGAGCTCAAAGCGCCCGTTGGGGTCCTCAACCCTCACGGCAACCGCAGCTTCGCCCTCTCGCCCAAGCAACTCCCTCGAGGCTCGTTCTACAAGCCGATCCGGCGAGCCGCCCTGCGCGCAAGCCAATTCTCTCCGCAGGTGCCAGACGAGCGGGGCATCGTCCACAAGCCGCCGGACTGGTAGCCCCCGGAAATCGCAACGGCCGCCACTGGGGCGGCCGCGCATCCCTGCCGCCGAGGCGAACAGGGGGGGTGCCACGCATAGTAGCGCCAATCGATGCCGCATGCACACGACGCAGCGCGTCATGGATATCGACACGAGGACAAGGCAAACTGGCGCGAGAATTGGCGCGAGCTGGCCTCCAGAACGCGTCACGCCCCGTGTTTACGGGGCCTGACGCCATACCGCCAACGGGATTCGAACCCGTGTTACCGCCGTGAGAGGGCGGCGTCCTAGTCCCCTAGACGATGGCGGCGCGCGAAGCTTGACCGAGGCTAGCAAAGCACCGGGAACGACCCGGGCGCACTGTTCGTGGCGATCGGCGCAAACGCGCCGCGTGTGTGCCGTCTCGCGGGTCCAGGTTCGAGCTCCGGTGCGATATCTTCGCTCCCACCGCACGCGGATGTGGCGGAATTGGTAGACGCGCACGGTTCAGGTCCGTGTCGGGGAGACCCGGTGGAGGTTCGAGTCCTCTCATCCGCATCGCTGAACGCGCGCTTGCCGCAGCCGTCACGTGCGCATCCCACGCGGGGGCGACGGAACCGCGACTACGGTGCTGGTTCTGGACGGCTCACAGCCAACCGGCGGCCACGCGGCCGCGAACACGCATGCGACGAGCGCATCCGGTCGCGCGGCACTTGGAGCAAGAAGACCAGCCCAGCCCTCTTGCCAAAGCTGCTCGCCGACACGCTGGAATGCCGGCCAGGTGCGCCGGTCTGGGGTCGGCGTAGGTAGCGCGACGCCTCGCAGCCGTTCGGGATCGCTGAGGTCGGCCAATTGCAGATCCAGACGCCACTCGTGATGGTCATATGGGATGTGCTCCGCCGGAGCAAGCCCCCACTCGGCCAACGAGCGATACCACTCCGCCGTGGCCGTCGCAATCGAGTCGGCCAGGTACAGCCCCGGAACCATTTTCCCACGCTGCCAGCGCCCATCGGCCGGGACACCGGCCCTCCCCAGCAGATCAGCCCGGTGCGGAACGTGCCTGATCCAGATGCCACTTACCGCACGCGCAGCGACCTGCAGGGCCACCGTCAGGAGACGCCTGGGTACTCGATCTCAGAAATGAGCTTCGCCACGTACCGGTATTCGCCACGGGCGAGCAGATCGATCGGCTTCTCGTCACCCAACGCAAGCACCGGCCGCTGCAGCCACAGCGCAATTGACTCCGCCCGCACGACGCGCGCCAGACGCCTGACCATCTCCGAGAGCTCGATCAGGCGCTCCGCTCTCGCTCCCGTCGGCTCGCTGCGGCCGGCAAGCCAGCCTCGCACGGTGCTCGGCTTGGCACCGGTCGCCGTCGCGATCAACCGATCTGACAGGCCTGCGAGATCGTGCACGCGCCGGGCTTCTTCAAGCAGCGGGCTCACATTGCCAGCATAACATGCCATCGCAATTACGTCGCTAGATCGTCAGCTCTCTGTGCCACGGGATCCCGTGGCAAAAGTTTGGCGACAACGGGACCGCACGGAACGGACGATCTGGACGCCTCCGGACGCATCTACGCCCAACGTCCACGGTTCAGGTCCGTGTCGGGGAGACCCGGTGGAGGTTCGAGTCCTCTCATCCGCATATCGCGACCGCCGATCTAACATCGGTCTCGTGTCGGCGGCCCACGAGCTCACCCTGATCGGAGCGGTCGCCGGACGCCCAGACAGGGTGACCTTGCGCCCACTGGCCGACGGGGATGCGGGCGAGCTGAGGCGAATCCATGCAACCCCGGAGGTCGCGCGCTGGTGGGATGCGCCCGGCGAGCGCTTTCCCTGGGATGAGCCCGAGTCCACGCGCTTGACGATCCTCGTGGACGGAGCGATCGCGGGACTGATTCAGTTCCACGAGGAGCCCGAGCCCAAGTACCGTCACGCGGGGATCGACCTGTTCCTCGATCCTGCACTGCACGGCCGCGGCTTGGGAACCGAGGCGGTCAGACTCCTGGTCGGCCATCTCACTCGGGATCGCCGCCACCATCGCGTCGTCATCGATCCTGCAACCGCGAATGCCGCCGCGATCCGCGCGTACGAGAAGGTGGGCTTCAAGCCCGTCGGCGTGATGCGTTGCGCCGAGCGCGACTCGGACGGGAAGGGATGGCATGACGTCCTGCTGATGGAGCTGCTCGTCGATGATCTCTGAGCTCCGGGCGAAGTCGGTCGAACATGCCTCATCCGATGTTCGGGGCTGAATCCAACGTGCGCGCCTGCCCGAATCTCGGCCATCGACTTCCGCGCGCGATCACCGCGCACACCCGACCTCAGGGCAGATCCGACGGAGCACTACCCTGCGTCGCCGCCATCTCGGCGAACAGCTCTGACGGACGAACGTCGAGCGCCGCGGCGATCTTCAGGATGTTGGTCAAGCTCGGGTTGCGGATCCCGCGCTCGATCCCACTGACGTAGGTCCGGTCCAGACCACATCGCAAGGCGAGGTTTTCCTGCGAGACGCCTCGCCGGCTGCGGATCTCGCGGATCGTCAGGCCGAACGCGGCGTGCGCGGGCGATCGGATGGCCATACCCACACCTTTCCGTCTGGACGACTATTAGTCTACGGACTATCGGTCACATTACCAGAGAATCACGCCCCGGCGCGACGACCACCGCCCGGGGCACGGCCCGGAAGGAGCCCTCCCATGCAGGATCAAACCAAGCGAGTCCCCGAAGAGCACGAGCGCCGGCTCGAACGAGCGCTCGTATCGCAGATACTTCGCCGCGATCACTCAGATGGCTGGCTATTCGCCGAGCTCGCAGCGGAGCTTGGCGACACGGACTCGCTCACTATCCGTGGCGTGCTCGCCGACCTCGAGGAGATGGGCGCCGTCGAGACCGTCGGCGAGCGCGTGAGAGCGTCGCGTGCGACGAGACGACTCGACGAACTGGACATGATCGCGCTGTGAGCGGTGCGGCTTACGCGCGCACGACGGTTGCCCGCTGCGTCTCCGTCAGCTGGAACCCTGAGATCTCGAAGTCGGCGACGTTCGTCTTACCACGAAGCCAGCGCCGACGAAGCGCGCTCAGCCCGGTTCGACGACCGAGCCGGGCGGTGGGCGCCCTGTGACGGCCGCACCATCGCACGTGCGCACGCAGCGGCGGTAGAGGGTGTGAAAGCCGAGCAGTTCCGGGACGGTCACGAACCGATAGCCGCGCGAGCGCAGCGCGCCGATGATCCCCGGATATGCCGCGAGCGTCTCTGTGCGCGGACCGCCGCCGTCGTGGGAGATCACGATCGAGCCGGGCCGGACCTGGGCGAGCACGCGCCGACGGATGGCCGCGGTACCCGGGAGGGCATAGTCGCTGGGGTCGACCTCCCATGTGATCGTCGCCAGGCCGAGCGAGGCGGCGGTGCGGAGGACCGAGCCGTCGTAGTCGCCGTAGGGCGGCCGGAACACGCATGGCGTGTAGCCGCTGCGAGCCCGGATCGCCTGAATCGTGCTCTGCAGTTGTCCCCGCACATCTCCGGTCGTGACGAGATCCGGGTGCGTGTAGGTGTGATCGCCCAACGCGTCCCCGTCGCGCAGCTCTTCGTGCAGCGTGGCCTGATAGCGCGAGGTGACCTGCTCGCCGATCATGAAGAAGGTCGCCACGGCACCGTTCGCGCGGAGCATCCGCACGAAGCTCGGCGTGATCGGGTAGGGACCGTCATCGAAGGTGAGCGCCACCTCCCGCCGTCGCGGACCGTGGGTGTAGTCGACCGCGGGCCCGCGCCGGAGACACCCGACCGGACGGTATTGGACCGGGAGGGCCGCGCCGGGCCGTGCGATCTGTTGTTCGGTTGGCGCATGCGCCAACCGACGGGTCTGCACATGTGCAGACCCGCTCCGGGCGGCGCATGCGCCGCCCGGCGATCTCGCACATGTGCGAGATCCGAGCAGGGCCGCATGCGGCCCTGCTGCCCTCGTCGCATGCGACGAGGGCGACCCGCCTGCGGTGTCATGCGGGATCAGCCACAGGACCAGCGCGAGCGTCACGCCCAGCAGCGCGAGCCCGGTCAATCTCAGGCGCCGCCGGGCCGAGCCTGCGCGATGACTCTCAGGACCCACGCCGTTGACCATATCGCGCGTCCGGCCGGGATTAGGGCCTATCCCGCTAGGCCCGCACGTCTGGATGCGCCCGATGGCCTTCGCGGAGCTTTGTCCTCGGGCTCGACATGGCACCGCCATGCCTTCGCCCTTGCGTCCGCGCTCCACTCGACCCTCGAACGCCCCAGCCGCACGTACCTATCGAGATAGGCCCTTACTCGATGGAGACGCGCCCTTCGAGCGTCCCCTCGGCGAGCCTCGCCCGCAGGACCTTCTTGTCGAACTTGCCGACGCTCGTCTTGGGGACCTCATCGACGAACGCGAACTCCTCGGGGATCCACCATTTCGCCACGCGACCGCTCAGATGCTCGGCGAGCTCTCGCGCGTCCGCGGTGGAGCCCTCGCGCAACACCACGCAGCACAGCGGGCGCTCTGCCCAGCGCTCGTCCGGACGCGCGATCACCGCCGCCTCGATCACGTCGGGGTGAGCCATCACCTCGTTCTCGAGCTCCACCGAGGAGATCCACTCTCCCCCGGACTTGATCACGTCCTTGGAGCGATCGGTGATCTGCACGTACCCGCGCTCGTCCACCGAGGCGATGTCGCCGGTGCGCAGCCAGCCCGCGTCGAACTTCTCGTCGTCCCGATCGCCGTGGAAGTAGCGCGCGGCGATCCACGGTCCGCGCACCTCGATCTCGCCCGTGGAGTGCCCGTCCCAGGGAACCTCCGTATCTCCGTCGCCGACCAGTCGCAGCTCGACCCACGGCATCGCCCGTCCCTGCCTGGCGCGATCGTCCCAGTAGGCATCGTCGTGCTCGGCGCTCTCGTCCGGGCGCGAGTAGGTGGCCACGGGACTCGTCTCGGTCATGCCCCAGGCCTGGAATATGCGCACGCCGTGGCGCTCCTGGAAGTCGCGCATCAGCTGTCGCGGCACGGCCGAGCCACCGCAGGCGGCGTTCGAGAGCGAGGAGAGGTCGAGATCGGGGTGCTCGTCGGCGTAGCGCAGCAGGTCCGCGAAGATCGTCGGCACGCAACCCATCAGCGTGGGGCGCTCGGCGGCGATCAACTGGGCCAGCGGCTCGGCCTGCAGGAAGCGGTCGGGCAGGATCAGGTCGGCGCCCGCGAGCGCGGCGCCGTGCGGCAGGCCCCAGGCGTTGGCGTGGAACATCGGCACCACCGCCAGCACCCGATCCGAGCGCGAGAGCCCGACCGCGTCGCGCATGAGCGTGGCGGACGAGTGCAGGCTGATCGAGCGGTGCGAGTAGAGCACGCCCTTCGGGTTGCCGGTGGTGCCGCTCGTGTAGCACAGAGCCGCGGCCTGGCGCTCGTTCACATCGGGGTAGTCGTATCCGCCCGGTCCGGCTTCGTCGAGCAGCTGCTCGTAGCTCAGCGCGTTCGGCAGTCCGCCGGGATCGCCCTCGCCCATGACCACGTAGTGGCGAACCGTCTCGAAGCTCGGTGCCAGCTTCTCGAGCAGCGGCACGAGCGAGGCGTCGACGAAGACGACCTGGTCCTCGGCGTGATTGGCGATGTAGGTCAGCTGCTCGTCGAACAGGCGGATGTTGAGCGTGTGCAGCACCGCGCCCACGCACGGGATCGCGAAGTACAGCTCGAAGTGACGCTGGTTGTTCCACGCGAACGTGCCCACACGATCGCCCTGCCGCACGCCCAGCCGCGTGAGCACGCGCGCGAGGCGGTCGATCCGCTCGGCGCTCTCGGCGAAGGTCATCCGCGTGCGCGCACCGCCCTCGCCGAGCGTCACGACCTCGGCCCGGGGATCGCTGTGGCGCAGGCGGCGCAGGATGTGATGCAGCGTCAACGGGAAGTCGTCCTGCATCAACCCTTCGATCGCAACGCCCGTCATGTTCGGTTGGCCTCCTCGCGCACCCGTGCCTCGGTGAGCTCGTCGTAGATCGCGTGCGTGCGCTGCGCGATGTCGTCCCAATCGAAGCGCAGCACGTGCTCGGAGGCCTCGGTCACGAGCCTGTCGCGCAGCTCGCCATCGACGAGCAGTCGCTCGATCATCGCCCCCAGGTGCTCGGCGTCGCCACCGTTGAAGCGCAGCCCCACGCGCTCACCGGACGGGACGACCTCGCGCAGACCGCCCGTGTCGGCCACGATGCAGGGACAGCCCGAGGCCATCGCCTCCAGCGCCACGAGGCCGAAGGGCTCATAGATCGAGGGAACCACGCACAGGTCGGCGATGCGATACAGCGAGTGCAGCGCGTCGTCGCCGATCCAGCCGAGGAAGACACCGTGCTCGGACAGCCCCAGTCGCTGCGCCTGCGCTCGCAGCTCGCCCTCGTGGGTGCCCGAGCCCGCGACCAGGAAGCGCACGGCGCCGACTCGCTCGATCACCCCCGGCAGCGCGTCGAGCGCGAGCTGAAAGCCCTTCTCGTACACCAGGCGCCCGATCAGCAGCACCAGCCGGTCCTCGGGCCGGGCGAACTCGCGGCGCAGCGTCTCCAGGTCGTCGACCGGCTGCAGGTCCCGGGGATCGATCCCGTTGGGGATGACCGCGATGCGCCCCTCGTCGATGTCGAAGATGTCCGCGACGTGGCCGCGCATGTAGTAGGAGCAGACGATCACCCGCGCGGCCCGCTGCGCCATCGCACGCTCGACGGAGTGGATGTGAGCCTGCGGCTCGTCCTGCACCCAGCCCTGGTGACGGCCGTGCTCGGTCGCGTGGATGGTCGTCGCGTACGGGATCGCGAGGCGATCGGACAGCTCCGCGGAGGCATTCGCGACGAGCCAGTCGTGCCCGTGGATCAGGTCGTAGGAGCGCTCTCCCGCGAGCGCCATGCCGGCGGCGAGCATGTCGTCGTTCATGCGCTCCACCCACGCCACGAACCGGTCGAGGTCTCGCGGCCAGCCGGGCTCGGGCACGCGATGCACGCTCACCCCACCGCGCTCTTCCATAGATATCTCCGCGGAGCCCTCGCCCGCTCCGCGGGTGAGCACGTCCACCTCCACCCCCCTGCGCACGAGCGCCTCGGCGAGCTTGCGCACATGCCGCGCCAGACCGCCCTCGATCACCGGCGGGTACTCCCAGGAGAGGAGCAGCACACGAACGCTCATCCCCTGCACCCTATCTCGCGCCCCATCAAGACGCGATCGAGCAGACTGGACGCGTGGAGGTCGTGCTCGAAACCGCGTGGGAAGGTCTGCAGAACACGCTGCTGATGGCCTGGCAGGTGTGGTGGGCGCTCGTGCTCGGGTTCGCCATCTCCGGCGCGGTGCAGGCGTGGGCTCCGCGCGCGCGCATCGAGCGCGCGCTCGGCGGCGGCGGCGTACGGCCGGTCGCGCTGGCGAGCGGCCTCGGGGCGGCCTCGTCCTCGTGCTCCTACGCAGCGATCGCAATCGCGCGATCGCTGTTCGCCAAGGGTGCCTCGGCGGCGAGCTCGCTCGCCTTCCAGTTCGCCTCCACCAACCTCGTGGTCGAGCTGGGCATCGTGATGTGGGTGCTGCTCGGCTGGCAGTTCACGCTCGCGGAGCTCGTCGGCGGGATCGTGCTGATCGTCACGATGACGTTGCTGCTGCGCCTGTTCGTATCGCGGCGCCTGGAGGCGCAGGCCCGCGAGCACGCCGCGCACGCCGACGGCGGCCATATGCATCACAGCGCCGGCGGACTCGACGTCGAGGCGGAGGGCGGTCTGAGGGGGCGGTTGCGTTCGCTGCAGGCATGGTCGGACGTCGCGCACAACTTCCGCAACGACTGGGCGATGCTCTACCGCGAGATCGCGCTCGGCTTCCTGCTCGCAGGGTTCGTCGGGCTGCTCGGACAGGACGTCTTCAACCGCCTGTTCGTCCTCGACGCCCCCGAACCGTGGCGCCTGTTGGAGAACGTGATCGTCGGACCGATCGTGGCCGTGCTGAGCTTCGTATGCTCGGTCGGCAACATCCCCCTGGCGGCCGTGCTGTGGTCGGGCGGGATCGGGTTCGGCGGTGTCATCGCCTTCGTGTTCGCCGATCTGATCGTGCTGCCGATCGTGCTCGCCTACCGCAAGTACTACGGGTCTCGCTACGCCACGCGCATCGTCGCCCTGATGTTCGTGACGATCGTCATCGCCGCGCTGATCGTCGACGGGCTGTTCGACGCCGCTGGGCTGATCCCCCGCACGCGACCCACACAGGCAGAGATCTTCGGCGAAGTGACCGTCGGCTACACGCTCGTGCTGAATGTGCTCGCGTCGGTCGCGTTCGCGGCGCTGTTCGGACTGACGCGCCAGCGTGGAGCGACCGATCCGGTGTGCGGAATGAAGGTGGACCGGACGCGGGCGATCGATCGCGTCGTGGATGGACGGACGTACTGGTTCTGCTCGGAGGGTTGCGCCGACTCGTTCCACCCGGCATCTCACGGCGCGATGAGATAATGAGATCGTCGGGGACGCCGATACGCACGCACGGCTGACGAGCAAACGGGGCGGGAGACGCGCGCATGTCCACACCAGAGGGGAAGCGGACCGAGGTCGAGTCCCGGCCCGTTCGCGACGCCGAGATCTCCGAGCTACTGCACCTGGAGCAGCGCCTGGAGGCGATCCTCGCGCAGCTCGCCGAGGCGGTGACCGTCGTCGACGAGGCCGGCCGGACAGTGTTCGCCAACCAGGCGGCGGCCGATCTGCTCGGGGTCGCAACGCCCGCCGAGCTGATGAACGCACTCCCCGGAACGATCATGCCTCGCTTTCAGGTCCTCGACGAGCAGGGTCGCGAGCTCGACCTCGAGAGCATGCCCGGCCGCAGGCTGTTCGCCGGCGAGAACCCGCAGCCGCTGCTCGTGCGCAACATCGTCCGCGCCACGGGCGAGGAGCGCTGGCTGGTCGTCAGGTCCTCCGCCGTCGTCGACCCCGAGACCGACCGGAT
>Ga0210387_10005146_pt1 | contig 10022 bp, 9 predicted proteins | sample IncBWC7OmetaG_FD_160108 | JGI IMG/M metagenome (GOLD analysis project Ga0210387, IMG submission 160108) | Forest soil microbial communities from Barre Woods Harvard Forest LTER site, Petersham, Massachusetts, United States - Inc-BW-C-7-O ...
CGCGGGCGCCTGAAGCGATCCGGCGTACGTTCGCGTATCTGGCGCCCGAGCAAACTGGGCGTATCAATCGTACGGCGCGATGCGCGCAGCGACCTGTACGCGCTCGGATGCATGTTCTACGAGATGCTGACGGACGGGCTGCCGTTCGCGGCAACGGACCCGATGGCATGGACCCACTCGCATGTCGCAAGATTGCCAACACCGCCCGTCGAGCTGGCGTCGTGCGTGCCCCCGCAAATCTCGACAATCGCTATGAAGCTGCTGGCGAAGGCACCTGAAGGTCGGTATCAGACGGGCGACGGTCTTCTCGTCGATCTGCTGCGGTGCCGGCGGAATTGGCTGGAACGCCCCCGTATCGGCGACTTTGCGCTCGACGCGCACAACATCGCCCATCGGCTCAAGGTGTCGAACAAGCTATATGGTCGGGACGACGGAATATCGGTGCTGAATGCGGCTTTCACCCGGGCGGCGGACGAAGGCACCGCAGGGTGCCTGTTCGTATGTCGCTATCCGGGCGTCGGGAAATCGGCGCTCGTGCACGCGCTCGGCGACCGTGTCCGGCTGGCGGGCCACGCCTTTGCCGCGGGCAAATGCGATCTGGTCAAACGCGCTATTCCTTATGCGAGCTTCGCGCAGGTGCTTCGCGAGCTCGTGAGCTTCATGCTGGCTCAGGACGAGACGGACTTCATGGCATCGCGGGAGCGGCTGTTGACGGCGCTCGGACTCAACGCCGCCGTTTTTGTCGGCACTGGCCCACGATATCGAGCTGATTGTCGGGGCGCAATCGGCGCCGCCGCATCTTCCGCCGCTCGCGGAAAAAGAGCGCTTCTTGAGGACGGCGGCGCGTCTGATCGGCGCGTTTGCCACGCCCGAGCATCCGTTGGTACTGTTTCTCGACGACCTGCAATGGGTCGACCCCGGAACTTGGGCGGTGATCGAGTATTTGCTGACGCATTCGGTGGTCCGTCATTTTCTGTTGATCGGGGCCTACCGCGACAATGAAGTCGATGCGCCGCATCCGGTCTGGCGAACCCTGCAATCCACGGCGGCCACGATCCGGCTGCTCAGGCTCGCCCCGCTGCGGCTCGGCGATCTGGCGAAGCTCGTCGCCGAAACGCTGCAATGCGAGCTCGACGATGCCACGCCGCTCGCAGCTCACATCCGTGAAAAGACCCAGGGCGATCCGCTGTTCGCCGTGCAGTTCCTAAGCGCGCTGGCCGACGAGCGCCTGGTCGCGTTTAATCACGAGGAGCAGGTCTAGACGTGGGACCTCGAAAAAATTCGCAAAAAGGGCTATGCCGACAACGTCATCGACCTGATGCTCGGCAAGGTGGAATTGCTGCCAGATGAGACGAGGCGGATGTTGAGCCATCTCGCCTGTCTCGGGAGCCGGGCGACGAGCGATACGCTCAGTGTCGCCGCTAGCGAACCTGAGGAGCGTGTTCATGCCGCGCTCGGCGAGGCATGCCGCGTCAATCTCGTTCATGAGGTCGAGGGCGGCTATTCGTTCTGGCACGACCGGAATCAGGAGACGGTGTACGCGAGCATCGCCGACACCGAACGCGACGCGAGGCATCTCGAGATCGGCAGGCGGCTGCTCGTGCGTGCCTCGACCGCACCTGCCGGCGAGCGTCTCTTCGAGGCCGTCGATCAGATCAACCGGCGCGCCGCGCTCGTCATCGCGAGGGAAGAACGTATACGATTCGCGCGGCTCAACCTGCTCGCGGCTCAACCTGCTCGTGGCCCAGCGCGCGCGAGCCGCGACGGCCTATTCGTCGGCGCTCGGCTATCTCATGACGGCGTCGCGCCTGATCGAAGGGGACGCCACGCTCGAGCGCGATGAAACGGCGCTCGCGATCGAGCTCCATCGTGCCGAATGCGAGTTCCTGACCGGTGCGCTGCAGGCGGCCGAGGCGCGCTTCGAGAGCCTGTCGTATCGTCCCATCGCCTTGCCGTTGCGTGCGGAGCTCACGCGTTTGCGTGCAGCGTTGTATATCACGATCGACAAGGCCGCAGTGGCCCTCGAAGTGGGCCTCGAGTACTGCAGGCGGGTGGGCATGCACTCGCCGTTGCGTCCGTCGGATGAAGACGTGAATGGAGAACACGCGCGCATGCTGGCCCTGCTGGGCGAGCGGACGATCGAGGACCTGCGGGATCTCCCTGTCACGACCGATCCGGTCTGGATCGGGGCGATGAACGTGCTCGCCGACCTCGTGCCCGCCGCCTTGTCCACCGATGCGAATCTGCACGATCTGGTGCGGCTTCGAATGGCGAACCTGAGCTTCGAACACGGCCATTGCGACGCCTCGTGCTACGCCCATGTCTGCGCGATCTTTGGACATCGCTACGGCGACTACGACACCGCGTTCCGACTGGGCGAACTGGCGCGGTATCTGATCAACGAAAAGGGCATGACACGGTTCAGGGCGCGCGCGGAGATGTCCAGCTGGCACCGCTGCGCTAACATCTCGGGCGGTGAAGCACTGCATAGCCTGGCAACAAACGCAGCATCTAGCTACTTAATCCCACCCATTTCGGCGAGTGCCTGCGCCGCGTATCCGGGCCTGCTGCCCGTGATTGTCGACGGCATCACGAAGGCGTTCAACGCCCGAAACCTGGATGTGGCCGACGACGCGCGAATTGTGTTCGGCGTACGGCTGCACCGTTGATGATGAAACGCCGCCGCGGCGATACCCTTTCGCCGTACCATGTGACAGGCTGTGGATGCGCGAGACCGATGTTAGAGGTCACCATCCTCAATCTCGACAACGAATGGTTCGGCTACGTCGACCGGACCAGAAGGCTCATAGTGAACGCCTCGATGCTCCACGATTTCGCGAATACGCGAGGCAATCCTTTTCTGCTCTCGTTGGTTGCTGCTTTCGTAGCGGTCGATTGCCTCCGTATCGATGACGATGACGAAGGGAGCGTTGCGTCTCGGCGCATCATCTGGCCCGACCACCTGCCATTCGACAACTACGTGGTTCGGCGCGCTTCCTTCAAGAAATCCAACGTCAGACGGGAATTCCTCGTGGAGCACGAATTTGACCCATTCGGACTCGCGAGACATGGCAATCTCCTCAAGAACATTTCGGAAATCCTGGAGCCACGGCAAGGGCCTGGGAGGACGGTCAATCCCGCACATCACCGTCGCGTACGGGCTCACACGGTCCGACGTGTCAGTGAATTCGCGCGAGGGTACGAAGCAGGGAATCTCCGTCCTGCGTGACGCGAGGGAGCACGGCACCACCCGCAAGTTGCTCCATGGCGATCAGTTGACGTTCGAGCAACGCGGCAAGTTCGTCCCGGTCGGCAATCTGTTCGACGGAGTCCTTGACGAGCATCAATGCCGCAAATTCATGGGGGCTGAGCATACCTGTCTCCTGAGAGTTCGAGTAGGTGCTGGTCGTGGAATGCGCCGGCTACTGGCTTGTGGGCCGTGCCCGCCAGGCGATAGCGCTCGCTTTCGGCGACGCGTTACCCGTGGCGCGTTTGGCTGCGATATGCAGCGGGGAGTTCATGGTAGAAGGAGGTTCAGGAGCACGGCAATTCGGGGTGTCCCGCATATTGGACATATTGGCCGTAGCGCACTTCCAAAGATGCGGCACCGATTAAGCGCTTGCTTCATCGTCGCGTCTCCCTTGTTAAGGGAATCGGTGAGCGAATGGACGCTTGCCGTTGTTCGACGCCTGCCTGCACGCACGGCGGCGCACTCTCAGTTCTGCGGACAATGGCAGGCGTCGAACAACCCGACGGCTGCCTGTGGGCGATGGCGCCACAAAGCTGCACTTCACCGAAATGCGCAGTTTAGGGACCGCTACCGTCGCGGCGAGCCGATCACGTCGAGCCTCGTCGAATCGGCGGTCATCCAGGCGGTCAGCAGACGTTTTGTGAAGCGGCAGCAGGTGGCGTGGAGACCGGCTCATGCGCATGGCCTTCTGCAGGTGAGGACGGCCGTTCTGAATGAGCAACTGCGCTCATGCTTCGAGCGATGGTACCCGGCGCTCGCGGCCGACAATCAGGCTCACCATCTCGCGACATAGAGCCCCCGCTTTGGCGCGGTCTCCACGGACGGCAGAGACGTCTTGCGCTCATCTCTGATCGGCGTGGGCCAAGTGGACGTCCTTGAGCTGACGGGTGTGCCAATGAATGAGGTACATCGGTGGATTCGCTGGCGCGTGCCAAGCACAATCGCAACCGATCAAGCAGAAAGATCGATGAGAAGGTGTGACTCCGGCAATTCCACCAATCGAACGGCCTGGATTCCCTGCGCCACGTCCATTTTCAGACTAGGAATTCGACGACCCCTCCGTTTAGGTGGTACATCGCTCCAACAATTTTTACTTTTCCATCCTTCTCCATCGGGGCCAGCACGTTGCTGCCATTTCGTATTGCGTCGATCGTGCGTCGAACATTGGTTTTCGCCACCGCATCGACAAATTCATCATTCTTACTGCTTCTGTCACCAGCGTACTGCGTTTCATCCACAGCCGGTCTGATCTTGGCCAGGAGACCCGTCAGGTTTCCCAGTTCAACGTGATCAATGGCGCCCTTGATTGCCCCGCATCCTGTGTGTCCCATCACCAATATAACTTTAGCGCCGGCTGCCGCACACGCAAACTCCAGGCTACCAATGAGATCCTCATTGGAGATATTGCCCGCGATACGGGCGTTAAAAGTATCTCCAATTCTCGTATCCAGGATGATCTCGGCCGGAGCGCGGGAGTCAATGCAACTCAAGATCACCGCCGCTGGATACTGTCCGCGGGCAGTCGCTCTTTTTTGCGCCAGATAATCGTGGGGCAGCATCTTCCCCAAACGAAAACGACTATTTCCCTGCTTTAGGTTCTCGATAATCTGGTCCGGTGTCAACTTGTCTCGCTCAGACTTCGATAGCGCCTCGGCGTAAGCCGGCTTAACGTCCCCCATGCTTCCCGCCAGCCCAACGGCAGCGACGCTCAGGGCAGTCTTCAGTACGGTACGTCTTCCAACATTGGAGGAGTCGGCCGGACAACAATCAGTTTTCTGGTGCATATCATTCTCCGTAAACAACCGCAAAACGATCATTGTTATCGGCATCACGGATGCTGTCGTGCAGCATGGGGCAATTCTCTTCGCGCCCGCTCACGGACGGCAGCAGATCGCCAAGCCACCTGCTCCGCAGCTTGTGGAATAGCCCAAAACACATGCTATATGCAGTGAGGCTCCGAGGCTATTGGACTTTGGTCTCATGGAGGGAGGTCCGCCAGTGCCAGTCACGCGCAGCAAATATCATTGGCACCTGACTCCGATTACTTCATCTGGCGGCACCGCAAGAGGCTTTTCTCCAACACAAAGCTCTGGTCCTTGTGGTGAGAACCTGCGCGCGTGTCTGATATGTATGGACCGTGTCAAGTGCCCAGTTACGGCTCCCGTCGTTGTAACAGGGGGGCCGCGAAAGCTAACGGGTCCAGGGCGGGCGTGAGCCCGGCGTAGCGAACCCTTGACGCGGCGCCGGTTTGCCATATTTAGGGACGGTCGTGAGCGCGGCACTTGCGTGCCCACAACCATGCGAACCGGCTTCTTTGAGTCGTGAACAACAGGATGCTTGGGCCAGGACGAGGCGGTTATTCGACGGTTGATCACTCTGGTATGCGCGGGTTGGTTACTGCATGACAAACGAAACGTCGGGGAGCTGCCTCAATCTAGTTTCGAGGGTTGTGCTGTTTCCAGTTACCTCCTGGTGTCGCCGCGAGGGTTCTTCATGAAATTGAATAGTAGGCGCATCGGATCGAGCGACGGTGGCGGCACAAACGGGGCGTGTGCCGATACGCGTTCCCAGAACTCCCGCAATCGCTTTACACGCTGCTCAGGCAGATTACCTGCAATCAGCGCGGCATTGATCGCGCCAATCGATACGCCGGCGATCCAGTCGGGCGCGACGCCTGCTTCGGCGAGGCCGGCATGCGGCCGAAGTCCTAATGCGATTGCCCTGTCGAATACCTGCTCGCGGTTGACGATCGACTGGATGAGGATGTTCGTGCCCGATACGCGCGCCGGTGTGGCGCTGCGGCCTGTCGTCACTCGATGCTGGCGGATGCCACCTGAACGGGGTGGTCGAAGAGGCTAATGGCAGCGACGCCACCTTCACACGGGGGGGCGCGCCAAATTCGGAGGTGGGCGATGTTGTCAGGATCGGTGTGGCTATGGCTTTTCATCGGCGTTTGCCGAGACTGCGGCTGTGGCTACGAGGTGCATCATGCGGAGCCCACCGCGCCGACACGAGAACACAGTTGTCGCTGGATCTGGACGATGTATGGTACCGCCAAAGCGACTGCGCGTTGGCGGCGAAATCCGCGGAGCGAACTTATGCGTAAACAGAAGCTGGCACGAAAGAGGGTGAGCGAGGGGAGTTTGCCGGAACTGCTCGATCGGCTCGAGCTGGCATTGATGAAGATGCTCGATCGCGCCCCTGTGCAAAGCACTGTCGGATGTGAATCGTCGGCTCGGCCCGGTCAGCCAGGTCTCGACAGGACGGACCAGTCGACCGTTGCCGGCGTGTCGACGACACCAGTCAGGCGTCGAATCCGTGCCGCTGTTCTCGTGAGCGCCGCCGAGGTATGCGTAGACCGCACCAAACGTGTCATCGACTGGCCCTCGAACCAGGTCTATGCGAGGTCATCGGTTTCGTGAACGGCTCCTAGGGTCCGCACGGCGGCCTGTCATCGTGACTCGGACATTCTCTCAATTCCGGGGCTGTTGAACGGCATGCCGCGGGCCAGCGTCAACCGCTAAGCACCTTCGCATCCCTACGATAGTCGGTTGGCGACAAGCCTTCCCATCGCTTGAACGCGCGAGTGAAGTTACTGGTGTCGCTAAACCCGAGCAGAAAGGTAATCTCGGTGATCGACAGCGACGACTGTTGAACGTAGCTGGACGCGAGTTCTTTGCGTGTCGTGTCCAGCAGTTCATTGAAGTTCGTGTCGCATTGGGACAGTTTGAACTGCAGTGTGGTGGGACTGATGCACATGGCGCTGGCGACCTTATCGCGCGTGCAATCCCCATTCGGAAGATATTCGATGATTTTCTGACGAACCGTCGTGACGACATCGCTTTTGTCGAGCCGGGCAATGTAACTCGTAGCCAGGTTGTCGTTCAGTTGTGCTAACTCTGCGCATGCTCCAGCCAAGGGTTGCTCAAGATCGGTCTTTGAAAACACCAGCAACGGCGACGGCTGGGCAAAGTCGACCCGAGCCCGGAAAACGGCTTCGTAGGGCCCGGCGCCGTCGCGTGGCATCGGGTGGGAGAGCCCCACGCGCAGCGGGTTGAATTCGGGTTTGTAAAGCTGGCGCATGGCGAGCACCACGAAACCCATAAGTGCGTCTTCGGTTTCGCCGCACACCGTAACGAATAGCTTGATTCGCAGCGAGACCTCGTCGCTGGTTTCGGATAGACTGATTTCACAGGCGTGGGAAGCAAGCTTGAAAAAGCGTCCCAGCCGCTGGCAGAACGCCATCAGGCTCGAACTGGCCGCCAGCGCATGCCCGAGCGCGTGCAGATTCGAAACATTGATAAACCGGGCGACCACCAATCCAAAGTACGGGTTGTGGGTGACGTCTACACAGACTTTATAGAGCCTGGATATCGTGGCGACCGGTAGCCGGCACATCGGGTCATTTTTCAGCAGCGAGGGTGGGATGCCCGCAGCCTGAAAGATGCGGGCGCTATCCACGCCGTTGTGTTCCAGGGCTTTGGCAATCGCCAGCGCATAACCGCCAATCGTCGTCAGGACGGCATCGTTATCGGGTCTGTTGTGTGTGGTTTTCTGCATAGTCAGACGGCGAGTCGTGGCTGAGCCGGTGTGTTTCGGTCACCCGGACCCCAGGCTGGAAGACTTCTGAGGGTTGTCGCCCGCTGCACCAGGCGTGCGAAGCGCACCCCGTGCGGCGCTGCTTCGGGGGATGGTCCGCGTGTGAGAACTCCGGATAGTCCAGGTTGTGCCTATTCATCGTATCACCGGTAGGCGGTATCTTGCTTCGGTAACTCTACCTAGCACAGTGGCGCGATGCGCGCGTTGGCTTGGTGTTTACCCGGCGTGCCCCATCGTGCGCTGGGCTGGTCGCGCTTAACAACGGTATCCAATCCAACGCCAAGACTACTGGATTGGCTTCAAAGACCGGCGGGGGCAGTACGCGATTCATACACTGTCCTCGATTTGTCTATGACCCGCAGGCGCTCGAATCGCGACTCGCGTCATGTTTATGCCAATGACAGGAAACGATCATGACCAGTGAAATCAAGCCGACGGCACCCGGCGCGCGTGCCGTGCCTTCAACCTCTGAAGTGACTAACCCGGTCGAAAAGCAAAGTGGCGAGCGCTTCGCAGCGGACACTTCACGGCATTTGCCGTTTCCGAGGACACCCACGGCCAGTGTCGCCGCGCGCACCTTGTCCGAGTCCCGTCATCAATGGCGCAGCAAAGCCACGCCGCTGCGTGCGGATGCCCCAAACGTGCTCATCATCATGCTGGATGACGTTGGCTTCGCGCACGCGGATACCGTTGGCGGCGCGATTCATACGCCCACCCTCAGCCGCGTCGCAGATACGGGGTTGCGGTACAACGCCTTCCACACCACCGCGATCAGTTCGGCGACCCGCGCGTCCTTATTGACGGGTCGCAATCACCATCGGGTCGAATCGGGCACCATCACCGAACTGGCCAGCGATTTCGATGGCTACACGGGAGAGATTCCCAAAACCTCGGCGACCATCCCGGAGGTGCTGCAGCACTATGGGTACAGCACCGCGGCGTTCGGCAAATGGCACAACACACCGGCTCAGGACGTCTCCGCTGCTGGCCCATTCGACCGCTGGCCGACCGGTTGCGGATTCGACTACTTCTATGGCTTCATGGGGGCTGAGTCGTCGCAATACGAGCCGAGCCTGTATCGCAACACCAGCCCGATCGAGCGCCCCAACGATCCAAAATATCACCTCAGTGAAGATCTGGCGAACCAGGCAACCAGTTGGTTGCGCCAGCAACATGCTTTGGCGCCGGACAAGCCGTTCCTGATGTATTGGGCGCCGGGCGCAGTCCACGGGCCTCACCAGGTATTTGGCGAGTGGTCAGATAAGTACAAGGGCAAGTTCGACGCGGGATGGGACGTCTACCGTGACGAAGCGTTCAGGCGGCAAAAGGCGTTGGGCTGGATTCCGGCCGACAGCAAGCTGACCCCCCGCCCTGAGACGCTGCCCGCTTGGGAAAGCCTGTCCGACGACGAAAAGCGCTTCCAGGCCCGCTTGATGGAAGTCTATGCCGGGTTCCTCGAACATGCCGACACGCAGGCCGGTAAGGTCGTGGACGAACTGGAGCACCTTGGCTTGCGCGACAACACGCTGATCTTTTACGTGCTGTCCGATAACGGTGCGTCGTCGGAGGGGTGGAGCGGAACCATCAACGAGATGCTGACGCTCAATGGCGTTCCGATGCCCTTTGCGCAGCAGATGAAGATTCTCGAAGAAGAGTATGGCGGCCTGCCAGCGCTTGGCGGCCCCAAAGTGGCCAACATGTATCACGCGGGATGGGCGTGGGCCGGAGAAAGTCCGTTCCAGGGCACCAAGCTGGTGGCGGGATATTTTGGCGGAACCCGCGTACCCATGGCGGTATCCTGGCCCAAGGGCATCAAGGCCGACACCAACGTGCGCGGGCAGTTTCACCACGTCAATGATATTGCGCCGACTATCTACGACATCATCGGCATCACTGCGCCGGAGGCGGTCAACGGGTTCGTTCAGGATCCGCTAGATGGCGTCAGCCTGGCTTATACCTTCACCGATGGTACGGCTGTCACGCAGAAAGCGCATCAGTACTTCGAAGTGTTTGGCAGCCGCGGCATCTACTCGGAAGGCTGGATGGCCTCGGTATTCGGGCCGCGCATTCCGTGGCTGCCGGGCGCTTATGCGGCGTACGCCAACTGGAATCCTGAGGAAGACGTCTGGCGCCTGTACAAGCTCGATGAAGACTATTCCCAGTCAAAGATATT
>Ga0210387_10005147_pt1 | contig 10020 bp, 7 predicted proteins | sample IncBWC7OmetaG_FD_160108 | JGI IMG/M metagenome (GOLD analysis project Ga0210387, IMG submission 160108) | Forest soil microbial communities from Barre Woods Harvard Forest LTER site, Petersham, Massachusetts, United States - Inc-BW-C-7-O ...
ATCGACCCCCAGCTTGACCATCTGTTCGAGCAGCCTCACGTCCTGCCTGATGAGCAGCGCCCCTGCCGCCTCGGCCTGCGCGTAAGTGGGGAAGTCCTGCCAGGTACGGGTGTCTCGGGCATCGGTCGGCATTCCGATTCCCATGCACACCGGAAGCGCATCGGCGTGCGAGAAGGAGCGAATCCAGTCGACTCGCAGGCACCGTCCACGCGGCGCACTCTCCAGCAGACACGCGCCCGCGCCGTCGGACAACATCCATCGTAGGAATTCGGAGTTGAAATCCATGGCGGCCAAACCGCCGGCCGCCTCGTAGCGTGTACTTTTCAAAAGCCGAGAAGCGAGCTCGCTTGCGACGACCAGTGCGCTGCGGTGTTCGCCGAGCCGCAACGAGTTCGCCGCCGCTTTCATAGCCATGACGGTGCTGGAACAGATTCCATGAGTGGTGAGGAGTTCGACCGCCGGTACGCCGAGTCCGGCCTGCACCATGCTGCCGAATCCCGGAACCACCATGTCCCCTTGCGTGGTCGCGCAGCTGAGCATGCCTACGGATTTCGTCGGGATCGGTGAATCATCCAGACACTTCGTCGCAGCGGCGACCGCCATCTCGACGTTCGAGTGCGTAGTTCGCTGGGCTTTGTCGATCGCATAATGGCGCGTCTGAATTCCATTGGACTTCAAAATCCGCGCTTTGAGGCGGCTGGGCTTGCCTTCCACCAGACCCAGATAGTTCTCGATCTCGGTGTTATCGATCGGGGGCCCCGGAAGAAACGCGCCTGTGCTCGTCAGGTAGGCGTTCACGGATGGTCAGCCCGCGCCGCCTTCACGATCCTTACCGACCTGGCATATCTCAGGCAGCGAATGTTTTCCTCCAGATATGGAAACACGCACAACACACTCATGAACACCAGGTATTCCGGGAGATAAGCCGCTGTACCCGGGGGCGAGACGAGTCGATTTAGCGTGAACTGCCCGCTCCATTGGAACGTGACGGCCTTCACCGCGACATCCCAATTGATCACCACTATGAGCATGAAGAGATAGAGCGGAACCGTCGCCATGTAGTTGTGAACGTGCACTTCCCAGATCGAGATTTTGCGCAGCGGCGAGGCATAGTGCACATCCCAATGCGCCACGAATTCATGCAGCACCCACATGAGCGCACAGATGAAGAAGATCAGCACGTTGACCTTGAATATCAGGCACAACAGAATTGGAATACCGAGTTGCAGCCCCATGAGCGAATGAATGAGCGACTCTTTGAGCCCGGACGTTCGCTCGACGTGCGTCGCACGGTGGCATACCCAATCGATGAAGCCTGCAATGCCCCACAGCGGCAACAATCCGTACAAAATCACGTTGATCAGCAGATGCTTCGTATCAGCCACGGAGTTAGCGCCTGTCGATGCTCGATTGGCAATGTAGAGGTTATGTTAACCTGATATCGGCTGTCCGCCCGTTAAGGGCATCACAGTAACGAACGTGAGCGATGAAATGCAGCCGGACTCGGCACCTGAATTGGCTCGAGCCTTCGCTCCTGTAAGATGGCCGGAATGTTCGCGAAACAAAATGTCGGGGAGCGAATGGTGAACCGCCGTCGAGTGCTCATTCTGCGGGCGTTCGTGCTTATGTTGTTCGCCGCGACGGCTCACGCGCAACCCTATTCGAAGCCGAACGTCCGGGCGATTACCGCTTTCGTGCGTCTCGACCCCGCAACCTTTGAACGGCAGATCGCCGAGGCGCTGACCGTTTTGCACGCCGTGGAGGGCGATTTCGCCCGGCGCGGATACAAGACCGAGACCGTTCGCATCGTGACTCAGCCCCTCGGAGAACTCGTTAACGGGCAATCCGATGACGACGCGCTCCGGCTGTTGAAGGCAATCGATGATCTTTCGGCCAAAGAGAGTTTTATTCCGAGTGTTGGGCCGGCAATGATGCGCGATTCGGACGACCCGCACGTCATGCGCCTGCTCGAGAAAGCTCTTTCAACAATGCCCAATCTTCAGGCGAACAGCATCATCGCCGCTGAAGACGGCATTCATTGGAAAGTCATCCGTGAAAGCGCGGCATTGGTGCGCTACCTGACCGACCACAGCCGGCAGAGTCAGGGAAATTTCAACTTCACGGCGACCGCAATGTTGAAGCCCTACGGGCCGTTCTACCCGGGCACGTACCACACCGGCGCCGGCAAGCAGTTCTCAATTGGTTTCGAAGGAGCGAACGTCGTTCAAGAGGTCTTCGCGCGCGCGCATGGGGACTTCAATGGCTCGATTGCGGAGCTCACCAAGCAACTGACGATTCATGCCAGGGTAGCCGAATCGGTCGGGACCGAGGTCGCCGCATCGACCGGGTGGACCTTCATGGGCGTCGATCCCACACCGGCCCCGCTCGGAGATGTATCCATCGGCGCGGCAATCGAAGCGTACACCGGTGCGAAATTCGGATCGAGCGGAACCATGACGGCGGCGCTCATCATCACCACCGCGGTCAAGGCGGTTCCCGTCAAGCAGGTCGGGTACTCCGGTCTGATGGTTCCGGTCATGGAAGATAAGCTCTTGGCGCGACGTTGGGCCGAGGGAACCATCACCACGGATTCCTTGCTCGCCTACTCCGCGGTTTGCGGCACGGGTCTCGATACCATCCCCTATCCCGGCGACATCAGCGTCGATCAGTTGGCGCGCATTTTCGGCGATGTCGCGTCGCTTGCGTGGAAGTGGCACAAACCTTTGTCAGCGCGGTTGCAGCCGGTTGCCGGAAAGAAGGCCGGTGACGTGACCGAGTTCAGCAGCCGCTTTTTGTTCAATACTACGCTGCACGAACTGCCATAAACCTCGCGCCGATGGGCGGCCGGCCGGCGCTTAGGGTAGGCTACGGAGCCACCAACGAAGAGCCCTTTGCATGGCCGATCGCGTCGAATCAGAAAGTCTCAAGGGACCCACCGCACCGGTGGCGCCGTGACCGACCCGGGCAGGGCGGTGTTTCTGAGCTACGCATCTCAGGACGCCGAAGCGGCGCAGCGGCTGTGCAACGAGCTACGGGCCGGAGGTGTCGAGGTGTGGTTCGACCAGAGCGAGCTTCGCGGAGGCGATGCCTGGGATGCATTGATCCGCCGGCAGATCAAAGGCTGTTACCTGTTTGTGCCGATCATCTCGGCGAACACGCAGTCGCGCGAAGAAGGCTACTTCCGGCGCGAGTGGAACCTTGCGGTGGCCCGCACGCTCGACATGGCCGAGGGCAGAGCCTTCCTGCTCCCGATCGTCATCGACGATACCTCCGATTCGCAAGCCATGGTGCCGGAGAAGTTTCGGGAAGTGCAGTGGACGCGCCTGCCCGCCGGCGCGAACACCGATGCCATCGTTGACCATGTGCGCCGGTTGCTGTCACCGGAAGCCGCGCCGCCCATGGCAATGAGTGTCCGATCGTCGGCGCCGCCCATATCCTCGATGAGCGCTGCATCGACCCGATCGATGGGCCCGTCCTCCCGCTCGCTCGTGCCTTGGATCGCGAGCGGTCTATTGATCCTCGTGATCGGCTATTTCGCCGTCGATAAGTTCGTGCGGCCGGTGCCGTCGGCCGAGACACCGGCTACGGCCCCCGCTCCCGCCTTCAACCCGCCGGCGCACTCGATCGCGGTGCTGCCATTTACAAACATGAGCGGGGACAAAGAGCAGGATTACTTTTCCGACGGCCTGTCGGAGGAGTTGCTCAACTCACTTGCGCGAGTCAACGAGCTGCAGGTTGCGGCCCGCACCTCATCGTTCTACTTCAAGGGCGAACATGCGGATCTTGCGACCATTGCGCACAAGTTGAATGTCGCGTCGGTTCTCGAGGGGAGTGTGCGGCGTTCGGGTCATACTATCCGAGTTACCGCACAGCTCAACAGTGCGGTCAGCGGCTATCACCTCTGGTCACAGACCTATGATCGTGATCTCGGGGACGTGCTAAAGCTACAGACCGACATTGCCAATGCGGTGGCCAGTGCCCTCAAGGTCACCCTGCTGGGTGACGTTACCACGAAGATCGAGATTGGCGGGACGCGCAACCCCGCTGCATTCGACGCGTACCTGCGCGCCTCGAATGCGTACCGGCGCTTCGGACCGGCGAACCTGGCCGCCGGAGGCGGGAACGAAGAGGGCTTGCAATCTGCCATCGCCGCTTACACCGAGGCCATTCACGCGGATCCCGATTACGCCCTCGCCTACGCCGGCCGGTCACTCGCATTCGCAGATTCCGCCCGGGCCTTAGTGGCGGGACCCGATGTCAGTGACTACTTCAACAAGGGGCAGAGCGATGCGCGCAAAGCGATTGCCCTGGCGCCCGATCTCGCCGACAGCCACCTGGCGCTGGCCAATTTCTTCGCCGGGTCTCTCGAGCTGTCGGGCGCCCTTCGGGAATACGAACGTGCGCTCGCACTCGCGCCCGGCGATGCCCGGGTATTGCGAGAGTACGGCGCGTATGCCGTCCTGATCGGCCGCACCGAAGCCGGCTTGGCCGCCGCGCACCGCCTGCTGGTATTGGATCCGCTCAATCCCACGAACCATTTCGGGCTCGGGGTGTCTTTGGCGTTCGCGCGGCGCTACGGCGACGCCATACAAGCCTTCACGGAGGCCAAGGCGTTGGGTCAGGACGACCTGTCCGTCAACATGTGGCTTGGAATCACTTACTACCTGAGCGGTGACTTCGAGCGCGCCAGTGCCACGTGCACAAAAGCAGGCGAAGTCAATGGTCCCTGGTGCTTGGCAATGATCTACGAGAAGCGCGGGCGACATACCGAGGCCGAGGCGATGCTTTCCAAGGTTCGATCCATTGCGGGAGATCGCTTTGCGGAAGGGTACGCGGATATCTACGCACAGTGGGGTGACACTGCCCGCGCGCTCGATTGGCTTGACAAGGCGATGCGGAACCGCGACCCGTATCTCGCGTACACGAAAGTTAACCCCTTCTTCGATCCGTTGCGCAACGAGCCGCGCTTCCTGGCGATCGAGCGGGCACTGAAGTTTCCCGACTGAGCGGCTGTTGACAATCACGTGGCCCTCGCTAATACTTCACCATATAGGAAACTATAGGGAGCGTGGCGTATGCGGACAAGAAGGCGGCCGATGATCAGGCCGGGATTGTGCGGACTGGCTTTACTGCTCGGGGCCATCGGGCCTGCCTGGGCCGACGATGCGAAGCCCGCTTATCCGGTCAGGGCACCTCTCGAAAAATATCGTGTGGCCAGTGCGTCCGAGGAGATCGCGCTGTCGCGGAGTGCGGCGCCGATTTCGATCTCCGGCGATGCCAGCGTTCTGACGCTCGGCGATCACGGATACGAGACGGCATTGAAGGGTAAGAACGGCTTTGTCTGCCTGGTCCAGCGGTCCTGGGGGGCCGGCTTTGATGATGCGGAGTTCTGGAATCCCAAGCTTCGTTCACCGATATGCTTCAACCCCGCCGCCGCGCGTACAGTCCTTCCCGCCTATCTTAAAAGAACTGAGTGGGCCATCGCCGGCGTTTCAAGGGCCGACATGATCAAGCGCACGAGTGCTGAACTTGCGGCGAACCGCATCGCAACGCCGGAGCCCGGCGCGGTGGCTTTCATGATGTCGAAACAAGGATACTTGGGCGACGTCGCCGGTCACTGGCATCCGCATCTGATGTTCTTCTTTGCCCACGTCGATGCCCACGACTGGGGCGCAGATCTTCACGGCTCGCCGGTACTTGCCGCAAGAGACGATTCGGAGCGCATCACGACGTTCTTCGTTCTGCTGCCCACGTGGTCCGACGGAACGCCCGCCGTGGAGACGCACTAGCAAGCGGCGCACCTTCGGCGGCCGCCGAGCCACTTCCTCCAGGACCTCGGAAACCAGCCATCGGACGGCCGGCTCACCGTCGACCACGAGCACCGTCGCGGATTGATCGCGAGCAAAAGGTCAATCAGCGATATATCACCCGCCCCGTCATGTGCGTCAATGGGGAGCCCCTCGTTATTCGTCAAGAAATGCGTCAATATCCTCTGCGGTATGAAGGGGGCATCCTGCTCGCGTGCCTCATGGCGCGCAGCCACGGCAAAAGACAAGAATCGCAAGGGGACGATACATGAGCAGCCCTGCTAGGCCCGCACCGCTCGCCACCACGCCGCGCGTCGAACTGACGCTGCGCGGGCTTGTTCTCGGCGTACTCATCACCGTGGTGTTCACCGCGGCCAACGTCTACTTCGGGCTCAAGGCGGGCCTCACCTTCGCCACCTCGATCCCGGCCGCGGTGATCTCCATGGCGCTGCTACGCGGTCTCAAAGGCATGACCGTCCAGGAGAACAACATCGTGCAGACCGTCGCCTCGGCGGCCGGCACCCTGTCCTCGGTCATCTTCGTGTTGCCAGGCATGGTGATTATCGGCTGGTGGACCGGCTTTCCGTACTGGGTCTCGTGCGCGATCTGCGCCCTGGGCGGGATCTTGGGCGTGATGTATTCCATCCCGCTGCGGCGCGCGCTGGTGACGCAGTCCGACCTGCCCTACCCCGAGGGCGTCGCCTGTGCCGAGGTGCTCAAAGTCGGCGGCGGTGAACACGCCGATGCCGCGGCGGTCGAGGACAGCCGTGCCGGCCTGGCGGCCGTGGTCTGGGGCGCGATCGTTGCGGCGGCCTTCGCCTGCATCGTGGCTACGCGCATCTTCGCCGGCGACGTGGTGCGCTATTTCCGTCTCGGCGGTGAACGGGGTGGCGTGACTGGGTTCGATTTCTTCCTGTCCTTCGCGCTGTTCGCGGTCGGCCACCTGGTGCGCCTGTGGGTCGGCATGGCGATGTTCGTAGGTGCACTGATCGGCTGGGCCTGGGGCGTACCCCACTTCTCGGCGCTCGCGAGCAGCACGGAGCCCATGGCGCAGTTGGCCCAGCACACCTGGAGCCATCAGGTGCGTTTCGTCGGCGCCGGCACCATCGGGGTGGCGGCGGTGTGGACTCTGGCAAAGCTGGTCAACCCTGTGATCTCCGGCCTGCGCTCCGCCATGGCCGCCTCGCGGGCGCGCGCCGCCGGGAACGCCGCACTGCTGCCGCGAACCGAGCAGGACATCCCGATTGGCTATGTCGCCCTGGTCTCGCTGGCCTGCATGGTGCCGATCGGCGCGCTGATCGCCAACTTCTCCGCCGGCAGCGGCCTCGGAGGGCATATGTTCGCGATGGTGGCCGGCGCCGTGGTCTACATCGCCATGATGAGCTTCTTCGTTTCCGCGGTTTGCGGCTACATGGCCGGGCTTATCGGCTCCTCGAACAGTCCGTTGTCGGGCATCGGTATCCTGGTGGTGATCGGCGCAGCACTACTCCTGGTGCCTGGTATCCGCTCCGGCCTGCCCGTCGGCGGCGATACGGCGCTGGTGGCCTACGCGCTGTTCGTCACCGCGGTGGTGTTCACTGTGGCGGCCATCGCCAACAACAACCTGCAGGATCTCAAGACCGGTCAGCTCGTCGATGCCACGCCGTGGAAGCAGCAGGTGGCGCTGGTCATTGGAGTCATCGCCGGCGCCGCGATCATTCCGCCAATCCTCGATCTGCTCAACCATGCCTACGGTTTCGCCGGCGCTCCCGGCCCGCACCACGAGCACCCATTGCCGGCGCCGCAGGCCGGCCTGATCTCGGCGCTGGCGCAGGGCGTGATCCAGCACAACGTCGACTGGAGCCTGATCCGGATCGGTGCGCTGGTCGGCGTGCTGGCAATCGCCGCCGACGAAACCCTACGCCGCACAACCCGCTCGGCGCACCTCTCGCCGCTCGCCGTGGGCTTAGGGATATACCTGCCGACGCAAAGCACGCTGATGGTCGTCGTCGGGTCGATCGTGGGCTGGTACTACGATCGCCGTGCGGAGCGCGCGTCCAAGCCCGAGGCCACCAAGCAGCTCGGGGTGCTGCTGGCCTCGGGCATGATCGTCGGCGAGGGCTTGGTGGGCGTGATCATCGCCGCCTTTGTCGCCTTCTCGGGCAAGGATTTCCCACTGGCCCTGGTTGGCGATGAATTCGCCGATAACGCCGCGGTATGGATCGGGAGCGGCGTGTTCGCGCTGACGGTGTTTCTGTTATATCGCTGGGCGGCGCGGATGCGGCCTTAGGATCTTGCCGGCGTTCCTCGGCTTATCGGCGACTGGTAATGCTGGAGGGTCACATGAGAGCTCAAGAGATACGTACGGCACTGGATCGGCATTGGAGTGCATCCGATGCCAAAGATTTTGAAACGGAGCACGACATCTATCTTGAGGATGCGGTGCTGGAATACCCCCAGTCCGGCGAGCGAATCCGCGGTCGGCGCAATATTCAGATCACGCGCACCAATCAGCCGAGCAAAAAGCGCTTCGCTGTGCGGCGAGTCATTGGCAGCGGTGATCTTTGGATCACCGAGTATGTTCTGATGTATGACGGGAAGCCTTCTTACACCGTGAGCATCATGGAATTCAGCGGCGACAAGGTTGCACGGGAAACACAGTACTTTGCGGATCCGTTCGAGGCCAGCTCGTGGCGCGCTCAGTGGGTCGAACGGATGGACGAAGGGGAAGTCCGAATGCCCCGCAAATGACCATCGGGCCCGGAACCGGTCTCGCAGCGAGCGATGACACGGGAGGCGAATGTCGCCAGTGAGGAGCGGTTTCCACCTTCAGCGCTACGTGGCAGGAGGACTCTGCGCTCTTCTGCTCCTGTCCGGCTCGTCGTGGCCGGTATCCGGCGCCGATACGAAGTCTCTAAACGCAATCCTGATCGTCGCGCGAGACCACCTGCCCGATTCCAATTTCGCGGACTCGATTGTGCTCGTGATGAACAACCTCGGTGCCGGCCCGGTCGGCATCGTCATCAACAGACCGATGCCGATTCCAGTCTCGCGTCTGTTTCCCGAAATCAAGCGCCTCGCGCAGGTGCGCGACAAAGTGTACTTCGGCGGACCCGTTGACTTCGGGTCCGTGTGGTTTCTATTTCGCGCGGCCACGCCCCCCGAGCACGCGATCCAAGCCTGTGATGGCGTCTACCTGAGCGCCGACCGTGAGTTGCTGCTCCAGCTGCTCGGCCGCAACAAGCCCATGGACAGTCTGCGGATCTTCCTGGGCCACGCCGGCTGGGCGCCGGGTCAGCTAGAAGCCGAGATCGAGCGGCATGACTGGACGTCCAAACGCGCCGAGATGGAGGAGATCTTTAGCGGCAAGTCCGACCACCCATGGCCCCCGCCGCAGGATCCAACGCACAGCATTTAGCGATTGACGATCACGCGCTACCGCGAAAACGACCGCGCCACCAACCCTTACTGGGGATTTACTGCCATGCGGCGTTCGCATATCTGGTGGCGGTGCGCTTTGATCTGGACTCGCACGGCAGGCTGCTCGAGCTGGGCAAACACCATTGGTCGGATTTTTGGATCAAGCAGCCCAATCGCGGCCAGGCTGTCGATGCAGAAGAGCGGAGCTCACTGCTTCAATCTCGTCAAGTTGGCTATAAACGACCGTACCCAGGTCGTCCCACCATCATTCGAATACGACTCCTCGTATTGGTGCGATTCCGGCTTGATGTCGGACCACATGGCCCTCACCAGGATCGTCCTGTCATTTACGGTGTCCTGACCAATCAGCACGACTCGGCCGTTCTTGAATTCACCGACATTCGACGACAGCGTCCCGACCTTGCTGTTCGCGAACGACTGACTCCATTGGTGCGCGCTCGGGTTGTACAGGAAGAGCGTGAGGCCTTCCCAGTGGCCCTTCGGCCCATCCGCTTCGATCTCCTCCAGTTCCGCCTTGCCATCCCACACCTTGCGCACGGTCACAGTTCCATTCAGTTCAACGGTTTCCGAACCGCTCGCAAATGGATCAAGAATTCGCTTGATGTGGGTGTGCCAAACGCCAATATTGAAATCAAAATCGTGTTGCCCGTCGTGCACCGCGGGTGTCTGCGGGAGTGCCTGCGCAAGGCCGACGCAGGGATAAGAGACACATATGATCGCGGTCAATCCCATGCCGACCGCCGTCTGCATCAAATGATTCAAGTTCTTCTCCCGCAAATTGATGATAAGTGTC
>Ga0210387_10005148_pt1 | contig 10017 bp, 11 predicted proteins | sample IncBWC7OmetaG_FD_160108 | JGI IMG/M metagenome (GOLD analysis project Ga0210387, IMG submission 160108) | Forest soil microbial communities from Barre Woods Harvard Forest LTER site, Petersham, Massachusetts, United States - Inc-BW-C-7-O ...
GAGCAGGGGCAGCCGAGGCGTCTTTTAACTTCCAGACACGCGCATCGGCCAAAATATCCGCAAGCGACGATACTTCACGCGGCATCCACGTCTTTACCACGACGCAGCACACCGACGACCACCCCTTCAATAATCATGGGTTGTTCTTTGAGATCGACACGGATGGGTTCGAAGTCGGTATTTTCAGGCAGCAGCCAGACAATCGAACCTTCTTGCCGATAACGCTTCACCGTTACTTCATTGTCCAACCGCGCTACCACGATTTGGCGATTACGCACCTCGGGCGTGCGATGCACGGCAACCAGATCACCATCCAGGATGCCCGCATTTTTCATACTCATGCCCTGCACTTTCAATAGATAATGGGGCTGCGGCTGGAATAACTGTGGATCGATTTGGTAACGCTTTTCGATGTGCTCTTCGGCCAAGATGGGCCGCCCTGCGGCCACACGACCGATGAGGGGCAATCCCAATTGTTCACGCAAAATGTCTTTCAGTTGAATACCGCGAGAAGCACCAGGGATGAGATCGATTACGCCTTTGCGCTGTAAGGCACGCAAGTGTTCCTCGGCGGCATTCGGTGATTTGAAGCCGAGCGTTCGTGCGATTTCCGCGCGAGTGGGCGGCATGCCGCTTTCGGAAATGGCATTTTGAATCAGCCTGAGGATCTGGGTTTGACGAGGCGTGAGGTCCGACATGCTTCACCTGTATATGTAGCCAGTACCTGTCATTATATACAGTCTTTGAACTCTGGCAAGTAGGCCTATTTGCACTGCACTAATTTGAGATTTCATGCCGACCCAAAAATCTAATTCCTCGACCGATTCCCTGCTCGGCATGGACCAGCCCATCACCCGACGCGATTTCCTGAACGGGGTCGCCCTTGCCGTCACGGCATCGCTGCCCGTGCCCAGCCCGGCCCATGCCTCGCCGGCGAGCAGCGCCGCCCAGGACTCTGCCGGCTACTATCCGCCGCTGCTGACCGGCATGCGCGGCAGTCCTGCCGGCTCCTTCGAGAACGCCCACGCGCTGCGCGATGGGCACGAATTCCCGGCCGCCACGGACCCTCCCGAACACTACGATCTCATCGTCGTCGGCGCCGGCATCAGCGGCCTGGCGGCCGCGCATTTTTACCGCGCCAAGACTTCGCCTCGACGCCGCGTTCTGATTCTCGACAACCATGATGACTTTGGCGGACATGCCAAACGCAACGAATTCCATTTGGACGGCAGGCTGCATCTCATGAACGGCGGCACACTGGAAATCGACAGCCCACGGCCTTATGGGCCCATTGCCGCCGGTCTGTTGAGGACCTTGGGCATCGACGTCGCGGCGCTCGTCAAAACCACTCAACACCCTAAATTCTACGAGCAACTCGGTCTTCAAAATGGCGTGTTTTTCGATCGAGAGACTTTTGGAGCCGACAAACTCATCGTCGGCGCGGGTCAAAATGCATACGCTCAAATGTTGGAGCAAGCGCCTCTATCCGCTCGCGCGCGCGAGCAAATCGTGCAAATTCAAGGCGCGCAGATCGATTACCTGCCGGGACTGTCCTCCGGGGAGAAAAAACAGCGCCTTTCTCGCATCAGTTACGAAGCCTTTTTAGCTGACATCGTGCACGCCGAAACGGCGGTTCTGCGCTACTACCACGCGCGCACCATGGGCGAATGGGGAGTCGGCACGGACGCGGTCTCGGCGCTCGATTGTTGGGGAATCGGTTTACCCGGCTTTCAAGGCATGAAGCTGGCGAAGGGCTCCATACGCCGCATGGGCTACACCCCCGCCGGATACGAGGATACGGGCGGCTCGCTGCGACTGCACTTTCCCGACGGCAACGCCACCATTGCGCGCCTATTGGTGCGAGATCTCATCCCAAGCGCGGTCCCCGGCGTCGGCGCCGAGAATGTCGTCACTGCGGCGGTCGACTATGCGCAACTCGACCGCCTGGCCAACCCGGTAAGGCTGCGCTTGAACAGCACCGTGATCCGTGTGCGCGAGCCCGGTGCAGCCTCGAGCGGCGCCGTGCAAGTGACGTATGTGCGCGACGGTCGCAGCTTTACGGCAACCGCCGCGGGTGCCGTGCTCGCCTGCTACAACATGATGATTCCGTATCTATGCCCTGAATTGCCGGAGAAGCAGAAGGCGGCGCTGCATAACTTGGTGAAAACCCCGCTGGTGTATACCACCGTGGCTCTACGCAACTGGCAGGCATTCGACAAGCTCAAAATCCACCAGGTATACGCGCCGGGCGGATATCACACGTCGTTTCGTTTGAATCCTCATGTGAATATCGGCGCCTACCGCAGTGCTCGCTCGCCCGATGATCCCATCTTGCTGCACATGACGCGTACCCCTTGCAAAGCGGGACTGCCGGAACATGATCAGAACCGCGCCGGGCGCGCGGAACTGTTGAGTACCTCTTTCGAGACTTTCGAGCGCAATATTCGCGAACAATTGAACCGCACCTTGGCCGCGGGCGGATTCGATGCCGCGCGTGACATCACCGCCATCACGGTCAATCGTTGGCCGCACGGCTACGCCCCCGAATACAATCCGCTGTTCGACCCCGACGTCCCGGAAAACGAACGGGCGCACGTCATCGGCCGTGCAAAATTCGGCCGCATCACCATCGCCAATTCGGATGCCGGCGGCGCCGCTTACACCGACTCCGCCATCAATCAAGGGGCGAGAGCAGTGAACGAATTGTTAGGTAATTGAACCTTAGGCCTATTGCAGAAGGTAATTTTTGCATTTCACGGAGGGATTCTGAACGTTCTTTAATTTGTCGGAAATGAACTACATGAAAAAAGGTCCCCCATAACCGATAAATCGCTATTTTCAGTTGCATTCGACGCCCGAATTTGGCTTTATGTAGGACTGTGTTGCGACGCAGGCAGGCTCGACGGCGTGACTGGACCTGGCTGTGGCAACACTTCGGAGTTTTCCGACACCAATGAATTAACCCTAGGGGAATATCTTTATGAATTTGACAACCACACTTAAGGCCTCTCTCGCCGCGGCTTGCGTCATCGCATTCGCGGGGTGCACCGACCTGAAGCCGATCCAAGCGCAGATCGACGACCTGAAGTCTCAGGTCAGCAAGCTGCAGAGCGATACGGCAAAAGCGTCTGCCGATGCGGCTTCGGCCCATGCGGCGGCGAATAGCGCGGCATCAGCGGCCTCCGGGGCGCAGAGCACCGCGAATCAGGCGTTGTCGACGGCGCAGGCGAATTCGACTGCGATTGAAGCGATCAACGAGAAGATCGATCGCATGTTCAAGAAGTCTGTCTCCAAGTAATCGATCGGTCGATTAGACTCCAAACGCCGCGGTAGCCCCGCGGCGTTTTTCTTTTGATTCGGCGTTGTGAGACACCGGGATAGCCACTCCAGGGCCCGGAGCGGTGCGGTCGCAGCCCGGTTGCCACAAAGGCCACCTGGCGGAGCGAGGATGGCTCGCTAGGCGCCCACCAGTGTGTTTTCGCCGGAGAAATCTGCCGCGATGGACGCGGCGCCGGGCGATGTTTCGGCGTGGGTTCGGTGCAGTTTGCGATAGCTGAAACGCCACTTACCGTCCCTGCCTTTGACGTAGGTCTCGTGGTAGAAGCCGAAGCCGCGCAGCCACTGCTTTTCTCCCTGGCGTGTCCAGAATAGGTTGTCCTCCATCGCCCAAACGCCGGTCGCGTTGTTGCGGTCCTGGAACTCGATCACCGGCGTGTGGCAATGATGGACGGTTGTTACATTCGCCAGTTGGATCGCGAGCGCATCGGCCGCCGACCGCCCTCCGACAATGGGCTTGGCGGCGATCGACATGGCGACGTAGTCGTCGGTGTGCAGCTTGGCGTACGTGTCCCAGTCCTTCTGGTCCACGGCATGATCGCGGCGACCCTTGAGGTCGTAGATCGCATGAAGCTCAACCAGCCGCTCGACATCGCTCATGCCGTCGCTTGTGCTCATGTCAGGCCTCCTTCATTTGCCGCACGGCAGGCGCGACCCCTGAAGTGACATACTGCTTGATATTGAACTTCCCCTCGGCAAGGCGGCGCGATTGCGGGATCGATTCAGTTACCCAAGCGGCGTGCATGTGTGCCGCATGCGCGCCCGCGTCTCGATAGACCTCAATCACCATATAGGTGTCTGGCTCGTCGACGCTCTTGCCGAAATCATAGTAGGCCACTCCAGGCTCGTGCTGACGCGTCAGCTCGCGCACATGCGTCAGCAGCGCCTCGAAGGCGGCCGCGTTTTCGGGCCGCACGTTAACGTGGGTGATGAAAGTGATCATTTGCGTGCCGGTTCGCCGAGAACATGATGCACATTGGGTAACCGCTGATCGGCCCGCTCGATGATGCGCCCAATCCCCTCGCGCACGGAGACCTTGCTGGGTCCAAGCAGCTTTTCCATCTTCGTGGTATCGGCCCAGATTGGCCAGGACTTGCTGTTCTCGACAAAGATCGGCTTCTTGCCCAAGATTTCACCGGCCATCAAGCAATACTCCTGCGTGGTCACTGCCTCCGATCCACCGACATTGACGATTTCTGCGCCAATCTTGGCTATGCGCGCGGCCGCGATTGTCTTGGCGACATAGTCGTCTTCGTAAAGTGGCGTGTGGACGTTGCGCCTGCCGGGATAGACGCTGATCGGCTCGCCGCGCGCGACCTGATCGACCCGTTGCGTCACGCCGCCGCCGCGCGGCCCATAGAATGAGAAAATGCGGACAATCGTCACCGGTAGCTGATAATCAGTGCTCAGGTGTTTGAGCAGATATTCCGCCGCGATCTTGCTCGCCGCATAATTCTCGCCCGCGCTGTGCAGGCCGTAGGGATCGTCCTCGCGCAGCGGGCGTTCGCCCTGATATTCGTAGAGCGAGCCGGTACTGCCCTGCACGAACGCTTCGCAATCGCGATAGCGTCGCGCCAGCCGCCCGGTTGCACCGGTATTTACCTCATAGGCGAGGTTCTTGTGCGACGGCGGCAGCACAGCATAGTTGATCACCACGTCAACCGATTTCGGCAGCGCTGAAAGATCTGCCTGAGCTAGGTCGAAGGCAATCGCGTGCGCGCCTGCGGCTTCGATCATTTTCTTCTGCGCCGGGTCAGAATAGCGCGCGACGGCGTAGACGTCGTTGTTCTTGGCGAGCTCCACCGCAACTGGAAGCGCGACAAGGCCGCTCGCTCCGGTGACCAGCACACGCTTTCCGGAAAGTCCCGACATCTCTCGATTCTCCCTTCAGCCAAGCCTGGCAATGATCTGCGGCAGGTCGAGGATCGTCCGGAAGCCCGGTGGGGCCTCGCATACGTACGGGATCACGTTCACGGGCCGATGCGCGGTCAGCCCCGGCGTCATGTCGGCGTAGCGGTCCGGTTCGACCGGAAACGTGATGCCAATGTCGAGCGGGCAATCGCCTTCGAGCAGCACGCGCCAGCCCGACGCGCGAAACTCCCATTCCAACCCGTCCGTGGTGTCGACATCGCTCGAGACGAACCAGTTCGCGACAACCCGCATCACCGGCTTGGCGCCTCGGATACCGGCAATGCTTGTGCGCGTGGCCGCGACGGTGCCGGCGGGTACGACGCCCGCGGCGATGCGCACGTCGTGCCTCGCAATCCCAAGTGCGCCGCTCACATCAATCCTATCAACCGGCAGCCCAAAGGCTCGCGTCATGAGGTCAATCGTGCCACTGAAGGACATTCGCATATGTTCCAGAATGCCCGCGTTCGGCCCCTCTTCCGGGCGAGCGCCGAATCCCATCATGCCGAACAGCATCTCGGGCGAATTGCGCGAAGAGCAGTCGGCGAACTCGAAGATGCTGAGACAATCGAGGCGTCGTTGGATCGACGCGAGCACGATCGGCATTGCCTCGGTGATGAAACCCGGACTGACCCCGGTCGCGTGAACGGAAGACTTGCCCGCTCTGCAAGCCTCCTCGATCCGTGTGCGGTCGACGGGGTCGAGCATGTGTGGATTGTGCAGCTCCATGCGGGTCGAGACGACGTTCGCACCCGATGCGAGGATTCGGCACAGCTGCGCAACGTCGAAAACGTGAGGCATGTAGAGCACGCAATCGGCGCCCAGTGCGAGGATATCTTCTATGCTGTTGGTCGCGGCGATACCCACTGGCGCAATGCCGGCCAGGTCACCCGCATCGCGCCCAACCTTATCCGCACTGTGCACATAGACACCCACGAGTTCGAGATCAGGATGCTCGATCGTGCGGCGCAAAGCGCGCGCACCGACATTGCCAGTTGCCCACTGCACCACGCGGTAGCGCTTTGACAAAACTGTCGCCTCCTTCGCTGAACGTCTTGAAGACCCGCTTAATTCAAGCGAGTGTTTAACATGGCGCCTGCCGCATTGCTATCGCGAAGCTAGAAGGCTTGATTCAGCAGCGGCAGCCGCCGGTCTTAGTGCCCGATCGTGGAAATCCTTACGGGCACGCCATTTGCCGTCTCGAAAGTGCGCTCGGCGGCATCCCAATCGATGCTGACGCGGCGGTTGGCCGTCGCCGCGACGATGGCGCGAGTCAACGAAGTTAGATCCTCCGTATCTTGAGCACCGCCGCTCTCCAAGGGGTGGTGCACCTCAAGATACAGGGCGCCGTCCACCCATCCGGTCTTGACGCGCTGATTGACGATACGCACATCCACGCCTAAGGCGACCTCGCCGAATAGGACTTCGATATCCTCCGGATAGAGCCGAATGCAGCCATGCGTAATTTGCATGCCCACACCCACCGGATTGTTGGTGCCGTGGATGAGGTACGCGCCGCCCGGAATCCCCAACCGCAGGGCATAGGCACCCAAGGGATTGTCGGGCCCCGGCGGTATGGATGGCGGCAAAATATCGCCGTCTTGCAGGTGTTTATCGCGCACGGACTTCGGCGGATACCAGGTGGGATTTTTGACCTTTTGGACGATTTTTGTCGTACCGATCGGCGTCTTCCAATCCATTTGGCCCACGCTGATCGGATGCGTTTCCACGACGCGCCGATTCTGCGCATCGGTGCGGAAATAATACAGGCGCCCGTCCGGCAGGTTGACGACGATGCCGGTGCGCGGCGCGTTGGGCAGCAAGTGTTCCATCGGCAGCTCGACAATTGCGCCGGCGGCCGGCAACCAGGCATCGACCTGCGGATTCGCCGCGATAATCTCATCGAATCCGAGATGATATTGACGCGCGATATCCGGCAACGTGTCCTTTCTTTCGGCCTTGGTCTGCGCGGATTGGCCGATCAGATCTTGGTTCGGCAGCAAGGCAAAAACTTGCGCATGGGCGCTTGCCGCGGCCAGCAAAGCAACACACCAAAGAATCCGCATCCCCGTGTTTCCCCCCTCAATAGCGTATGAGCGCGGATCCCCAGGTGAAGCCGCCGCCGAAAGCCTCGAGCAGCAGCAACTGACCGCGCTTGACGCGGCCATCACGGATACCCGTGTCGAGCGCCAAGGGCACCGAGGCGGCTGAGGTGTTTCCCTGTGTATCGATCGTGACGATCACGCGATCCATGGGCAGATCAAGGCGCTTTGCAATGGCTTCGATGATGCGAATGTTGGCCTGGTGGGGAATCAACCAATCGAGTTGTTCCTTGCGAATATTGCTGGAATTCAAGGTATCGGTGACCAATTGTCCCAAGGTGTTCACCGCCACCTTGTATACCTCGTTGCCTTTCATGGTGACGCCCGCTTTGCCCTCGCGCACCAATTTGAAGCCCTTGGATACACCGTCCGGGTACATCAGCAAGTCCTTGTACTTACCGTCGGAGTGCAGCCGCGTGCTGATGATGCCCGGCTCCGGCGACGGCTGCAGCACCACCGCGCCGGCGCCGTCCGCAAACAACACGCAAGTACCTCGATCGTTCCAATCGACGATGCGAGTCAGGGTCTCCGCGCCGACCACAAGAGCGCATTTCGATTCACCGAGCCGCACAAACTTGTCGGCAACACTCAACGCGTATACGAATCCGGTGCAAGCCGCCTCCATGCTGAAAGCCGGACAACCGTGTATGCCTAAGCGATCCTGCAACAATGTACCGACGTTCGGAAAAACAAGATCGGGCGTCGTCGTACCCACGCAGATCAGATCGATGTCCGAATAACTGACGCCAGCCGCCTCGATCGCCCGCCGCGCAGCGTGTTCGGCAAGGTCCGTGGTGGTTTCGCCCTCTGCGGCCACGTGCCTCTGCGAGATGCCGGTGCGGCTGCGAATCCATTCGTCGCTGGTATCGACCAGTTTTTCGAGATCCGCATTGGTGAGGACTTTTTCCGGCAGGTAGCTGCCGGTGCCGGCAATTCTTGAGTACATCTCAGTCCTTCAAGCTTTGCGTGAGATGCCCAGACGCTGTGCGATTTGGGCGGGCACGCCGTTGCGCGCCTCCAAAACCGCGACTTCGATGGCCCGCTGAAAGCCGAACAAGTCGGTACCGCCATGGCTCTTGATGACGATGCCATTCAAACCCACCATGGTGGCGCCATTATAGCGGCGCGGGTCGATGCGCGCGCGCAGCGCCTTTAAGCTCGGGCGCGCGGCCAGGTAACCTAACTTGCGCCACAGCGTGCGCGCAAACTCCTCGCGCATGACATCGGTGATCTGGCGCGCCGCGCCTTCCATCGCCTTGAGCGCGATGTTGCCGGTGAAGCCGTCGGTGACGACGACATCGACCTTATCCGAGAAAATGTCGTGGCCTTCCACGAATCCCACATAGTTGATATCGACTGCCGCCAGCAGATTGTTTGCGGCTTGAACGGTATCGTTGCCCTTGATCTCTTCCGCGCCGATATTGAGGAGGCCCACCCGCGGGCGGACGTGAGCGCCTTCGAGATCCGCTGCCAGCACCGATCCCATCACGGCAAACTGGCACAATTGCGCCGGCGTGCACGAGGCATTGGCGCCGAGATCCAGCATGTAAGTATGGCCGCCGCGCGACGGGATCAGCGACACGATCGCGGGCCGCTCGACGCCGGGCAACATCTTCAGCACGAAGTGTGCGGTCGCCATGAGCGCGCCGGTATTGCCCGCGCTGACGCAGGCGTGCGCATCGCCGGCTTTCACCAGATCGATCGCGCGGCGCATCGACGAATCCTTCTTGCGCCGTAATGCCTCACGCGGGTGATCGGTCATTTCAACCACATCGTTCGCGAACAGGCAGGATACGTTGGCCGGTTTTTCGCCCTTGAGTTCACGCTCCAAATCGACCTGCCTGCCGGTCAGTGTGAAGCGGGTATCGCTGAACTGACGTGCAGCGGCGAGCGCCGCCGGAACGGACACGGCAGCGCCGCGGTCGCCGCTCATGGCGTCGATGGCAATGTGAAGCGGCGCAGACACTGTGCGTTGAGGGGTATTGAGCGGCGACGGCGTCGCCGAACGCGATGTACGGCTTATTCTTCGGCTGCCGCTGCGTCCGCCTTGGTCTGCAGCACCTTTTTACCGCGATAGAATCCATCGCGGGAAATGCGGTGGCGCGAATGAGTCTCGCCGCTCTTCGCATCAATCGACACCGCCGGCAAGGGCAGCGCGGAGTGAGAGCGGTGCATGCCGCGCTTCGAGGGGGTCTTTCTACTTTTTTGAACTGCCATGAGTTGTCTGTCCTATCAAGTTTTCTTCAATAAATCCTTCAACACAGCGAACGGTCTGGTTCGCTCATCGAGCGGCGGCGGCGGCGCCCGACCGCAAGTCTCCGGCGTGCTGCAAGCCGCGACCACGGGCAGCGCCAACAGCAGTTCTTCCTCGGCCAATTCGCGCAAGCTCACCAGACCTTCTTCGGTCTGATAAATCTCCCGCTGCAAGTCCGCCGGCGCCGTTGCGTCGCCGCTCACAAATTCAATATCGCTGTCCGCGGCCACCGTGAACGGGAAGCCGTGCAGACAACGCTGACACACCAAATTCGGCGCCGCCTGTACTGCCACATTCGCGCCCACGCGATCGCCGTCAAATTTCGCGAACACAAAGCGCGCCCTAACCGAGCCGCGCCCATCCGCCAACAAATCCTGCAATCGAGGCAGCTCACTGAGACGATAGTCGCGCTCCAAC
>Ga0210387_10005149_pt1 | contig 10017 bp, 14 predicted proteins | sample IncBWC7OmetaG_FD_160108 | JGI IMG/M metagenome (GOLD analysis project Ga0210387, IMG submission 160108) | Forest soil microbial communities from Barre Woods Harvard Forest LTER site, Petersham, Massachusetts, United States - Inc-BW-C-7-O ...
GTGAACTCATCGTCATCTTTGAACCACACCCGTCTGACTGTTTTCCCTTTCAACTCCGGGTATTCGACGCCTTTATGACGCATGGGGTGAATCCTTCCGGGGGAAGGAGACCGTGCTTGGCGCAATCCTGAGCACAGGATGCTTACATCCCCCCTCACAAGCACGATCTCAAAATCGACGTTCCTCTATAGCGGAACACGCCCAAGATAATACCTGCAATCATCCCCGCATGTCAAAAGGGAAAACTGCATTGAATGTGCGGTTCGGGAAGCGGCTTGGGAGTCTGCGAAAAGAACGCGGGTGGACGTTCGTCTACCTGTCAGAACACTCAGGCTTGGCGAAGGGGTTCTTACACGCTATGGAGCAGGGAACACAGGAGCCGTGCCTGAACACGCTAGACATCCTGGCCAAGAGTTTTGAGTTCACGATCAGCGAGTTAATGCAAGGAGTTTAGAGCCGCCATTTTCCCGTGAATGTGACGGGAGGGTTAAAAGTACCGAAGCGCGGGAAAGAATGTTTTCACAGCATCGAGTCGTGTATCATGCCCCCGACAACTCTCTAAGGTTGTCTTGGGCTGCGTGACTGACTGGCAACAGGAAACTCGCGGCCTGTTTCGTATGGAGAGTTTATGGTGACAGACCCAGCCTCTGGCATCAGGCAAGAAGTCCAACAGTTGGTTCAACTGCAAATTGACACCCTACGTCTCGAATCGTCGCTGACATCTTCCCAGCTTTGGGAGTACCATTCTCGATCCCAACGAATCACGGCACTGTACCGGGAGCTTGACCAAATCCGCAGAGACCGTATCAAGTACGGATTGAAAACAGCTTCCTGAACACCCTGACGATTGAGGGGGTGAAACCGCCGTCCGCGGTTTGAAGGCTCCGACTGCGGATGGCGGCTTTCAACTGAAAGGGATATGAGGTACCGATCGTGTTGGACGGGAACCAGACGGAACCGATGTTGCTGGCCGTGAAAGCCGATCCAAGAATGCTCGCACTGCGGAAAGAGTCCCAGGCCCTAACCATTTTACATTTCTTGAGGGGCACCATGGTCTTTCTTCAAATCGCCATGAAGCCATGCCTTAGCCATACTCCAATCTCGCTTGACGGTTTTTGGCGAAATCTCTAGAAGATCGGCCGTTTGTTCCACCGTTAATCCGCCAAAAAAGCGTAGCTCCACGATCCTTCCCTGCCGGGGATCGATCTGAGTGAGACGCTCCAATGACTGATCCAATTTGACGAGCTCTTCGGACTGCTCAGGTGTGAATACGAGAGCTTCATCAATGGGAACAGGGCGTTGCCCTCCGCCACGTTTTCCGCGCAAATGACCGCGAGCGTGGTCAACTAGGATTCTCCGCATAACTTGAGCCGCAACTCCGAAAAAATGTGCTCGACTCTGCCAATCAACTGAGCGCTGCTGGACCAGCTTGAGATAGGCTTCGTGTACTAATGCAGTGGGTTGCAGCGTGTGATCGCTGCGCTCGTGCCGCATGTAGCTGGCCGCCAGCTCACGCAGCTCCCGATACACAAGAGGAATCAGTTTGGAGGCAGCGTCCGTATTCCCCTTTGTCATTTCCGCGAGAAGAACAGTTACGTCCTCGCGTGCTGGGTGATCCATTTTGCCGTACTCCGCCCTCACGGGAGTGATATTTTGCCGTCCATTGCAGCCTGTCAGCTACAACGGACCATTGTCGCATGGGAGCCTAAGTTTTTCGGAATGCGGAGAAGTCCTTTGGCTGCAACTTCTTGCGCTGACTTTGATGGGGCAAGGGCACCCGGCGTGTACGGGTTGTCCCGTTTCACAGCCGCTTACCCCCGGTTCGATCAAGGACTGGGAAAGCCGAAAAAATGACCCCATTATCCTCTGAATGTCGCGTTACTCAATGAAGGCGGAAAAAAGGAAAGAGCTGAAACGAGCGTAGGAGGAGGAAAATATGGGCAGTATCCGCGTTGTGACGGTCCTTGCAGTAGGAGTGTTCCTGATCACGAGTGTTCTTCCAACGATGGTCCACGCCGATGACAACTACATGTGGTGTTTGTCCGTAGACGGTCGGAGCGGCGGAAAGGTCTACTATAGCGATCCCTTTTCTGCGCCAATCAGCGATAACCTCAAAGCCGAGACTGCCTTTGAAAATTACGTAAGGTCGCACTACGAAGTTGGGACGGATGTGCGGAGCGCTTGTAAAAATATCAGCAGTATGTCTGAAGCAAGATCATCTAGGGACCGCGATGCGGGCATGAAAAAACGGACTGAAGTGGTTTTCACGACCTGGACGTATTAGGAATTGGATGGGCAGCCGACAGCGTGGAGATCGCTTCGAGCATTGTTAATCCTTGGCGAACAGTAAGCAGATCTGTTTTCAGCCGTGCCGAAAGGAGATTTTATGCACCGCCACATGATCGCGTATCTTGTTGTCGTTTCTGTGATGATCCTATCCTTTAGTCCGTTTTCGGCTGCTGACCATACGGAGTACATGTATTGTCAAGCACACGCGTTGGTCACCGTGCACTCCAACTATTACAGCGATGTCTTTAGCTTTAGGTGGCGGTCGTCCGGCGGCAACAACGTGCGCAAGTCGTGGGTTCGCTATCTCATAAAGGAATATAGATTCGACGACTCTAGCGGGTCATTGGAGAAGGACTTCCACGACTCGCAAGGCTCGGAACAATATTCGACTCGATGTTACTCCTTTCAAAACAGTGAGCAAGAGGCTGTGAACGCGAGAGCGGAGGCGATAAAGTCAGACCGAGAGAAGTCCCGAAGACCACCGAGTGTTGAGACCGGCTGGACGTATTCAGCGGACGACGATGACCGGTAGGTGACGCTCTTTTAGACCGCGTTGATGGCTTATGCATTTTCCCTGGCAGCTGCATGCACTCATTCACAAAAGGAGATTTCTGTGCGCACGTACATGACGCCGCGACTGTTTGTGATACTTATTTGTTCTGCTATCGTTCTCGGCGCGCCTGCAACGGCTCTGAGTAGAGACAAGTATTACTATTGCCGCGCCATAGCCCACACCTACCCGCACCCGGATTACTGGAGCGACGTTTTTCTTCAAGAGCAACGCACTTCGATATCTAATCTCGACGCCGTCTGGGCTAACTATCTGGTTCAGCACGAGCGGTTTTTAAGAAAGGACGCAGACGTTAGTTATGTTGTGTATAAAGACTTCCACGACGGTGAGGATGAAGACATCTACCAGGTGGGCTGTGTCTTTGCAGCCGCGACAGAACAAGGAGCTAAGGATAAAAAGAAAGAGGATCAAAAGAGATTTGCTAGCGACAAATTCGTTGAAACAGGGTGGAGCGCCGATCAAGAGTGACAGGTCCTCCATTGAGGGAGGACGCCTTTCGGCAAGGACGAATCGATGAGGAGGCAGTGAAGATGTGCAATTTGGTGCGAACGACAGGCCGTGCGGCATTCGTCGTCGTTATGGTACTCGCGGTGACTTCTGGGGCGCAAAGTTCGAAACCTAAGACATCGACGAACAACTCACCGACGACAGAGAGGCACTCAAAAGACGAGATTGCTGATTGGGTGATCTCACGGGCGACCTTCGACTCTTGTCCCGGAGGAGGCTGCCGTTCTCAATTCTCAACATCGATAAGCAAATCCTCGGACGCTTGCACGCTGCACGTTACGACGCGGTTCCTAGCTCCCACGGACGACCCGACAGATCCGAACCACTTGACCTCGGATTCTCAAGAGTACCAACTACCGTTAGCGAGTATCACTCCTGAGCGCATAGAGACCGGAAAGTATGGGGTCGGTAATTATTTATGGCCGATTCTGTTCCTTTACACGACAAACGAAAAAGAAACCTTGAATATCACGACCGCGGTCGACAACTACTTCACTCATGGTCAATCGGTACACTTGTACACGGAAACTACCAACAAGGGCGTTGCTACATTCTTTGTGAAAGACGACGAGATGGCTAAAAGGCTCATCAACGCTTTCAAAGACTTAATTGCGCAGTGTGGGGGCAAGCCGAGCAAGAAGGAGATTTATTGAAGCACAGGCTCGATGAGCTGGTTCGCCCACGATCAGCGATGGCGGCGGCAAAATGATCCGATTGGCAATGTGTACGTTCGGAAGGTTGCGGCGGCTCTGATCGGCATGGCTCCTCAACCGCACGGCTGTCCTATCGCTCCGAGCCCCGATGCTACCGATCCTGTTGCTTTAGCTGCGTGCGTTATCGTAGAGCGGCGACAGAGCGTGAAAGCAACGCTAGGAGCAGTACCGAATTGGACGAACTCGGAATGAATACGCGTACCCGTCGGTTGCTGCCCGTCATGCCGGTTCTGACGTCAGCCGTCTGTGGTGTCTCCCAAACAAGCGCACCCCGAGAAATCATAACTTCCGTGTTCCGACGCTGATCTTCCTTGAAGAGTGACCCCGTTTTCCTCTGAATGTCGCGTTAATTAGTGAAGGCCAAACTTTGAAAAACGATTCACAAAAGGAGTTCTCACATGCAGCCATTTCGTAGCTTTGTTTGCAGCGCTCGCACGCTAGCGGTTGCAGGCATTTTGCTATTCACCTTCGCCTGGCTAGGAGCGCCGAGCGGACTGGCACTCCAAGCCACTGCCGCGTCATCAAGTAAATATGTGGTGTGTTGGTCCGCAAACCTGAATGCGGGTACCCATACCGATTCAGGGATGATTCCAGACAAGAAGTATTACAGCAGCATATTCGAAGCACAACCGTCCCAGCAGGGGGCGGTCCAGAACGCCTATACCAGATACCTCCTCCGGGCCTATCCAAACGACAATACGGGTCCAGGTGTATGCAGATTTTATGACACCCAGGGGGCGGCCCAAGCTTGGCTCGACACCGCTAAAAGGGACGATAGCTCTAACAACAGGCAAGTCTACGACACTGGCTGGAGCTACAACTAACGACCGTCAGGTCCTTGCTGACGTTATCTGTGGTTATCCACAAGTTTAAGGAGGACGAGAAGATGCGATTTCGACTCTTATTGCTAGCGTCCGTGACTGTTCTGTGCGCACCTTTCGGGATTGCTCAAGAGCAGGCCGTTATCAGTTCTACCTACTTGACCACCATCAGCGTCAACAAGCAGCGGCTACGAATTTTCCCGGATACGCAGAATTGGGCAGGGGACAATGCAAATTATCCGGCGCGTTGGTTGTTTGCCGTCCAACCGTCACTTTTGCCTAGAACGAACCGCGATGGGGAACTTGAAATCGAACAGCAGGAAATCGAGCGTCACAAAGCGCCTGTCTCCGGTGGATACAAGTACACGATTACGACACGGTTGGGAATACCGATCACGGTAATAAATGAAGACGCAGTTACTGAAGCTCTTCGTGCCGTGACAGACTATTTTCAAGACAAAGGTTATCGTTTCGAGCCACGGCAGATCGTGAGCATTCCATTGAAAAAGGTGCACGTTGATATTTCAGACCTAAACACGAACACACCGTGCCAGTTGAAAAACCCGGACGTTCCAGTTTCGAGCGCCGACGCATTTTTCACATTGTGGATAGATTGCAAGGATGAGCACCTCGGCAAGTATCCCGATGTCAGCGCACAGGAATCGAATGTCAATCAATTTAGGAAGAATCTTGGCTTTTTGGTCATCAGTGCCTCCCTTACGTACAACGCCAAACAGGCGGCCGTCTCTGTTGTGACGTTCAAGGCAATGGACGTAAAGAGTACCACCCTGTTCGCTAAGCTGAAGGGAGACGGCGGAGAAACGGTCGTGTCCAGGGATGACCTTCGGCAGCTTGCGATAGACGCTGCCAGAGAAATCTATGTTGAATATCACGGTCAGAGGCCGCAAAGCTCAATTCAGGATGAATTTGTCCGAAAGGCATTAGAGTTTGCGGTCGTTTCGAGCGTTGATGCCAACACCTTCTCGAAAGAAATGCTCGCTCAGAGTTATAAGCCAGAAGATATCGACCCAACGGAGGTCGACAAAACCCTTGATAGTCTGCTCGACAAAAACTCATCGGAGAGTCAGGTCAACTTTAATACAGGTGGAAAAGTTGGGTTTCTTGGAATAGGCGCTGAGGGCAGCATGAGTGGAGGTGATTTCAAAAAGCAAGCAGCAGATCACGGCGTTACTGCGGAGTGGAACGGCAAGAAATGGATAGCTAAGAGTGTCTCCATTGCGCGTTTTAACGCCTCGAAGTTTGCCGAGTCGTTCAACGGGAATGTGACGGACGTAAGCGTCGACGCCGCGGCACCATACGCTGTCGAAGAACGGCAGATCCGCTTTGTCAATTCCGCAGTTCCAGAACTCAAAGATGACACCAAGAAAGTGTCCGCGATTGGGACAGAACATATCACTAGCGTGCGATACGACTTCGTGAACGACGGTCCTAGGATCCACAGCGTCGCCGATAAAAAAGATTGCTCCGAGTATTACCCACCGCCACAAGGTCACGAAAACTGGACCCATTGCAGACCGGATGGCGGCGGAAGTGCTTGCGGAGGGCCAGATCAATGTGCTTGTGATGACTCTCAAAGATTGGTAACGTTCACTTGCGATCAGGGGACCTATCACCAATGCTGGGCGGAAAAGGGCAACGGGTGCCGTGGTCAATAGCGGCATTGAGATCGAACGTATTTGCGATGCAAGGCATGGAGTTACTCAATGATTAAAGTCAAAGCAATTTACACGCGACATTTCATCGCCCTTCTGACGGCTCTCGCTTTTCTGTCTCCTGTGGCTCTCGCCGCTGGAGCACTTGCCAGGAATCCACGGAACAATGATGGCACGGTCGTCGTGAACAAAAAGACCCGCGACGACGCTGTTCACGATGCCATACTGGCGTGCGGCACTGACTGCGAGATTGTGACAACATTTCAAGGCTCTTGCGTCGCATACGCCGCTGACCACAGAGCGAACAGCACTGTGTACGGGTACGGCCAAGCGTCCGACAAAGACGCTGCCGGCGAACGAGCATTGGATCAATGCCAATCTCGCGGAGGAAGTTGCACGGTGATGGATTCCGGGTGCGACGGGAAGTAATGAGAGACAAGGGCATGCGAAATCTGGAGCCAAAGACAATCGTTATGATAGCGTGTCTCATCGTTGCTGTGGTGGGAGCCTCCACCGTGGCACAAAGTTCTAAGCTCAAGCCTTCGACGCAGCGCTCCGCACCTAAAGAGAAGCATAGCAACGACGAGATCGCTGACTGGATCATCTCGCATTCGACCATTGAGGGGGTGATACCGTATGAGTGGAGCGACGGGACGTCAGGTGTTGCGTATGCAAGAACGGTCGTAACGAAATATCCCGATGCTTGCACGCTACGCATAAAGACGACATACGAAGACGACGCGCACTACAATGACGGCCGACCGTGGCCTTTGGTGACGGAACTAGATTTCAAAGCGCCGATGGCCGGTATAAACGTTGACAAGTTGGGGTGGACCGATGGCGGAGGCGTCTGTCACGCGGGATTCCCAGCCGCCTGCACGGTCATTTTGATGACATCCAGAGACGACAAACAGCTTTTCTATGTTTTCCGCAGCTATGACAGTGGTTGGTTATCCGGTGAAACTGGTAAGCCATCTCCTCCACTGATCAACGAACTGCAGAAGTCCGAATGGTTTTATGTACAGGACAAGGCGATGGCAAATCGAATGGTTTCTGCGCTCACGGACCTAGTTGTCCAGTGCGGGGGCAAGCCTCCTCAGCCTTCCAAAAAGGAGATTTACTGAACGCCTAATTCGTCAAGATGGGCTGCATCGGAGAATACAGTGAACGCTCAGACTCGGTGGTCTCACTTGCCCGGAAACGAAACGGCGGTGCGCCGCTGACTCGGACGCCACCGGCGCAAAATACAAATGGCACGAGGGGCAATGCACTGGCAGCGAGTGAAAGGCAAGAAGGGGTGATCTAGACCAGCACAAAAACTATCTCGAAAGGACGAAATAACTCAAAAAGGAGAAGCCCATGAAACTGCGGATCATTGTTGTTCTTGCTGTCGTGCTGTCCTGCGTCGGCGCGTGGTGCCAATCTCTACCGAACGACTCGGTGAAACCGGCATCGACCTCCAAGGGCGTGACGGCGCCGCACGCGCAGGAGCGAGAGGCGACGGAAGCGATGAAACCCTACGTGCCTAATTTCGACGACTTGGATCGTCGGTTGACGATGGTGCCTGTGGCGCACCTGTGCAACGCACAGGGATTCAGAAACGGCCCGTCGTGCGGCCAGATTACTGTGATAGGGGCGGGCAGCGGCGCGGCGTGCTGCAGCCCAGGGGAGTACTGCGCCAATACACGTGATTCCTCTACGCACAACCCGGTATGCTGTGCCAAAGATTTGCAATACTGCAATGGTCAGGGCTCATGCATACCCAGGGGGGAGTCCTGCAATCCTCCGCACCCTGGCACCGTAAAGTAGGGCACGTTAAGTTGCGCCAACGGAGCGTCGTGGGCACTGCCGAGATCGGGACACGTACGAGGCATCGCATTCCCCAAAAAGCCGCATTGGGGGAGGGCCCGTGGGCAAGGATGTTGTGTTTACAGGCTGGACACTTCTAGGACGATCATTCGGACGCGGACCAGTTCGCGGTAGCCTCTCGATTACAGCAAAGGAGAACTTTATGCGAAAGCACACTATGGCTAGGCTGTTCTTGCATATCTTTCTGTCGGCGTTTCTCTCTGGCTGGTATTTATCTGCCCAAGACGATGCCAGCCCCAGCAGATTTGCATCGTCTTTCTATTGCGAAGCCACTCCGGGTCAGGGACAGCCAGTGCCTACGTATTACAGCGACGTCTTTCAAAGCAAGAGCCGGCCTTCTGTTGTTTCGCGTGCGTGGACAAAATACTTAATAGAACACCAAGGACTGAAGCCTTACAAAGGCGATGAAACAGCCTTGCTTAAAGTGGGCGACGATCAAATTGAGTATATGTATGACACGCCGCATTGCTACTTCAATCGCAGCGAACAGGGAGCCGAAGACGATAAGAGTCAGCGCATGAAGAGGGAATCCAAGAATTACAATGCCAGGTTTGTTCAGACCGAATGGACATACGTGGGTCCTAGTGACAGTGACCAATAAAGCGACAGAGTAAGGTCGCGCCAGGAAGTTGGGACGGATGTGCGGAGCACCTGTCAGAATGACAACAGTATGTCTGAGGCAAGATCATCATCGAGAAGAACAACTATTCTATCGCCGACGGCGATCGAATGAACGCAAAGAAACATGACAAAAACGGTTGTCGTTATTGTTGGCGTAATGACGGTTCGGATTTGATAAACGGAGAGGCTCCAATGAGAAATCACAGCGCTGGATTGTCATTCGCACTATTGCTTTCTGTTCTCGTTTCGGTGCCCGCCCATGCTCGCGAGCATGTATGTGAGACCAGCTCGGTCCATGTCAGCATCGACAATCTAACGCCCGACCGGGACACTCCGAACACCTACTCATTTCGGTTAAAGCTGATAGACTCCTGCCCAGAAGATGATGAATTAGAGGGTGTCTTCGTCTCTGTGGAATATTCCTGGGTGTCGACTGACTGTCGCGATAATAAATCCATGGGAGATGGCTCAATCCTTGAACACGAGATCATTGAACCTAGCAAGAGCCATAGGACGTTGTGGGATCCTGAGTCTTTACAGATTCCCCCTAACCACGAACTGATGTGCATCTGGATAGGTAATGTTCAGGTAACGGGTTCCTACCACATTCAGTACACGCGGGATGGCTCCGAGAAATCAAGGTATTAGGCCAAAACGAGAAACCACCTGGGCTTATAGCGATGGAGACGATACTGATGAATGACCTGGAAGTGGTTTTACACTGGTTGGGGAATACCAGCGCAGCGGGAATTGACAACCTCCGGGTTCGCGGGCGGAAGCGTTGAGGACCTTTATTGGCTACTCACAAGCCTGGAACAAAGAGAGCGACCGTCAAAGGGCGCCTGACTAGAGAGTCCGGATCTTCGAAGGGACTCAGGCAGACTTTTCGGCTCGCTCCACAAGTGACCCCGTTTTCCGTCGAATGTCGCGTTAAAGAGTTAAGAGGGGTTTAA
>Ga0210387_10005152_pt1 | contig 10016 bp, 8 predicted proteins | sample IncBWC7OmetaG_FD_160108 | JGI IMG/M metagenome (GOLD analysis project Ga0210387, IMG submission 160108) | Forest soil microbial communities from Barre Woods Harvard Forest LTER site, Petersham, Massachusetts, United States - Inc-BW-C-7-O ...
GCCGTGGGCCGATCTCGTTGGCGGCCTCTCTGGAAGCACCGCGGTGGTCGCCACTGGCGATACGATCACGGGCTTCACGTTCTTGATGAGCCTGAACTACACGGACGCGAACGACGCCGGTTATACGCCAACGCCGGGCGACGTCAGTTTCTCGATCGACGACATCGCGTTCATGCCCTGAGCAAGCTCCGCTGGGGGCGGCGCGCTTCGCGTGCGTGTCGTCCGCACGCGTCGTCGCGCTTACAGGCCGAGGAGTTTCGTCATCGACGCTTCGTCGGCGGGCGTGAACGAGTACGAGTCGAAGTTGTCGCTGGCCACCCAGCGGAAGTCGTGCACGTTGACGGCGCTCGGCTCGCCTTCGACCAGCCGGCCCTCGTACAGGTACAGCTCGACCACGTAACGCTCGTACGGGTGGCTCACGAAGCTCATCAATTTGCCGGCGTGGACCGCCACTCCGAGCCGAAAACCGACCTCGCGTTCGAGTGCCTCAGCGTCGCTTTCGCCGTCCTCCACTCGGCCGCCGGGGAACTCCCAAAGCAGCGGCAGTACGGCGCTCGGGCGTCGCTGCGTGATCAGGTAGCGGCCGCCATGTTCGATGACGGCAGCCACCACCCGAATGGTGCGCGGCGAAGCCATGCCGGCGGTCAGTAGTCGATCCGGAAGAGCTGCTGACCCATCAGCAGAATGTCCGTCGCTCCCACTTGGTGCTCGGCGCGCAAGCGCACGAACGTGCCGTTGGAGCTGCCGACGTCAGTCAGATAAATTTTGCCGTCCTGGGCCTTGGCGATGCTGCAGTGCAGGCCCGAGACGTAGCCGTCCTCCGAGAACAGGATGTCGCCGCGCTCACGACCGCAGTGCACGCCACGCTCGGGGATGGGAAAGGAGTTGCCAGTCGTGTCGCGACCGATCACGAGCGCCAGACGACCGATGTAACCCTTAGCTGGGCTACCGAAGCGCTCGACGTTGTCCGGGGACTTGCCCTGGCCCTTGAGCTCCTCGAGGCGAATGATCTCTTGCCCGATACGGAACAGATCACCGAACTCGAGCAAACACGGCTCATTCGGGCGAAGTTTCAGGTACACGCCGTTCAGCGAGTCTTCATCCTTGATGAAGAGTGCGTTGTTTCGGCGCGTGAAGGTGGCATGGCGCGGCGAGAGGTAGCTGTCGCCGGCGAAGATCGAGCCCGTGTCGCGGCCGAGCGTGATGACCTGCGCGTCCGGCAAACGGTAGGTTCCGGCCTCGCTGCCGTCAGCTCGTAGTGCCGTCAGTACGATCGCTGGCACGCTACCGGTGACCGCTGCGGGTGCCGCAGGTGCCGCCGAGGGGCTCGCTCCGGCGAGCGCGCCCAAGTTATAGCCGCACGATGCACAGAAGCGGTTGTTCGTTCCGTTGACGTGCCCGCACTGCGGACAAGTAACGGTCCCGCCGGCTGGTGCTGCCGGCGGTGCCGCAGCGGGGCGCGGTGCCGCAGCGGGCACAGATGCCGCAACCGGCGCTGGCGCCGCGGGCATCGGTGCAGGTGCGGGCATCGCTGCCGCCGCAGGCTGCGGCGCAGCAAACGCCGGCACACCTTGAGGTGGCGTCGCCGCGGTAAAGGGTTTCGCTGCGGCTGCACGTGGGAGCTCAGCTCCGCAACCCAAGCAAAACTTGTAGTGGTCCTGATTCTCCTTACCGCACTTCAAACACGTGATCACAGGTGTCCTCCAGGGGAGCGGACCGAGCTCGCGAGCGAAAACGAAATTCCCTCGTAAGCGCGCGATTATCCACGCCCCTTTGCCACGGTCAAGGTCCCGGGCTCAGGGGGTGAGCTTAGCGAGCGCTTCGCGGAGCAGGTTTCCGAGTGGTTCGGTGTCGAGCTTCGGACCGAGGGCCGACACGGCGCGCTCTGCTTCACCCGCCCGATAACCCATATTGGTGAGCGCGCTCAGCAGCCTCCCCGCCATGTTTCCGAGGCTTTCGGCGGTGATCACAGGCTCCGAGCTCGAGAGCCCGCGGAGCTTTTCTTTGAGCTCCAAAACCAGCCGCTCGGCCGTCTTCTTGCCGATGCCTGGGACCTTTCCCAGCCGCGCGTGGTCGCCGCGCTCGACCGCGCCGGCGAGGTCCTCGACGGGCATCGCGCTCAGCACACCGAGGGCGGTCTTCGGGCCGACATTGGGCACACCGAGCAGCAAGCGAAACACTCGCCGCTCGGTTTCGTTGGCGAAGCCGAACAGATCGAGCGCGTCCTCGCGCACGTGCGTGTGAACCCACAGCTCGACGTCCGCATTGCTGGCGTCGCGGACGCGGGCTCGCGACAGCGTGCCCACAGGTGTCGATAGCTCGTAACCGACACCCTGCACGTCGAGCACGACGGCGCCCGTTGCTTCATCCGTGAGCACGCGCCCACGCAAGCGTCCGATCACAGCCGCGCCTGAGAAAGATACGACACGGCCGCTACGCTAATCGGCATTGGCGCCTTGAGCAATCCAACGCGCGAAGGTCGCGATCTGCGCGTCGGTCAAAGTCAGGTTCGAGATCTCGGCGAAGCAGGGGGCCGGCATGGTGTCACCGCAGCCCGTATCGGTTTCGGAAACGTCCGGGGATTGCACCATGCAGGTGAGGTTCGCCATGTTCTGACAGCCAGTGAGCTTGAGCATCAGGAAGCTGTTTGCGGGCTGGTTCGGCACTACGATTTTGGTGCTGGGCGCGGTTTCGGAATTGCCGAGTAGCTCAGCGACGATCATGGTGCGGAGTGCGGCGTCGTCAGTCGTGCTCGTGTCCGTGATGGCTGGGCCGAGATACAGGCCAGCCCCGGGGTAGTCGATGGTCCGCTGCGCGAGTGAGATCCCATGACACGCGCTCGAGTTGCATGTTGGTCGGATGATGGGCTCGAAGAGGTCGCTCGTGAACGAGACTGGCGTGCTGTCCAAGCTCGTGTAGTCGAGCGGGTTGCAGGTTGGCGGGCTCTTCGGGTTGCACGTCGCGCCGTTGGCGGTGGTGCTGCTGCCGCTGTTCGTGCTGCAGCCGATTTGGAGGAGCACCAAGAGTGCCGGGGTAGCAAGAATCAAGTGTCGGATCTTCATGAGTTTTCCTTGTTTTCTCCCGGCGCCACCGCGGTCCGCAAAAAGTTAGCAGAGCTCGTCGCGCGGACCAGCTCGTATGGAGCTCTCGTCTTGGCTGAGCGCTGTTCGTGAGGGGGTGAGGCGTGCTACAGCCCCGCCCCATGACGCGTCACGGCTTCGTGCTTGGAGTTGCGCTGGCTGCGGCGCTTGCAGCGTGCGGCGGCTCGTCGAGCGAAACACCACCGCCGCTCCAGCCCGATCCGCAAGGCTTTCATTACGCCGGAGTAACCGCTTCAGTGCCTGAAGCAAGTGACGCTGGCAGCGCGCCCGCGAGCGCCGATTCGGACGACGACGAAAAGCCGCACGCGCCGGCGCGCGCAACATGGGGCGGGAACACGCCGCATCACTGAGTAGTGATACGCTAGCGTCGTCGCTTCTCATGAAGCGACGGACGCCGGTGCAGTAACAAAGTGTTACTACCTAAAACGCGCCGCTCAGCGCGACGCCCGTGAAGCCTGGCCCGAGCGCTGGATCGACACGCGGCTTGAGCAGCGTGCCCGCGCTCGCGGTGCTGTTCACGGAGCCGCTGCGCGGTGCCACGAAATACCAGATGAGCCCGCCAACGACCCCAACCGCGCCTACGCCCATGAGCACGCCGCCCGCGCTCTTCTTATTGCGCGCGGAGTTGGCGGCGCTGGCGTTTGCTGTCGCATCCGGGCCCGTTCCGCAGTTGTGGTTGGGGCACAGGCCCTCGTACTTGGTTACGTCTTTCGCCCCGCCCGCGTAGACGACCGCGCCAACGATCAACACGGCGCCGCCAGCGATCGTCACGATCAACGGCGCGATTGGCCGCTTGCCGCTCGCCGCCGGTTGAGCGGGCTCGGGCGTGACGGGGGGCGGCGGCGGCTGCGTCTGAGTCGTCGTGGGCGGCTGCGTGCCGGTGCTGGCCGGTGGCGGAGCTGCCTTCTCGGTCGCGATCTGGTTCTTCAGCACTTCGATGCGGCGCTGGATTTGATCTTTGTCGCTCGAGGTGGGCTCGCGCACCAGATACGTTTCGAGAGCGACGACCGCTTGCCGTTTCTGGCCGTACAGCTCGTACGCACGTGCCAGATTCTTGAGCAGTAGATTAGCCGTGCAATCGCGACGGTAGGCGTCTTCCCAATAGGTGATGGCCCGCGGATAATCGGCCTCGTCGAACGAGGCATTGCCGGCTTGGTACGCGCCCTTGGCCGCGGCGGTCTCGGAGTCCGTCGGCGCTTTGGTACATTCGGGGTAGGGCTTCGGATCGTCCTCGGCATGGGCAAGCGCCGGCACGAACAGAACCGCGCTGCCGACCAGCCAAAGGGAGCACAACTGCTTGCGCATATCTGATTCTCTTCTCTCTAAAAGGAACGCTGCGTCGAAGGCGCTAGCATACGGGCAACCGGCCCATTACCTCAAATGCTTGGCGTTCCACAAACCCGAGCGGCGCGCGACGAACGCACAGCAGGTCGCTGTGAAGCCAGCTTCCAGCCGAGCCGGAACCCCGGCCATCTGGCCAGCCGCGTGAAATTGGCCCTGAATCGGCGCGTGTTGGACGCCGAACTCGCCCTTGTGCCGGCATGCGATTCAGGCTCATGTTTGCCCGGGTGAGCTCGGGCTTTTTCTCGCGGCGCGGTGCGCTCGTCCTTCTTTTGCTCGCACTCGTGCTGGCGGTGCTCTCACCCAGTGCGACCGCGCAATCGCAGGCGAACGCGGGCCAACGCCTGGAGGCGATCCGCGCCGAGATGGACAAGGGCCAAAGCCTGTACGTGACCGGCAATTACGCCGGCGCCGCCGAGGTGTTCGAGGCTGGCTACGCGACCTATCCCTATTCGGCCTTTCTGTTCAACGCGGGCGTCTGTTACCAAAAGCTGAACGACGTCGAGCGCGCGCTTGCAAAATTCAAGGACTACACGAAGGTCGACCCGAACGCGCCCGACATCGACAAGGTGAATCAGCGCATTGCGACCCTCGAGGCGGCCAAGGCCTCCGCTGCCGCCGCCGCTGCTGCGGCCGCACCAGCAGCGACGGATGCCGGGGTGGTGGACGCGGGAGCTCCTCCTCCGCCCAAGCTGCCCGTGGTGCTGCCCTCGAGCGACGATCAAAACGCGATGAAGTCTCTGGTCGTGATCGAGACCGAGCCGGACGGCGCTCCGCTACGCATCTATGGGCGCACGGATCCCAACGCGCAGCCGTTCCAAGTCGGCGCGACGAATCCGGGTTGGAAAGAGGTCGTGGCCACGCGAGCGCCCGCGAACTTGACGCTCGATGTGGGTCACTACCACGTGGTGGTCGAGAAATTTCGCGACTTCAACGCCAGCGAAGCCGACATGGACGTCTCGCCGGGCCACGTGCATCAACTCAAGGCTAACCTGTCGCAGGGCCAATTCATGGCGTTTTTGCGGGTTTCTTCGAATGTGATCGGCGCCCACGTGTGGGTCGACGACCAAAAGAAAGAGCACCCGGAATGGGGCGAGACGCCGCACGGTGAGTTGATCCCCGGCGGCGCCCACGTGCTGCTCGTCGAAGTGCCTGGGTTCGAACCGCTGCTCGCGAACGTGAATCTGACGCACGGCGAACAGAAGGAGATGGAAGTGCGCCTCGCTCGTGTGGGCTACGGCGTGCTGCGCATCGATTCGTCCGCGCCCGAAATCAAGGTACACATCGACGACCAGCCCAAGGGCATCTGGCGCAGCGGTGAGGAGCCGCTCGACGTGCGCGGGGATTCCGGCAAGCACAAGCTCACCGTGACGAGTGACGGGCGTAAGACGTTCGAGGGCATGGTTGACGTGCCGCGCGGTCAAGTGTTGCCACTGCGCGTGAACATGATCCCGAAGTTTCCACGCGGGCCGGCCTGGACCCAAGCGGTAATCGCCGCGGCGTTCTTGGGCGGAGCGATCTACGCAGGGACCGAGTCGAACGCTCTGTACAACCAACTCGCCGCCGATCGAGAAAAGGGGATTTTGGAGAGTGGCGACGACCGCGTCACGCATGGCGAGCTGTTTGCGATTGGCGCGGACGCAGGCATCGTCCTAGCGGGCGCGTTCGCAGGCATGGCGGCCTACAACTTCGTTCGCGATCCGTTGCCCGAATCGTCGACAACTCCCGGTAAATTGCTGGAGTTCGAGGACCCCATGCGCGCTCGCCCGGTGGCGCTGTCACGGCCCGCGCCACGCGCGGTCGAGACCGCGACGCGCGCAGAGGGCGCTCCGCGCTTCCGGCTCGTGCCACACGTCTCGAGTGCAGGTAGCGGCCTGGTTCTAGGAGGGGAGTTCTGATGCCCTCGGCCCGGCTCAGCGTGCTGCCTTCGCGTGGCGTCTTGGGACAGAGTGCGCTGCTCGGTCTCTTGGTGCTGAGCGCGTCGGGCTGCTCGTGGACGCGTTTCAACGACATCACGGAAAATTCGCCGATCGTGTTGCTCGACAAGCCGGGCTCGATGAAAGAAGGCTTTGGCGTGAGCGTCGCGACGGCCACGTTCGACACCAATGTCGAAGTGTTGGTGGGCGGTGGAATCGGCGTTTCGGGCGCCGCCATGTACGACATTGGCGATCAGGAATCGCCCAGCACGACTGCCGTCGACACGGGCTACTGCTCGGGCGGTGGCCCTTGCTACTTGTCGTCGTCGCTCGCTGGCTTCCCCACCGCAGTGGGCCCAGATGCCGATCATTCGCTGTGCTTTGCGGTTGGCGCTGGCACGGTCGACACCTCTGGCCTGGTCGTGCGCTGTGAAGACCAAACCGAATATGACCTGACGATTCCGAGCGCCGCGGAGGCTGCGCTCGACTTCGCGCTCGAGAACGCGCAGCCGGATGATTTTCCACTGGCCAGTGACCGCACGGCCAATCCCTCGCTGCTCGCCAGCTCACCTTCTGCGCACGTGGCCTGGTTTTACCCATCGCGCAGCATGAGCTTCAGTCAGCTCGCTCCGCCACCGGGGCTGCCAGTCGCCGACGACAGTTTCGGTAAGACCTTGAGCGTGCTGTCGATCGGGGACGCCCGCATTTATGCGGTCGGCGTGCCGACCCAGAATGAAGTGCTGCTCTGGAAGAGCGACGGCAGCGCGGCGTCCAGTTACATCGGTTGTTTGGGTGGCACGGCCGGCTTCGGTCGCGCGCTCGCGAGCGGCAAGGTGAATCGCGATGGCGACGACGACCTAGTAGTCTCCGACAACGTCGACGTGCACGTGATCGACGGCAGTTTACTGTTTGCCTTGCCGGAGACGACTTCGACGGAGTGCGGCTTCGCGTCGCTCCCGGAGGGCGCGTTGATCGATTCCTTCGGTTGTGGCACGAGCAGCAGCTTGTCCGACTGCGCGGACTCCGAGTTCGGCGCAGCCCTGGCCGTCGGCGACCTGGACGGCGACGGGGACGGGGAAGTGATCGTCGGCGCGCCAAGCATGACCGTGCGCGGTCAGGGCCGGGTCGGTGCGCTTTTGGTCTACGACGCGGAAGGTCCCAAAGACACTTCATTGGCGGACGTAAAATTCATTTCGTCCGCCGAGCAAGGCGATCAGCTTGGTCGCGCGATCACAACGCCCAGCATCATGGGTCGCGACATCATCCTTGCGGGTGCTCCAGGCAACGGTAAAGCGGCTCTCTTTTATTGCTCGGCGCTGCTCGCTCCGGGAGCTGCAGGCTCCCGTTGTCCGTAGCCCCGACCCCGAAACACTTGGATTTTTCAGTGTCGATGCTCCCCGAACGCAAACAAATCCTGGTCGTCGATGATGAGCCGAATTTGCGGCGCGTGCTCAGCGCACAGCTTGAGCGCGACGGCTACGATGTGCACACCGCAGAGGACGGCGAGCAGGCCCTGCTCATCCTCAAAGAGAATCACCTCGACTTGGTCATCACCGACCTACGGATGCCCAAGGTCGACGGCATGGAGCTTCTGCGCCGCGCGCTCGAGCTGGACGACGAATTGCCCGTGGTGATGATCACGGCGCACGGCACGGTCGACAATGCGGTGGAGGCCCTCAAGACCGGCGCCTTCGACTACCTGACCAAGCCGTTCGACCAAGCCGAGGTGCGCGCCATCGTCCGGAAAGCGCTGCGCACTCGGGATCTTTCGGCCGCTGAGGCGACGCGCCCGGAGTCTGACGCCCGAGAGTCCGCGCGTTACGGCATCATCGGGCAGAGCCCGAGCATTCTGGATCTATACGCCGTGCTCGACCGTGTGGCGGACACACCGACCACCGTGCTCATCACGGGCGAGAGCGGTACCGGCAAGGAGCTCGTCGCCCGCGCGTTGCACGAAAATTCTTCGCGTCGCGACAAGCCCTTCATCAAGGTCAACTGCGCGGCGATCCCGAAAGATCTGATGGAGAGCGAGCTGTTCGGCCATGAGCGCGGCGCCTTCACCGGCGCAGTCGGCTCGAAACCGGGGCGCTTCGAGCTCGCCAGCGGGGGCACGCTCTTCCTCGACGAAATCGGCTCGATTCCCGTCGAAATGCAGGTGAAGCTGCTGCGCGCGCTGCAGGAGAGCGAGTTCGAGCGCGTCGGCGGAGTGAAGACGATCCGCGTCGACGTGCGTCTCGTCGCGGCCACCAACAGCGACTTGAAGCGCGAAATCGCCGCGGGAGCGTTTCGCGAAGACCTGTATTACCGACTGAACGTCGTGCCGATCCGTTTGCCGTCGCTGCGCGAGCGGGCCACCGACATCCCGCTATTGGTCAAGCACTTCATCGACAAGTTCAATGCGCGCCTGAAGAAGAACGTCTCGGGGCTCGAGCAAGCAACCGAAGCGCACCTCGTGTCGTATCCGTGGCCCGGCAACATCCGTGAGCTCGAGAACGTGATTGAGCGTGCGGTCTTGTTCTCCGACGGCGACCTGCTGAAGACCGTGGATCTGCCTTCGGAGGTGCGCGATCTATCGACGCCCGAGCCCCCCACGAGCGCGCCGTCATTCGAGACCGAGGCCGCCGTGGCCACGCCAGATGGTTTGAAGGAACAGGTCAAAGCGGCGATGAGCCGGCTCGAGCGCGAGTTGATCGTCAAGGCCCTCGATCAAACGTCGAGCAACGTGACGCACGCGGCTCGGCTCTTGAAAATTTCACGCAAGGGTCTGCAGCTCAAGATGAAGGAGCTCGGTCTGCGCGAGCGGGACGAGCGCTCGGAGTCGTGACTTCGCGGCGCAGCGCTGCGATCTCGGCCTTACTGCTGCTCGCGGTGTGTTGTCGTGGGCACCGCGCCGTGCCGACCCCGGATCCGGTGCCGAGCGGCTCGGCGAGCTCCTCGATCGCGCCGCCAGAAGTCCCGCCCGAGCCTCGCCAAGGCATGGTCTGGATCCCACGTGGCCCGCTGGTTGCCGGCTCACCGGAAGGCAGCCTGCCACGCATCGCCGACGCGGAAATGCCGGGTGAGCAAATAATACTCAAGGGTTATTACATCGACGTCTTCCCGTACCCCGACGAGGAGGGCGCGATCCCGCTCAGCAACGTGACTCAGGAAGCGGCGCAAGCCCTATGCGCGGAGCGCGACAAGCGCCTGTGCAGCGAGCTCGAGTGGGAGCGCGCCTGCAAGGGCCCGGATAACCGGCGCTATGAATATGGCGAAACCTACCACGCTGAGCGCTGCGGCACGGGCGCGGCCCCCGCGATGCGCCCGACCGGCATCCGCGTCGCCTGTCACAGTGAATTCGGTGTGCGCGACATGCATGGCGGCGCTTGGGAATGGACCTCGAGCCTTTGGGGCAGAGGCACGGCGCCCGGCTTCGTGAGTTTGCGCGGCGGTGACTCGACGGAAGGCGAAATTGTCGGCCGTTGCGCCAACGCGCAGCCGCAAAAGCCGAGTGTCGCGAGCGGTACAATCGGTTTCCGCTGCTGCGCAGGCCCGCCAAACTCGGCTGAGGTCGTACTCGACATCAAGCGGGGTCCGAACCTGAAGCTCTTGGACAAGATCGACAAGGACCATCTGTCGCAGGTGCTCGACGCGTTGCCGGATGACGCCAAGAGCGATC
>Ga0210387_10005154_pt1 | contig 10014 bp, 4 predicted proteins | sample IncBWC7OmetaG_FD_160108 | JGI IMG/M metagenome (GOLD analysis project Ga0210387, IMG submission 160108) | Forest soil microbial communities from Barre Woods Harvard Forest LTER site, Petersham, Massachusetts, United States - Inc-BW-C-7-O ...
TTCGATGACTCGGAGCGCGTTGGGCACCTCCTGGAGCGCGTGATCGCGCTCTGCCCGGCGGCGGAGTGGGCATTCGATCGACTGAAGCTCTCGTTCAACGCGGCTGGGCGTTGGCCCGAGTTGTTCGCGCTCTACGATCAGCGTCTGGCTGAACCGATTGCGAATGGCGAGCGGGTCGAGATTTTGCGTGAAGCCGCGATGGCAGCGCGTGATTTCGCCAGCGACCCGGAGCGCGCAATTGCCTACTTCGAGAAGCTCAATGCGCTCAGCCCGGGAGACAACCGCGTCGAATCGTCGCTCGAACGCCTGTACGAGCGTCACAGCCACCGCCGACCGCTGATTGAGCTTTTGTCTTTACGCCTGAAGGCGAACAAGGGCGCCGATCCGGGTGAGCTGATGGGTCGCATCTGCGCCCTGTGGCTCGACCTCAATGAACCGCTGCCCGCTCTGGAATGGGCGGAAAAAATGCTCGAGCGTGAGGCGGACGAGCGCGACGCCGTCGCGCTTCTGGAGCGCATCGTGGCTCTGCCCACGTCGGCGCAAAGCGCGCTGGAGAGTGGAGAAACCGTACGCGAGCGCGCCGCGCAGAAGCTGGAAGCGCACTATCGCGCGACCAAGAGCACGATCGACGTCGTGCGTATGCTCGAGATCGAAGCCGAGAGCGCGCCGCGTGCGCAGCGCATCGTACTGCTCGAAGAAGTGGTGAAGCTGAGCCTCGAAGAGCTGTCGGACACGGCTGGCGCGTTCGAGACTCTGCTGATTTTGCTGACGCTCGACCCAGCGCTCGAGTCGCGTCGTGAACGCTTGGCCGAGCTCGCGCGCCAGGTCACGGGCGAGCAGCGCAGGGCGGACACACTGGTCAGCGTTGCTGAGCAAGAGACCGATCCTGTGCTGCGTGCCGCCTTGCTCGGCGAGGCCGGTGACGTGTGTCGCGTCGAGCTCGGGGACTTGCGACATGCGATGGAGCTCTACCGGCGCGTGCTCGGTCTGGCGCCGGAAGCTCCGCGGGTTGCGCTGCACGCGGCACGCGAGCTGAGCGAGCTCTTGCGCGCCGCAAAAGAGCTGCCGGAGCTCACCAGCGTGCTCGAACAGCGCGCCGGCCTCGAAACCGAGGACTCACAGCAGCTCGCGGTGCTCGGCGAGGCCGCGGAGCTCGCGCTCACCGTGCTCGGCGATCCGAATCGCTCGGTGCGCAATTTCCAGGCGCGGCTCGCGCTCGACCAGCAGGACAAAACGTCGCTCGACGGTTTGTGCCGCGCGCTCGAAGCCGCGCAGCGTTGGGACGAGCTGATCTCCGCGCTCGCGATGCGTGCCCGCCAAACGGAGGAGCCGAAGGCTGCGCGTGCCGACCGCGTGCGTATTGCGATGATCCACGAACAGGTCAAGGGCGACCGCGCGCAGGCCATCAGCGCTTGGCGCCTCGTGCAAGTGCACGATGGTCGAGATCTGGAGAGCTTCGAGGCGTTGTCGTCGCTGCTCTCGGCGGAGTCTCGCTTCGACGAGCTGGCCGAGCTGCTCTCGGAAGAAGTGTCGGGCGAGAGCGACCCGAAGCGTGAGCAACGACTGTACAGCGAGCTCGGCCACCTGCATCAGTCGCGCACGGGGGACATGCTTGCGGCGCTCGAGTCCTTCGTAGCAGCCGAAGACTGGAACAAGGCGATCGAGGTCGCGGGCGCCAATCACGCCGATCGCGAGCTGGGACGCAAGGTGTGCGAGCGTTTGCTGGATCTGTCGGTGAAGGCTTGGCAACGCGCCAAGAGCGCGGCCGACAGCGCCGAGGCGAGAGCCGCTGATTGGGCCGTGACGGAGCTGTCCGAACGCTTGCTGGAAGCCGGCAAGTATCAAGACGTAGTGACGCGCTTGCTGAGCTCTGCCGAGCTGCCCTTCGCGACGCAGCGGCGGCGCGAGTTGCGCCGCGATGCCGCGTGTTTGTGCTCCGATCGCTTGGACGACGGCGCTCGAGCGATCGAGCTATTTCAGGCGCTGCTTCAGGAAGATGCGGGGGATGAAGTCGCGCGCTCGCTCGTGACTCGACTGTCGCTGTTGCTCGAAGAGCAGGGCGAGCACGGCGAAATCGTGACGCTCTGGGAGCGCCAAGCGACGGCCCGCGCCGCGGCAGGTGACAGCTCGGGCGCCGCTGCGCTCTGGGCGCGCGCGGGTCAACTGGCGGAGGAACGCCTGGGCGACGTCGAGCGCGCCATTGCTGCCCACACCGCCGGTGCAGCGCTCCGCGGTGAAGACTCGCTCGAAGCGCTGTCCCGGATCTATTTGGCGCGCAAGCAGTACGACGAAGCCGCGCAGGTTTTGGAAGCCCTGTGTCTGCAGTCGTCGCCTGAAGCGTTGGCCGATCGCTCGCTCGAGCTGGCTGGCGCCTATTTGGCTTCTGGCGCGCCGGAAAAGGCTCGCCTCAGCTTGGAGCGTGCCGTGCCGATCGCCGTGAACGCGGCTGCACTGCGCGCGCGTTTGGCGACGTTGTACCGCGAAGCCGAGGACTACGCCGCGCTCGCCGCACTACTCGCCGAAGAGGCGGAGCGCGCCACGGATCGCAAAACCACCCTCTCGCTCTTGCGCGAAGCTGCGGCGTTGCATCTCGAACAGCGCTCGGATCCAGAGTCGGCAGTGCCGCTCTTGGCGCGCGCGATCGAGCTCGAACCCGACGATCAGAAGCAGCGTCTGCAGTTGTCTCACGCGCTATTTCTGGCCAAGCGCTACGACGAAGCCGCGGAAGCCCTGGCCGCGCAGATCGAACGCTACGGTTCGCGTCGGCCGAAGGATCGCGCGCTGGCGCATTTCCTGCTGGCGCGCGTGCTCTTGGGCGCCGGGCGCGAGCAGGAGGCGCTGCAAGAGCTCGACGCCGCGTCCAAGATCGACCCGGCGCATCCGGGCATCATGCAGATGCTCGCTCGAGTCGCGCTCGAGCACGGTCAACTGGACCGCGCCGAGAAGATGTACCGCTCACTCTTGCTCGTGCTTGGCCGCGACGATAGCAAAGACGGTCCGAGCAAGGCCGAAGCTTTGATCGCGCTCAGCGAAATCTCGGCCAAACGTGGGGACGCGGTGCGCGCCGGTGAATTCATCGAGTCCGCGTTCGAGGCTGCACTCGAGAGTCCCGGAGACGCCATCGCGCTAGAGCATGCGCTCCGCACGCAGAACCGACATGATCTACTGGCGCGCGCGCTCGAGACGCGCCTGGGCCGTGACCTGCCCGCGCCGGAGGCCGTGCGCGCTCTCGCCGACCTAGTGCTATTGCACGCCGACGGCTTGGGTGATCTCGAGCGCGTCAAAGACGATCTAGCGCGTCGGGCTCGCGTCTTGGAAGCAGCGCTCGAGAGCGCGGCAAGTGCCGACGATGCCGCATGGGCAGCGCTGAGTCGAATTTACGATTGCCTGGGCGACGCTGCGCGGGGCGGAGCCGTATTGGAGCGGCGGGTCGAGGCGCAGCTGCGCTCGAGTCGACCACCTGCCGACGGGGATCTGTTTTACCGGCTTGCCAAGGTACGCCTTGCTGATCCCGACAGCTTCGAGCAAGGGGTGGAGTTGATCGAACGCGCGCTCGACGCGGCACCCGATTTCGCGCGCGCCCGCAGCCTACTGGCCGAAGCCGCGGGCAATCCCGATCCGACGCGCGTAGCTACATTGCTCGAGCGCATCGCGCGGGCCACCGGCGACGATCGCGCGCTCGCCGATGCCTTGGCGGGGCAAATTGCAGGTCCGGACGCGACGCTGGAGCGTGTCCGTGAGGGCGTCGAGGTCGCGGTGCGGCTCGGTGACGCCGAGCTTGCCGAGCACATGCTGAAGAGTGCGCTGACGTTGCATGGAGAGCCCGGTGACGCGGCGTGGGTGCGCGTGGAGCTGGCCGGGCTCGCCGAAGCCGCCGGACGTCGCGCCGAAGCGCTCGAATATCGTGAGCAGGCCGCTCAGCATTTGCCGGCGGAGGAAGCGCGGGCGCTGCGGCTCTCGCTGGCCGAAGAGTATGCCCGCTCGCCCGAGCTAGCCGCGCGCGCGGTCGGCTTGTACGAGCTCGTCTTGGCCGATGATCCAGCCGCTCGCTCGATCTGGCAGCCGCTCCTCGATCTCTTGCGCGGCCTCGGGGATTCGCGACGTCTCGTCGATCTGATCGCGCGCATCACGCCTTTGATCGAGGACGGCGCGGAGCGCTCCGCGTTGCGTATCGAGCACGTCAACGCGCTCTTGGCGCAGCCGTCACGCGTCGCGGAGGTGATCAGCTTGCTGCAAGAGATCATCGTGGACGACCCGAGTCAACGCGACGCGGCGCGCGTGCTCTCCGAATTGCTGGAGCGTGAGGGGCGCACCGACGAGCTTTCGGCCTTGCTCACGACCGAGATCGATCAAGCCAAGGATGCTCGTGACGTGGACGCGATCGTGCAACTTTCGCTGCGTTTAGCGGGTATTTGGGAGCGCGAAAACCGCAGCGCAGACGCGCTCGATATGTGCCGTGCTGCGCTCGAGTGGGATCCGACGCGGCCGGAGCTTCTACAATCGGTGCTCCGCCTGGCAGAGGCCACGGGCGACGCGCTCTTGATTTCGGACGCACTCGAAAGTCTGCTTCGCGTCGAGCACGGCGAAGCCGCCGCGGCGCTCGGTCGAAAGTTGTCCGCGATGCGTGAGGAGCTCGGCGATCCGGAGGGCGCCGAGCGCGCGCTGACGCTCGGTTTCGAGGCCAATCCGCGCGATTCGTCGCTGCGTGATCTATTGCTCGTACGCTTCACCGAGCGTGAGGACTATGCGCGCGTGGCCGACCTCTTGACGCGCGCGCTGCGCGAGCGGCCGGATGAAAAGAAGCTGCTCGAGCGTTTAGTCGAGGCACACCGAGCCGCGCAGAACCCCGAGGCTGCGCTGGGCGTGATCGAAGACCTGCTGCGCGCAGAGCCTAGCAGTGTCGAGCTGCAGCGAAAGCGCGCCGCGGTGCTGGCCGAGCTTGGCCGGGACGACCAAGCCGTAGTCGCCTTCGAGCGTGCGTACGCCCTCGACCCATCGGTCGTGGGTGAGCTGATCGAAGCGATTGAGCGCGCCATCGTACGCGCGGAACCCGCAGATGAAGCGCGGCTCACGCTGCGCTTGGTCGAGGTCTTCGAGAGCTCGGGAGATCTGCCGGGGGCCCGCGCCCGACTAGCCGCGTTCGTGCGCGCCAATCCAGACGACTTGGCAGCGCTCCGTCGTTTGGCTTCGCTCGAGGCGCGCACCGGCAACATCGAGGGCGCGATCGACACGTTGGCGCAATTGGTCGACGTCGAAAAAGGCCCCGCGCTGATTGAAACCGCGCTTCGCTATAGTGAGGCCTGCGAGCTCGCGGGCAGAATCGGTGATTGTCGGCCGGCTCTGGAACGCGCGCTCGGTGAAGACCGGCACCACACCGAGCTCCGCCAACGCTTGCACACCGTTTACGAAGCGCTCGGCGCGCATCGCGAGCTCGCGGATTTATTACTCGAAGACGCGGTCAATGAGCCCGATCCGACACTGCGCCTGGGAACCTTGTTGCGTGTCGGCGCGCTGCTGCTCGGCCCAGACGGTGACGCAGAGGCCGCCGTTCAGGTGCTCGAGTCCGCGCGTCAAGACAATCCCGAAAGCGTCGACGTCGTCGTGCTCTTGGCGCGCGCGTACGCGGCGGCGCAACGCGCAGAGGAAGCGCTTTCGTTGCTCAACGCGATTGCGGACGCCAATCGCGGACGCCGCACGAAATCGCTCGGCGGCATCTACAGCGCGATGGCTCAGATCCACCTCGACGAAGGCTACTTGACGGACGCGCTGACCGCGCTCGGCAAAGCGTTCGAGCTCGATCCCAAGAACGGTGAGCTCGCGATGCGCCTCGGGCAGTTGGCGGTCGAGATCGACGAGGACGAAGTGGCGCAGCGCGCGTTCCGTGCGGTGTCGATCATGAAACCGCCGGCGCCGGGCAGCACGGATGGAGCGCCCTCGGAGGCCAAGGCTGATGCTAACTACTACTTAGCGGTTTTGGCGAGAAAATCGGGCGATCCTCGCAAAGCCAAGGTGCTCGTGGCCAAAGCGCTCGCGGAGAAAACGGATCACGCCGGCGCGCGCCAGCTGTTGGCGGAGCTCAGCGCAGAACGCGCTTGACCGCGGGCATCGAGTTTGGGTTTAGTGCCGCCACGATGCAGCGAAAAAAGCGCCTCACCAAACGCGAGCTCAAGGCTCAGTCGCCTGGCACGCCCCACCAGCACGCTCACATTCACTGCATCGCATGCGGTCGCCATCTCGACCCGGAAGAGTTCACGGCTGCACCGCCGACGGCCAACTATCTGATCTGCGAGCACCAATCGCGTTTCCCGGCCTGCGTGGACTGTGAGGTCGTGGCGCGCAGCTTGATCGCTGAGCATGACCGGACCGGCAAGCCGATCCAACAAGCTCAAGCCTGGCACTGAGCGTCGTCCGTAGGCCGCGGCGGCCGAGCTGCTCACTTCGCGTGTGAGGGGCGTTACTTGCGAGCCACGCGCTCGCCGCGCTCGCTCTTGGTCTTGCTCTTTTTGCTCTTCGAATCGCCGCGATCGAGCCAAGCCAACGCTTGGTGGTAGAGCTCCGGCTTTCGATCCAGCGCGAGCTCGTGGCCCATGTCGTCGGGAGTTACGACGCGTGTGTCTACACCGGCGCGGCCCAGCCAATCTTCGACTTGGTGCGTTCCGTCGATGACGCCGTCGTGCTCACCCGTGATCAAAAACACTCGCCGCACGCGCTCTTTGGCGGTTTGCAGCGCCTCCAAGCCTGGCCCGCCCCAATAGCGATCGGTGGCAGCCAAAATCAGCCAGCGATTGAAGACGTGAGGCTCGCGCACACCGACGTTCATGGCGGCGTAGGCGCCCTCGCTGAAGCCGATCAGCGTGTTGCCGTAGAGTTGCACGCGGCGGCCGTATTTCTTACGCAGTACCTGGATCGCCGCCATGGTGGCCGCGTGCGCAGAAGGCCAGTTGTTGTCCCAAGCGCGCCCGTCTCCGTACGGTGACGGCCCGCTTGGGCATACCAGCCAACCGAGGCGCCGCGCGACCGGCGCCCAGCGCTGACAGTCCTTGTCCGGGTGTCCGCCGCGTCCGTGCAAATAGATCAGGATCGGCCGCATCCCGTGGCGCCCTGGGCCTGTGGGCTCGAAGTAGTAAGCGGGCGCTACGCCAGGAGGATTTACGACGTGCATTCCGCCCGGCAAGACGGTGTCGTTCTTGTCGTCTTTTTCGTCGGGCTTCGATTTCGAATCGGCGTCGGCGTCGGCCTTTTCGACGTGCTTCTTTTCGTCGTCGCTGTTGTCAGCGGGGTCCGCGCTGTCGCTCTCTTCGCCGACTACCGCGTCTTTGCCGTCGGGGATGCGCAGCTTGAGTCCGATTTTGAGCGGCGCGCGCCGTTGCAAGCCGTTGGCCTCGCACAGCGCGGCGATGGTCACGTTGTAGCGGTCAGCAATGCGGCCGAGCGTCTGTCCGGCCGAGACGACATGCGTCTGGCTCGCGGAGGCGGGGAGCGCGACCAAAAGCGTGGCCGCGCAGACGAGCCGAGTCAGGAAACGCATGAGCAATGGGCGTATCACAACTTGATGGAGACTGAGAAAAGACTAGCATTTGCCGTAGGGCGGCCGGCCGGTCGCTGGGGCGACTTCCGGGGGATTGAGGGCCGTAGCACCGTCAAGCGCTCGCGGGCAGCAGATCAGCGAACACGAAGCCGTCCCGAATGACGACCTCCCCAGGGACGACTCGCAACGGCTCGGCGAACATCGGCCCTGCACAGACGAAGGTGTGAAACTCGCCGCGCTCGCCACACGGGTCAGCGCTGGCCGGCAAATCAGCGAGCAAGCGCTCGTCGAAGGCGCGCCCTGCGAAGCTCGCTGCGATCTGTTTGGGATCGACACAGGTCAAGCGTGCCTCCAAGCCGGCGGCAATCATGTCTCGCGCAAGCTGGGGCGTGGGTCTGCCCCAAAGCGGAAAGACAGGGGTGAGCCCAGTCCCGGCGAGCTGACGTTCACGGTACGCGCGTACGTCCTCCAGAAAGAGATCTCCGAACGCGACCGCTGTCACGCCCAGCGCAAGTGCTTGTTCGACGAAGGCGCGCATGCGCGTTTCGTAGTCGTCGTTGGAGCACGGGTAGGGGAGATCCACCTCGATCAGCGGCAGGCCGGTAGCGCGCGCCTGCAGGCGGAGTAGCTCGCGACGCACCGCGTGCATCGCGACGCGATCATGGACTTGATTCACGGTGGTGAGCAGCCCGACGATGTCGCAGGTCTGCTCCAAGCGCAGCGTGTGCAACGCAAACGCGCTGTCCTTACCGCTACTCCAGGATAAAATGAGCTTGGGTCGCATCGCGAGCTCGCTTCGAGGTCCAGGTTAGCGCCAAAGCTCGACGCCAGTGGCGACCAAGCGCAGCTCATTCACGCTGCCATCCGGATTCTTCTGCGGGAAGTGCCCGCCTTCGCTCTCCAGGTGCGCGACACGCTCGGGCGGCAGTGTATTCACGTCGAGCGTCCCCTGAACCTTCGCGCTCGCGCCCGCAGAATCCGTGGGCACGAAGAAGCCGTAGTCCTTGAAGGTGACCCGACAACCGGGCAAGGCGGGGTCCGCGTCGGTCGCAACCTCCATCCAGCACCCGCGCCGCGTGCACGCGCTGCGGACATGCCCCTCGACCGTGATCGCTTGGTTGTTGTAGCGCTCCGGAGCGCGCAGCACGTCCGCGAGCACGAGCTCGGGTGCAGCCGCGATCGGCGCGCCGAAGCGTTTCACGGCGCGAATCGCGACTTCGGCGCTGGCCGCGGGCGCGGGCGCGGACGACGCTGGCTCGGTTTGCTCGGCGCGCGCGTGACAGCCACTGCTCACGAGCAACGCCGTGAACAGCCACGAGCGAGCAGACGGGGAGCCGAATCGAGTCATCGCGGCGCCCAGTATAGTCAATTTCGGTCTCGGGCTTCAGGGCGAGCCGAGCTGAAGCGAGGAGAGCCTAGTTGCTGGCGTGATTGGCGAGCGTGTAGCGCAAGCCGAGCCAACCGGAGACGTATTGATCGACAGCGCCGCCCGCGGTCAGAGTGGGATCCGAGCATGGCGGGACCGCGGGGTTGCCGCAGGGGTCCGGAACTGGATTGAAATTGAATGCGTAGCGCAGCAGATCGAGGCCTGCGACGAAGTCGAGCTGTGGCACGATCACGTAGCCGAACTGCAGCCCCGCCTCGACCGACTGCGTCTTGGTGTTGGGGAACCAATAGTTGCTCTTCAGCGCGCCAACGTCGCTGACCAGGCGCGTTCCGATGTGGAAGCCGACGGTCAAATCGTCGAAATGGAGGTGCGCATCGACGCCCAATCGGATGAACTTGTAGGACACGTCCGGGACGAGCGGACTGTTTGGATCACCACCCAGCAGGTTGAAGACCTGTTGACCGTACGCGGCCATGAGCCCGACCTCATGCACGTCGATCGGTATCCGGCCGCGCAGACCGACGTAGTATTGACTCGCCCTCGTGGTCAGCTGCACTTCTCCCGCGGTCGCTTGATAGACCGATTTGGTCGCGAAGTTCGCCTCGTAGCCGCCGACGATGCCGAAGTTTGCCGCGGCGCCCTTCGAGCCAAACGCGAGCGGATAGACCCCAGCATCGAAGAACACGGCTGGACCGAGCGGCAACTGATAGCTGAGCAGCGCGGACTGCGGAGCGCTGCTCGGGTAGAGCTGAGCGGGAGTGTCGTGATAGCTGAAGCTGCGATGCACCGCGCGCAGCCCGGCGGTGAAGTCGAACGGACTCGGTCCTGCGCTGTTGCTGTCGGACGCCGCGGGCTTGTCCGACTTCTCGTCGTCGCCCTTGTCTTTCTCGTCCTTCTTCTCGTCGTCGTCCTTGTCGTCGTCTTTGTTTGACTTGGCCGGCTTGTCGTTCTTGTCGCCTTTGTCCGCAGGTGCCGCGTCGTCGTCGCTATCGGCGGAGCCCGCCTTGGTTTGCGCGATGGCATCGGCCACGCTCACCGCGAGCGTCGCGTCGATGCTCTTGGCGAGCTTTGCCGCGGATTCTCCCTTGATTTCGACGTC
>Ga0210387_10005156_pt1 | contig 10012 bp, 8 predicted proteins | sample IncBWC7OmetaG_FD_160108 | JGI IMG/M metagenome (GOLD analysis project Ga0210387, IMG submission 160108) | Forest soil microbial communities from Barre Woods Harvard Forest LTER site, Petersham, Massachusetts, United States - Inc-BW-C-7-O ...
CTATCCGGGCGCGGTCGAGACGGTGCGCCGCTGGCACGACTCTGACGGGCATTACATCCATGTGACCAGCCATCGCTATCCGCGCTGCGCGGAGGCGACCGTGCGCTGGCTGCAGGAGATCGGGCTGCCGTGCGACGACGTGTGCTGCTCCTGGGACAAGGTCTCGCGCTGCGGAGAGCTGCAGATCGACGTGCTGATCGATGACAGCCCGCTCAACCTCGCGGCTGCGCTCGAGCGTGGGATGGCCGTTGCCACGATCGCTCATCCCTGGAACCGGGACGTGTGCGAAGAAGAGGATGTGCTCGTCGCGGAGGACTGGGAGGGGCTGGCACGGGTGCTGGAACCGCTGCTGCGGAACGCCTCGAGCACGCCGATCGGCGCCGGCGCCGGGCAGGGCATGGGGAGCCCGGCGGCGAACTAGACCGTCATGACCACTTTCGCGGCGGCGGCGAAGGCGCGCCCGTACGCGCGCGCACACGCTGATGCCCCTCAAGAGCGGTGCGACGCCCCGCCGCCGTTCGCCCGCGCCTGGCAGGCCGCGACCGGGCTGCTGCTGGAGGACCTGTCGCGCCGCGATGCGGCCCCGCGAACCGTGCGCGCCTACCGCGCCGATCTCCGGCAGTTCGCCGAGTGGGCATGCGCGCACGGCCTACGCCCGGGAGACGTCGGTCCGAAGGATCTGCGCGCGTATGTCGCCGCGCTGTCCGAGCGCGACATGGCGCCGAGCACGAGCGCGCGCAAGCTGGCGGCGCTGAGGGCGCTGTTCAACAGCCAGCGCGAGCACGGCCTGGCGGCGCAGAACCCGGCGGAGCTCGTGTCCACGCCCAAGCGGGCGCGCGACCTGCCGCGCGTGCTGAAAGCGCGCGAGGCCGCGGCGCTGCTGGACGCGATCCCCGCGTCCGGGCCGCTGCAGTTGCGAGACCGGGCGATGTTCGAGCTCGCGTACGCGTGCGGGCTGCGGGCCGAGGAGCTCGTCTCGCTGGCTCTCGGGGACGTCGATCACGACGCCGAGCAGCTGCGCGTCGAGGGCAAGGGGCGCAAGACGCGGTTCGTGCCGGCCGGGGAGGTGGCGCTGAAGGCGGTCGGGGAGTACGTGGAGCGGGGCCGCCCGCAGCTGGCCGAGCCGGGGAGCGGCGAGCGGGCGCTGTTCCTATCGAAGAGCGGCAAAGGGCTGGGCACGAGCGACGTGCGTCGCAGGCTGAAAGGGTGGGCCCGGCACAGTGGCGTGGAGTCCACGGCGGGCACGATCTCACCGCACGCGCTGCGCCACAGCTACGCTACGCACCTGCTGGACGGCGGCGCGGATCTGCGCTCGATCCAGGAGCTGCTGGGCCACGCGAGCGTGTCGAGCACCCAGATCTACACGCGGGTGGAGTCGGCGAAGCTGAAAAGCGCTTATGCTCGCAGCCACCCCCGGGCCTAGAAAGCATAAGGGAGACATAAGGACGAGGATCCCGGATGGAGACGAACGTAAAAGCGATCGAGCTGCGCGAACTGTGGCGGCGCTACAAGACTGAGGACGACCAGCGCGCGCGCGAGCGGCTCGTCGTCGCGTACTCGCCGCTGGTCAAGTACGTCGCCGGGCGCACCGCCGCGGGGCTGCCGCCGCACGTCGAGGAGGCGGACCTGATCTCCTACGGCCTGGTCGGGCTGATCTCGGCGATCGAGCGGTTCGACCTCTCGCGTGAGATCAAGTTCGAGACGTACGCGATCATGCGCATCAAGGGCGCGATCATCGACGAGCTGCGCTCGCTGGACTGGGTGCCGCGCAGCGTGCGCTCGCGCGCCCGCGAAGTGGAGCGCGCGAACGTGAAGCTGGAGAACGCGCTGCACCGCGCGCCGACCGACAAGGAGATGGCGGCCGAGCTGAAGATCACCGTCGAGGAATTGAACGACTCGCTGCTTCAGATCTCGAACTCCTCGATGGTCGCGCTGGACGAGCTGTGGAGCACCTCGGACTCGAGCGGCGATCAGGTCTCGCTGATGGACACGATAGAGGACCCGAGCGCGCCCGATCCGGCGAGAGCCCTGGACGTGGGCGATCTGAAGGACCGCATCGCCGAGTCGATCGCGCTGCTGCCCGAGCGCGAGAAGCTCGTGATCGCGCTGTATTACTACGAGAACCTGACGCTGCGCGAGATCGGTGAGGTGCTCGGCGTGACCGAGTCGCGCGTGAGCCAACTGCATACGAAGGCGGTCCTGCGGCTGCGCTCACGGATGCAGGAGGAGGCGTTCGCGGAGTAGTCGTTGGGTGGTCCGGACGGCGCACGCGCCAAGTCTGTCGGGGCGACACGCAAAATCTGCTGGTCGCATGGTGATCGGCTGGTCCGCATGCTTGTAAAAGAGCTGATGTGGTCCGGACGGCGCACGCGCCGTCCGGCGGGGCCTCGCATGCGAGGCCCCGAACCGGGCCGCATGCGGCCCGGTTACCGGTGGGCGCATGCGCCCACCGGCGGCCTCGCACATGTGCGAGGCCGAACTGCATCCGGCTTGCTCTCGGTCGCCGTCCGCGCGGTATCGTTTTTCTACCCGGAACAAGGAGCCGCCCATGCCCGCAGCGGATCGGATTCGCAATGTAGCCCTCGTGGGTCATCGAGGGGCGGGTAAGACTGCGCTGCACGAGGCGCTGCTGTTCGAGGCCGGGGCGATTGACCGGCTCGGGTCGGTGCCGGATGGGAGCACCGTGTCGGATTCCGGCACCGACGAGCAGGCGCGGCAGATGTCGATCTCGACATCGCTCAGCTCGCTGGAATGGCGCGAGCGCAAGGTCAACCTGCTGGACACTCCCGGCGAGCCGAGCTTCGTCGCGGACGCGCTGGGCGCGTTGCGGGTGTGCGAGTCGGCGGTGTTCGTCGTCAACGCCGTGATGGGCGTCGAGGTGTCGACCACGCGCCTGTGGCAGCGCGCGGCCGAGCTGGACATCGCGCGGATGCTGTTCGTGAACATGCTCGACCGCGAGCGCGCCGACTTCTACCGGACCCTGGAGCAGCTCAAGCAGGCGTTCGGTCAACACGTCGTCGCGACCGAGATCCCGCTCGGCGCAGAGCACGAGCTGGAAGGTGTGATCGATCTCGTCGACATGACCGCGTTCAGGCAGGACGCGACCGATCGTGAAGCGGAGGGATCCCCGATCGGCCAGCGTGGAGGATGGAGCGAGATCGCAATTCCCGACGAGTATCACGAGCGCGCGAACGAGTACCGCGAGAAATTGATGGACGAGGTCAGCGAGGTCTCGGACGCGCTGATGGAGCGCTACCTGGAGGGCGAGGAGATCGCCCACGAGGAGATCGTCGGCGCGCTCAAGGAGGGCACCAACCACGGCAAGATCTTCCCGGTCGTGTGCGGCGTGGCGACGCGCAATCTCGGCACGACGCGGCTGCTGGACGCGATCGTCGAGGACCTGCCCTCGCCGGTCAAGCACGGTGGGTTGAGGGTGGGGGAGACCGAACTTGAGGCGGACGCGGACGCGGAGCTGTACGCGTACGTATTCAAGACCCGCGCCGACCCGTTCGCGGGACGGATCAACCTCCTGCGCGTTTACCAGGGCACGCTCGGCGCCGACAGCCATGTGCTGAATACGCGCGCGCACGCCAGGGAGCGGATCGGGCAGCTGATCGCCTCCGCCGGGGGCGAGACGAGCCATCCGCCGGAGTTGGGGCCGGGCGATATCGGCGCGGTCGCCAAGCTCAAGGAGACTCGCGCCGGAGACTGGCTGTCCGAGCGCGACACCCAGATCGAGATGCCCGCGCTGAAGTTGCCTGCGCCGGTGATGGCGTTTGCGATAGAGACCGACGGCCGCGGCGATGAGGAGAAGGTATTCGTCGCGCTGCGGCGCCTGCAGGAGGAAGATCCGACGATCGACTTGCACCGCGACCCGCAGACCGGCGAGCAGATCGTCGCGGGGCTCTCGCAGGTGCACGTCGAGGTGATCGTCGATCGCCTGCGCGAGCGGTTCGGCGTCGAGGTCACGCTGAAGCCACCGCGGGTGCCCTATCAGGAGACGATTCGCACCGCCGCCAAGGCGCATGGGCGCCACAAGAAGCAGTCGGGCGGGCGCGGGCAGTTCGGAGACTGTCAGATCGAGATCGAGCCGATGGATCCGGATCCCGCCCACCCCATGGGGTTCGAGTTCGTCGATCAGATCAAGGGCGGGGTGATCCCCAGCTCGTTCATTCCGGCCGTCGAGAAGGGGGTGCGTGAGGCGATGGCCGCGGGCGTGCTCGCGGGGTATCCGGTCAAGGACGTGCGCGTACGGCTGTACGACGGCTCTTACCACAGCGTCGATTCCTCGGAGATCGCGTTCAAGCTCGCCGGCGCTCAGGCGATGCGCGAGGCGTTGCGCGCGGCCGATCCGGTGCTGTTGGAGCCGATCATGCTCATCACGCTGTCGGTCCCGGAGGAGTGCGTGGGCGATGTGATCGGCGATCTCAACAGCCGTCGCGGCCGGCCCCAGGGGATGGAGCCGGCCGGCGGGATGACCGAGATCAAGGCCGAGGCGCCGATGGCCGAGATGCTCGGCTACGCCCCGGATCTGCGCTCGATCACGGGCGGTCGCGGCGATTACACGCTCGAGCTCCTGCGCTACGAGGAGGTGCCTGGACACCTCGCGCAGAAGCTCCTCGCAGGGTCCGCCGCCGGGCACGCGGCCGCGCACGCCTGAGCAGATCGCCCCCGGGGCATGGGCTCACCCGGTACCCTGGTGCGTCCCATGGCAACCCGCATGATCGTCACCTCCCAGCCGGACGTCGCCTGCGACGTCTGTGGACGCCGGCTGCTGCGGGGCGAGCAGCCCGACGTTTTCCTCGCGGGAGGGCGGCGCCGGACCGTCTGCGAACTGTGCGCTCCGCGCGCGAGCGCCGAGGGTTGGTTGCGCGAGACTGACCATCACTCGGTCAGCCTGCCCCCGCCCCGGCCGCGGCGGGGACGCAACCTGCTCGATCGGCTGCGCCAGCAGCGAGAGCGTGCCAATCGGCCCGGCGAGGTCAAGCTTCCCGCGATGCCGCAAGCACGAGGCGCGGGCTCCTACGACTTCCTCGACGGCGCTGCGGAGATGGACCAGACGGCCGAGCAGCTCACGCCCGGGTTCGAAGGGACCGCTCAACCGAGGCTCGCGGCGCCGTTCTCAGACGCGGACGCGGCAGTGGTCGAGGAAGCGCTGACGGGCGGTGAGGTGAAGATCGTGCGCGCGCTGGAGGTGTTCAACGCGGGGGAGCACCCGCGCCGTGTCGCGGGCGTCGCCCGTTCGCTGGGAGCGCCGAGCGTGAACGTCCGTCCACTGGCAGCGTCCGGCAGCACAGTTGCGATCGTCGTCGCCTGGGAGCTGTCCTGGTACCGGTACGAGGTCGATCTCGGCGACGAGGCGGCCGGGGCGAACGTCGTTGCGCAGGGGACTGAGCTGAGCGAGCTCGCCCCCGAGGATCGTGTCGCAAACGCCGCCGCGGATGCCGCCGGAACGCTGTCGCTGGTATGATTGGAGCCACGATGATCTACTGTGTCGTGCCCCGCGAGATGTCCGAGGAGCTGTATCCGAAGCTCACCGAGCACTACGCGCACGAGGAGAACGTCACCGTGATCGTCGATCGCCGCAAAGCCGACCGCCGTGCGCGCGGAGCGCGCGTGACGGACGCGGTCAAGCAGCAGCGCGTCGTCCGCAATCGCCGGCGCGCGCGGATGCCCGGCGAGCTGCCGCCGCTCGCTCGCGCCCTGTAGTTCGGGCAACGTCCCAAGCTACGTGCATAATCCCGCCGCGTGAAGGCGATCGTTCACGTCGACGGCGGCGCGCGCGGCAACCCCGGTCCGGCGGCAGCGGGATGCGTCATCTCCACGCCCGCGGGCGAACTCCTGGGCGAGCATGCCGAACTGCTCGGCGAGGTCACGAACAACGTCGCCGAGTACCGCGCGCTGCTGCTCGGACTGCGACACGCCCGCGAGCTGGGGGTGACCGACGTCGAGGTCGTCAACGACTCTGAGCTGATCGCCAAGCAGATCAACGGGCAATACAAGGTCAAGCACGCGGCGATGCGGCCGCTGTACCTGGACGCGCTCGCGGCGCTGCGCGAGTTCGAGCGCTGGAGCGTGCGCACGGTCCCGCGCGCGCAGAACGCCGAGGCCGACGCCCTCGTCAACGCAGCGCTCGACCAGGCGCGCGACGCCGGAGCTCTCTGACCGCCCCGCGTCGCTCGACCAGGTGATGTCACAGCGCCCCTGAGCGGGTCCGAGAGGCAAGCAAGACAAGGACGCAGGGAGCGTGGTGTGCTGGCCGATCAACGATCGCATCTGATCGGTGATCGGTACACGAGCGACCGAGGACGCAGACCGATCGACGAGCAGAGGCTCTCGTCGATCGTCCAGCGCCGCCTGTCGGCCCGCTCAGCGCAGCGGCTGGGCGGATTTGGCTAGCTGAATCATCTGCTGGTTGGAGAGTTCCTCCAGCAGCGTGTTCGTGAACCAATACAGCACGTTATGCGAGCGCCAGCCGATGACGTGGATGTGCGCGCCGTCGTCGACCATTCGATAGTCACGCCCGTCGATGCTCTGCACGCGGGCGTGCGCGAACAGCGGCGGGTTCAGCCAGTCCGAGCCCTCGAAATCGTAATAACCGCCGTTGATGTTCTGCCGCCATACGACCACATAGGCGTGGTGGAGATGACCATGCTGGTCGGTCAGCTTGTACGCGCGCACCTGCTGCTGCTCGGACTGACCGGTCTGCAGCGTCGGATACAGAACCTCGAACGGCACTTCCACGGCGGCTTTGACGGCTTCGTCGTTGCCCGCGGAGGAGGTCGGGTACAGGCCCAGCGCGCGCACCGAGAAACCGCCCGCGCTTCCGCGTGAGCTGTGCCCGCTGTGGTGTGAGGCGTGGTGCACGGGCGCTTTCGGCGCCGGCAGGTTGGGGCGTTCGTGGCCGTGCAGGAAGTTGGCGAGCGTCGCTTCGGCGAGCGCCGGGGTGCTCGTCACGTACGAGCCGCCGTTCGCTCCCTGGAAGTTGACGTTGGCGGTCTGGAACTTGACCTGGCGCAGCGGCTTGGTCTGCGAGAACGCGATCAGCTTCGACAGTTCGATCAGCTCGCTCGCGGAGGCTTTGAAGGTCGAGCTGATCGCGTGCCCGACGGCCTTGGCGACCGTGTCGATCTGGCCGAGCTCGTTGCTCGGGGAGATCTGCTCGCGCAGGTCGCGCAGGAAGTCCTGCTGGCGGGCGACTCGCACGAAGTCAGAGTCGGTGTGCCGGTAGCGCACGTAGTCGAGCGCGTTTTCGTAGCACAGCTTTTGATAGCCCGGCTGCAGGTCGATCGAGGTGTAGTCCGTTTCCGTGGAGCCGACGTTCTGGTTGTAGTAGTGACGGTCCACGTTCACGTAGGCGCAGCCGAGCGTGTCGACGACTTTGATGAACCCCTGGAAGCTGACGTCGACGATGCCGTTGATCTTCAGGCCGGGGAACACTTCGTGCTCGATCGTTTCCGCGGCCAGCACCATCCCGCCCTTGGTCGCGCCGAGCTTGTTGCCGATCGTGTACGCCGCGTTGATCTTTTCCTTGGCGTAGATCTCTCCGTTCCTGGTCGTGATGTTGACCATCAGGTCGCGCGGGATCGACATCACCGACGTCTGGCCCTGGCTCGGGTCGAAGCGCACGAGCAGGATCGTGTCCGAGTGCGGCGGATTTTCGCGGTCGTACGAGTCCTTCGCGCCGACCCGCCGGTCGGTGCCGAGGATCAGGAAGGTCTGCGGTCCGCCGCTGTATTCGGCCGTGACCACTCCCTTGGGCGCGTTGATCTCGTTCAGCTTCGGGAACACCTCTTCGGCGATGCCCGTGATCTTGTTCAGCGCCACCGTCGCGGTCGCCCCCGCGCTGAGCGCGACGATCGCCACGGCGGCGATCGCGAACCGCTTGGTCATGCCCCACCCGGGCGAGGGCGGGCGGTCGTCGTCCTTGGATGTCACCGGATAGCCGCTCATACCACGCTCGTGCTCAGGCGCAACCGCCCCCCCGGGCGGCTCACATCCGCGAATAGTAGTGGCCGGACCGGCGTTCCACGCCGATCCGAGAGGTACTCTCGCAGCGTGTTGAGCCCCCGCAACCGCGAGCTTCTCGGGCTGATCCCCGCCGCGCTGCTCGTCACCGGAGGGTTCACCGCGATCTTCATCCAGCAGCAGGACACCGGTCGCGAGTCCGCGACGAGCCTCACGCTCAACCACGCCTCCAGCGTCTCGTTGACATACGGCGCGCTGTTCCTCGCGCTGTGCGTCGCCGCGCACCTGGTGATCCGCTTCAGCCTGCCCGACGCCGACCCCTACCTGTTCCCGCTCGCGGCCGTGCTCGCGAGCGTGGGGATCGTGATGGTCTATCGCATCGATCCCGTGCTCGCACGCCAGCAGGCGCAGTGGATGGTCCTCGGCCTCGCGCTGTTCGCCGCCACGATCCTCGCCCTGCGCCGTCAGGGCGTGGGGGTGCTCGAGCGCTACCGCTACACGATCGCCGCCGTCGGCATCGGTATGACGATCCTGCCGCGCCTGCCGGTCATCGGCGAGCAGGTCAACGGCGCCTACCTCGACATCCACTTCGGCTCGGTCTCCTTCCAGCCCGCCGAGCTCGGCAAGGTCGCGATCGTGATCTTCCTCGCCAGCTACCTGCACGACAACCGCCAGGTGCTCGTCACCGCGGGACGACGCGTGCTCGGGCTGACGATCCCACCGATGAAGCAGTTCGGTCCGATGCTGATCGTCTGGGGCGCCGCGATGGGCACGTTGCTGCTGACCCGCGAGCTCGGCACCTCGCTGATGTTCTACGGGGCGTTCCTCGCGCTGCTGTACGTCGCCACCGGACGGCTCTCGTTCCCGCTGATCGGCCTGATCCTGTTCGCGCTCGGCGCGTGGTTCGTCGCCGGGCACGTATCGCACGTGCACGCGCGCGTGCTCGCCTGGGAACACCCGCTCGATCCCGTGCTCTACAACGAACCCCAGGGCAGCTACCAGCTCGCCCAGTCGCTGTTCGCACAGGCCGACGGCGGGCTGCTCGGCACTGGGTTCGACCAGTCCCTGCTGCAATACCCGGTCGAACTCGCGAACCATCACGTCGTGCGGCGCTCGATCCTGCCGGTGCCCGAATCGGACCTGATCTACGCGGTCATCACAGACGAGCTCGGCCTCGTCGGCGCCGCCGGCCTGCTGCTGGTGTACCTGCTGTTCGTGGCCCGCGGCCTGAAGACCGCGATGCTCGCCAAGGACTCCTTCTCCAAGCTGCTCGCGACCGGGCTGTCGTTCATCGTGGCGATGCAGGTGTTCGTGATCGTCGGCGGCGTCACCCGCGTGATCCCGCTCACCGGGGTAACGCTCCCGCTCGTCGCCTACGGCGGCTCCTCGGTGGTCATGAACTTCGTGCTGCTCGCGCTGCTGCTCGTGATCTCCGACCGCGCGCGGCGGCCGTACTCGCGCCGCTGAATCGCTGCCCCACGCGCACGAATTCCGCGCCTGCTGCCCGATGCGCGCCACGCGCGGCGGCCCGTTGACGCACTGTCGAACAGTCCCGCCCCACCCTCTCCGGCGCTGGCAGGCCGCCTCCACAGGGGCGATTTGAGCGGGATTGAGCAGGTCTGTGCAGGCTTGCCGGTGTTATCGCCTCCGAACCTCCATATATTCGTGCCGCGCAGGGGCACGGGCCGTGCGCGTCGAAATCCTCAGCCGATGCGCTCCTCGATGCCCGCCTGCGACCCGCCCGCGCGCCTGATCCTGCGTGCCCCCCAGACCGATCGCTCCGCCCACCGCTACGGCGACGGTCTCGCCGAGGACTTCACCTCGCCCGCGGGCCTGCACCGGCGACCGTGGCTCGCGCGCCTGCGCCACGCGCTGCAGAACGACCTGTTTGCCGTGCACTACCAGCCGATCGTCGCGGTCTCCGACGGGCGAGCGGCCCACTACGAGGCGTTGGTCCGCCTCGCCGACGAACCCTCCGGCTCGCTCGTCGCACCCGGACGGTTCCTACCCGCGGCCGAGCGCTATGGTCTCGTGCGTGGCATCG
>Ga0210387_10005157_pt1 | contig 10011 bp, 6 predicted proteins | sample IncBWC7OmetaG_FD_160108 | JGI IMG/M metagenome (GOLD analysis project Ga0210387, IMG submission 160108) | Forest soil microbial communities from Barre Woods Harvard Forest LTER site, Petersham, Massachusetts, United States - Inc-BW-C-7-O ...
GTCTGTGGAGTTGAATACAGGAATCGAGGGTCCGGATTAACATTGAAGGGATTTTCGCGCAGGCCAAAGAAATTCTTATACATAGCTACCTAGTCCTTCCAAACATGCTTCCCGCAGGGCAAGGCACCGTCTCTGTGGGATGTTTCTTTGCCATTGGTTGCAGGCAGACAGGACAATTCTTACGCCGCCTATTGGATCAGCCCTTTTCCTCAGCTAACGGCTCCAACGGAGACGGGCACGTCAAGCTGACTGGTCAATCTGGGGAATTCTTCCCGCTGCTGAAGCGCTGTGGGAGGCGCGACCGCTGTCCCGTAGGCTGCTATCGCTCCCGTTAGATTGTGAAACTCCGGAGAATCCTTAACCGTCCCCCGCCTTCGTATGTGCGCATCCACAGAGAGTTCGAGTATTCGTTCTATACGTTTGTTCGTAAGACATGAGGTAAGGTTTCATCATCGGTTGGTCCTCCTTCTGTAAGTAAGGGTGCAACCCACCCGGGATTCTGGATAAGGTAAAGCCCTGAATCTGCTGACGGATTATCATGGAGCAGAAGTACAGGTGAATTGCCTAACCCATGCTCCTCTCGTAGCGGGCGGCGCACCAATTAGCGCAATGGAATCCGTGCACTTGGTTTTGACTTGTTTGGGGGGTGCCGCACCCTTCGGTTTTAAGGGTGCGGGTTTTGACTCTCTCTGTCTTCGCGAATCGAATCAATCCGGATTTTGCTCTCGCGGCGTCCGGCGTAGTTCGTCCAACTGCTCCACGGCCAATCCCCCGGATGCTGGACCAGCTTTCTTTGCACCGGATTGGCGTGCATGTACTCCAACTTTTCCTTCAGTTTCTTCTCGCTCCATACATTGAAATCGTAGAATCGTCTCTGCCAAAAATGCCCCTCTTCTACCTGACTGCCCTCGAACGGCAGCGTCAATTGTGTGCTCGTCGCCCGTCTTCGTCTTTTCAAGAGAGCCCGCGCCACCTTCTGCTTCAGCACTTGCAGAATCTTCGACGGATTTTTCTCGGCGGGCTCGCTGATCAGCAGATGCACATGTTCAGGCATCACCACATATCCGACGAGGCGGAACGCATGCCGGCGGCGAACTTCATCCAGGATTTTCACGAACGATCTCGCGCCCGCGCCGCACCAAGAAGAGGCCTCCTTCGATAACAACTGAACGTCACGAAATGCAGATCGCCTTGTCCGTAGTGCCGTTTGAGAGGATTGCGCATCGAGGCAAAACCAAAACCCGCACCCTTAAAATCGAAGGGTGCGGCACCCCCGCATACACCCTCGATGAAATGCGGAAGTGGTATGCTAATCTAGCGCGCGTTTGCAATGAACAAAAAGCTTCCTTTGCGCCACCCGCCACTAGGCTTCTGCACTGCAGTGCCTCCGCCACCAAATAAGTGCAATCCAAGTTCGCAAGCCTTCGATGCCCTCGTGCCGACATTCAGTGGAGGAATACTCGAGTACCCGATTAAAACCTCGACCACGCTCGTCCTGTGTACCCAGGGAGACTCCGTTACAATTAACGCGAATGATGGGAAAACGCCTCCCGTGAATTTCCAGTTTGGCACCACGAATTGAAGGAGCACAGCTCAATGAAGATGACTATTTCCATCGTGATGGCCCTTGCTCTGGGCCTGGCTTCCTATTCTGCAACAGCGCAAAAGGAAACGGCCAAACCCACCAGTAATGAAGAAACCCGCGCTACCATCAAAGAAATTCTCCAAGAGACGTTTGAGCAAGCGGTGCATCGTAAGCCCGACGGAACCCCTGAATCTCTTAATTTGACTCTGCTGCATGTCACTGATAAGAACCGGAAAAGAGTCCGAGACTGCGGGGACGCAGCTGTTAACGTGCTGAATGAGTACGCAACCGACAACGAAATCTGGCGCCAGCGAGTGGCCTTAGAATTGCTTGGCGGGTTCAGGTCAGATGAGGCTCTCTCCGCGCTCGTGGACTTCGCTGAACACTCCGAGGTCCGCTATATTGCCGTGGGTCAGATGGCTCAGTATCCCATCGACAAAACGCGCCCGATCCTAAAAAAATTTCTCTCTGATCCTGATCCATTAGTTCGTGATGCCGCCAAGCGCGCCCTGGCTGCATATGGCGAGAAGTGATCCGAGGTCGGAAACCAACCCACTATCCATGACCCACAGTCTTCTTGAATTCATACGAGGAGGTTAATGCCTAGGGATTTATGCAGAAATAACTAGCCCTGTGCTAACGAAATCCTAATCCGTAAAAACCACGCCCACCGCGATCTGCCCCTTCTCCGCCCCCGCATCGATCCGCACTACATACCCCTTCAACCGCATCGACGACTGCAATCCATCCTCGCCCGGCGTCTCCATCGTCACTTGCAATTCCGATTGCAGCTGCGGCATGTTCTGCAGCGAAATCAAAGCGCCCTGCAAGGAAATATCCCGCACCACCGTCTCTTCCTGAAACTCTTTCCCGCCTTCCGTCACCCCGGAAACCATCGCCCGGAATTGTGCTTCGCGCCGCAAAGACGTCCGCGGCCCCGGCATGTGCGCCTGCACGTTGTCCCCCGTCGCTCCCACCGTAATCACCATGCCTTCGCTCGCCGCAAACACCGAATCAAACTCTTCCCTTGCCTGCCGCAAAATCGAATCCACCATGCGGTCCGTCGAGTCTGGATCGTGATGAAACAGCACCAAAGTCTTCGCGCCAACTTCCCGCGCCAGCCGCACGCTCTCCTGCCACGACGAATGCCCCCATCCCTTCCGCGTCGTCTTCAACTGCTCCGGCGTAAACTGCGCATCATTAATAAGTATGTCCGCCCCCGCCGCCAGCTCCCGCAAACTCTCATCCAGTTTCGGATCTCCCGGCTCGTTGTCCGTCGCGTAAACCACGGTCCCTGCTGGAGTCTCAATCCGGAAACCTAGGCAACCCTGCGGATGATTCAGCCACTTCGCCGTAATCTTATTTTCCCGGATCGTGAATGTATCCCCGCCTTCCACTTCCTTAAACTTCCTCTTCGCGTTCATCGCCGACATGTCCACGGGAAAATACGGCAGCGCCATCTGCGCTTCGAACACCTGTTTCAAACTGTCGCGCCCCAGAAATTTCGAGCGAAAACTATAAAAATGAAATTCGTTGTTTTCCGCATAAAGCGGTGAAAAAAACGGAATCCCCTGAATGTGATCCCAGTGATAATGCGTCACAAAAATGTGCGTCTCGGGATTTCCCCCGCCATTCGGCGTTCTCCACCGGCTGCCCAGCATGCGCAGCCCCGTCCCGCAATCCAAAATAAATTGCGTGCCGTCCGGCGCCGTCAATTCGAGGCACGGCGTGTTGCCGCCGTAGCGCCACGTCGCCGGATCGACCGTCGGCGTCGATCCGCGAACGCCCCAGAAGCTTAATTTTGCAATGGGAGCCGTCATGTCCCTCGGCGCACACCTTCTGCGTAGGCCATTCCCGCCGCCTTATAAACGGGAACGGAAGCTTGTTCGATGTTGGCAGCCGCAAGGAAATGCGTCAATGAATTCGCTCCTGGGACGTGTCAAACTTCCCACTGGTAGCACAGGCACTCCTGCCTGTGCGCCTTTGCTCTCAATGTTATGCAGCGCACGAGAGGCAGTGGCGAGGCTACTGCCAATCGAAATCACCACACAGTCAACGCGAAAGGCCTGCACAAGTCGCCTTAGGTGCGTAAAATAAAGCGGATGGACCGCATGGACGATCATTCCCACGCTCGTGATCCCGAGCACGGCCACCATGATGGCCACGTGCATCACCCGCACTCGCACGATCATCACGGCCACAGCCATCCGCCGTTGCGCCCGTCGGTTCTCGGCTGGGCCATGGTCGCGACTCTCGGCTTGGTCGTCGCCGAAATTTTTGGCGGCGTCTTCGGCAGATCCGTCGCCCTTCTAAACGACGCCGTCCACAATCTTTCCGACGTCCCCGCCCTCGGCATTTCCTGGCTTGCCATGCGCTGGGCCGAACGTCCCGCCGACACCGAGAAAACCTACGGCTATCACCGCGCCGGCATCCTCGCCGCCTTCACCAATGCTCTGTTCCTCGTCCTGCTTTCCCTGTGGCTCGGCTACGAATCATTCGAACGCTTTCGCTCTCCGGTCCGCGTGGTCGAAAGCTGGATGATCTGGACCTCGCTCGCTGCTCTCGCTGTCAATGGCGGTATCACCTTAGCGCTGGTTCGTGGCCGCGGCGACCTAAACCTCCGTAGCATCCTGGTTCACAATTTCGGCGACGCCCTTTCGAATATCGCCATCATCGCCGGCGCCGTCGCCATTCGAATGACCGGCGCTCTCTGGATCGACCCGCTCCTCGGCATCGCCATCGGCCTCCTCGTCCTCTGGTCCAGCATCGGCATTCTCCGCGAGTCCTCGCACATCCTGCTTGAGGGGCGACCGCGTGAGATGCGCGTCGAAGAAGTCGCTCGCGCCATCCTCACCGTGGAGGGCGTGCAAGAAGTCCACGACGTACACATCTGGTCGCTGGGCGCCGGCCACAATGCGCTCAGCCTGCACGCGCGCGTTCCCGATATGCACATGGATCAATGCGAGCGCCTGCTGCGCGCCATTCAGGAAAAAGCTGCCGTGGAATTTAAGATCGATCACACGACTGTCCAGCTCGAGCGAGCCGGACTCCCCGCGGTTTCCGGGTACGTTATGCCCGAGCCGGTTAAGAAATAATTTTCAAGAAGAATCGCGCGCTGGAAAAAGCTCCAAATAGTGCACGGCGCATCGGGTCGGGGCCTGCGCGAGCCGCGAGTCACGAACCGCAAATCACGAGTCGCAAGCCACCAACCGCGCGAGTCGCGAATTACCATGCGCGGGTCACGACTCACCAGTTGCGAGGTGCGGACTGCGAATCGCGACCGCCGGTCACCAACTGCTAGTCGAGAGTCACCAGCCACCAGCCGCGAGTGGCGAGGCGCGAGTCAGAAGTCACGAGTTGCGAGTCAGGATGCGCTACGCACTGTTCATTCGTCGGGAGTCGCAGATCTCCACTCGCTACGCACTGTTCACTCGTCGGTAGTCGCAGATCTCAACTCACTACGCACTGTTCCACTACTCACGCAGATTTCAGGCGGGCATGCGGAAGGTAAGGCCGCGCTGTTCGTTGAACTGCTGCGTGGCGTTCAGGTCGAGCTTGTCAGCTGTGACAGAGCGGCGGAATCCCTCGGTGGTGATGTAGCGAAGCGTGCCGTTCTCCCACGCGTAGGCGTTCGCAAAAAATACGGTGCCATCGCGGCGAACAAAAACGTAGGGCTCCGCGGCTTCCGGCTCGGCAGCGATCTGCGCAGCTCGTGCGCGGCTCTGGCGCGGTTCGTAGTCGGCGGGCCTGGCGGCCGATTGCTCCGGTTCCTGTTGCCCGGCGTCCGCTTGTTGTTGCACATCTGCTGGAGGAGCTTCGTCTATATCGTCAGGAAAGAGGGGAAAACCGAATCCTCCACCGAAAAAAAGTGGGAAAAACGCGTCGGAAAAGCGGCGATCACGATCTCGATCCCCGTCACGCCCATGAATTCCTCGAGGTTGGATTGCGGCCAAGTGGGGGTAATCAAACCCTAGCCCCGGCACTACATCTTGTGAGCGAATAGGCTGGCCGGTGTTTCTGGAGCCGCTACTCCGAATGGGGGTGCCTACGCGCGGTGTCGACCGAGGAACCACTGCCCCGGAACGCGTGCGCACGAAACGGGGATATCCGGCGTAAGCGCGGCTCCCAGAACTCGCGTGAGTTGCGACGGGCGCCGAAGCATGCATGGCAACATGCGGGGCAGGGGCAGCCATCGCCGGGTGAGCCATTCCGGCTCCCATTCCTCCTCGTTGTGCGGAAAGTATCGCGGGAAGAACCGCGAGGGAAGCAATTGCAATCAGGAAGCGGCGCATAGTGAGTACCTGGGGTCCCGGGCCGCCGGGCCTTTCTTGCACGTACATAGATAGAGATGCGCCGTTCGGCATACAGGTTTCAAGTGCGAGGAAGTGAGTAGTGGATAGTGAATAGTGAGTAGTCAATAGTGGGTGGTGAATAGTGCGCAGAAGGCGGGACTGAAACCGGAACGAGGGGGCCCCCCTCCCGGTTTTTTTGTAAGTGTTCATTCTAAAGGGTTTTAAGTGCTGTGTTTTGGAAGTGCGGATTCTACGGGAGTTACGGGCGCGTTTTTCGTAAGTGCGGATTATAAAGGAGATAGTGGAGAGTGGTGAGTAGTGAGTGGCTAGATTGCCGAAAGAGAAGATTTTGGTTTGAAGGAGGTGTCCCCACCCCGGGTGTTTTTGCGAAAGAGTGCGGAATCGCCTGAAAACAAAGAGGTTGTCATTTTCGTGGTGACAAAAGAGTGCGTAAGAGTATGAAAACAAAGGGCTGGCAAGGAAGACGGTGAGTACGCGGATAGGAGAAAAAAGAAAAGCAGATCCTTCGCCACGCTCAGGATGACACCGATTGGAATGGGACGGACGGGGCCCCCGGGAGCGATTCGTCGGGGAGGCGGCTGGCGAGGAGAACATGGGAAATAGTAGCACGGGATTGGCGAGGAGGTAAAGTAGTTTACAGGGAATGGTCGAAATTGGGGGTTGAATGGCGGTTGTCGGGGGTTGAATGGCGAGGCTAGAGGGTCCATGCCGAGGTAGCGCGGGACGGATGCTGGGGACTAGTAGAGACTTAGTGGTTGTGGGTTTGGAGGATGTTTAGGAGATCTTTGGGATTGTGCGACACGTCCCAGGCCCAATCGCCGAAGCCGCCGTATTGGTTGACGGCCTTGACCCATTCGGAGAGGAATTCGCGCTTGGTTTTGTCCTGCTGTGAATCTTGCCCTTTGACTTCTACGACCAGCATCTTTCCAGAGGTGAGACGGATGAGGTAGTCGGGGCGGTATTTGAGGACGACGCCTTTGAAGACATAGAGGATTTCAAAACCCAGATGGTCATTTTTGACCCAAGCGGCGACGTTGGAATTGCGGTCGAGCTCGAAGGCTTCACTGGCTTCCCAGCGGGAATCGAAGACGCATAGGTTTACGTGCGAGCGGACAGAGGGTTCGCATGGGCGGCGGGTGAACCAGGGCTGCATGTCTCCGGTGGAGCGGATGGGACGTTCCTTGTCGAAGACTGGAACGACCAGCGTGGCGTTCTCAAACCGGATGGATTCCCAAAGATGCTGGACGATCTTGGTCATGTTCAAGGTGTAGAGGATTCGGCGCCGGAGATCGTCTTGTTGGAAAAGGGGCGGAGAAATAACGATCCGCCCGCTGGTCAAGTATTGCTCCGTGAGGTGAATGATCTGACCTAGCAGGAATTCGCGATTGGCTTTCCATGTCGGCTTCATCAAGTCGTAGATATCGGCGGCGGTCTGAAAAATGACGCGCTGCATGCGCTGTTCACGACCGAGTTTCTCGACATCGATGCTGGTGAGTTTCGTGACGTCCGGCTTGCCGTCGATTACGGGAGCTAAGTCGGCGATTGTCGGAGTTTCGTAGGCATCGAGGGTCAGCGGCTTGATTTTCTCAAACTCAAGCGTGAGCTGCGGACGATATTCGTAGTCGATTCGAATGATATTGGGCCAGGAGATTTCGAGTTCTTTCCGCTCTGGCAATGGCTGAATTTTTGAACTGGGTTGCGGCGGTGGCGGCGGCAAAGCATCTTCGTCGCCCTCGTGGGGCATGAAGGTGAACGGGACACCGAAGATGTTGACGTATTCGGGAAGGAAGAGGCCCGTTTTTTGGTCCACGTCGTAAGAAGTGCGACGAAGGCCGCGACCGACGACCTGTTCGCAGAGAAGCTGCGACGTGAATGCGCGGAGGCCCATGATGTGGGTGACGGTTTTGGCGTCCCAGCCTTCGGAGAGCATGCCGACAGAGACTACGGACTGGATTTTTTCGCCGGGCTGACCGACTTGCCCTACCGTGTCAACAGTTTTGCGAAGTTGTTCTGCCCGTTGTTGCTTTGTGAGTTTCTTCGCAGGTATTTCTTCGTCTGCGTTTTCTTCCGAAGCAGCGTTCGCCTGGATTTCCGGGGCTTCTTCTTGAGATTCGGCTTCACCCAAGACTCTCGAATCGATATGAAGGATGCGGTCTGGGTCGCTGAGCTTTTCAATAGGAATTTTCTTATGAGTCAGGGCGTATTCGACACGTGCTGCGGTGTGCGTGAGATTAGCTACGGTGATCATGACAGGGGGCGTCGGAGCTTTTTCCGATTCCCAACGTTTACGCGTTTCGTCCCAATCGTTGCCTAGAATGGTGTAAGCAGTGTTGACGAGATCGGGTAGCGGCACGTGGGCTTCGACTTTACGATTGATGTCTTCTTTTACTTCGAGGTCCGCATAGATGTGGTAAAGCCGTGATTTGAAGTTCTTTCCGAGCCTGCCATCATCGCGGACGACAACGCGGGGTGTTTTGACCAGGCCGGATTCGATGGCGTCGTTCAATCCGAAATCGCTGACGATCCAGTCGAAGAGGGTCTCTTCGCCGCTGCGTTTGCCAGTGGGCGCGAAGGGCGTGGCGGTGAGATCGAAGCAGTTGAGAATGCCACGCGTGCGGTGAATGCGGTCCAGGCCACCAATCCACTTGGTGGCTTCCTCAACGTCCTCCTTGGCTACACCTTTCACGTTGGATTTTGGAGCGACGCGCCAGGCATGGTGGGCTTCGTCGTTGATGACAACGATATTTTGAGCGGTGGCCATGTCTTCCAGAACTTCGCGCGTGTAGGCTTCATCGCTGAGAGCGCCGCGCTTGTCCACGCTTTTTCTTTTGGCGATTCGCTCCTCGGAATCCCAATCGAGGGCGTGCCAATTGGTGACGCGGACCTTGCCTTGTCGAAGCAAGTCTTCGAGGCCGGATGGGATAAGACTGAATTCTTTGTAATAGTCTGCTGGGCCAGGAATCAAGACTTGTAAACGGTTTTTTACGGTCAGACCCGGAGCGACGATGAAGATGTTTTTCGAGAAGCGCTTGTCTTGGGGATAGGAGACTTTGTTGAGAATCTGCCACGCGATGAGCATGGCCATGACGATGGTCTTGCCGGAGCCTGTGGCCATCTTGGAACAAAGACGGGTGAACGGGCCGCCGTCGGATGGAACGTTTATGCCGACATGCTCTGAAGAGGGGCCTTCGGTGAGCCAGACGAGAGTTTCGATGGCTTCCAGCTGGCAGAAGAAGAGGCGACGGTTTTCGCGTTGCTCGGGATCGCGCCAGTGTTCGAGGAGGCGTCTAGTTATGCCACTTACGCCGGGATAGCCGGCCTCGCGCCAAGATTTTACACGGGGGCGGATTTTGTTGGGTAGAGGAAGCTCGACGAAGATGCCGGGATCGTCGAAAGCTTTGGAATTGTCGGAGGCGCGGACGTAGCCGGCGGGCCGGCGACCGGAAGTGCGGGAGAAGAGGCGGGATTCGCGGTCGTATTTCCAGTGTTCGCGAGGTTCTTCGTAGGGGGAGTTGATGATGAGCTGATCGATGGTTTTAGACGGTGCAGACATCGAAGAGAGATTCCTCGCTACGCTCGGAATGACAGAAAAGGCAGACAGCAAAAACAAGAGCCGGGCTGAAGCCCGGCCCTACAAAGGCGAAATCGTCACAACTGCAAAACTTTAAGGCTTTCGATGCCCCGGTCGTCGATAACTTTTACGGCGACACGTTTGTGATCGCCTAATGCAAACGGCAAAGAGATGGTTCCGCGATATTTTTCTATTAACTCGGGATCGATTTCGGCTTTGAGATTGCGAGCTAGTTTGGCCCAGCCTTCGTCTTCGTCGGCTAACGGGAAGAAGACCTGTCTTGGGTAGAGGCTGCGGCCGTCGTAGTCAGTGTCGAGGAGCCACATGGCGATTTTTGTGGTGTCGCCGGATTCGATGGTGCCGGTACGGGTGTTGTAGTAGTCGAAGCCGCGGACTTCGGCGATGTAGAGGGTTGCATTGGTTGCCGAATGGGGCGCAGCATGCTGCGCCCCTACAAGGGATTTTTCGCGGGGCTTGACGGGGCGGATTTCTACGTCGGGGCGGCCTACCAGCCAGAAGGATTGGTTGCTGGTGCGTTTCTT
>Ga0210387_10005160_pt1 | contig 10007 bp, 4 predicted proteins | sample IncBWC7OmetaG_FD_160108 | JGI IMG/M metagenome (GOLD analysis project Ga0210387, IMG submission 160108) | Forest soil microbial communities from Barre Woods Harvard Forest LTER site, Petersham, Massachusetts, United States - Inc-BW-C-7-O ...
TACCCGACGGGTGGGCGACGACGCCCCCGCGACAACCGGCGTGACACCGGCGCTCCCGCATGCCCCAAAGAAAAAGCCCCTGCCGAAGCAGGGGCTTGCCAGATTTAACCCTGACTAGAACGTGATCTTCGCGGCGAACTGCACGCCACGCGGACCGCCTCCGCCCAGGAACGGGTTGCCAATGCCGACGTCGCCGGTCGCCGTCAGCTGGTAGAAGCCGCTGTGCTGGCCGGTGGCGGCGTCGGGTGAGCCGATGTCGCCAATAAAATTCGGCAGCAGCGGGTTCGAGAAGTTCGGGTGGTTGAGCAGATTAAAGAACTCGGCGCGGAGCTGCATGGTAACGTGCTCGGCTAGCGTCGTGTCTTTGAAGATGGAGAAGTTGAATTCCTTGAAGCTCGGCCCTTGCAACGAATTGCGGCCTTCGTTGCCAAAGTGCCGGGTTCCCGGGACGCAGTTCGTTTCGTCCGCGCTACCGTCGTTGCCTTGCGGATTTCCCCATGTGCAAGGCGCGGCGAACGACGCCAGGTTCAAGTACTGCGACGGTTTATTGGAATACTGCGCCGCGGCGATCTGGTCTGGCCGGTCAAAGCCTTCGCCGGCTCCCGAATATTCACCTTCGAACTCATAGTTCAGTTGCCAGGGCTGCCCATCTTGCAGATTGAGCACGCCATCCACACCCCAGCCGTTCTTCAGCTTCGAAAGAGCTCCCCCCATCTTCGGAAGTTCGTAGGTGAAATTCCAGGTGAAGCGGCGGCGGATGTCGAAGCTCGAGTTTCCTCTGTCGCCCGCCGGATTGGTACTGTCCTGCGGCTGTGCCTGGTTCGGTTCGAAGTCTTCCAGATCGCTGGCCGTGTCGATGGAGTGCGACCAGACAAAGTTGGCTTGCGAAGACAGACCGTGCCAGCCGCTGGTGCGCAAGCTGACTTGCAGAGCGTGGTAGATCGAGTTCGCTGAAGACCTCTCCTGATTCAGGTAAAAGAAGTTCGGGGCATAGGTTCGCGGAACGCCATAGCCAGAAGGACAATAGACTCCATCGGCCTGGTCCGGAACGCAAGCCAAATCGGCGGCCGTGATCTGCGCTTGATTGGGCTGGTTGATGTCGAGGAACTGGAACAGCTTGGTCCCTTTCGAACCGACATATCCAATCTGCAGTACGGTCTTGGCGGCCAGTTGCTGCTGGAAGTTCAGGTTGAAGTTTTGGACGTAAGGCGTGCGCATCTTCGGATCGACGGCGAAGAAATCACCCTCCGCACCGTACCCGGAATAGACCGGTGTTCCCGCCGCCAAAGGGCTGCCGGACGGGCTGCCCGTAACCAACGCTTGCGGCCCAATTCCAGGATAAGCAGGACCGGGGCAGAAAACGCAATTCCACGGTAAGTGGCCGAGGAACATGTCCTGGGAAAACGCGTCGTAGAACAAGCCCCACCCGCCGCGGATCACAGTCTTTCCCTTGCCGGTTACGTCATAAGCAAAGGCCGCGCGAGGGGCAAAATTGTTGAAGTCCTTGCCGTAGAGTTGGCTGGTAGGAAGATTGTCCCCGCCATCGGCCAGATCGCCAATGGTGTAGAACTGGCCGTTCTTCTCGCCAGTCACGCCGAAATAATCCCAGCGTATGCCGTAGTTCAGGGTCAGGCGAGAAGTTGCACGAAAGCTGTCCTGCACGAAAAACGCGTGGCTGTTCTGGAACGTGTGCCGCAGGGAATTGCCCTGCACCTGGTGGCCGCCGTCGGGAATGCCTTCCAGGAAGGCTTCGAGCGGCGTGAGATCCGGGTTGTGCACCGGATCGACCGGATCAGGAATCGAATCGAAACTCAATGTGCCGCGGAAGTTGTGATCGATCACCTGCATGATCGTGGTGCGGCGGAACTCGTAGCCGAATTTCACGTCGTGCTTTCCTGACTTCCAGGAATAGTCGTCGATGAAGTGCCAGTTGGAATCCACGCGATTGCGCGGGATGGAACTGGTGGCCCCGATCTGCGAGAAGCCGCTGACGCTGATCGCCGGCAGTCCTCCATCGTAGGCGCTCACCCCCGTATCCAGTCCGATGGAGTTGGGGTTAAAGCTCTGATCCTGCGGGAAGAAGCCTTCCACGAATCGGTTCCATCCCAGACGGGCTTCGTTCTGCTGGTTGGAGTTGATCACCTTCAGGTAGGAGAGCGAGACCAGTTGTACTCGCGTCGGCGTCGTCGTGTTAAACCCAGGGAGCAGTCCGCCGGCCAACTGCGCGAACGGGAAGCTCTGGCTGCTGTCACCCAGATAATAGCGCCCGGTCAGCAGGTTATTCTGGTTGAAGTTTTGGTCGATCTTGCCAATGAAGCTATCCACGCGGTTAAAGAAACTGGTAGAAGTGGAAAGGTTGTCGGTGGAGCAGCCGTTGCCATCGCTAACCGCGCCCGCAATATTCGGGGCTGGGTAGGGGTTGCGCGCCAGCAAGCTGGTGATCACCGGATTTACCGTCTCACCCAGGCCGGTGATAGTCGCCTCGCTCGCCGCAATCACGGCCGGATCCGGCACGCAGGTAATTCCCGCCTGACCGCCGTTTTCGCGCTGCCCTTCATAATCCACGTAGAAGAATGTCTTGTCCTTGATCAGAGCGCCGCCCAGGGCGCCCCCAAACTGATTATTGTTGAACGGGCTCTTCGGATCGGGAGCAACATTGAAGTAGTTACGCGCGCCCGTCTTGCCGGTGCGGAAGTACTCGAGCACCGACCCGTGCAGATCGTTGGTGCCGCTTTTGGTAACGATGTTGATGACCGCGCCACTATTGCGGCCGTACTCGGCCTCGTAGTTGGAAAGCACTTTCAGCTCGGCTACGGCATCGAGCGGCAGAATGGTGGCCGGATCGCCGAAAACGCCGGCTTCATTGATGGCCGGATCATTGCGGTAGCCGTCATTCATATCGGTGCCGTCGAGCAGGAAGTTGTTGGAACGACCGCGGGATCCGTTCATCGAGAAGGTTCCGTAGGAGCCGGGAGAGTCGGAAATCTGGTCGGGCGAACCGGCGACGCCGGGATTCAGGTAGATCAGCTTTTGATAGTCGCGGCCGTTGACCGGCAGGCTCTCAATTGTATCCGCGGTCAGCGTGCCGCCCAGTTCGGCGGAGGTGGTCTCCACCTGGGGCAACAGGTCGCCAGATACTTCGACCTTGGTCGAGACCTGACCGGTCTTCATGGCAGCGTCGACGCGGCGCTCACCGGCCACATCCACCGTGACTCCTGTGGCCACAAAGGTCTGAAAGCCGGTCAGCGTGACGGTCACCGAATAAGTACCGATGGGCAGTTCCGGCAGGGCGTAGCTGCCGTCCGCGCTGGTTTCGCTGGTGCGCTCCAATCCTGTGCCCGTGTTCTTCACGGTTACCTTAGCCCCCGGCAATACGGCTCCGGAGGGGTCGGACACGGTTCCGAGGATGGTTCCGCGGAAGGTTTGTGCCGACAGGCTTACCGCGGCCAAAAGGATAAAAATCAGGACGATGCGCGCTCTCATGTGGGCTCCGTGAAGCGATTAGGTTTTTGGAGGAGTGACGGTGCTCTGCGGGAGGTCCGATTACTTCAGTAATTTCTGGAATCGCTTGCAATTCCTTGCATACGAACAAGATGCGCCGCCCCGCCCGCAAAGGTCAGCTGCAAGAACATTATCGAAACCTGCTCCCCAGAGTCAACCATGTAGTTATTGATGGCGGTCATAGATTTTACAAATAAGGCACCAGGGGGGAAAGCAGTTCTCAGTTCTCAGAAAGAGGCGAACCCACAGCCTCGTGTCGGCGCGAGGTATTTCTCCTGTTACGAATAAGGTTTTTGCTTCGGTTGGGGCGAGCTCCAGAGGTGGCTCGGCATTCACTGAGAACTGAGAACCGAGAACTGCTTCTAAAACGTAAACGCTACTCCGCCGCGGACCGAGCGGGCGGACTGGACCAGGTATACGGTCTGGCCGTCCTGGCCAAGGACCGGGACGTAGCCTTGGGCGAGCAGGTTGCGCAGGTCGATGAGGGCTTCCATGTGGCCGGAAAGAAACGGCATCGGCTGGCGGACGAATACGTTCAGGAACGGGTCACTTTGCCCAGGCGAGGCGTTAAACATGTCGACCGGAGTAATCGCGGTGCCATTGATCCAGCGGTAGGAGGCGATCCAGCGGGTGCGCGAGCGTGGAACCATACCGCTGAACTTCGCCGCGACGGCATGACGGTGCTGCGTGCCAATCCATTGTTGAGCATCCTGCAGGGCAACGTCGGGCCGGGTTAGATCCAGAACTCCGCCGTAACCGTAGTCGAGGGTAGCGGTTAAGTCGGACGAGAACTTGTGCTGCAGCACGACTCGCAGCCCGTCGGTATCGAAGTTCCTGCCCGAGTAGCTGAACGTGCCGGACGAAAGGTCGGGAAGCAGGAACCCGCCCGAACTGGTGACTTCTCCCAAGCCGGTGAGCGCCGGATCGGTCACGCGGTCAGAGAACACCGCTACCTGCACGCTGTTCTTGCCCATGCGATGCGAAAGGCTGAGTTCGTTATGGTGGGCGTGCTCGACCTTGGGCGAATAATCCAGCATGCTGACTCGCGGGTTGGACTCGCTGAGGTCTGCCGGAGAGGAATCGAAGCCTTTTTCGTCTTCCCGGCGCAGGTTCGGCCGGGAGGTCGCGTAGTTGTATTCGACCACCGTATTGGGCGACAGATGAAGATCCGCCGAGCCATACGGACGAAATGCGGTCACGCGGCCGAGAAACTGGATGGTCTGCAACTCGCTGCCAAACTTGAATTCCAGAATGTCGCCGACCGAGAAATCATCCGACGCAGTAAGCGCCAGCGCCTGCAGCGTGGCATTGTGCAGGTTAGGATCTGAGGGGGCAAAGCGCCGCACGGTCAGAGCCAGAGTCGGTTCCGAGCCATCTGCCAGCCGGTGCGAATAGCCGGCACGTAAAACCGCGGCCGGCAGACCCTCGCCGTAGCCGACGTTGCCGCTTAAAGCGACATGGCTGTCCGAGAAAATGGAGCGCTCCAGGGTGAACCCGGTGCTCATGTCCGAGCCACTGCCGTAACCATCGGCGGCTGAACCGCTGAAGAATGACAACGTCCCGCGCAGTTCCGGAGCCTGCTTTTCGTTGGGATCTCCAAAGGCGCGGAGAATAGGCCGGTTCGCTACCGAACGCAGGGTCCACTTCCAGTCATCATCGTCCGGCAGGGAGCGAAGCGGGCCGAGCTGCATCACGCCCAGCAAAGTATTCAGAGTCACGTTGACGCTGATGCTGGCCCCGGCATGAATGCCAATCTTCTCGCGCATCGAGGGCAGGAACGAAGGCGCCGAGACTTTGAGGGAATAGAGGCCGGGCAGCAGGCCGGTCGCGGTGTAGAAGCCGCTTCCGTCGGTAAACACCGTCAGCGTGCGATTGGCCGCGCCGAGAATCTGCACCACAGCGCCCATCTGCGGGTCGCCGGTGGCATCGCGCACGTATCCTGAGATCGCTCCGGGCCGCTCTGCGGCCGTGACGGGGAGCGACAATCCTATAAGGATTGGCCCGGCAAAGATTGCCCAGGTTCTGAGATTGCGCAGTCTCACTCCACCCCACCCCCTGGGGGGGAATTCGCAGGGAGTTACTCTACTGCAAACGTTGCTGACGGATCAATCGTCTGCTTCGAAATGTTGTCGTTCACTTTGATTTCGATCTTGTAAATGCCGGGTTGCAGATTGGCCGCGGCAATCGATTTCTGCAGCGTCACCTGCTCGCCCACATTGCCCATCGTATCGGTGGTTTCGGTTTTCTGAACCACTGCTTTATTGGTTGCGACGTTGGTGATGTTGTATTCAAAGCTGGCAGAAGGCTTGTGCGTCTTCTCGTCCACGCCGAGATTGTAGACCTGCATCCAGAAATTCAGCTTCTGGTCTTTGTCCTTTTTGAAGAGCGCGGGCTTGCCGTCGGACGGAGCTACCCGGGGCCGAACCTTGGTGGTCCCGATGACGAAACTGCCGGCGCCGATCGCCTTGGTCGGAACCGGTTCCATCACGTCCGCCACCATCAGCGTCGAAGTCGACAGCTTGTCGTCGGAGAAGTCCGGAACGACAATGCTGCGGCTCCATACACCTTTGCGGTCTCCGTTCACATCTTTCACTGCAATGTAGAGCTTGTAGCGGCCGGGACGCAGCGGGATCGCTTTCTGATACACCGAGGCGTTTTCCGCCGTGCGCGGCAGAAGTTCCGCCGGCACGTCGACCTGCACCGTGTCTTCGAAGGTCTGCACGATCTTGCCGGTCAAAGTGGACAGGCGGCCCAGAATGTTTACCGTGCCGCGCTGCACGCCGTCTTTGTTGACGAAGGTGATGTCGCGGTTCTTCATCTGGACCGTCACCGGTACCAGAACCGTGTCGCTGGTGACTTTCACGAAGTCAGAGCGCACATCGAAGGGCATCGGATTCAGAATAACCTTCGAGTTCACATCTTCGAGAAGATCGGTGAACTTGACCGGAGGAGCGGCTTGCAATTTCGCGAACTGCTCCAGGCGATCGAACTGCTTGGTCTGCAGCATGCTGCTCTCCGGGCCGGCGCCCAGGCGCTCGATGCCGTTGCCGGTGAAGCGCGACGCCTTGCTCGACATGCCCATCTGCTCCCAGAAGGTCAGGCCGGCGTTCGGAGTGTAGAGCAGCGCATCTTTTTCGGAACGGTCCATGGTCATGTGATATTCGCCGCACATACAAGTGTCGACGAATTCAATGATGATTTCCTGACCGATGCCCTCGATGTAGCGGTAGCGCCAGGTCTCAAACGGGAACGTCGAAGTCTCACCGCCGCCTTCTTCCATGGGGCGTTCGTAGGTTCCGCCGGAAGGATGCGACTCGATTTCATCCGGCTTGCCGTACATGATGTACATGCGGCCGCGGTCGGTGCGCCAGCCCGGAACGCCGGCGGGAAAATGCTCGTTGGCGTAGGCAATGCGCTGGTAGTGCTCTTCCTTGTATTCGTTCTCTTCGGTATCCGGGGTGGGATCGCGGCGTTGCCAGAAAGCTTCAATGAAGCTGTCGCGCTCTTCGTCGTTCGAGAGCTGCTTGAAAGCCGCCCGCTCTTCGTCAGAAATGATCCAGACCACGTCCTCTTCCAGCCACTTCTTGTAGGATCCCTTGATTTCCTTGGAGTAATCCTTCATCTGCTGCTTTTTCTTCTTGGGGTCCAGATTGCGCTTGAGCGGGTCGGGAGCCACATCCACGGGCGGGGCCGGGGCGGCGGCGGTCGCAGGCACATCTGCGGGCTTGGAATCAGCAGGCTTGGCGGCCTGGCTATCCTGGGCGACGGCACTGCCGGCGACTAGACCCAGCGATACCAGCAAAATTCGGAGAACAGCTTGATACGAAGTAACCCGGAACATGAGAGGGACTCCTGCCAGACAACCGTCGTCTGCCTATTTTAGGCCCTATTGTCGTGTGAAAGCAAGGTTAAGTCGTGCCCCGAGAACAACTAAAAACCAACACCCACCGTCTCATTTAGAAGCGGCGGGTACGGCCGCGAGTTGCCTGAGCCAGCCATCAAATCCGTGGCGGACTCACTGCAGGCTCAGGCTATAATGGGTGGCTCCGGGGGCAGTAGCTGCACTCTCCAGCGCAACGGGTCTGGGCCACCTCTGTCATTACCATTCCTGATCGGGAACTTTCTCGGCGGCAGGATCGTAACAGAGGGTGTGTGCCCGTCACTCTGATCGCTGCAGCAGGTGAAGGCCATTTGGGGCTCGTCCAGATAAAAAACGGGTAGGCCTTTTCCAGGGAGAAATTGCCCGGATAGTGACGGGAATCATGAAAGCTTGGAAAAAAATTGCAATTGGCGCCGGGGCTGTGGTTCTGGTCGCAATAATTGTCGGTTTCACCGTTCATCAGAGCAGCAAGAACGTAGTGACGGTGCAGACCGGCAAAGTGCAACGGCAGGATCTGGCCACCGTAATCAGCGCTTCGGGTGAGATCAAGCCGAAGACGTATGTAAACATCGGCGCCAACGCCTACGGAAAGATTACCCACCTGTATGTGAAGGAAGGGGATCAGGTCAAGAAGGGTCAATTGCTCGCTCAACTGGAGAACGTGCAATCCGCGGCGGATGTGACGGCCAATCAAGCCTCGGTGCAGGCCGCCGAAACCGATGCAGTCGCGGCGGACGCGGCGCTGAAGACGTCGCAAGCCGATTTATTGCGCGCGCAGGCCGACTACGACCGCAACAAGCTGGACTGGGAGCGGGCACAAAATCTTTTCAAAGACGGGCTGATCGCGAAGTCCGATTTCGACAGCCGAAGAAATGCGTGGGCCACGGCCGACTCCGGACTGGTGCAGGCGCAAGCGCGCGTAGCGCAAGCGAAAGCGCAGCAGGACTCCGCCGACAAGCACACGTCGCAGGCGCGCGCGAACCTGACCCGTGTGAACGACGTATTGCAGAAGACGACATATTCCGCGCCTTACGATGGCGTCGTCACCAACCTGCCGGTCCGCGAAGGCGAGTCGGTGGTCATCGGAATTCAGAACGCGCTGGGCAGCACGCTGATGACGATCGCCGACATGTCTGTGATTACGGCGGAAGTGAAAGTGGATGAGACCGACATCGTGAATGTGCGCGTGGGTCAGCCCGCGGAAGTCATGATCGATGCGATTCCCAAGAAGACTTTCCATGGCACGGTTTCAGAAATTGGAGACAACGCGATCGTGCGCTCCAGCGGAGTCTCCACCTCGCAGTCGACCACGGCGAGCGAAGAAGCGAAGGACTTCAAAGTCGTAGTCACCCTGTCCGACCCGCCCAAAGATCTGCGGCCTGGATTGTCGACCACGGCCAAGATTACGACCGCGCTGCGGAGCAATGCGCTGTCGCTCCCCATCCAGGCGCTGACGCTGCGTACCAAAGAGCAGATCGACCAGCAGAATAATGCGCCCGGTTCGGTGCATGCCGCACCACCCGTAGCCCCGGATGCCGCATCCAAGGCGAAAAAGGAAGATCAGATACAGGGAGTCTTCATCATCCGCACCAAGAAAGCGGTCTTCGTTCCGGTGACCACCGGCATTACCGGCACCACCGACATCGAAGTGCTGCAGGGATTGAAAGAAGGCGACGAAGTCATTACCGGCAGCTACAAGGTGTTGCGCACGCTGCGCCCGGGAAGCAGCGTAAAGATCGACAACACGGTTCCCAAGAAAGAAGACGAAGAGTCATAACATTCGTCAGTCTGGCACGTCCAAAAAGGGATCAGGGGTCCGGGGGTTCAAGGTCTAGGGATTAGGGTTCAGGATTCGGGGTCGGCAGCACGAGAGATTTGGAGATCAGGGAAGCAGTGGCCGAAAGCGATTCGGAAGAGCTGGTCACTAGTCCCTAATCCCTGATTGAAAGAGGTCTCAGTGGCAGCGGATAGAGTGAGCGCAGACCAGGAGAACAAAATGGCAACCGCAGAAGTCATCAGTATGCCCAACACCGCGACGCTGGCGCCGCCAGAATCGTGCATGATCGCCGCCGAAGATCTCTGGAAGACCTATGACATGGGATCGGAACAGCAAGTGCATGCCCTGCGCGGGGTGAACCTGCGCATCCAGCGCAACGAGTACGTCGCCATTATGGGTCCGTCGGGCTCGGGCAAGTCGACGCTGATGAACCTGATCGGCTGCCTCGACACTCCGTCCAAGGGAAAGTATTGGCTGAACAGCCAGCTGGTCAGCGAATTGGATGACGACGAACTGGCGCGCATCCGCAACAAGGAAATCGGATTCGTATTCCAGACCTTCAACCTGCTGGCCCGAGCCACGGCGCTGCATAATGTGGAACTGCCGTTAATCTATGCCGGCATTCCTACCGACGAACGGATGGAGCGTGCCAAGAATTCGCTCGCAGCGGTAGGCATGGAAGCCCGCATGAGCCACAAGCCGAACGAGCTTTCCGGCGGTCAAAGGCAGCGCGTCGCCATTGCGCGCGCGCTGGTGAACAAACCCTCGATTATTCTGGCGGACGAACCCACGGGCAATCTCGACTCACAAACTGGCGTCGAAATCATGGCGCTGTTTGATCGCTTGCAC
>Ga0210387_10005161_pt1 | contig 10006 bp, 8 predicted proteins | sample IncBWC7OmetaG_FD_160108 | JGI IMG/M metagenome (GOLD analysis project Ga0210387, IMG submission 160108) | Forest soil microbial communities from Barre Woods Harvard Forest LTER site, Petersham, Massachusetts, United States - Inc-BW-C-7-O ...
AGACTTCAAGGCGGCGGTAGAAAAATACATGCAGCCGTCGTTCAACCTGACCGGCGATGGAAAGATGGACTGGTTCTTCGACGAATTTGTTTACGGGACCGCCCTCCCTCGATACACATTTGATTATTCCTTTTCGAACGCTCCCGACGTAGCCGTGCAAATGCACGTTAAGCTCCAGCAGTCGGACGTCGGACCGTCATTCCGAATGCTAGTGCCCATTTACATCGAACTTCCCGATGGCCGTCCGTACCGCGTGGGCGCAGCTCCGCTCATTGGAAACAGCACCTTCGAACGCGACGTCGCGCTTCGCGGCCTCTCTCAAAAACCGAAGCGCGCGATGATCAACTATTTCCACGACGTGCTCTGCGCTAAGTAGCACCTGGGTGGCCCGAGGGCCTCGACGGGGATTCATGACGAGCGCTGGTCTCGATGCAGGCCTTGCCCTGCCGACCCGCGTTAACTCCGGAGAAACTCGCGCGGCGCGCGACCCCGGCGATGTTTATGCCGAGTGGTAAGATTTAATCGCGCCATGTCCGCCACCGCCGCACGCATCAGCGCGCCGCCGCTCTCGGCGGTTCAACGCTACTTCGAAATCTCGCTGTATTTGCTCGTTCTCACAAGCGTGCTGGCGATTGTCACCACGGGCAAGCTCGACCCATTCTCGACCACCGTTCCAGTCCTTGCGCTGGCTTACAAAGGATTCCGTATCTGGCGCCGGAAGGGACCGGAAATTTCCGTGCGGCTCGCCACATGGCTGGTTCTCGCGTACTTTTTGTTCTTCCCGTTTGACCTTTGGGTGATTTCGCGCAGCCTGGCTGCCGGGGCGCCGAACCCGGCGCTCTACTCCGCATTGCTCGCCGCCATTCATTTGCTCCTATTTGCAGTCCTCGTACGGCTGTATTCCGCGCGCACGAATCGCGATTTTGCGTTCCTCGCTGTGCTGGCATTCGCAGCGATTCTGGCGTCGGCAATTTTGACGATCGAGACGGGCTTCCTCATCTCGCTCGCAGTATTCCTCGTCCTGGCCGTCTCCACATTTGTCGCGCTTGAAATACGGCGCAGCTCTGTGGGCGCGGTGTCGCCTACGCTCGAGCCAGGCACGCCGCTGGCGCAACAATTGAACCGCGCGCTGGGCTTAACTTCGATTTTCGTTGCGTTCGGAACACTGGCGATCGCAAGCGCGTTTTTCTTCGTGATTCCTCGATTCACAGCCGGCTACCTGAGCGCCATCAGCCTTCAACCCACTCTGATGACAGGATTCAGCGACAGCTCCACACTCGGCGCCATCGGAAAAATCAAACAAAACCCCGCCGTTGTGATGCGCATTCATGTGGAAGGTGATCCCGCTCGCGCGTCGGAAGTCCACTGGCGCGGAATCGCATTCACCGATTTCGATGGCCGGCGCTGGTTCACGCCGAATCACGATCCTACCGTCGTGGGCCCGAACGGCGATGGGGTCTACCAACTGATGACGGCTCCGCCCACGCGTGGCGAGTATTACCCGCTGCATTACACCGTGCTGATGGAGCCAATCGCGAGCGATGCTCTTTTCGTCGCGCTGAAAGTGATCGACGTACGCGGCAGGTTTGGAAATGATCTGCAGCGCACCGAAGGCTCCAGGCGCGGTGGATTTTTGATCTACGACAAAACGGGTTCGCTCTCAAATCCCCTGCACAACGAAACGAAAATCCGCTATCAGGCGGATTCGCTTCTGCCCGTCATACCGCCCGCCGAATTGCGCCAGGCATCGACGAACTACCCCGAGATCAACAAGCAAATGTATCTGCAGTTGCCGCAACTCGATCCTCGCGTGCCCAAGCTCGCTGCACAAATCACCAACGGCGCGACGAACCCCTACGACAAAGCATCACGAATCGAAACGTACCTGAAAACGAAATACGCGTACACGCTCGATCTGAGGGATCCGCACGGAAAAGACCCGCTGGCCTACTTTCTTTTCGATCGTCGCGCTGGCCATTGCGAATATTTCGCCTCTGCGATGACGATCCTCGTGCGCACGCTGGGGATTCCGGCGCGCTACGTCACCGGATTCCTGCCCGGCGAGTACAACGATGTGGGCGGTGATTACATCATTCGCGCCAGTGACGCGCACGCGTGGGTCGAAGTCTATTTCCCGGACTACGGCTGGATCACGTTTGATCCCACGCCGCCAGGAAATGCGAAGCCCGGCGGACTGCTCGAGCGCCTCGCCATGTATTGGGACTGGTTTCAATACACCTGGGGCGAGTGGATCATCAATTACGATTTCGTCCACCAGATAACACTCGCGCAGAACGTGCAGAAGACGTCACACGACGTGGGCGACCGCGCACAGAAATATTACAAAGACAAACAGCGCCTGGTGATGCAGCTGCTGCTGGCGCTCGACAAGCGACTGGAAGCGTCTCCCTATTTCCTGCCTACGCTGCTCGTTTTCCTCATCGCGCTGCTGATCTATTTGCGCGGACGTCCGCTCATCTCATATGTCGTCGCGCGCTGGAGCCTGCGCGCTCGGCGCGCTGGGAATCTGACTGCTTCGCTGGCAGCGCTCGAATACAGCGAAATGCTGCGGCTGCTTGAAAAGCGCGGCTGGACGAAATCGCCATCGCAAACGCCGCTTGAATTCGCTGCTGCAATTCCCGCATCAGAACTGACTGCACTCGTCGCGCGATTGACTGAGCTGTACCAGTCGGCTCGCTTCGGCGAGCATCCTGCCCCAATCGAGCAGATGTCTTCGCTGCTGCGCTCGATTCGCGACACGCTTCGCTCGCGCAAATCGTAACAAGACCGCGGGGAGCTTTGACTCCGACTCGTTCGCTGCTTGATACCGAGTAATTCGAGCTGACATGGTAGAATCGTTGTTTGCGAGCAGGTCAAGGAACTGCACCGGTATGCCTAAAGTCGGATTCGTGAGCCTGGGATGCCCGAAGAACCTCGTCGATAGCGAGGTGATGATGGGTATTCTCACGCGCGCGGGCTACGAAATCACGCCGAGGGCTGGCGATGCCGACGTCCTTGTCGTAAACACGTGCAGCTTCATCGCGCCGGCGCAGCAGGAATCCGTGCAGTCGATTCTCGAAATGGCGGAATACAAGAAATTCGGCCGCGCGCAGAAATTAATCGTCGCTGGGTGCATGGTCGAGCGCTATCGCAACGATATTTGCGAACAAATTCCCGAAGTCGATGCCGTAATCGGCACAGGTGAAGTAGACAAAATTCTCGAAGCCTGCGAAGGCCAGTTGCGCCCCGAGGGTTCGGCAAGCGCAGCCGATCTGCCGACTTATCTATATCACGACCTCACACCGCGCGTTCTCGCCACTCCGCGCCACACTGCGTACATCAAGATCAACGAAGGCTGCGATCATCCCTGCACTTTCTGTGTGATTCCGCAACTGCGCGGAAAATTCCGCAGCCGCCGCTTCGAGTCGGTGGTGAAGGAAGCTGAAAATCTCGCTGCCGCAGGAGTGCGCGAAATTTCTCTGATCGGTCAGGACACCACTTTCTACGGCGAGGATCTCGGCATTCGCGACGGTCTTCCAGTTCTCCTCGAACGCCTCGCGCAAATCGAAGATCTCGACTGGGTCCGCTTCCTCTATTGTTACCCGAACCGGATCACGCCTCGCCTGCTCGATACAATCGCCGCGCATCCGCGCCTCGCGAAATATCTCGACGTTCCGCTGCAACACGCAAGCCGCAGCGTGCTCGCGCGAATGAAGCGTGGCTCAAACGGCGACGCATTCTTGAAAATGCTGGAACGCGCGAGGAAGGCAATTCCCGGCGTTTCGATTCGCACGTCGTTCATTGTCGGCTTCCCCGGCGAAACCGAAAAAGATTTCCGCGAGCTCTGCGACTTTGTGCGCGCCGCGGAGTTCGACTGGATGGGCGTTTTTTCCTACTCCGACGAAGACACCTCGAAAAGCTTCGCGCTCGAAAACAAAGTGGACGAGAAAACGATCGCCCGCCGCCGCAATACGCTGATGGCAATTCAAAAGAAAATTTCGGCGCGCAAGCTTAGCAAACGAGTAGGCCAGCGCCTGACAGCGATGCTCGAAGGCCCGTCGAAGGACACCGACCTCGTCTGGGAGGCCCGCCTCGAAGGCATGGCCCCTGAGATCGACGGCAAAATCTACGTCACCGATTTCGAAGGTGTGAATGACGCAGCAGACCTGCCGCAACCGGGCACCCTGGCCACGGTCGAGATCACCGAATCGAACGACTATGACCTGATCGCCCGCGCCGTCGAATTCTCGACGCGTAGCGGTGAGGAGCATCGTTCTCGCCGCACGATTCCAGCAACGCCTTCAGCCAACAATCCGTTTCCAATCTTAAGTTCCCAGTAGCTCGATCGCGCTGGTAGCCACCGCGAGCGCAGTCCCTCGTCGTGGGCATTGCGGTTTCGTTGCGAACTCTGCGCGACTCCGTGTCCTCTGTGTCAATCGTTCTTCTCCCAGCTTCCCCGCCCGTACCGCGAGCAGCCGTCACAAAACCATTCGTGTTAGTCTTATTCGTATCGAGATGAAACGGCTCTGCCCTATCTGCTGCAAACCAACGGACTCCGAATCGAACGTCGATTTTCCGTTCTGCAGCGAACGTTGCCGCCTTCTCGACCTCGGCAACTGGGCCAGCGAAAAATACGTTATCAGCGAGCCAGTCCTCGACGAATCGATGCCCGAAAACCCCAGCCACTCGGACCCGAACGAAGACGAAGACAACCGCAAAAACGGATGAGCGCAAACCCAGACGCGGCGATGCCCAACGAAGTTGCAACGCCGGATTCGCCGTCGAGCAACGCAACACAGCGCAAACCACGCTTCGCCCTTTTCATCGCCACAGCTTGCGGACTCGGTTACATCCCTGTCGCTCCCGGAACTTGGGGCTCAGTGGCTGGCCTAATACTCGCGCTTGTTCCGTGCTGGGTATTCTTGGCAGCTTCCGCAGGATTTATTCAGGCCCGCCATGGAGATGATGAGTATTTTAACTGGCTGTTCTTTACGAACCATCCGGATCCGATTTTCTGGATGCAAGTCGTGCTGGCGATTGTTATCGCCTCGCTGGGTGTTTGGAGCGCAAAGTGTGCTGCTTCGTTTTGGCAGCAAGCAGACCCGCAACGAGTCGTCATCGACGAGGTGTCCGGGCAGCATTTATCCGTATTTCTAGGATGCATCATACCCATCTGGTGGAGGACGCCGCAGCCTGCGTCGTCGAATTACTTACTCGGGGCTGTCTCGCTTTATTCGCCCCTTAACTGGAAATATTTGCTCGTGGGTTTTATACTTTTTCGCGTCTTCGATATCTGGAAGCCATTTCCGGCGCGCCAAGCCGAATCGCTTCCGGGTGGCTGGGGAATAATGGCGGATGACTGGGTCGCAGGCGCCTACGCTGCGATCGGTTTGTGGATTGCGCGCGCAGCAGGCCTCTAGATACTGTAGCGGCGACCTTTTTACCCTGACCCACGCGACGGGTAGACCGGCGATTTTGAATTCGAACGAAACATCGCCATAATAATCATCATCGAGACCAACACACTTGACGACGAACAGCGCGCCCAGAATTGAAAGCGTAACTCCCGCAGCAGCCTTGCCGGGCGGCGAAGTCGCCATCAACGGCAGCGGCTTCGGCGCGCGCAATCATACTCGCGCGCAAGTTCAATTCGGCGCCACAGAAGCCAGCCTCGTAATGTCAGCTGAAAATATCCTGATCGCGCGCGTTCCTGACGGCGCCGAAGGCGGCGCAGTCCGCGTAAAAATGGGCAGCGTCGAAAGCGCGCCGTACCCAATCGCGCTGGGCGTTGAGATCGCTGACAATCTGCATCCAGTTTCGAGCCCTGCCGTCGATGCCGACGGCAACGTCTATGTCACCTTCAGCGGGCAACGAGGCCAGAAAGTTCCCGTCTCGCTTTACAAAATCACTTCGAATCACACAGTGAAGCCGTTCATCACCGAGCTGATGAATCCCAGCGGCCTCGCGATCGACCGCAACGGCTACCTCTTCGTTTCCTGCCGCAATGACGGCACGATTCATCGCATTTCGCTCGACGGCCGCGCCATGCAATGGATCGAAGGCATGGGCATTGCCACTGGGCTCGCGTTCGATAAAACTGGAAACCTCTACGTGGGCGATCGCAGCGGCACAATCTTTAAAATTGGCGCCGACCGCGAAATTTTCGTCTTTGCCACACTGGAGCCGTCGCTCGCCGCATATCACCTCGCCTTCAGCCCTACGGGCGATCTGTACGTCACAGGTCCCACCACGTCGAGCTTCGATCGCGTCTACAAAATCACTCCGGGCGGCGACGTGAGCGTTTTCTTCCGCGGCCTCGGACGTCCGCAAGGACTCGCCTTCGATCGCTTCGGCAATCTCTACGTAGCGGCTTCCATCGGCGGACGGCGCGGCATCGTTCGCCTCACTCCGCACGCTGAGCCGCAGCTCGTTCTGAGCGGCAGCAATATCGTAGGTCTCGCGCTGATGCCCACCCGCCGCGCGATGATCACGACCAACAATGCCATCTACTCTCTCGATTGGGACGTCGAAGGACTCCCGCTGAACGGTTAGCTCCACCGATGCGCGCAGAAATCATCGCCATCGGCTCCGAACTCCTCACGCCCTACCGGCTCGATACGAATTCCCTTTTTCTCACCGACGCGCTTAATCAAGTAGGCATTCGCGTGGTGCACAAAGCGGTCGTCGGCGATTCGCTCGACGACATGCGCGCCTCGTTTCAACAAGCGCTCGACCGCGCAGACGTGATCGTTGCTTGCGGCGGCCTCGGTCCTACGGATGACGATCGCACGCGCGAAGCCGTCGCCGATCTGCTGGGCCGTAAGCTCCAACTCAACGAAGAAGTGCTGCTCCACATTCAGGAGCTGTTCCGCCGATTCGGTCGCGTGATGCCCGAGATTAATCGCAGGCAGGCAATGGTCCCGGAAGGCGCTATTGTATTGCCGAACTCGCGCGGCAGCGCGCCCGGACTTTGGCTTGAAGCGAACAGCCACATCGTCGTATTACTTCCGGGAGTTCCGTCAGAGATGCGCGCCATGTTTGAAAACGAGGTCCGCCCGCGTCTTCTGAAATTTGGACGCGACGAGCGCCTTTTCACGCGCGACCTGCGCGTTACGGGCCTGCCGGAATCCGAGGTCGAACAGCGCGTGTCGCCGCTCTATGCGCTATATCCCGATTCGGAAACCACGATTCTCGCATCGCCGCCCGGCATTCAGCTTCATCCGCGCGTCTGGTCGTCTGATCCAGCGAGAGCCAACAAGCTTCTCGACGAAATCGTGAAGGGCATGGCGCTCGCTCTCGGCGAACATCTCTATTCGACGTCAGGCGAATCGATGGAAGAAGTCGTCGCGCGCGTTCTCACTGAAAATCGCGCCACAATTGCCGTCGCAGAGAGCTGCACCGGCGGAATGCTCGCCGAGCGGCTCACGAATCTCGGTGGAAGTTCGAGTTATTTCCTCGGCGGTGTGGTCTGCTACAGCAATGAACTGAAGGCGACTCTCGTTGGCGTTCCGCCGGAGCTGATTGAATCGAAGGGCGCAGTGAGCCCGGAAGTAGCGCTCGCGCTTGCCGATGGCATTCGCAAAATAACAGGCGCCACAATCGGCGTGGGCATCACGGGAATAGCGGGGCCGGGCGGCGGCACGCCGGAAAAGCCCGTAGGCCTCGTACACATCGGTATTGCCGATGAGCGCGGCCCGCGCGAACGCCGCTTCCAATTCCCCGGCGGTGATCGCGAACGCATCCGTATGCACGCCACGCAAACAGCGCTCGATTCCGTGCGACGCTATTTTCTTTTCCCCGCTCGCGGCAGGGCGTAAGCCGTGCGCCTTTTCGTCGCACTCGATTTGCCAGAAGGTGTCCGCGTCGCTCTCGCTGAACTCATCGCCACGCTCGCGCCGAAATCCCAAGGGGCGCGCTGGGTGAGAGCCGAAAACCTGCACGTTACACTCAAATTTATCGGCCACGTTGATCGCGACAAGCTGCGCCCGATTCAGGATGCGCTCGCCACGCTCCATTCCGTCGAACCTGTCCGCCTGGACTTTCACGGCATCGGTTTTTTCCCCAACGAATACCACCCTCGCGTCGTCTGGTGCGGAGTGCAGGCATCGCCAAATCTCGCCGCGCTCGCAGCGGATATTGACCACACTCTCAAGCCGCTCGGGGTTGAACCAGAAACACGCCCGTATACCCCGCATCTCACACTCGCTCGATTCAAAACCGAGGGAGGCGTGAAGGATCTAGTCGACGCGGCGAACGCGATGAAGTCCTACGATTTCGGGGGAACGCGCGAGACGAAATTTCATCTTTACGAAAGCCTTCTGAAACCATCCGGCGCGCAATATAATCGGCTAGCGTCGTTTCCGATCGTGAGTAACGCGATAACGTAAAAGACTAGCCCGTCGGTCCGCGAAAATAAGAAAGCGCGGCCGCAGAAGGATTTTCACTACAAGAAAAGATGCGCTTGAACATCACCACGATGATTCCCGTCGTCGCCTACCTGCTGGGCTCAATTCCATTCGGCCTTCTCATCGTGAAGGCGTTCGGCGGCCAGGATATTCGTAGTGTCGGCAGCGGCAATATCGGCGCCGCCAACGTGACGCGCAACGCAGGCGCCGTCGCTGGAGCGCTCACCCTTCTGCTCGACGCCGGGAAAGGCTACCTCGCCGTTTGGATCGCCGGCCATTGGACTAGCTGGAACGTCCGCTGGATGATGTTGGGCGCGATCTTCGCCGTGATCGGCCACGTTTTCCCTGTGTGGCTGCAATTTCACGGCGGCAAAGGAGTCGCCACTGGACTCGGCGTTTTTATTCCGATCTGCTGGCAAGCGGTGATGGCCGCCGTTGTTCTCTGGCTCATCGTCGTTCTATTCTGGCGATATTCCTCGCTCGGTTCGATCGTGGCGGCAGCAGCGATGCCAATTTTCGTTTATGTTCTTTACGCCCCCGGCCACGCGCCTCCAGAATTCGTCACACTCGGCACAATTTTGATCGCCATCCTGATTTTGGTGAAGCACCGTGCAAACATGGAGCGCCTGATTGCCGGCGAAGAATCTCGCCTTAAATTCCGACGCTAAGGGCTGAGCACATCTCTTGCCGGAACCCTCTGAACCCATGTGACTTATCAGCCAACGCTAGTACCTTCGTAATGTTGTGCCGCTACCTGTTTGCCCGATAGCATTTGTATTCGGGAATCCCTGTGCCCATAAACGCCCTCACTCAGGTGACGCACCGCCGCTTGCGCATCCTATGGATCGTCATGGGCGCGCTGTTGCTCGCCAGCGTGCTGCCGCTCTGGATGTACCACCGCCAGGTGCTGCGCCTCAGCGAAGAAAAGCTTCAGGATACCGAGCGCGTCCAGCAGAACGAGATCACGCGTTCCCTTGCAAGTGAGACCGTTCAGTTCGAATCGAGCCTTCGCGAACAGCTTTTGAGCCAGCGTCAGGTGCTTGCGCTCACCGGCTGGATTCAGAACGTCGACGATCCCTCGCATGCTCCGCAGATGACGCGCCTGTTGCAGAATTTCGTCGAGAACAATCCCGATATTCTTTACGTGACCGCCGTCAATACCCAAGCGAAGGGCGAATCGGCGGGAAGTTTCCGCGCTGATACCGATCCCTTCGTCGGCGTGGCGCTCAAGCGAGCTTTTACCGCCAGCATTCAAGGGCTCAACTACGTCAGCGAACCTTTCGGCGTAGGACAAGACAACCGCCCCGCGCTGGTCGTGTCCGTGCCTCTGCTTTCCGACGGCCAATTCACAGGAATGTTCGCGTCGGTAGTTTCGATCGACCGCTTACTCGGGCGTCTGCGCGATACCAGCGTGCGCGACCGCACCGTTTTCATCGTCGATGTGCACGGACACATCGTCGCTCATCCGAACACGAGTGAAATGGTGCCGGGCCGCGATCTTTCAGCAAGCTCACCGCTGGTAACCAAGTTCAAAGATCTGCCGCAGGAATTGCGCGCTACCGAAACTTTGCGTTTCTCAGAAGAAGGAAAAACGAAAGGTC
>Ga0210387_10005163_pt1 | contig 10005 bp, 13 predicted proteins | sample IncBWC7OmetaG_FD_160108 | JGI IMG/M metagenome (GOLD analysis project Ga0210387, IMG submission 160108) | Forest soil microbial communities from Barre Woods Harvard Forest LTER site, Petersham, Massachusetts, United States - Inc-BW-C-7-O ...
GGACGTCGACGCCTTCTGCACCGGCGAACCTCCTTTCCGCAAGCGCCCGAAGAGGGCGAGCGATGCCTGATATGGGTGGCCGGTGTTTAGGTGTGTGACGGTGCAGGATGCGTCTGCCTGCAGATCTCAGCGCATGCCCGAGCGATCGGCGCTCAGTTCCTCCAGCGTCTGATCGATGATCTCGCTGACGAATGCGCAGGCCTCCTCGGGCGTTTTTTGGCGAGCTTCAGGACGGCCTTGGGCGGCGCAACGATGTGGTCGTCGCGGACCGGCTCCTGAAAACACTCGCATCCGAGCGCCCCGAAACGGCTACGGGGTCGGCGTATGCGTGCAGCTATCTTGCGTCGCGCGTTGCCGCCGAGCATAACGCGTTGCAGACATTATGGGAGCCCTTTTGGCGATTATCACCGCCTCACTGATTACCTGTCTGCTAGCCGCTGGTGCCGGGTGCGGCGGCTTCAAAGATGCCCCCCCAACCGCCAACGGCGGGCCACCCGATGGAAGCCTCACCGGCTGGATCGCGAAGGCGGCGCGCTTTGCTGGAGGCCGGCCTCGACAGCCGTTCACCGCTACCGTGCAGACGTAGCCCCCACCGACGTACAAACATGAATGTCCGCGTTGCAGGTTACGACGCGGTTTTGGTTGTTCTAGCAAGGCAAAATCTACGAAGGGCGGTTAGGCCGGGCAGCATAGCCAGCTGTCAGGCCGGTCGCGAGTCCGAATTCAATTCAAGCGTGCTCGCTGATTCTTCGGCATACAGCGGAAGTTTGATCCGGCTCAATCGAGCGTCGATTGCACTCCGGCGGCGCTCGTGGTGGTCCTACAGAAGCAGCCTACTCCAAGACAACGTCCGCTCCCGTCGCACCGCTTAACGGTTACGCACAGTCGTTGGTCCAGATGTTAGTTCGGGATGTGCGGCCTACATAAGCTCGCCCCCAGTCACCGGAATCACTGGCAGTGGGAAATGGCCCTTTACCGGCGAACTTATCAGCTGGCCATCGGTTGCTCAATGACATACGATGTGGTGTCGCTCAGGCGCTCGTATGCGCTGACTTCGACACTGGACGACACTGGAGACGTTAATATGAACAGAGCGGATGAGGTGACGGACGATGTCGCGCGGGCGGCTTTAGCCGTTTTTTACCGTGCCATGTCGCGTAAAGATATATCCCTGTTTCGGACTGTTGTAACGCCAGACTGGCAGTACATCCCGCCTTCTCCTGGACCGGTGTCGGGTCCCGACTCAATGATCCCGATGTTCGCGGATCTGTCGTATTCACTTCCTGACATGGACATCAGGATTATGGATGTCCTGGTTCACGGAGACAAGGTGGCCGTGCGCGCGATCGTGACTGGGACGCAGTCGGCCCCACTCATGGGGATCGCAGCCACATCGAAACCTGTCAATTTTGCGATTCACTCGTTTCACGAATTCCGCGAGGGGCACATTTCCAAAACGTGGCACATGGAAGACTGGCTAGGGGTTTTTCGTCAGATCGGAGAGTTGCCGTCGAACCTACCGTGACGACAGGTCGACCGGTATATCCGCTATGTGGCCTGTTCCTTCTATCGCTGCTGGCGCCAGTATCTCGAATGCGAGGCCAGAACAGCTATCGCCACGGCTCGAAATCATGACACGGCGACACATCCGCCTGAGTGCGCCGTGCGGCGGAAATGAAGTTTTGGTCTGGTCCATGCCTGAGACCAACTCATCGCACCCGGCGGCGTCAGCAATACCCGATCAACCGCAAACGGTTGTCCCTGTCTAATCTGGAAGACTGATATGGAAAGCACGCCGAGAGACCAAATCCCCGCAACGCTGATTCCTGGCGATGGAATCGGGCCGGAAGTGGTTGCTGCAACGGTTCAGGTTCTTGACGCTTTAGGATCCCCATTCATCTGGGACGTTCAGCATGCCGGAATCGCCGGGGTCACCCACTGTGGCGACCCGCTACCGGATGCGACACTCGAGAGCATTCGCAAGAACAGGCTTGCCCTCAAAGGTCCATTGACGACCCCGATCGGCGAGGGGTTCCGCTCTTCCAACGTTCGGCTTCGCGAAGAGTTTCAGCTTTTTGGCAACGTTCGGCCCGTGCATACCATCATCCCTGGTCGCTACGACAAGATCGACCTCGTGCTCGTGCGCGAAAACCTGGGCGGGTTTTATGTCGCACACGAATACTACATTCCCGTCGGTGATGATCCGAAAGCGGTTGCAGTTGCGACCGGGGTAAACACGCGCGATGCGTGCGCACGAATCGCAAGATTTGCGTTCGAATATGCCTTGAAGCACGGACGAAAGAAGATCACCGTTGTGCATAAGGCCAACATCCTGAAGGCACTCACAGGATTGTTCCTGGAAGTCGCTCGAGACGTTGCCCGGGATTACGAAGATCGGGTGGAAACGAATGACATCATCGTCGACGCCTGCGCGATGCAGCTTGTGCTGAACCCGTGGCAGTTCGATATGCTTGTGTGCACCAATCTGTTTGGAGACATTCTGTCGGATCAGTTAGCGGGGCTTGTTGGCGGACTGGGCATGGCGCCTGGCGCCAACTACGGTACTGACACGGCAATTTTTGAAGCCGTGCATGGATCGGCGCCGGACATCGCTGGTAAAGACGTGGCCAACCCCATCTCCTTATTGCTTGCATCAGGCTTGATGCTTGAACATGTTGGTAAGGGTGATCTCGCCCAACGATTGCGAATCGCAATCACCGAAACACTTAACACCGACCATATCTGTACGCGCGATCTGAAAGGCACTGCGTCAACGCGCGAGTTCGCCGCCGCAGTGGTTCGCCGGATCGAGAGCACATAGTCACGGGGGAGACGATGAGTCCCTGTTGACCTTAAGACCGGAGATCACGCGGGCATCCACGCTTTCGCTCGCACACGCGTGTTGTTTTCGAAGTGGTTGTACGGTGTCTTACGAAGTTGTCCAAACTTGCGAAGAAAGGGGTTCTGCGAAGAAGCCAAGCGATCGTCCGGGCACACGCGCGTAATACCAGTTCGGCGCGAATGGTTGACTGAGAAAGCTGCGCGGACATACCGAACGGATCAAGCGTGGCACGGGGTTGTCGTACTTTCCGTGAGAATTATGGAGGTAGACGCGCAGAGCGGCTCGCAGTAACGCACGGCCTTTCGGCGGCTCTCGCGCAATCCGGTTTTCTCTGAGGTTGTCTGGATACGCCGTCGTGGACTTGGATTCGGTACGGAAGCGTACCGCGCGAGTTGCTCGATTTCGTGCGCAGCGATTTACGAATAATCGTGCTGGATTGCAATGGCCCACGATCTTGTTTTTCCCCGACCGCGAGCGGACGGCCAAGAATATTCAGCCAAAAGGCGTTGCCGACAAACTCCTCGCGCACCCGAACGAGGAGCCGGGACATGCCGACCAGTTTAAGGAACGCATTGTCTAACTGGGCGGCAATTCCAATTTGTCATCTTGGGGATTTGGGAGCCTCAGCCACGCAGAACATCTCGATACGGTCCCCCTTGCACGCCGACGGCCGACATGCACCGCATCGCTCCACGATACCCGAGCGGCACGATCGCCGTTACGGGCTAGCAGCCCGACCGGACTCTGGGGTTCGCCCGAAGTAGCGGTCCAGACTCATGCTTCCTTGCAATCGCCGACTCGGCCGCGGCGATAGAATCGACGATGTGGTAACGATCAATTACGCCGGATTAAGGGGGTAAAAGTTATGGAGTGGATGGACACGCGACCTGTAGTGCCGGGCTACTACTGGGTGCGATTTACGGACGACCGGACACCGAAGCAAACCATCGGGGAAGTCGCAGACGTGCCCGGGAACGGTTCGCGGCAGTTGGTCGTGATCCTTTTGGGCGACGATGCGATATTGGAACTGGACGATTCGTTCTTCGACCGCGCACTGTTTGCTGGACCGATGGAACCGCCGCCGATGGAATGACCACCAACGCCGGACCGGCTGCTACGCGATCCGCAGAACCTCAGAGCTTTGCGTAATTCGTGCCACAAGACTGCAGGACATCGCGCCTGGTCACGTTGGTGCAATTGTTGGGGCTCCCGCGATTTCAATGCAGATGACGACGGTAGGTGATTTCAAGCCCGACAACGCTTTGCGAACTGGCCCGTTTTAAATATCCATGAGAATCAGATAGTTGCTGTTTGTTTTGGCGTCGGTAAGCGCAACAGCGCGTCGCGTCAAACTCGCCCGCGCCCGCTGGAAAACCTTGTCCAGTCCGGCTTTCCGCCCACAGTCGAGCGGTCGGCGTGTGATACCAGCGTGGTATCGCTGCCAGGTATGCCGGTAACGGGCATCACGTCTGTCCCGCCGGAATAGCATGCAAATCTACAGCTACAAAGCCCTTTTCCGGCGACTATCGACATCTATCCGTGAGAAGTGCCTTATCGTCGCGAAAACGGTCCTGACTCAGGCCCGCTCCGAGGCCGCAAGACGTCACCGGAGAGCAAACAGGAAGTGGCTGATTCTCATAGATATTATATTGGGGGCTGACCGCTAGCCATTGTCACGACTAGATCTGGCTATCGTCGTAATCTGCATTGAAATTACGGGGATACCTGGCGCGGTGCCGACCATTCACGACGGCCCACAGGCCTTTCTGGATGCCCGGGACGCTCGTCTTCAATGCCTCCGCTCCTGCATTTTGCGAAACGTTGGCATCCATTTTTTCCAGCCGGTTTCAACCTGGGGACGAAGGCCCGTTACTGATTGGTCGTTGCTTTAGTGACGCGCATCGTCGAGAGCCGGAGCCGGTCTTAGCCGCTTCGGTCGATCGACATGATCGACCGGCAGATCACCCAGATCCCCCGACTTGCCGACGATCTGATGGACGCCACGCGAGCCGGCCAGGGCGCGCTCCGCATACATAAGACGTGCGTTGACCTCATCGACGTTCTGGCTGACCCGTTCGAGGCGGCCGCAATGGCAGCCGCCCAGCGCGGCCAGACACTCACCCTGCAGGTTCCGGACCGGGCACTACGCATTGACGGGCGATCCGGTCCGTCTCGCGCAGGCCATCCACAACCTCCTGCACAACCCATGAAATTCACGCCGAAAGACGGTTGCATCGCCGTGGACGTGCTCGTGGACCGGATCTCGCGCCACGGGCAAATATGCCGCCACCGTCTATTGCGGTGGAGGGGGAGGTGGCGCTTAAATCTGGCAGATGAACGCGCCCACTACCGCACAAACAGATTTGCTCCTCGCAGCATGATAGTTTTCAGGGGCGACGGCGGCTCTCGAGACGTGCGTTCAAGCCGCCATCAACCCTTCGATGAGCGACCTTTTTTGTCCAGCAAGGCAGTCAGAAAATGAACCCCTTCGGTCGCGCTTGGTTACCTCCGGCCGGTCCGCTGACGCCCTGCGGATGAGATGGCTGGCGAGGCGCAAGCTCGTGTACCACGACCGCCAGAATCTGATCTTTCAGTTGCGGCGGGTCGACATGGTCACCCATGAACCGAAAATCATAGAGAAAAACGACGGCTGTTTGCCGAAAGGCGGTTCAGCGATTTTCGGGTGGTCGCTCTCGCGAGGCAGGTGGCGTACAAGTCTCTCGCGGCGTCACTCCTTCGCGGCGGCGCCAGAGATCCGCTTAACGCGCGGTGCGGTGAGTCTATCGAGGCAGTTCAGCGTTACGATGATGAGAAGCAGGGCTAATACAACAAGCTGGCCAATCAGGAAAACCGGCACGGCAAATATGGTCCAAAACCCCAACCTGAGCATCTCGCCTCCCTAGATTTTGCGATGGGTCGGCGCAAGCTGGCGGCGACCTTAGCGGCTCGTTCCGAAGGCTTGCTGTCAGCCCTAGAAAGCATCATATCGCGACCCGTCAAAGCTGTTTGTACGGTAGTGGACGCCGGCCGCCGACGGGCTGGGAGACGCGCCAAGTGCAGCGCTGACGCCCAGAGAACGACCAGTGAGACCCGCAAAGCCGTTGCAAGGCTGGAGGGTCGGGCACGAAGTGCTGTCAGGCCGAAGCTGGCGAGAAACGCCAAAGAATGGATGGCGAGGCGCGTTCGAGCGCTATCTGCGTTAGCGCTTTGGCGTCTTCCACCCGGACCGCGACGGTGATTGACGGCCGTCCGGACAACGCTGGGCTACCGGCGGGTGGTTAAACGTTACCCGAGCCCGTGGAATTTCGCCGTGCGCAATGGGCTGCTTTCCGTCCGACACCATCGGTCGCTCCGTCTGACCTAAAATAAGAACGGGTTTGTTTTCCGCCGGATCAGATCATGCTTTTCCAGGGTATTACCGTTTATGAGGAAAGCGCTGGGCACTGGCGTTTCGTGCTGGCCTCCGGCGAGCGGTGTATCACGCATCCGCTGCGTTTCGGTTCGCAGGAACAGGCGCTTCAGGTCGCCCAGGCGTCGTTCGCGGGAACGCCCGCACGCGTGGTGCCGTTTCGCTGCGAGGATCCAGCCCAGGCTTCCGCTGCCGCCCAGACCGCCGCTCAAGCCGCTTACGCTGATCGCTAGCGCGTAGCCGGACACCCATTCGTCGGGACGCCGCTAACGTCAGGATGCAACGCGCCGAGCTGAGGGCAGGTCCCGAGCGTCGCAATAGCTCCGCTCAGGTGACAACGCGATTCCTAAACGGGAAGCCTGTTGCAGGTCGCGGGCGCCCCAGAACTCAAGCTGCCCGTCGGATCTGACGAGAATGACTTCGCCGGCGCCGCCTGCCAGATGGCGTTTTGCTCGGCGTCCTGTCCGGACGTGGGGTACTGCACTGCTTGTTTTCATCCGGGCCTTGGCGACGGCCGGGATTGCGTTGCAGGCCTTCGGCAAGCTTGCGCGTCCGCTTCTGTCGACGGGGCTTTTATCTCGCGATGGGATGGGCGGTCCTCGCGGTCGTGTGGCCGCTCTTTGCATTGCTGCCGGCAGCAGGTCTGGCCTGGTTGCTGGCGGCTGCGGTGTGTTACACCGGCGGGGTCGTTTTCTTCCTGGATAGTCGTCTGAAATTCGCCCATTCGATCTGGCACCTCTTCGTGCCGGCGGATTCGGCTTGCCATTTCGTCGCAATAGCTTGGTACGCCGCCTAGGAACTGGTCGGTGCGACGGTCACAGACTCGCGACCAATTTCGGGCATCCCTCCAAGCCGTTGATTTGGGAGCATCCGCTGAAAGCACATACCAGGTGCGCTGGTCACCATGTAGCAATCCAAAGGGCGATAGCAGCCAGGACTACGGGCATCCGAACCGGCTTCACGAAATGGTGATCGAACCCGGCGCGCATCGATTCGGCCCATTCAGACGGCCCGGTTAGACCGGTGACGGCCACCAGTAGCGGCGCGGGTGTCGCCCGGACGAGGCGGATCTCTCTCGCCACCGCGCGTCCGTCGAGACGCGGCATTTCGATGTCGAGCAACACTGCGGCCGGATGCCACGCACAGTACTCTGCGAGTGCGTCTGCACCGTTCGCGGCGGTCCGGATGTCGAAACCGTAAACACAAAAGAACAGTACATACGCGGCCAGCAAATCTGGATCGTCGTCAGCGATGAGCAGGCGCGCGGCCCCGGCAGTAAACATTCGATTCCCCAGGTTGCTCCGCAGTTGCAGCAATTTCAGGGCCTGAGGAAACCGGGGAGAAATTTGGCCCGCATGGAGACTGGGTAAGATATCGCTACGTTCTACCATTAAGGCCCCAGACACGGATCGGCTCACCGGTGTGCCGCGATCGTGTAATGTGCGCAGGTGACCCGAAAGCGGTAACGCTCAGCTTGCGGAGACTGCATATCGAGGCAGGGCAATCGTGAAGACACAACCGATGCCGGGCACATCGCGGACGCTGAGAACACCGTTATTTGCCTCGACGCTGCGCCTCGCGATTGAAAGACCTAGCCCCAGTCCGGTTTTGTCCGTGCCGTTCTGGGTGAACGGCATGAACAATCGTTCTGTATCACCGGACGGGAGGCCGCCGCAATGATCCTTCACATCGATCAGGATGCGATCCGACGACGCGTACACGTCCAAGGTCACTTCGGTGCGATCGTGTGTGAATTTGAAGGCGTTTTGCAGCAGGTTTCCGACCGCCGAATAGAGCTGGTCACGATCCCCGCTGATGGCAAGCAGCGGATCCACAGTGGAAACCGTCAGTACGTTTCCGTGAATCCGAGCCGCAAGGTCAGCGGCATATTTCACTTCTGCGATGAAGTCGGCAACGGAAAACATCCTCGATTGCAAAGAATTCCCTGCGGCCGTACGAACCTCGTCCAGAGAGTGATCGATCAGATCGCGCAATCCGTCCAGGCTGCGCTCGAGAACCGACCCCGTGGCTCCAGACAGACTTAGATTTCCGGCTTTTGCTGCGCTAAACGCGAGCGTTGCAGTCTGAAGAAAGTTACGCAGTTCGTGCGCGAAAAGTCCCAGCCGTTCATGCATTGCAACAGCCTGCCGATCCGCAACCGCAAAATCACGCTGATAGCTGAATTCGGTGACCGCATCAGCAATTGCGTTGTCCAGACAGCGGTTAAGGGTTCGAAACTCGTCTATCAGAAACGGAGCATCGCGCTCGTATGCCAGATCAGTAATGGCCTGACAGAGGTCGCCATAGTCGTGAACGACCTGGTCAACCGAAAACCCGAGCTTCAACAACTCCCGTCCGTGCTGCGCCGCTGCCTCGCCGATCTCGGATAAAGACGCCCCGCCGCCCGAGGGACCTGAAATTTTGCGGCTCTCCAGGGGCTCCGATGTCTGTTCCATTCGAAGCGTCCTGATGAGCTGATCCAGGAACAGCGGCACGCCGTTCTGAAGTTGCTGCGCGGTTGCCTCGCGCGCGGGCCTCTGAGCCACCTTCGCCCGACACCGGTTGATCAGTTCAGTGCGATTGTTTGCCAGAAAAACGTGCATCATGATGCGCCCCCTGGATGTTGGTTTCGTCTTTCTATGAGTGGCGCGAGCGGCGTGTCCGGATGCTACTCACGGCGACGTGGTATTTGTCCACGGGCACATCGATCGACAATGTCGAAGCACAATTGCACGGCAGGCGCGTTCGAAAACTACGGCCGACTTCGTAGATCGCAACAAACCGCTGCGACGGAGCAAATACCCTTTACGCTGACAAGGTGTGACCGTGGTCCGTTTCGAGTAACAATTACCATCGTCCGTCATATTATGCGCTCCGGGCGTCCGGGTACGCCTTTCGGCGAATGCGAGAAGATCAAGTTATTGCGCCCAGATGAAGCCACTGAGCCCGGCTTGTGGAGCCCGATCAGTGCCGCGGCAGCAAGTACCCAAGGTTCACAAATTGCCTGCGGGCGATGCCTTGTGACGACATACGCTTGAGGCACTGCCGCACTATCTTCAGTGCGGCGGCTCACGCGATCGGGGCCTGCCATGCGAGGCATGTACCGCGACTTCAGGGTTGACAGCATCCCCATGTTCTCGGTTGGCCGTTTTTTTTGAGCAGTCGCGAATCTATCGGATCGAAGCCCATACGCACGACGCGATCGAAATCTACGCTGCAGTCAGCCTTCCGGATTTTGGGACTGAGGCTGACCCATCGCCCGATGGCACGGGCGGGTGTACGATGGTCTCGTCAGCAGCGCCGCTTTTTATGACAGCCGCCGTTCAATGTGCCCGCCGTGGCGACGAAGTCCCTTGCAATATTTTTTGGTTAAATGAACCTGACATATGGACGACGGCCTCCCGCTCTTGTGCCTACGCTGTCGGCGCGGTCAACGAACGGTCGCTATGCTGGCGAAATTTCAGTGACCAGCTTGCGCGACTGAAAAGAGTGGTTGCCAACTGGTGTGAAGCGTGGCTATTTGCCGACCTGATTTCCCACGACACCACCGACGGCGGCACCGCCGACCGTACCCAAGACGCTGCCACCGGTCAGGACGGCGCCGCCGACGCCTCCGACCCCTGCGCCGATCACGGTGTCCGTGTCTCGCCGCGACATATCACCACAACCCATCATGCCAATCACGACAATTAGGATTGTCGTGTCCATGAAAAATGTGTGCATGGTCCTCATGATGATTCTCCCGTTCGCCAAT
>Ga0210387_10005164_pt1 | contig 10003 bp, 8 predicted proteins | sample IncBWC7OmetaG_FD_160108 | JGI IMG/M metagenome (GOLD analysis project Ga0210387, IMG submission 160108) | Forest soil microbial communities from Barre Woods Harvard Forest LTER site, Petersham, Massachusetts, United States - Inc-BW-C-7-O ...
AACGGGGTCGAGGAAAATTCCTGCTTCAGGTTCGGATATTTCGAGCCACCGGTGCCGTTGAAATTCTGGCCGTCGCCGGTCTGCGCCATGAAGCCGTCCATGACGCGGTGAAACGGCACGTTGTTGTAGAAGCCGTCGCGCGTGAGCTGCTGGATGCGCTCGGCATGCTTGGGCGCAAGGTCGGTGCGGAGCTGGATCACGATCCGACCCTTGCTGGTGTCGATCACGATCGCATTCTTCTTGTCGAGATTGGCCGGCAGCGATTGCGCGAATGCCGGGACGGCAAAGGCGAGCGCAGCAAGGAAGGCAAACAGGCGGATCATGGAAACTCCGGATGGCTCTGAGGGATGAGGAACTCTCCGGGCCGCGATGGCTTATCGCAAAACCCGTTACAACTTTTACGAAGGCTTTTTATGGCGCCCGATTTTTTCGAAACCGGCCGCTTTGCGGCTGGCGCAGCCCTCCCGCTTCGCGCCAGGCGCGTTATTTGCCGAATTTGGCCTTCAGGCTGGCCGCAACCGAGGCCGGCACGAAGGCCGACACGTTGCCGCCCATGCCGGCGATCTGGCGCACCAGTGTGGCGGTGATCGGGCGAACCGCGACCGAGGCGGGAACAAACACGGTATGCACGTTGGGCGCCATGGCCTCGTTCATGCCGGCGATCTGCATCTCGTAGTCGAGGTCGGTTCCATCGCGCAGGCCGCGGATCATGATGGTCGCGCCCCGCTTTTCGGCCTCGGCCACCGTCAGATTGTCGTAGGTGACGGCCTCGAGCGCGCAGCCCGCCTTGGCGGCGAGCGGGCCAAACACGTCCTCGATCATGGCCAGGCGCTCATCGACCGAAAACAGCGGCTTCTTGCCGGGGTTGATGCCGATCGCCACGATCAGGCGGTCGCATAGGAAAACGGCCTGCCGGACCACGTCCAGATGGCCATTGGTGACGGGATCGAACGAACCGGCATAGAAGGCGATACGGGGCATGAATTGGTCCTACCCTGCCCCGTAGGCCCTCGCAAGCGGGAGCGGTTCCATCGCCCGTGCCTGGCGTTAATTTTTCCTCGTCCATTGAACCGCTTGCCCGTTCCTCACGTCTTCAGGGGCGAAACGGCCGGCTTTGTTTCGTCCGGCGAGCTCCGACGAAACAAAACGGGTGGGCGACGAAACCATTTTCGGTGCTGCGCGAAGGCACGGCGAAACCGCTCATGGTTACTAAAGCGTCAACGAAAACGACAGGCCCAACGGCCATTTCACAGGGGACCGTCATGATCAAAGCTCTTTCAGCCGTCGCAGTTGCCGCGTTCGTTGCTGCCGCGTTGACCATTCTGCCCGGCTTTGCCCCGCAGGTCGAAGCTTCCACCCCGCAACCGCTCGCCAAGGGCGACCGGCTCGACGTCCACCAGGCCGGCGCCAGCTGCTCCGAACATGCCTGGCCGAATTTCGAGGCTTCTTGCTTGCGTGCCGTCGGCACCAAGGCTCCCATCCGCCAGGCTCGCCTGGTCACCGCCGACCGCACTCCGTAGGAGATTCTGAGTTTCAACCTCCCAAGTTGACTTGATCGGAGGCCAGGCGGGCGCCTTGGCCTCCTCTTTTTTTTGCCCTTCAATTTTTTTGCCCTCAGAGGCAATCGGCGGTGCAGGAAGACCGCTTCACACAATCCGGCCCATGGCTATTTGCGACCAGACGTCGCAGAGTTGACGCGTCAGCCATCGGGGGCCGCCAGTGACCGCTACGCCAGTTGCCGAATCCTCCCACCAGGCGGCGCTGCCGCTAGCCACCACGATCGGTGCGCTCGGCGTCGTCTATGGCGACATCGGCACCAGCCCTCTCTACGCGCTGAAGGAAGCTGCCAAGGCCGCCGCCCATGGCGGCACCGTCACGCCGGATGCCATCATGGGCGTTGCCTCCCTGATCCTGTGGGCGCTGATCCTGATCATCTCGGTGAAGTACGCACTCCTGATCCTGCGCGCCGACAATCGCGGCGAAGGCGGCATTGTCGCCCTCCTCGCGCTGCTCTCCGCACGCAATGCCAGACCCGGCACCTGGCGCGCCCAGCTTCTCATCGTCGGCCTGATCGGCGCCGCCCTGCTCTATGGCGACGGCGCGATCACACCGGCGATCTCGGTGCTCAGCGCCATCGAGGGCCTGAAGGTGGATGCGCCGTCGCTGACCCCGGCCGTGGTGCCCATCACCATTGCCATCCTGGTCGCACTGTTCATCATGCAGAAGCGCGGCACGGGCTTCATCGGGCAGATTTTCGGGCCGGTGATGATGGTCTGGTTTTTCGTGCTGGCCGTGCTCGGCATCCACGGCATCGTCAAGGCGCCCGTCGTGCTGGAAGCGCTGAGCCCGTTCTATGCCGTGAATTTCCTGCTGCACCAGGATTTCCACGTCAGCTTTGCGATCCTGGGCGCCGCGTTCCTGGCGGTGACCGGCGGCGAGGCGATGTATGCCGACATGGGCCATTTCGGCCGGTTTCCGATCCGACTCGCCTGGTTCGCGATCGCGCTGCCTGCGCTGGTGCTGAACTATTTCGGTCAGGCCGGCATGCTGCTGACCGATCCGAGCACTGTCGACAACCCCTTCTATCAGCTCGCTCCTGACTGGGCGCAATACCCGATGGTGGCGCTTGCGGCAGTCGCGACCGTGATCGCCTCGCAGGCGATCATATCAGGCGTGTTCTCGCTGACCCAGCAATCGATCCAGCTCGGCTTCCTGCCGCGCATGCAGATCAAGCATACCACCAGCGACGCCATGGGCCAGATCTACGTGCCGCTGGTGAACTGGCTGCTCGCGGCAGCGACGCTCGGCGCCGTCCTGGCGTTCGGCACGTCGGACGCGCTCGCCGGCGCCTATGGCATCGCGGTGTCGCTGTTGATGGCAATCACGACGCTGCTCGCCGCGCTGGTTGCGATCCAGTGGGGTTATTCGCCGTTCCTGGTCGTCGCCGTGAACGGCTTCTTCTTCATCATCGACTGCATCTTCTTCGCCGCCAATTCGGAGAAGCTGTTCGAGGGCGGCTGGTTTCCGCTGCTGCTCGCGGCCGTCGTCGCCTTCCTGATGCTGACCTGGCGCGGCGGCGTTAAGCTTGTGGAGGCCGCGCGAGCCAAGCTGCGCCAGCCCGAGGAGGACCTGATCGAGACGGCGGTCAGCAAGTGTCACGCGCGGCTCTCCGGCACGGCTGTATTCCTTGCATCGGCACCGAACGGCGTGCCGCTGGCGCTGACGCAGTTCGTCAAGCATAACCACTGCCTGCACCAACGCGTGGTGCTGGTGACCGTTCTGATCGAGGAGCGGCCGCGTGTCGCCGAAGAGGATCGTGCCGACGTGATCGAGATTAGCCCGGGCATCACCCGCGTCATCCTGCATTACGGCTTCATGCAATATCCGACGATCTTTGCGGGGCTGACGCTCGCGTGCGCGCAAGGCAAGCTGCCCGGCATCGATCTCAACGACATCACCTACTATGTCGGCCGCGAGACCATCATCCCGCGCGACGACATTCCGGGCATGTGGCTGTGGCGCGAGTCGATCTTCGCTTTCCTGCAGCGCAATGCCGAACGCACCGCCGCGTTTTTCGATGTGCCAGCGCGACAGGTGGTGGAGTTCGGGACCGAGATCGAGATTTAGGACGTGCATTTCAATTTCAAGTCCTTGGTCCGACCAATCACGCGACGTTCTGCGCTTGGCGCAGTCGCGGTCTTTGCAGCGGGGCCGGCGTTAGCTCAGGCGCCGGCAACGACTTGTCTCATCGGGCCGCCGTCTCGCGACAAAGGTCCACCTGTGTGGCTTGACATGGATCAGGTCGAACTCGATGCGGCCTATGACCAGATTTCCTACGCGCCTTTGCAAACCCAGATCACCGGCCGGCTGGCCAGCAACAGTGAGTTGACGCGCGCGCGGCTTGGGGCGCCGCGGCGCGAAGCTTATGGACCGAGTGAACCGGAAAAGCTGGACTTCCACCGCACGGCGCACGCCAATGCACCCATATTCGTCTTCATCCATGGCGGTGCATGGCTCGGCGGCGAAGCCAGGAACTACGCCTATCCGGCAGAGATGTTCGTCAACGCCGGCGCCCATTTCGTGGCACTCGACTTCGTTGCGATTGCCGCGGCGGGGGCGACCTGCAAGTGATGGCCGATCAGGTGCGCCGCGGCGTGGCCTGGGTTTACAAGAACGCCGCGAGTTTTGGCGGTGACGCCAGTCGACTTTACATCGGTGGACATTCCTCCGGCGGGCACCTGTGCGGGGTAACGCTGGTGACCGATTGGCAGACGGACTTTGGCTTGCCCGCCGACATCATCAAGGGCGGCCTTTGCATGAGTGGCCTATACGACTTGAAACCGGTGCGGCTCTCCAAACGCAGTTCCTACATCAAGTTCACCGACGAGATGGAACAAGCGATGAGTTCGCAACGCCACCTTGATTTATGGCGCGCGCCCGTGACCCTCACCTATGGGACCAATGAGACACCTGAGTTTCAACGCCAGAATCGCGACTTCGCCGCGGCCCTGCGCGCCGTCGGTAAGCCGGTGGAGTTGATCGAAGCCGCCAATTTCAACCATTTCGAAATGGTTGAATCGCTCGGCAATCCCTATGGTCCGAATGGACGGGCGGCGCTCGCGCTGATGAAGCTTGCGCCCGTGTGACCGAATTGGCGCGACGAAGACTTGGTGGCGGCTCCCGTTCTCGGAAGCAGTTCGAAGTTTGAGAAGAGCTCCCTAAGCAGACGTCTAACGGCGGGCTCTATCTTTGCGGAGATGAACCAGCAGACCAGAACAAGCACGCTCAGACCTGTCACTACGGCCAGGGATTCATCCATTCCAGCATCGATCAAGAGACGAATGATCGCAGAGCCAATGACGTTGTGGGTCAGATAGAGCGGATAGGTAATCAGCCCAAGTGTTCTGAAATAATGTGTTCTGAAATAACCCGCCGCGTCAGGAGAAGCGCCGCCGCTGGAGACCCTGCTCCGATTTGCAGCCCAGGCAATGAGGAGCACCGCCGCGGCCCAAACGACGATCGGCACAAAGGGCGATTGACCCGAGATGGCCGGTATATTCAACGAAAGGTAAGAGGAAAAATAGAATATTTCTGCGCACCCGGAAAGACATGTCACGGCTACCGCGAGCTGTTCGACGGGCGTCAATTTTCTGTTTGCAGAAATAAACAGCCAAATCCCCAGTGCAAAGAAACAGCCATGACTCAACAACCATGTTGCGCACGGCACCCGAAACATCAGAACAACAAAATAGAGTATTTCGGATCGGATCACGCCTGACAGCACCAGCAGGGAAAAGGCGTTGAATGCGCCGCTGTAGATGGTGAGACCGAAGGCAAGGTGTCGCAGCGTGATTTTCTTCGTGAGCAGCGTGCAAAACACCAGCCCGTAAAAGGCCATTTCTGCTGCCAGCGTCCAATAGATGCAGTCGATCCATTGACCATTAATTCCCTTGGGAATGAGCAGCATCGCCCTGACGTAAGGGAGAATGAATTCGGACGATGACCCACCCGCGAAGAGCAGCAGAACGATGAAGGTCAAGGTGGCGCAAACCCAGACCGCCGGATAAAGCCTGAGTGCGCGACCGAAAAGAAACTCGGCCGCCGAAGATTTTTCCGCGGAGTTCGCGATGACGAAACCAGAAATAACAAAGAATATTTCAACTCCCACCCAGCCGAACCACGTGAAAGGCGCGGTGGACTGGAATTGAACATCGGCGGCAACGTAGTGCTCAAAGCCTGGAGCAACGCCGGTCGAAGGCCAGGCCCAGGACCAGAACGTCAGGTGAAAAACAGCGACGCAGAGAGCAGCCCCGAAACGCAGCGGATCCAGCACTGAGAAATAGTTTTTCACGGAAATACCGCTCTCTTGCTTTGAAGGGGGACCATCCCCTCATGCAAGAGAGTCGCTGCGAGACGAAGAGGCGTTCATAAGGCGTGTGATCTGAGTCACACGTGTGGCGTATTCGGAAAAGAGCCTAAACTAACCCGAAAGTCGCCACGACGCGACTTTCGGGTTCAAATTGATCGAGCGCTCGGTCTTATTTGTGTAATGGCGACGCCGGAGATCGCGAGCAGCCCACCGACAATCAACTTTGGGGTCATGCGGTCGCCAAGAAACAACACACTCGAGATCAAGGCGAACACCGGAAGCAGCAGGCCGAAGGGGGCGACGCGGCCCATGGAGCAGCGGGCGATCAGCCAGAACCAAAGGCCAAACCCGACAATTCCTCCGATGAAAATCGTATAGGCGAGTGCCAGCCAGCCACGTTCATCCGCCGTGACCAGGCTCGCCACTTGTCCATATTCAAGGAGCAACGACATCAACATGACCTGCGGCACGGTGAGCAGCGACGACCACCCCATCAACATCAGGGGATCAAAAGGGCCATAGCGTTTCGTCAGGACATTGGACACCGCGAATGCGAAGGCCGCCCCGATCACAAGCAGCAGCGCAAGCGCGTTTGCCGACGGCCCATGCTCCGCTGCCAACACCACCACGCCAATGAATGCAAGCACCACTCCGGCGGACGTGGTGAGAGACGGCCTCTCCGCGAGCAGCGGCCAGGCCAACAGGACGGTGAAGGGCGTAGCGAGTTGATATGCGACGGCCGACATGCTTCCTGAGCCGAGCCCAAGGCCAACATAGAAGAGCCCGAAGTTCAGTCCACCGAGGAAAAGCGAAATAGCTGCGATAGGGCCGAACTGTTGACGCCCGGGTTTTTTGACGAACGGCACAAGCAGCAGCGCGATGGCCAGGAAGCGCAGTGCGAGGAAGAAGAGAGGCGGAAACTCCGTAACGCCCACTTTGATGGCCACGAACTGATAACCCCAGAGCAAGGGAACGCCCACCGCACAGACGATCTGGATGGCAGACATGGCATCCTCCTTTCAAGACTGATCGGTCCAAATATCGACGCGCCAATAGCGGAGGCGTGCAAGAGTTGTTTGCCTAGTATGGGTTTGCTTACCTGACGAAGCGGTCGAGAAGAGCATTGGCGGTGGCTTGCGATGTGATCCGTGTCGGTGCCATTTTGCCGACCACGCGCAGCCCCTCAACAAAACAGACGAGAATTCGGGCGGCACTTGCAGGCTCAACGCCATTGGCCAACGCGCCCACCGCCTGCGCACGGGAAAGTGCATCGGCCACCCTGGCCTCCATGGCTTTGAAAAAGCTCGCGACGCGACGATTAACTTCAGCATCCTGGCCAGCCAGTTCCATGGCTGTGGCCACCAGCAGGCATCCGCGCCGACCATTGGCACCGCTCGTACGGTCAACGTAGCCGGCAAGGTAGGCCCGCAGGCCGTCGACCGGCTCTTTTTCGGGGGCGAACTCGCTATCCATCCGCGTCAGGGCATCGGCAATGTAGCGGTCAAGCGCACGCAAGAAGAGCGAGTGCTTGTCGCCGAAAGCGGCGTAAAGGCTGCCACGCGACAGCTTCGTCGCACGAAGAAGGTCCGGGAGCGCCGTGGCGTGATAGCCGCGCGACCAGAACACACCCATCGCGCGCTCGACAGCGGCTTCCGTGTCGAAACTTCGGGGACGGCCACGGGGCAACTGGGCTGGGGTCTGGCGGCTCATCGCTAATATATAGACCAATTGGTCTTTAAATGGCAAGTGGCCGCTACAGGTCAAAATAATCAGAGAACGTCCAGGCGTGAGTAGTCGCCGATCGCAACGGCCTTTAGTGGCCGTTGCCGTTCTCGCCGTTCTCCGTGTCCTCGCCGATATGCTCGACGGACACCACATGCTCGTCCTCGGCCGTGTCGAACACGATGACGCCCTGGGTCGAGCGGCCGGCGATGCGGATGTCCTCGACCGGGCAGCGGATCAGCTGGCCCTTGTCGGTGACCAGCATGATCTGGTCGGCCTCTTCGACCGGGAACGACGCCACCAGATTGCCGTTACGGTTGTTGACGTTCATCGCGACGATACCTTTGCCGCCGCGTCCCGTCGTCCGGTACTCGAAGGACGAAGTCCGCTTGCCATAGCCGTTGACGGAGACGGTAAGCACCACCTGCTCCTGCGCGGACATCTCGACATAGCGTTCCTGCGACAGCTGGAAGCTGCCGGAGGTCTCCTCGGCCTCGACCTCCGCCGTGTTCTCCTCGGTTGCGCCTTCGCCAGCCACGGCGCGGCGCATCTTCAAATAGGCGGAGCGTTCGTCCGACGTGGCCTCGACATGGCGCAGGATGGTTAGCGAAATCAGCTTGTCGTCCTTCGGCAGGGCAATACCGCGTACGCCCATCGAGGTGCGGCCGGTGAAGACGCGCACGTCGGTGACGGGGAAGCGGATGCACTGGCCGCCGGCGGCTGTCAGCAGCACGTCGTCGCGCTCGGTGCAGATCTGAACGTCGACGATCGCCTCGTCCTCGTCGAGCTTCATGGCGATGATGCCGGAGCGGCGGACATCCATGAAGTCCGAGAGTTTATTGCGGCGGACATTGCCGCCGGTCGTGGCGAACATCACGTCGAGATTGGCCCAGGAGGATTCATCCTCCGGCAGCGGCATGATGGTCGTGATGCGCTCGCCCTGCTCCAGCGGCAGGATGTTGATCAGCGCCTTGCCGCGGCCGTTGACGGCGGCGACCGGCAAGCGCCAGACCTTCTCCTTGTAGACCTGGCCGCGCGACGAGAAGAACAGCACCGGCGTGTGCGTCGACGCCACGAACAGCCGGCTGACGAAATCCTCTTCGCGGGTCTGCATGCCGGCGCGGCCCTTGCCGCCGCGGCGCTGCGCCCGGTACGCCGAGAGCGGCACGCGCTTGGCGTAGCCGGCGTGCGACACCGTCACCACCATGTCCTCGCGCTGGATCAGGTCCTCGTCCTCGACCTCGCCTTCCTGGTCGATGATCACGGTCCGGCGCGGCGTGCCGAACTTCTCCTTCACCTCGGCGAGTTCGGTCTTGATGATGGTCTGGATGCGGGCCCGCGAGCGCAGGATGTCGAGGTAGTCGGCGATCTCGATCGCGAGCTTGTCGAGTTCGTCGGAGATTTCCTCCCGGCCGAGCGCGGTCAGGCGCTGCAGGCGCAGGTCGAGAATGGCTTTGGCCTGTTCCATTGACAGCCGTGCGGTGCCGTCGGGCGCCAGTCTGTGGCGGGCATCGTCGATCAGCGTGATCATGGCGGCGACGTCTTGCGCCGGCCAGTCGCGCGACATCAGGGTATCGCGGGCGGTGGTTGGATCGGGCGAACTTCTGATGACGCGGATGATCTCGTCGATATTTGCGACCGCAATCGCCAGGCCGACCAGGATATGGGCGCGGTCGCGCGCCTTGTTGAGCAGGAATTTCGTGCGCCGCGTCACCACCTGTTCGCGGAACGCGATGAACAGCGTCAGAAAGTCCTTCAGGTTCATGGTCTGCGGACGGCGATTGTCGAGCGCCAGCATGTTGGCGCCAAAGCTCGTCTGCAGCGGCGTGAACCTGTAGAGCTGGTTCAGCACGACATCGGGCATGGCGTCGCGCTTGAGCTCGACCACGACGCGATAGCCGTCGCGATCGGATTCGTCGCGCAGGTCGGCGATGCCATCGACCTTCTTCTCCTTGTGGAGGTCGGCGATGCGCTCGACCATGGTCGCCTTGTTCACCTGATACGGAATCTCGGTGATGACAATCGCCTCGCGCTCCTTGCGGATGGTCTCGAAATGGACCTTGCCGCGCATCACGATCGAGCCGCGGCCGAGATGATAGGCCGAGCGGATGCCCTGCCGTCCCAGGATGATGCCGCCGGTCGGGAAATCCGGACCGGGAATGATGTTGATCAGATCGTCGATCGAAAGCGAGGGATTGTCGATCAGCGCCACGCAGGCGTCGATGACCTCGCCGAGATTGTGCGGCGGGATGTTGGTCGCCATGCCGACCGCGATGCCGCCGGCGCCGTTCACCAGCAAATTGGGGAATTTCGCCGGGAGGACCGACGGCTCCCTATCGGAGTTATCGTAGTTCGGCTCGAAATCGACGGTGTCCTTGTCGATATCCGCAAGGACCTCGCGTGCCGACCGCG
>Ga0210387_10005166_pt1 | contig 10001 bp, 11 predicted proteins | sample IncBWC7OmetaG_FD_160108 | JGI IMG/M metagenome (GOLD analysis project Ga0210387, IMG submission 160108) | Forest soil microbial communities from Barre Woods Harvard Forest LTER site, Petersham, Massachusetts, United States - Inc-BW-C-7-O ...
CTCGAGCAGCCCTGGCTCCCTTGCCGTTTCCCCCGAACCTCTGAATGAAAAGTTTCTTCCAGCGTATCCACGACAGCCAATCTGGCGCGTCCAGATCCGCATCTAAAGACCCATACAACGTACGGGTGCCACCCACACAGCTTGACTCTGAACGTAGCCGCCCTAAAACAGCCACCGGGCATTCCGAAATCGTGGGACCGGGGTCCAGCGCTCGAAGACATGGGGATGGGAAATATGAGACTTCAAGTCGCACTCATAGGCCAACCGATGCCTATGCTACCTCATATCCATACGCGACAATGTCGGCGGCTAGCAAGCCGCCATATACCAGCAGTCAGCCTTCCGCGGCATCCAACCCGGTGGCTCAAGCACATCCCCAATCCTACGCGCAGACATTTTCGCGTCCACAGCCTCACAGGACACAACCAGAAGTCTATGACCCACGAACTCAGTTGCTTAAACGCAACGCCGTTGCACCCAGTCCCCAGTCTTCGTTTGAACGAGTTTCTGGTAACGAAGACGGTACTAAGGTTTCCCGCCATGGACGCTCGCGAACTGGTCAAGTTCCGACTATCCCTTCTGCACCAACCCCAGAAATGTGGATACCCCCACCTCAGCAGCCCTCGTATCCCTCGAGACGACAGAAGGAAAACGATAAAGGAAAGGAAGTGTATGGAGAGCGAGACAAAGACGCGCCTGAAAGGCACAGGCACAAGGAGCGGGACCGGGGAAAAGAGAAGGACAAGGAAAAGGAGAGGGACAGGGACAGGGAGCGGGACAGAGCCAAGGAATTGGCCAAGGGGATGGAGCGGGAGTGGCAAAGATCGAAAGAGGGGGTAGAGGGTAAGTCTCGTGAGAGAGAACGGGACAGGACAAGAGACAATCTCGACAGGGACCGGCGCAAGGAACATAAGAATGAACCCCCTTTGCATCGCGAGCACAGAACTATGCCAAGATCATCAGCAAAAGACTTGAACGATCCAAGAGTTGAGGAGGGAGACAGCTCTGATGGCTCCAGACGGAAACCTGTTGCACCATTATCTGGTCATAGGCGCCATCGCAGGGAAGAAGGAACTGCAACTGCTCCATCGGTATCTTGATTCCGGTTTTTTTCTTCTTCGAAAACTAACACATTTTAGGCTCGAAAGCCTTATCCTGAACCATCCCCACTTGCAACATCCGCAGTCGCTCCGCCCCTTGACATCCCGCTCCAACCCACGGTTGCGTCTAGTTCAAGTGAACCCCGTGTTCCAAACATACGGCCTCCAACCCCTCGTGCCATGCCTGTCCATCTCCCCGCAAAAGAGGCAAAACCACAGAAGTCACATCAAGATATCCCGCAAGGTGCCCTCTCGGGTAGCGACACGGAGCGCGCAAAACGCAGGGAACTGGTCAGCCTATTCTCTAGTCGGGACAGACTAGTTCATTAACCTGCTGTAAACAGCGTCACCGCACAACGAACCATGCCAGTAACTTGAGGGGCCATCATAGGGAGATTGCCGCTCAACTCCCTGAAACCAAACCCTCAAGTTTGTCTTCAAAGCCACAGACAGGGTACGACGAACGGTCCTGGGAGCCGACCACTCGAACCGACAAGAAGTCCAGTGAGGTAAGTATTCTCTTGCAATGCGCACTCAACATTTTTTTTGATGCGCGGGTTCCAACAACACAGTCTCGAGGTCTGTCTGCAGGACGGCCATTTTCTCGATCGGGGGAGTCACCTCCGCAAAACCTGGCAGATACCCGTCCGGACATTCAACTCGGTGCTTTCGCAGTTGCAGCTCTGCCTACAGACAAGGTCAGGCGGGAAAGCACAGCACAATTCGTTAGTATTCGCGCCGGACAGGGACCTTCCGATCCTCCAACTTATGATATACTCTATAAGGCCTCAGTTTCGTTGCACCCAGACACCCTTTCTACCTCTGCGCGTCCCGAAAATCAGGATCGTACTCATGCTCATGATGTTCCACAACGTCCTGATGCAATGCCACCCTTGCACAGTCAATCACAGGTATACAAGAACCCCGAAAGTGAATACGGTCGCTCCCCAATGCCCTATACTGTTGAAAACCCTTTTCAACCAGCGACCTCTGGGTACGGCACCCATCCTCGTGGACAGGACACGCGTCCTGTGGCGACAACCACAGTATCCCAACAGGCCCCCTCGGCACCCCTTCCATCTCGTCCGACTGTTCACAACCACAACCTCAATGACAATCGTCCTACGGCTCCACAATCGACGCAAGCTCCAGTGATAGGTTCAGACCTTCACTCGACTGTCCCTCCTTCTCCAGCGCAGTTGAACCTTCCTTCAGTAACCCAGGTTGGGCAAAGTGGAACAACTTCGTACCCTGTAAAGTCTACTGAGTCTCAGTCTTCCGGAACGCCATTGACGCGGGGCACGGAGCCCTCTTCTGTGACTTTGTCACAGGCATGGCGTCCGCAAACATCAACGAGCCGATCTTACCACCCGTCGGAGTCAGAAGGGCGCTCTCCGGAATTCCCAGCGGTTACCCAGACCGCAGGAGGCCCACAGTCTTTCACTACGCCTGTGATTCCACCGACAACGCCATCGAGAGCAATGCCTTCCCGAGGGGATCGAAATGAGGTACATCACACTGATCGGCCATTGGCGATTCAGACACCTCCCAACAATGTATCGTCACAGCCCGAAACAGCACGCCATCCGACGTTTCAGGTCCCTCCCGTGCAGCAGACGTCATCGTCTTCAAAAATTGTTTCCAAGCCTGCTAACATGAATGGGATGCGAACAGAAACCATGGTGCATGCATCCCTGACTGCTACGACTGCCTCGCGTGACCCTGTCGACCGAAATGTTGGGTCCTTGAACAACACCACAGGTTCGCAACCGGTGCAAACCTCGAACCACCATGCTAAACCGCTTGAGGTGTGCCTATATTACGCTATTGTATGTTTATCTGTGATACCTGACATTGTCGTCACAGCCTCCGTTGATTGTTGTGGGTCCAAAACAGGATTCTCAAGGCAGGAATGCAGTGCCGCAGATATACACATCAGCGCTGACAACAGCAAACGCCGTTAATGACAACACAAGGATATCTGAAGTGCACTCGCCAGCACCGACAAGAGTCTCTCAGTTGATAGCCAGTTTCGAAGGCCGTGCTCCAATAGCAGCAAATGTTCCACAATTAGCAGCGGGATTGTCTGTGCAACGGCCCGCAACCGCGTTAGCAACGAAGCGCGAGACCGTCGAGAAGGTCTCGGTGCCTCAGATATACGCCACGGCTCCCCAAATAGTATCGTCTGAGGCACCGAAGCGCGAGGCTGTCGAGAAGGACTCGGTGCCTCAGATATACATTAAACCTCCCCAAATAGCACCACCGGCCTCGTTTGGTCAGCCATCTGAAGCACGTGTACTACTTCCTGTGAATTCACTTTCGGGATTGTCTGTACCGCGACCTTCCACTGCTATGGGCTCAATGGGTGACATTGCCGAAAAGTCTCTGGCACCTCAGATACCATCTATGGCTCCGCAAATAGCATCTGGGACCTCTTATGATCAGGCCAAGTCCTCGATGAATACCGCTCCATTCAATGTGGGATTTGCTATGCAACGACCTTTGACGACGGTTTCGGGATCCCAACGGGAGGTTGGTGAAAGGACCCGAGCACCTCAGCTATATGCGGAATCGCAAGTGGCTCTTGGGGAATCGCATAACCGTACTATTCCTGTTAACTCTTCCCATTTGCACTCGATACTATCTGACCAGCGACCTTCCATTACCCTGGCGCGGGGTAATGTGGAATCACCTGCGGCTCCCCAGATTCGTGTGACGCCTTCACAAGCTCCAGGGACTTCACATGATCACACCAAATCGTCCGAATCACGACCCGCAGGCCCTACGAATGCATTCCCAGTGAATGCGGGACAGTCTATGTCGCGAACTTCTACTGCGATGGTTTCAACTCAGGAGGTCGTTGACAAAGTTCGGGCGCCTCAGATATATGCTCCAGCTCCGGCAATAGCGCCAGGGATCTCGTATGATCACATCAAGCCGCCCCCAGTGGAGCTGGTACCGGTTGCGAAAGCTCCCCAGCTTCGTGTGGGTTCTTCTATCCTAGATTCAAAGGCGAATCTTCCTGTTCCGCATGCCGTGCCTCAGGTGTCTGCTGCAGTCTCTCAACCCCAAAAGTTGTCATACGAAAATGGCAAGCCGTCTGAGACGCGCCCACATGACGACGCCGAAGCGCATTCTGCTGTTTCTCCGCAATTGAACTTGGGATCATCCACGCAGCCATCTTTGAGACTGCAACAGACTCATTCGGAAAGGCATACTGTCCCACAACCATCTGTGAGCTCCTCTCAGATACTGCCGACCACTCAGGGCAAACTCTCTGAGGCACGTTCGATACCCGGGAATGTTCCCCACTTGAACGTGGCGTCGGCTTCGCAGCCGGCCTCCGCCAACATGGATTCAAAGCCCCAATGGAACCCGATACCTCAAATATCTACTCCACCGGCATCAAAGACACCATTTCATCACCCCAAATTGGCTGAGATTCTTTCTCCTCACACCCCTTCAACGGTCTCCCAAACGGTCGCCGGCTTATCGTCAAGATTCCCTATTGATGAGGCGCAACAAGGAAATCTGTCAAACCCGTCGCAAATGGCCGTATATTTGAGCCATGATACCACCTCTGGACCCCTCGCCATTGAGCCACCTGCTTCTCTTGCTCCGCTGCCCGCGTCCACACAAACCAATGATCTATCTGCTGCAGGTCAGCCACAACTCCCTCCATCGACCAACCTGACGTCGAAGCTGCCTAGTCCTACCGCAAAAACGTTGCATTATCGTTCCAGCTCGTCTAAACTGCATTCGCAGACAACTTCGTCCCCTACACATCCTGCTGCTACTCCTCCTTTACGTCTTTCCCCTTCACACATTGCAAAATCCAGTGACATACGTTCTGCTGGACAGTCTCATACTCCTGCTATTTTGGACACAGTGCTGCAGCATTCACCACATGTTTCGTCATCGAATATCGCATTAAAAGAACCATTTCGCATTTCACCTGCACCCGCCCCTCAGCATACTCCTGACCCTATATCCAAACCCCTGACCCACCGGACCAGTTCTCACAATATGCATTCCCATATCTATTCACGTCCTCACGAACCACAAACGCTATCACGTACAACACAACATCAACCATCGTCATCATACCCATCTGCTTTGCACCGCTTGGAATCTCGCCTAGAGGCACCACCTGCCGCACATGCACCAAATGTAGCTAATCCCCGGACTTTCGATTCTTATCAGTATGAAACTCGCGTGACCTCACAGCATTCTTCTCAACCACAGACATCGATGCCACCAGGAACATCCGGTTCACGTGCGTACGAGAATACCAAGACTCCTCGTCCAAGTCATCCTAACCCAACAATCACGCCTTCATCTTCCTCAAGTCGCACGCACCCGAAATCATACGAGCCGTTGCCCCAGAGGACTCAACGTATTGATTCATCTCGTAACCGCGAACTGCAAAGCACGGTTTCTAATATCGTGGCAAATTCCCCACAACCAGACCCTAACCCTCATCGCTCAGGAATATCTGCGTCAAATAATGCTCCATCATATCAGTCATCGACTCGTCATCAGCACTCTGTATCCTTACCAACCTCTAATGTACCACCTCCCGCCCAGCCAGTTGCAAGTGAATCTACACGGACTCACGCCAACCCACCCACGCGTTCCAATGTGATTTCCACCAATAATTCACAGCCAATAACGCCCTATACTACTTCCGCCTCTGCTCGTGCTCCCGTATCAACCGCGGCAGCTCCTTCGCGAGCACCGCAGAAAATACATAGTGTGCCATCGGAGGAATCAATTTTAAAGACGCCTTCGTCCCTCGCACCGTCGATGCTGAAGCCAACTACCTCTCGCTCCTCTATTCCAGCTTCTGTGTCATCACATCAGGATTCACGCAAGAAGAGCGGCATTTTTGGGATGTTTCGGTCAAAGACACCCGAACAGCCACAACCAAAATACGAAATCTGGCATCCGCCCACCTCGACAAAAGTCCACCATCACAACGATCTGCCATCCAAGACGGAGCCATCTGCAAAGTTAGGGACGAGTTCGGACCGCAAGGTCGTGGCTTCTTTATCATCCAGAGGGAAAGTTCCTCTGCCCATCACGGTACCTATCCCGATACCTCCAGCATCTGGCCGGAAGAGCCCAGGAAATAAGGTCTTCACGCCATTCCGCTATTTGACTTCGAAAAGAAACCGCACGATGTCAGCGGCGTCCGTGGAGGCTGTGGATGGAACTGCGGTAAGACTTATGGCTATCGAGTGCCTGATCATTGTTCTAATGAATACATCATCAGCCCAATACCGTTGTAGGTTCACCAACGGTGTCCATGCACAGTCAGACGCCGTTACAGCCACCGCCCTTGCGAGACCCACTGGTAGCTACCCAGGAATGGAGAAACCAGGAGGAAGCTGCGATGAGAGGTCGTGGGAGCGGGAGACCCCGTAGACAAAGACCCGGAGTTGTTTTCGACGTGTCCGAGGAGCCTGCTGAGGACAAACAACGTCTCAGACCTACGCGACCAAGAACTCCGGCCCAAGCTGGTCCCAGTCGCTCTGGTTGATGGAGGCTGCTCTCCAAGCATTTTTATCCATTCTCGTTATTATTTTAGTTTGTATTTTATGGAAGAACTGGCCTTGAGGTGGCTTGTATTACATAATGTTCAAATTCATATGCTGGATAGTATAAAATCGAGCAATTTTCCGGTTCCATCGAGAACGAATTGAGAATGGCAAGCTTGACATTAAATAATGACAATGCTTGGACAATGCAATTATGACAAGTACCTGTGACAGAACGCGTGACAATTCGTGTTTGTGACTCCTCTGAGTCCCCCATCAAGCAGCACTCTCGCATCATGTACAAGGCAGGGGAAAGGAAGCCTTTCGCTGAAAATGATCACCCACAGGTGGAATACCACGGCACCCTCAATTATCCTCACAGACTCAACTTGTTTGTTCCAATTCACACTCCTCAAAAGAATCCATCTGGAACCTAACCACTGGCATGTCCTGATCCAGCTACGACAGACCCCCGCTGTACGATGTCACTATTGAGGAATTCGAAACGTGCGCGCTGGACCGCCTACGAATCCTTGCCGAGATCGAATCCTCCGCAGTCCGCAATAGGTCGTGGGATGAGACTAAGACTGTAACGCTTGCGCAGTGTAAGAAATACTTGGCATTGAACGCCACCTCTGCACATCATGTGGACAGAGATTCAGAGCGCCGGAATGACCACTTGGGACACTTTGTACTGAGGCTTGCCTTTTGCCGTTCGTGAGTGCTTTTCTATTTCTAGGCTGGGTTTTGACCGATGTGATTGTGATGGGCCCAGTGAGGAATTGCGCCGCCGATTTGTGAAGGCAGAGACTACTTTGTTCAAAGTTCGATATGAGAGTGATGATCGTAATGAGAAGGAGTTTTTCTTGAACTCGCGAGATTTCAACTGGACACCAGTGGGTTTTCCATGACCAGATGGCCAACGGTAGACTAACATTTTGAGGACGTAGGTGGACAAAATCGAAAAGGAGTTGTACAATAGAGAGTTATTAGCTGCTTATCAAGGCACTAAAATTGATCGAGAGCGGTTGGAGCAGTTCGAAGCGGAGAAATTTTACAAGGTAAGGCTGCTTCGTGAATAAAATCACCTTCGCTACTTAGTCCTACTCTCAGGTGAAATGGACTCGAGTTCCTGACCTCGTTGAGAAGCGGAGAGTCTTCCTCAAAGGGGGATGGGCATATGTCCCTAGACGTGAACAATCAAGTATTGTATTCCAAGAGTTCGAGATCCAACTAGGGAAGGCTCTCGAGGTAGGCATTATTTTTTACCACATGCCTATTTGCCTTTGACCCGACGGTTAGGTGACAGCCAAGTCGCTTCCTCGACTAGATGAAGATACGCGTCTGGTACCCATCCTAAGCAATCTTTCCCAAGGCTTCCTGGCGGGAGTTCCGGCAGAATGGAGCGGAGCTTCACAGGAAGGCAACGGGGAAGGCATCAAGGCTGAGATGGTGGACGACCTCGCACGGAACCATTTCCCAATATGCATGCGAAATCTACATGAAAATTTGAGGAGGGATCATCATCTCAAGCACTTTGGGCGATTGCAGTATGGACTATTCTTGAAGGTAAGGTTATGAGGTTTCGTGATGTTGATACATGGGATAGAGACTGAATCCCTGGCAGGTTTTGGGTTTGTCAATAGAAGAGGCAATCATGTTCTGGAGAAAGTCATTCAGCGGGATCACAGATGATAAATTCAACAAAGAATACAAGTACAATATTCGGCACTCGTTTGGGTTGGAAGGCAAACGCGCAAATTATCCCGCTAAAAGGTCTACCTTGTTTCCTCGTTATTTCCCGCCTCCTTGAAACTGGTGGACTGACAAAATCACCTGTAGCTGCCAACAAATCCTAACGCCAGGACCTTCAGACCATGGCTGTCCATATCGTCATTTCTCGCCCGAAAATCTACACAGTGCCCTCCTCTCTACATATTCATCGCATGGCCTCACCTCAGCTGACATGCCAGAAATTATGAACACGGTTAGGGAAGGACACTTCCATGTTGCATGTACGCGCGTCTTTGAGATGACACATTCGGCGTTTGGGGTTAAGAAGGGTGAGGGTGTGGGTGGTGGTGAAAGTGTCACGCATCCAAATCAATACGCGGCGAGAAGTATGGAACTGGACAAGATGAGGTTGGAAAGTGTAAAGGCTTCGATGGATGATACGATGGTTGTCGGGTGACCAGGGTGTGTTCATTGTAGACGGCCGGCCGCGGCTATGTATCGTTCTGACATTTGTGTACCATGCTGTTTATGTTAATTACAGTCACCAATGGTTCAATGATTTACACCCGGGTCAATGATACACTTTTGCTAAAACTTTTGTAATGTGTATTTTCTGGACTACTTTTGGTGGGACATTTTGAGCTGTGCTATGCAACCATGCCTGGTGGAATTTTGAGGAAGATTGGAGTTTATCCCGGCCAGCCCCAATGGTATCTGTGAATTTGACTGATACTCGCCCCTCAATTAAATAGCATCAGTTTCAACTGGATACATAGTATTTTGAGACAAAATGTTGTAGAATAATGAAAAGTTCTCCCATACAACAAATTAAAATGTTGCTACAATAAGTTAAGCCATGTGAGAACCTATCAGTAGTGGCATGGAAATTCTTCCAGATAAATTGCCCTTTCTCTTCATACCACCATCTTCCCCCTCTTTTTCAAAACAATTCACTCTCTCATTGTCCTTACCTCTGATCCCCCTCCTTTCAACAACTTTCTTTCCCATAATGACTGATACTTCTCACCTTCCTGACTCCAATACCTGTAACGACCGTTACATTCACGTGATCCGTTACCGCATCAATACCCGCCCCTGCTGTCATGATCCGATCTCCTGTAATCACGTAACCCTTCCCGTGCAAATCCCTGAGCCCATACAATCCCTGACCCGTGCCCAATCCCGCTCCGCTGTGTTACATTCTTGTGGCGCACTCCGCCAAACACATGTCCTCACTTATGTGCATAGCCTCCCGCACGGTAATATGATTACTCCTTTATTTCCTTGTACTTCTCCACTCCAATTCTTATGCTCCATGCATCCCCCTTACTTTATGTTACCCTCTGTATGCCTTATGCTCACATTCCCCATTGCACCCCAATTAGCCCCAATAGTATTACGAGTTTCAACTTGTTGTAGTATTTAAACCACTAGTATTTACCCATGTACCTCAGTTCGAATATTGTTTGTTACCAGCACTATTCTATCTGCTTAACTCTCCTTACCTGTCTTCCTCTCTGAGTCCCCAAGACTTAGTTCCCTGTCATTCCTGAAATCCGAGAACGCATTGGTGCAAGTGGCACAACCTTCGTAGGTTGAAGCTGAAGTTCTCTTGTCGCGCTAAGTC
>Ga0210387_10005169_pt1 | contig 9998 bp, 10 predicted proteins | sample IncBWC7OmetaG_FD_160108 | JGI IMG/M metagenome (GOLD analysis project Ga0210387, IMG submission 160108) | Forest soil microbial communities from Barre Woods Harvard Forest LTER site, Petersham, Massachusetts, United States - Inc-BW-C-7-O ...
GGGTTATCAAGCTGACGCATTCGCTTTTGCATGGCCAAAAGCACACTTCGAGGGCTGGCAAATCTGCGATACGTAAGTAGAAAATGAGTGATGTACGCAGGATCTGCAGGCCAAGATTTTAACAATTGCGCAACAATGCCATGATAGAACGTACCATCACCGCTCACGGTCAAGAAGAGTAGTTTGTCTAACAATTCATCCAATGTCGCCCATTGCGCAGGCCGACTGACAGGCAAGTTAGAAGTGTTTGGAAAGACATCCCACCAACTACTCACGATTCCTTGTCCTTGGTTTCCTTCTGATCATCTGGAACTTCGTCGACACCGTTGAGCACATCGCCTGCAACTTGTCCCGGCTGGTGCAATGAATCTGCACTGGCATTTCGAAGATTCATAATACTCCGAGACTCAGAGACATCCCTGTCGACCTGCCAGTGGGGCGTCTTAGACCTTTCGTGTTCATAAAGTAAATCGCCCGTCGAACGCGCCCGGGTTGGGGAATTTGGTATCGTGGGAGAACGAGTGGATGGGACGCTAGGTAAAGGAGATTGGGGGAGGGGTGAAAGCGCAGCTTGCGCTTGAGCAACGGTGTTCGTGGATGAGATGGACGATGAAGCTGTCGGTGTTGCCGTCCGTGAATTCTCCCATGGTGGGGGAGAAATCAGAACATCAGGAGACGCTGGGTTCCGATAGTTGGCGTCAATTGCATTCCGAGTTGTTCCTGCGAACTGGACGTTAGGGAGTAATGAGTTGTAAGAGGAGCAAAAATATGCACGTCGATCGCGGAATATGGCCTTGAGAAGCCAGTCGAACGACCGTCTCATCTTTTCTTTCCCAGCTTCGTATGCATTTGTCACTTCCACAAGACCAACATCGTACTGTTGAAGCACCTCAAGAGCTTTCTCAGGTTCAACCTGACGTTCTAAGTCTGATTTGCAAGCAAGTACAACGGTCGGCAACTTCATAGCACGATATCCTCCTAACAATGATGTTGATGAGTGAGGAGATAGTTCAGTTAAAAGCATAATAACTGACGAAGGAGCTTTTCAACGGGCCAGAAAGAAACCTCATCCGATGCATCATAACAGATGATAACCCCATCAACGCGAGGTGACCCCTCCGACCAGACAGCACCCTTGGACGTCTCAGGATCTACGTTGGATGTCGAAGCGTCTACTTCAATGACATGGAGGGGACAGTCAGGTGTATTTTCGTCATGGTTGATTCGTCCTATACGGCGAGTATCTGTATATTGGACAACTATCAGATCCAACGTTAAACTAAGAATGACAAGACGGCACATACATCGAGTCAATGTAGGTGATCCTGCCTTACCCGATGGCACAAAAAAGGCGCTGGGTTCTGAAAGACCGTAACCTTTTAAGCCCTTCCGTATAGTGATTGACTTCCCGCAACCAGCAGCACCAACAACATTAAGGGTGACTGCTGAATTTTGGTTGAAGGTGTCACACTAGTTATCATGATTCAGTATAACAGGATAGAACGCATTGCGCAAAAGTACACGAACCGCCCACAAATGAGTGTTGATGAGTATGCGCTTCCCAGTGTTTGGAGCGTACACCCCCAAACTGCCACTGCGAGCTCTTCCTGAAGTAGCACCTATTGAAGAAGTAATCCCTCGCCTTGGTATCGATTGCAAGGAGGATACGGATTGGAGACGGGGAACATCCTCGTGGTTGCTGGAGCCAGTGGAGACACTGATGCTGCTCGTGCTTGAAGTCGAACTGAGAGTGGGTGTACGAGATGGCAGTGGAAGCTCGCCTGGGCGAATGAATGGCCTTGATTGCTCATGCCCTTTTAACGAGGCACGCCTAAAGCTTTCGGCTGGCCTGTTCAAGGGATCTGATCGCTCCAGGTCTGAATCAGGGATAAGGGAAGAATTGTAATCATCTTGCGCAGTGCTAACACTGGCACCACGGATTCGTCCATATTGCACCCGTTGCTCGCGCTCCCTTCTCAGCCTAGAGGAGACCCCAAATACAAGACTTCGGGGAGGTTCCAAGGCCGACCCCGTGTTACCTCGGTTTGGGCGTGCACCGCCCGACGATGGACTGTCGCGTCCGTATTGCACGAAAGAGTCAACGGAAATAGACTTCCGAAGACTTTGCGGCGGAGCTAGAGACGATGCGGCCTTTGGAGATTTAGCACTATCAAAATCTAGCTGAGAGGAAGAATTGAATGCAGTTGAGAACGAGTGCGGGAGAGGAAGTGAAGCCGTGGGGTGCGAAGAGGTAGCAGAATCCGAATCAACTGGCGGAGGAGCTGGAATGGAAAGGGTGGACAACTCAGCCTGAGGCATCTCCAACGGCGGCAGTGATGGTAAAGATGGCAAAGAATGGCAGGAAGGAGTCTGCCCCGCCATAGGAGAACTAGTTCAAGTCGCCGATGTATGCAGAATAAAATCACAGATTAACAATACAGACAGCAGCCAGAGTAGCTGATAGCATTGACGATACGTAGCAGTAGGCGAGTATTTGTGCCTGAACCCAGTTATCTTACGCAACCAAGTCACGGTTAACTTCGAACTTGTCTTCAAGACTACTTCAAGTTGTGCCCACATATCCATCAAGCTGAATGACATCCACAAAAAAACCGAGAGTACTCCTCACTGTACGCTGTTTTTTACCCACCTGTCTTGCCTCTGACTGACTGCTTGAAGAATGATGACGGACCTCCGTCACCTCGGTATTCCCCTTACGTTTTTGGGCTTTGGAGACATCTAACGAAAGATCTAGGTGTGTTACAAGAAACCACCCGAATAATACCTCCTACTTATATCTTTGTAACAAGGATGGGACGTGAAGGTTGTTTTACCAAGTTCTCAGAAATCTTGGATTGGTAAAATATTTTCTCAACCAATCCTTGCCAGTGAATATCTAATACGATATTCTAGGGAATGCCCATCACATTACAGAGGTCGCCAAAGGCAGATACTATTACCCGACGGAGCCTGGTAAACTTGTTCGCATCAAGGATCCAAATCACCTTCTTACGAAGTACAGACGGTAACGGCGAAACCTCGATTACGTCAAGACCATTGAAATATAGTGAAGTGGTGGGGCATTAATAATGTTGCTACTGCTGTGTGGTCAACCAATTAACTATTGGTTTCATTCTAGGCTGAATGGATTCTTCTGGATGGCGTAAGACCCTTGCTCGATCCTTGAATGTTTCACGTTCAACTTCAAAATTGAGTAGACTCCCTCCACGTGCGCAAATGTCGCTTTGCACAATATTCATCCTGAGCAAATTGATCTTGTAGTAAGTCCATATTATCATTCCACAACATTATATTGACAATCCGTCCGTCAGATATCCGGACCAAATCTTGGCCGCAATACGTCCTGTCTGTATCCTTGTGAGATGTCTTCGATTCCTTTACGAATACTGATATTCCGCTGTCTAGCTGCCCTTGCTCTCTCATCTGGTACAATAGGTGCCGCGCTGTCCTCGTCGCTATCCAAAACACGTTCGATCGCAATCTCATACGCAACAGTGCTCCATCCTACACCCACAACATTTTTTGACCCTGCCCATATCCTGGGTGGCCGCATCATCAGTCACCTCTGGCACAACTGGGGAGAAGACCAAGGTGGCCTGAGGGGTGAGGCGGATCTGTACAGCGTAAACATACCATTGATAGAAGGGCTCTTGGACGACCAGGGGTTGGAAATCTGTTGGACAAGAATGTGGCGAAATTCGTACGGGCGGCTGTTCCAGGCAGTTTCTACTCCTGAATCACGCGTTTCCAAATGTACCGTCAACGCAGCAGGACCAGATTCCTTGTCTACTGACCTCACGAGTGTGGAAAGCTCCTCCTGTGGTCCGACATCAGACGAGTCTGGGGATCTGGTGTTTAAATGGTCTCCTGATATGAACAGTCTTATTACACCTTCCTTGTCAACTCTTCCTCCTGGATCCGATGGCTGGGCGATACATAAAGGCTGGGTGAGCGTCACTCCCCTTCGAGCGAGTTTTGCGGAGCCTCCTGTGCAGGATGTAGACATGGAGGACAAAGTACGAAAGGTAAAATTGTAGCAGCCAATGATATATTGGCCCACGATAGTAGAATTCTCGGAATATCGATGATTTACTGGGTTTTCCAGTGGAACCATGTCTATCATACTACTTGTTATGCTGAAGATGTTTATAAGAGGCGGCCACTGCCATTCTTCACATGGAAGTCATTGAATGCTTTATCTATCTAGATCTATTTAGATGTAACGGCCTTGGGTTAATATTGAAGAGATGTACTCCCGAATATGACCAACAGATATACCCATCGCACAATCTTTGAGTAAAGTATACCAGGGTGATTCGAAGAGCTTGAAACCCGTCCATTAAGGGTCGCTTTCCGATAGACTTTGAGAGAATTGATGCTCCACGAAGCATTCTGTGTCAAGCGTGATCAATGATAGACATAGTGAAGCAGGCAGGGTTCATACTGCAAAGTTCGTTGGGTCCATGAGAATATCTGAACATGATCCAGGGCATCCGGATGTAGCATATGAGTTGCCAGCCCAATCACCTGCAAGCCCCTGATTAGCAAATTGTCTGGCGAATTTAATCAAACATACCGCAGAATGTGATATCTAAAATGCGCAGAATGATTAGGAGGTTATACATGATGGGGAAATATCTTACCAAATATAATGGAGTGATTCACGAAGAACTTCAAAGGATCACATCCGGCGGGTCCAAGTGCAGCAACTGGGACACCCCAGTTTGCCGGGTTTGGGCTGCCTTGTACAATGTCTTGGGGGACAGCCGCACGGTAGAAAGACCCTTCAGGATGAAGCGGCTCAGGTAACAAAAATACATGAAGGGCAGGCAAAACTCACACACTGCAATCCCGTTTTCGTCCCATTTCATCGCAAACACTCCGCCACCTTGCGCGTCAAAATAGGGACCGTACGATGCTCGGCTCCACTCAGTGATACTACAGCCAGCATTATTGTTGATTGTCCCATCGCACGCGGTGTTGTTTTGTCCGTTGATTTGCTGTAAGACTTTTCAGTTCTTGCCATCGTTAATCTCGATATAATCACTCACCTGGACTTGCCCTGTAAAGTTTGCGTCCGCTGTCAAGTAGCACCCTGTATGAATGATAAGTCGGAGGTCGATGCTCTGACTGGAGGAATAATATCAGCCATACCTGGCGCTGTGTGCCAAGCGACCTGGTTGTGTTCATTGTCATGAACTCCCTCGATGATGTCAATTTCACCAGTCTTCAAAATATTTCAATAAAAATTGGTGCAATATGCGAAATCAAGACGTACATATGGCCACTGACCGCTGCCAATGGTCCAAAAGGCAGGCCATACACCTAACGAAACATCAGTGCTGTCATTGTCGTGTTCTTCGACTGTCAGAAAGAACTACACACGTACCACACCCCCAAGGTGCTCTATTTAAATCAAGAATAAAAAGACCTGTGTAGTACTGAGCTTGGCTCGAAATCCGGACACTGGCTCATTGTTATGTTGTGATCGATTAGATAGATGGCGAGTTGCCCACCTATCTCGATATTGCCCAGACGCCAACCAAGACGTATTGTCGCCTTTCATGATGACTGTCCCGTCATCTTCGACGTATACAAGGCCATTCTGAAAAGCGTAGCTTGCATTGACATAACTGTCCATAGATGTCTGGTATCAATAACGTGTGCTACAGATCATTGAGAGTCGATCTCGTACGTGACAGTTCCACTGGAAGACGTGATTCAGCGTTTCTAATTCGTGGTATTGGAAGGGACATACTGTGTAGGGTCGGAATTGTTGAAGAAATCCCAACGACTGGTCCATGTTTGTTATTTATGGCCAGGGGGTTGTAACGGTTGAAAACACGTACTCAAAGAATGTCTTTCCTGCATATGTGTCAAGTAGGAGCCAGAGAAATGTCGAACCATTGAGATTAGTATCGAAGTCACTGCGTTTCTCCACAGAAATCGAACGCGATCCACCGGAGAAAACCAGAGAGGACAAGCTTGTTCTCAAGCCGAGTAGGTCGGTCGATAGACCGGGAAGCGCTCCACTCCGCAAGGGGTTCAATGCTAAGAAGACAATAACGTAGGACAGCAGTTCGGAGGGCATGAAAGTTTAGAAGGACGGTGTTTGGTGAACGTCTTTTAAATAAGAACCCCCGAAGTTAGAACCGGAGGAGAACCGTGAAAACACGAAGGCCAGTCTTAAAAACACACAGCTGCGGTGCTTGGCTCGCGAACGGAGGACACGCTGCGAGGCTGAGGTATCATCACGCCCATGCCGCGTGTCAGCAATTTCATCATTATAGTACATATACAGACAATATTATGTAAATCTTTCGAGCAACTCTTGGATCTCAATTGTTAAAGGAATGGTGTGCATTCAAAGCGACTCAATGCACGAAACAACGTTTTGTGTGAACTTCGCATAATTACATAGCATGAGGCAACATAGACGCAGTGCCAATGTAAGAAACGAATGCAATAACGAGAGGTCGGAGAAGCATCAACGGTAGCGACGAAGGCTGAGCGTGTTGTGTTTCTTCCAGGTGGAGCGAGCAGGAGTGTGGTTGTAACGATGACCCTTGCCCAAACCACGATTCTGTAGTCGTCGCCAATGAGCATGATCGCTCCATATATCGCACAACCTATACGTACTTGTTTGCCAATGCTGGTAAGACCGCGGGCCTCCCGACGTTTGTGTACTGGCTTCGTGATCCAGTTAATTCTGGGGTCACGGCGGATCTACGGCGCAAAATGGTGAGTAGATGATAACGAGGGAAGGAAAAATACATACGGCTTTATGGTTAGGATCAACAAGAATGACTTCGTAATATTTGTAGACGCCATCTTGGTTTATCCAGTAGGAATTCAATACCCGTAAGTTACCGCATCGCTTGCCCACCCGCTCCTCTGCAGTGCTCCTGAGACCGCGTTGGAACTTCAGGTGGTTAACCCCTTGTCGAACGGGCTTGCCGTACGTGGCACCTGAGAAAAGGGTAATTGAGGACCGAAAATCCCGAACAAACTGTCAGGCTAACCCTTGGGAACTTGTTTCTTTCGGTTGCCGCGGCGCACCCGCACACGGTAGACAACGTAGCCTTGCTTGGCCTTGTAGCCCAAACGGCGGGCCTTGTCCGGGCGAGAAGGGCGGGAGGCGCGGTGAATGACGTTAAGTTGGCGGTATTCCCAGCATCTTGATAAAGGTGGTCAACTCCAACGCTAGTGCGTCTGCACGGCCAAACGTACCGAACGCGTAGGAGAAAGCGAAGGACATCCGACTGTTTCTTCTTGTACAGCTCGCCGATATATTTGTATGCGCCCATGTTGCGGCTGGAAAGAATCGAAAAGTATCAGTGCTGTCCACACATAATGGCCTCCAGATCGCTCCAGAGGTCACAAAGAGCATTGGCACAGGACATACCTTGATTTGAAGTTGAGGACACGCCGATAATATTCAGTCCAAAATGGGATGGAGGCTTGAACAACTATAAAGTACCACCGGCAAACGCCGGTTCTCAGGAACCGAGCAAGTAAAATTACCGCCTTTTTTTAACGTCTTCGTTGTGATTCGTCCTAGTTCTATGAGTTCCAATTCAAGTTGTTATGCATGAGCGAATGCGACTCTAACATTTTATTACATCACTACATTACCAGGTCTATTAGCATCGTGTCTACGCGTCCAAGCGGAACTGCGCAGTGAGGGATTCACATCCGATGAACCTTTCTTCATGCCCAACCGGAACCACGCAGTCCCCAAAAACAAAACCCATGCAGAAATGATTAACGCTGCACATATAACTGTGAAAATCCCTCCCCTTCTGGCTTCTCTCTTCGCCCGCACCTCGTCTCTTGAAGGCCTTGTTCTAGAAGTCGGAGAAGTTGGTGAATAAAGTGCAGGAGGTTCTGAGAGCCCCAATAGCCGATTTTCCTGGTTTGGAGACAAAAGTCTGGAAGGTTCCTCTGGTGATCCAAAGGACTTCCGCACTGTGGCGGCATCTGGTTGATGATCAGAGCGTCGGGTGAAGGATGCTCTATGCCTGAGGGCTTGCGCCAGTCTCTTCCGTCGCTGCAGGTATGCCAAGACCATGACACCCAAGAATTGGAGGACATTGAGAAAGAAGAAAACGTTCAAGAGGGTCTGGATGGACGAATTACTGGCTCGTGGGCTGCTCGGTATGGTTGGGCTTGAAAGCTTCCCGTGCATATCCAGCGCAAGACCCGCGAGTGTCTGAAATATAGTGGAACCTGTTTGCTCCAGCTAAACGCAACGCAATTAGAACTAAGAGAGCCTTCTCATTCATGAATACTTACACTCTTATGAGCTCCGAGAGCGGTAGAAACATGCTTGAGGGGTACAATCTTCGGAACAAGCACTACCAAGAGCACTGAAAGACTGTAAATCGGACAGCATCACTGTTTGTATGCGGAATTACATACAGGGTGAAATTCCGTGGCCCGCTCCGAAAGTGGCAATAGCAGGTAAGGATGTGTGGGTCCAACGAGGAGGAAGGGCTAGCCACGCGTATGAAAACAAAGTGAGGCTCGAAGATACCATTAAGAGCTGAACAACTATTGGTCGATGTTTGTAACGGTCCACTATATAGCCACACTGATGGTGTTGTTAGTCTTTCGTTGCTGTCAGTTTCACGGAGGGAACATACAACGGGATACAAGACGAGGCTTCCTGCCAAAAGATATGATGCCTGGTTGGCAGCGTCCTCTTCGGTTAATCCGTAGCGCTTCTCGATGATGTTACTGACAGATGTTCAGATCAGTCAACATCAATACCAAAGATAGGCACTCACGCAGCAAGGTGGGTGAAGGGGGACCCTATTGTACCGTAAAGAACATTGAGTCCGATATACCTTGTGTTTGCACGTTAGCTTTGAAGAAAAGTCAAGAACCAGGAGTACGTACGCCCAAAATACGTCTCCAAGCTTAGTGATGTCCCTTAGATGGACCCTGCGTTTTGCGGCCACCTTTTCGAGGGCCTGAGCTTCTGATACGTTATGCACAGAACGGCGGCGAGCTTCTTCATCAATATCGGCAGCTTCGAGTTCTGCACCGGCCCCATCGACGAGCCATTTTGAAGCCATGATGTAGGCGATATTGACAACGACGGATATTCCAGCGAGGAAGGTAGCGACGAAAAACGGCGACCGGGTACCAAAATGCTCAGTGAGGGGATACGCAGTCCGTGCAGAGATGAATGATGCACCCTTCCCTGCAATCAGGCCAAAAGCCATGGAGACGCCAAGTCCATGGGATTTGAAGAAACGGACGACAATGGTTTCTTGCACAACGGCGAGGGGGCTAATTCCCAGACCAAATACAAACATTCCGAGTGCCATTAATCGTACACTTCCCCAGATATCGCCAATGAGAAGGATTACCTGTCCTACGGCGTTGATCAGGACCAGACGCACCAAGGGCCAGGCCCAATAAGCTCACCTAAGAGTATTACCCCCGTAGCCAAAATGCTTGTGAACGTAGTGCCCATGTTGTTAGCCAGGATGCCGCCCAGTAGGGGCGTCCAAGTGCTGTTGAGACTGAACGCGGAAATTAACAGGCTGAACTCGGTATTAGACGTTCCCATTTCACGGGCGAGGCGACTTTTCAGCGGTCCGAGTATGTAGGAGGCACTGCACGAGGCCAAATGAGCAATGGAGACGTAATCGATAAGGGGTCGAAGAAAACCCACTAGTGACTACCGATGCCTAGGCTACATACGCACAGGAGTGCCAAGCTCCTGATGAAGAATGCCCTGGGTCGAATAGCTGTGGGCAGTAACCTCCGCCCCGCAACGGCTGGTCGGGGTTCAGCGTGGACCTCACGATCTAACAAGCGGTCTGTCTCTATAGGGTCGTTATCGGAGCCAGAGTCCGAGCTTGGGGGCGAGTGCAGCAATAGGTGGTCAAACGACGACCGACGGTCGTGCACGGCAGACTCAGTGTCCCGTTCTTGTGGCATCTCGGAAATCAAGGGGGGTGAGA